>Ga0181538_10000790_pt1 | contig 37478 bp, 23 predicted proteins | sample PEATcosm2014_Bin_40_FD_119773 | JGI IMG/M metagenome (GOLD analysis project Ga0181538, IMG submission 119773) | Peatland microbial communities from MTU Mesocosm Facility, Houghton, MI, USA - PEATcosm2014_Bin23_30_metaG | ecosystem: Environmental > Terrestrial > Soil > Wetlands > Peat | place... | reverse complement strand
CTGCACGAACTTGGGCACGCGCTCACAGCGCGGCGATACGGCATTCGCACGCGCGACATCGTGCTGCTGCCCATCGGCGGGGTGGCCCGGCTCGAGCGCATGCCGGACGACCCGAACCAGGAACTGCTGGTGGCGGTGGCAGGGCCGGCGGTGAACGTGGTGATTGCCGCGGCGCTGCTTCTGGCACTCGGTCTGGCTGGACGGCTGCCCAGCCTGCGCCAGGCTGAGACGATCAGTTGGACAGGTCACGATTTTCTTGCCAGTCTGATCTCGGTCAACGTGTGGCTGGTGCTTTTCAACTTGATTCCGGCCTTTCCTATGGACGGCGGCCGAGTCTTGCGCGCCCTGCTGGCCAAGCGGATGGACTACACGGACGCCACGCAGATGGCGGCGCACATCGGTCAGGGAATCGCTTTCGTTTTCGGATTCCTGGGTCTGCTTTTCGACCCCTTCCTGCTTTTCATCGCACTCTTTGTGTGGATGGGCGCGAGCGGCGAGGCGGGGATGGTGCAGATGCGCACGTCGTTGGGCGGAATTCCAGTGCAGCGAGTGATGTTGACAGATTTCCAAACTCTGCAGCCCGATGACACGTTGGAGCAGGCTGTGGAACATATTCTTTCGGGCTGGCAACAGGACTTCCCCGTGGTGTTCGGCACGCACGTGCTGGGTGTACTGACGCGCGAAGACCTGATGCGCGCCATTGCCGCAGGCGGAACCGGGAAGCTTGTGCGCGATGCCATGCGACGGGATCTCGAATCGGTCGACTCACACGATATGCTCGAGCAGGCGGTCCAGGTGTTGCAGCGCTGCCGTTGCCGCTCTCTGCCCGTCGAGCACAACGGAGAATTGGTCGGCATGCTGGCGCTCGAAAACGTGGGCGAATTCATGATGATCCGCTCTGCAATGCGGCGGGCGCTTCGCGGAAAGGGTGCGGCCGTCGCTCAACCGGAATTGGGAGCGAGTCCACTCCAGGACCATCGCAAAACGCCGTAAGAATAGTCAAAAGGCTAAAGGATAAAGTAGAACTTGAGAAACCGCTGGAAACACATTAATCCCTGAGCCCTTAATATCAGGGACATTTTGCCCTTCACGTTGCCCTCTAGCCTTTACCCTTCACACTTTGACCTTTACCGCCCTCCCACTTTGTTGCCAACTCCGATTCGCAAACCGTTGCGATTTTGAATATAATGACCACGCTGTAAACGGGCGCGCCGTGTGCCGGGGAAGATTGCACTCATAAGGCGCGGAGGGCCTGCCCTCGGGGATAAGTCACCCAGGAGCGGCAGGCGACCAGCGATGGGACGTGCACGGGTTCTCTTAGGGGATGATCACCTCATGTTTGGCGAAGGGCTGCGGCGCCTCCTTGAGCCGCATTTTGAGGTGGTGGGACTTATCGGCAACGGCCGGGAGCTGATTGATGCGGTCGACCGATTGCAGCCCGACGTCATTGTTGCCGACATCTCGATGCCGTCGTTAAACGGCATCGAAGCTGCGCGCCGGATCCGAAAAATGCCGCACGCTCCAAAGATCGTGTTCCTTACCATGCACGACGACGCGACCTTTGCCACTGCTGCTTTTCAGGCCGGCGCTTCCGGTTACGTTTTAAAGAGGTCCGCACCTTCGGAAATCATAACCGCCATTCACGAGGCGACGCGGGGGCGGACCTATATTTCTCCGCTCGTCGCCGGCGATGTTCTGAGCGCGCTGATGGCAAAGCGCGAACACCCGGAAGAACTCAAGCCGGAACTCACGTCACGGCAAAGAGAAATCCTCCAGCTCCTGGCGGAAGGAAAATCACCCAAGGAAATCGGGGCCACATTGGATATCTCAACTCGCACGGTCGAATTCCACAAATACCGCATCATGGAGGCCACCGGTGTTCGAACGATCGCCGAGTTGACCACATATGCAATAACCCACGGTATTATCCAGCCGACGTAGGTTGGGCTTTCTGACCCCTGGTATTCTCTCCCCTCAAAACTAGGAAGTTTCCCAGTAGCTTTGGCGCAAGAGCGGTATTATGCTTTTGGAAAATGCCAGGTAGTCGTTAGACAAGCGGCCGCACTTGAAAAGGTTTTCTCCGTGCTCCTCTTACTTGGGAGTTGGCTGAAAGAGGAGCACGGGGACTCTTAATAACCCACGTAAACGTCTTCCGAGAAACTCGAAACTCTCCGAGTTGGCAGGACAGCAAGCGGCAATTAATCTACTCCCTCGGAAGCAAGATCTTTTCAGGATCGGAATGGATCACATTGCGGGATGTTACTCGAGGGCTTGCTCTCTGGGCGTGACCAGACAGTGGCAGGAGCTGGGTCTGGCACCAACTGGCAGGTAGGGGAAGGGAAGTGCGCCCGGCTTCCCAGCCGGGCGCACCTCCTATACAGCCAGTATCGTCCGACGGCCCGCGTCATGGGGCACGCAGTAAGGGTGCTGTCGAAGGTCAGCACAGCAGGATTACAAGGACAGAGGTGGGGTAAATGGCAGACGAAGGCGGTTGGATGCAGTCTGACTACGTCGACACAGGTATTTCGCGGAGCGCCTATCGCTACTCAGTTCCGCGCGCCATGGGCGACAGCCGCTCGAACGTTTCACCGGGCGTCGCTGTGTCCATTGAGGAGAAAGTCGCAGACTTGATTGAAAGTTATCCCCATCTGAAGGCCTTACTGAAGTTCCACTCGAATGATGGAAACGTCCGGCTCCGGGACTTGGCGATTTCCAGCCAGGAGCGCGACCAACTGCTCCTTCAGATTATTGCTGCGCGCCGCCAGCAACAGCTCGCCTCTGGTGCGAGTGGGCCGGCGTCACGAATGGCCCGCGGCGCGCAGCTACGCGCCCGCCTGAACCAAACTCGGCGCAGGAAGCCCGCGCAGACATGGGTAAAGGGTTCGTCTCAACTGAGTATGGTGACTGGAAAATGGCATAAGCGGCTTTGGGGGTGATCGTTCGCGGGGGTGACCCTTGTGGTTCAGCAGGGCGGCCACAAGGGCCGCCCCTAAGTCGCGGTTGCTGTTACGGTCGCAGGCTTGCCACTGACCGTAACCTTCTGGATCGTCAATTCAAGAACAAACAAACCGGTTTCACGCAAAGGCTTAAAGTGCGCAAAGGAATTCGTGGACTGCCCCTCTGCGTGTCTTCGCGACTTTGCGACTCTGCGTGAGCTGTTTTGGTTTCACACCTTCTCTTCCTCACCGGAAGAGGATGTTGGTTCACTTTTCACTTCTCGACTCTTCGACTTGCCAAGCTGCGTATTACCACGTCAGGTGTAATCCAAACTGCATATTCCGCATGGGAGATTGCACGTCTGAGGACGGGGCGGCGCCAGAAAGTAGCCCACGGCGTAAGAAGGTGTGAAAAAATCAGCCGCTTGTCATCCTGAGCGCAGCGAAGGATCTCTGCAGTTGTTCGTAAATCCCTGAACCATGAGAAACTGCCGGGATCCTTCGCTGCGCTCAGGATGACACTTCCGAATTTCTTCAGACTTTCCTGCGCCGTGGGCTATTGTCTGCCGCCGCTCCGCGGCTTCGATACATTCAGTGAATACTTGATCTAGGGCCTATGCCCCTGCGGGAGGGGTGTCCCGCGACAGCGCCTTCTTTCGCCGTCGCGGGACAATTGCGTGCTATTGCTGATTGTCGCCGCCGCCTGCGTTCGGTGAGACGACGATGAACGCGCCACTCCCTTGCCGATTGATGCGCAGCAGCGTATCGCCCTTCGCCTCAGCCGCCGCGCGCTGGAAATCCGCTACCGAGTTTACGCGATGGTGATTGATTTCCTCGATTACGTCTCCAGGTTGCAAACCCGACTGGGCCGCGGGGCTCTCCGGATCGAGGTTGCCGATGACCACACCTTGCAGGTCCGGCGGCAGGCCGAACTGCTGGCGAATATCGGGCGTCAGAGCCTGGACTGAGACCCCTGCGAGCGTGCCTTGGGAAGGAGCCGAGCCGAGACCGGCGTGAACGTTCAAGTCCGCGGGACGTTCGCCCAACTTCACCTCGACGGACATGGCCTGGCCGTCCCGGAGTATGTCGAGCTTCACCGCGGTCCCAGGATTCGTGTCGGTCACCATTGCGACCAACTGGCCGGAGTCCGCGACGGGCTGCCCGTTGTACTTTCGGACCACGTCGCCGTTCTTCAAACCTGCCTTGGCGGCGGGTCCTCCGGGACTGACGTCCTCAACGATGGCTCCCGAGGTGTCAGGCACTTTGAAAGCCCGCGCCACGCCTTCGTCTAGACTCTTGATGCTCGCGCCTAAGTAACCCCGCGTCACTTTGCCGTTTTTGATCAGGTCGTCCATCACGTGCTTGGCCATGTTGATGGGAATGGCAAAGCCGATCCCGATAAATCCGCCTTCCCCTCCCATGCCGCCCTCGCCGCTCAAGATGGCAGTATTGATGCCGACGACCTGACCATCGACATTCACCAGCGCACCGCCGGAGTTGCCGGGGTTGATCGGAGCGTCTATTTGAACGAAGTTCTGAATGTCTTCAATGCCGCCTTCCGTACGGTTCAATGCGCTGACCGCCCCGCGGGTCACAGTGAAATTGAGGCCGAAGGGATTTCCGAAAGCCATCACAACGTCACCCACTCGCAGGCTGGATGAGTCGCCGAGGGAAGCGGCCTGCGGCAGTTTCGTGCCCGCGATTTTGACCACGGCAACGTCCGTCTGGGGATCCGCTCCCACCACCTTCGCGTCAAAGGTACGCGTATCCGAAAGCATCACCTTGATCGACGTCGCGTGCCGAACCACGTGGTTATTGGTCAGGATGTACCCATCGGACGACACCAGCACCCCGCTGCCGAGCGCGTGCTCTCGTTGCTCGCGCGGAATCTGGCCCTGCGGTCCAAAGAACTGCCGGAAGAGAGGGTCAGAGGAAAAGGGGGACATCTGCGTCTTAACAACTTGCGTTGATTGAATCGAGACGATCGACGGCGTCATAGACTGGGCGATCTGCTCGTAAGCTTTGTTGAGAGATCGCAGCGCATTGATGTCCGGCCCATCCAGCACTCGACCGTCCGCCATTGCAAATCGGGAGTGGCTGCTGCGTTCGATGTAGGCCGTCGTGACGGCTGCCACACACAGCAGGCCGATAAGGGTCAGGCTGATTCCTAACAGATTGTCGCGCAAAAAGCGTCGATGGCTCGGTTTCATGGATGTTCTCCTCTCGCGGGTAACCCCATGTGATTGGATGCCGCCGGGGAAGGAATGGTGCCGATCGGATACGCGGCGCAGCGCCTGCCTCGGCTTCAGCAAGCAGTTGTGAACCGAAGTCCAATGTTGCCAGACGGCGGGCACTGTCCTGATCTGAACGTGGCGCCGATCTTTAGAGCCTGGCCTGAGCTGAGCGAAGGGTCGGCCATTGCTGGTTTGAGGGCCGGCGCTATGTTGAAACTGGGCCACGATCAGACCGCGGGAGCGGCTTGGAAGGAGGGAAGCACGAGAATGATTCCCCTTTTTGGCAAGGAGGGGCCAGGGGTGGTTGACCGGCAAGTGACCACCACCCGATGGCCCCTCCTCCTCCGAAGGAGGGGAGTCTACGTCAGAGGAGGGCGAAGCAACCTAATGGTGCTCGGGTTCGCGGCCCTGTGGCTTCTTTTCTGCGGGCGGACTCGCTTTATGTTCCTCGTGAACCTGAGGGCGAGGAGCATTTGCAGGCTTGCGGGCTGGCGCCGCGTGCGAGGGTTGCGCGTGCGACTGCCGCGTTTCCGCGTTTGGCGTCCTCGCCTGCGATCTTTCAAGATTGCGGTTGGCGGGAGGCGTCGCCGTCCTGGACGGATGTGCGGCGCCGCCGGCGGTGCTTGAGTGTTCAAACCGTGCGTTGTTTGGCGGCGTGTGAGTCGGGCCATGCTGCGTCATGCCCTGGCTGCCGGCCGGTCTTGCGGCGCTGCCCGCACGGAACTCGCCCGGCCGCGCGGAGGCCGTTACAGACGGCTTGCCGTGGTTGACGGAAGCGAATTGCGATCGGTCCTGGCGGGCTAAGTTCTGGTGCTGTTGCTGGGCGGATGTGGCGGCGATGTGCCGTTCGTGCTCGGCCGCCGACTGAGCAGAGTTAGGCCGCACGTTCAAGCCGCCCGGGCCGCCATTGTAACTGACTCGCGTCACGTTATTCACTACAGTCCGGTTATATACATTTCTTATATTTGTCACGTTAACATTATTTACCGAGCGGTTATAAAAGAAGTCGTGGCCCCGCCAGTAACCCCCGTCGTATCCCACCCCGGTGTAGCCGAAGCCGTAATTGACTCCGCCGTAGAAACCGACATGCGGGCCCCAGTACCCTCCATGCCACAAGAAGAATCCACCACTCCAACCCCAATAGCCGGGAGTCCATAGAAAGCCTGGCTCAGGCGCCACCACCCACGTGCCGGGAACCCAGTAATATCCGTCGGCGGGGTCGTATGCCCAATAGCCGGGAGTCCACATATAGCCAGGGCCGGGACACAGCGGCTGAGCATAGACAGGCAGGGGAGGCGGGCCAACGCGAATCGAGATCCCGATATCCACGGCATAGGACGTGGCGGGAGCTACCACCGCCGTCGCCACAAGCAATAATACCAACGTACCTATTACAGAGCACGCCGCCGCCTGCCAGGCGCGCCTATTCTTCAGTCGCGATTCTGAGCTGTCGCTCAGGGCGCGTCCGCATGGGTTTGTAGGGAAGTTCTGGTGCGGCGTCCTTAGACTCTCAAATACTTCCAGGTTGCCCTCTGATTTCATAATGCGCTCCTTGTGTGGTTCTGTATTTGTCCTGTTCGGCGTTCCGTGTTTGATTTTTGCCCGGGCAAGACCAGGCATCGCCTTGTAATGGTCACTCCGGGTTTGATTCCGAAAATTGCGTGCCCGTCCCAGGATGCCAGCCCCGTTCTAGGCTGGAACCACCAAGCTAGTCGAGGCAATTAACTCACCAATCCGCCGGATGTGTGACTTATCTACGTGATTTTATGGGAGGTTATAAATGTCTGGGAAGGTTTTAGAGGCCGAAAGTGCAGGCCCGATCGGGTAAGGATTACCTCCGTGTTCGGTAATGCCGCACGATCTCGTGCCTCGCTTCGTGTGCCCACGCGAACCGAAATGCTTCTTCCACGATGACCGTTCTAAAACCTGTAACGATGCCTCCTGCAAGGTGGGCGCAGAAAGATCCAGACACGCATCAGGCCGAGGGGGATTGCTCCCCGCGGAAAAGGAGGCTTCCGCTCAGCCGCGCGTGGGGCGAGCGGCTTTGGGCCTTTTGGAGCGGCGTCGGCCACGACCTGTCGGCCGTATCGCGCGCTCAGGCTCGATGTGGGGAGGAATGTTGGTGCGTGCAAGCTGCAAAAGCAGTCGCAAGACTTGATTGACTGAGGCGGAATCGGTAAATGCTTTTGCCACGTCAGGGTCGAGAAACACGACATTCGTACCGGCGCGGTAAGCCTCGAAGTGCTTTCCGCGAACGCCGCGCGAGAAGTCGTACTCGGACCTCGTTTCGCCGTTAGGCCTTACGTCGACCTGTCGATTCATACTCTCTCCGTTCTCGCGGCGTCACCTCACGAGCGCTGATGATGCGAATCCGTGCTCGGCGTTCGGTGTATGCATCGACGAGCAACCGCCCTTCTGCCGACAGACCGATGCTCAGAAAACGGCATTCGTCCTCCGAGTGGTCCGGGTCGGCAATCGCGAGCTCTAGTGGATCGCCGAATACTGTCATTGCTTCAGGGAACGTGACGCTGTGTCTCGCGAAGTTAGAAGCTGCCTTCTGACCATCCCATTCAAATTCCATGAGTCCCCTCGAAACTTCGTTTCGAGAGAACTATCTCAGGTGTTAGTTTACCGCAAGCGCAAGGTAGACGTTGCCGCAAAAAGCAAAACGGCCGGCAGCGCCAACTGCCGGCCGTTGAGGAGAAGCTCAGGGATGTATTCTACCGGTGTCCGCCGCCGTGAAAACCTCCACCCGCGCGGAAACCGCCTGCTGCGCTTCCTCGAGTGAAGCCGCCGTGGTTCACGCCGCCCACTGGACCGCGCGCGCCACCCACAGGTCCGCGTGCCACGGGGCCTCCTCTAAACCCTTCTCGTCCAGCATAGCCCGGGCGAACATAGCCGCGGCCATAGTAGCCTGGACGGCCCCAATAACCTGGGCCTCCATGCCCGCCGTGGAACCAGGGCCCCGCGCCAATAAAGACCCCGCCGACGAACCAGTTCGATCCGTAGTAGCCGTAAGGCGCGCACGCGTAGGGGTAGTACGAGTAGTAGCCGTACGCGCACACGGGAGGCGCTCCGACGTAAACCGGTCCCACTCCGACTCCGAAAACCACCGGTTGAGCCTGAGCGGAAGGCGCTGCCATCAAACCGACACCAAGCAAGCTGAGTAGTATTAGCTTTTTCATGGTTCATACCTCCTTGGCTCCGAAGAGCCCTTTCAAACTTCAACCTTGTACGAGGCAATGGAGGTGCCAAACTGCAGTTTCCCGGCCCGTGAGCTATGTGCTCTGGATTTAAGGTAATTGGTGGGATCGCGGGGAATTATCGAATTTCGCCGATAACAGACGATCTGGTGGTTTTCAGTTAAGACGGTGTTTTTCGGCCACCAGGAAAACAGTCTCCGTTCCTCAAAGAAGGCCAAAGAAAACTGCGATGACAGGCGGTTGATCTATTGCGCCGCAGGCGCCTTGGAGTGCGGTAGCGACAGCTACCGCCTTCTTGCCTGGATTCCACGGCGGCAACTTCGCTGCCGCACTCCAAGGCGCTTTGCGCAAGCCCTACTTCGTGTCCACGGCGCAGCGGAATCCTAGAGTTCCTGCCCGGTCCTTGCTGGGCGCGATCAACAGATATTTCCCGTGTTCGGTCAATTTATAAGCCTGGGGGAAATACCACAGCGAGCCCTGCGGCTGATAATAGCTGCCGCCTTTCAGGATGCCGGCGCGGGTATGCTCATCGGTGAACTCATCCGTCCACTGCCAGACGTTGCCCACCAGGTCCGTCACTCCGAAGGGGCTTGCGCCCTGGGGATATGCGTCCACGCCCGAGGGCGGCCGCATGTCGCGGCCCTTGTCGGGGGAGGAAACTCGCGCGGCGTCCCATTCGTTGCCCCAGGGATAAGTGCGCCCGTCGGCGCCTTGCGCGGCGTATTGCCATTCCCATTCGTGGGGCAACCGCTTGCCCGCCCACTGCGCGTAGGCGCGCGCGTCTTCAAGCGAGACCCAGGTGACGGGTTTGCGTTCCCAGCCGTCAGAGTAGTTGCCGTTCTTCCAATCCCGCAGGAAATTGTGATCGTCTTTGGGATGATAGCGGGTCGTATCCAGGAACTTCTTGAACTCCTCATTTGTAACAGGGTATTTATCGATATAGAAAGAATTTATATGCATCTTATGAAGATGATAACGGCGGGGTGCGTCCTCCCAGGGAAACTGGACGTCCACGCCCACGTCATTTCCACCTTCGATCATGATGCCGGTGGTGCGAAATTCGTATTCTCCCTCCGGAATCTTGACCATGCCTTCCGGCGCTGAGGCGGCAAGCGAAGTGGAAGGAATCTCCACCAGTTTCTGCGGCAGAAACCTCCACTCGGTCGAGAGGCTCCGAAGCGGCGTCCGCGAAAGGTCGCGCATCTGGCTCAGCAAGGCGGCAACGGTTCCTTCAGGCTCCTGGTCCTGAGCGAGGAAGGCGCCGAAACCGTCGCCTTCGATCTCAAAGCTGAGCACCGCGCGATCGCCCCGGACCTCGGGCTTCAGTACTTCGCCGTGCCAGAGGTCATAGAAGCGCTCCCCGGAGTGATAAGGGAGTTCGATCTCGCGCCCGCCGAGGTCATACTGATTGCGGTTGACCAGGGTCCAAAGCGTGCGGCCTTGGCCCGGAAACTTGCTGGCAAACACACCATAGCGGAGCGTGGGAGTGTGAGGCTCCCAATCCGGGCTGACCAAGAGGGCCGCCATGGCGCGTTCAATTTTGGCGACGCGGCGCAAAGCCTCGGCGTCACGCGGCGCGATCTGGTTCCAGATTCCCCAGATGTTCTCCCAGCTTTCGTAGCCTACGCCGTTGAAAAAGGCCAACTGCAAGTTGTCGGTCTTGCGGCGGTTCCAGCGGTCGCACACATTCACCATGTGGCGCGGCTCGAGCCACTTGTAGCGGCTGATCATGGGCACGAAAGTGTATTTCCAGTAGCCCCAGGAAAGGTTGTTCCAGGCGAGCGCTTCGTCGGAGGGGCCGCCCTCGGGTTCGAGCGCAATCGGGTGTTGACTCGCGTCGGAAGCGGTGCGGAAGGAGCGAGGCACGCCATCCAGCGTATCGCCGTTGATGCCATCCGCGCCGATCTCCGCCATGGCCTGGGCTGTGGCGGCTGCGTTGGGCAGTCCGGGGTCGCGCGTCCCCTGGTCCCAGAGCATCACCGGGAAGAGCACGCGCACTCCCCGGCGGTGGAAATCCCGGATCATCTGGCGCAGGCCCTCGACCCCGCCCGGCATATCGCGCAGCAGGTCGTATTGGTCGCGGCTGTCGATGCCGATGTTGGGATAGGTGTGCCAGATCAGCACCGAATCGATGCCGCCGTAGCGCTTCTCGAGGTCGTCGAGGTAGCGGTCCACGGTGTACTTGCCGGCGACGGGGTCGTAGAAGTATCGGTCCTCAATCATCATTTGCGGCTGGATGAAGCTCGACTGCGTCCATACGAGCTCCGGCCTTTCGTATTGAGAGCTGTCGTAGCCGATTCGAATCCGGCGCTCAGTCCGCCAATGGCGGACGTCGGTGATCCAGGTTTGGAAAGCCTTCACGGGATCCTGGATCTCATCACTGCGATAGCAACACTGATCCGTGTCGCTCTTGGCGTTGTCCGGACCCGGGATCTGCTCGCCTTGAGGATCAAATCTCGTGTCCTGCGCCCAGAGGCAGGATGCCAGGAGCAGAGAAACAATGCCTGCGAATAACCAGCGCTTTGCGTTCATGTGGTTTCCTCGGATGTGAAGCGTGACGACTGCACTGCGCATTATGCTCACAATTCGCCGGCGCATCAACAACAAAGGCACGAAAGCGCCAAGAAGACAGTCAGCGGAGCTCTTCTTGGTATGTTTGCGTCTTAGTGGTTAAATGGGGTTATGAACATCTCGGCTCTCGATGTGATCCGCAAGAAGAGGGATGGAAACGAGCTCTCGCCCGCGGAGATCGACTCCTTTATTCGCGGCTACACGCGCGGCGAGATTTCGGACGCTCAGGCGGCAGCCTGGCTCATGGCAGTCGTGCTGCGCGGTCTCACTCGCCGGGAGACGGCAGACTTGACGGACGCCATGTTGCATTCCGGCGACGTGCTGGACCTCTCCGCGCTCTCGGCCCCTAAGGTCGACAAGCACTCGACGGGCGGAGTCGGCGACAAGACCTCGTTTGTATTAGCGCCGCTCGCGGCAGCCGGCGGCCTGATTGTGCCCATGATCAGCGGCCGCGGCTTGGGCCATACCGGCGGCACGCTCGACAAATACGAAGCCATTCCGGGTGTTTCGGTCAACCTCACATTGCCCCGCTTTCGCCAGGTTCTCGAGACCTGTGGCTGCGCTATTGTCGGCGCGACAGCGGAAATTGCCCCCGCGGATAGAAAACTCTATGCCTTACGAAACGTCACGGGCACGGTGGAGAGCCCGTTCCTGATTTGCGCCTCCATCATGAGTAAGAAACTGGCCGAGGGCATCGATGCACTGGTCCTCGATGTCAAGTCCGGCTCCGGCTCTTTTATGAAGCACGACGAAGATGCCGCGCACGTCGCGAACCTGATGGTCGAGACGGGCCGACGAATGGGTAAGAAAACCGTGGCGCTCATCACGGACATGGACCAGCCGCTGGGGTGCAACGTCGGCAACGCGCTGGAAGTCGAGGAAGCCATTTCAGTGCTGCGCGGCCGAGGTCCTGAAGACCTGCGCCAGTTGTGCCTGGAATTGGCAGGATGGATGTTTCACTTAGGCAGCCGAGCCGATTCGGTTGAAGAGGGCAAGCGGCTTGGCGCGGACCTCATCGGGAGCGGCAAGGCGTTTGATCGGTTTCGCCAGATGGTCGCGCTGCAGGGCGGGGAAGTCGCAGTCGTGGACGACACGAACCTCCTGCCAAAAGCACAATATAAGTTGGATATTTCGAGCCCCCAGACCGGATACATCACTTCGATCCAGTGCGAAGCCATCGGGAAAGCGAGTGTGATCCTAGGTGCCGGCCGCGAGTCAGAGGGCGATGCAGTCGATCCTGCCGTCGGGCTCGTGCTGCACAAAACAGTTGCACAGCCGGTAAAGGCCGGCGAGCCGCTCTGCACGGTTCACTACAACTCCCAGTCGTGCCTGGACCGCGCGCGGCCGCTCATCGAGCAGAGTTTCCAGATCGGCGATGCGCCGCCGGAGCCCAGGCCCATCGTTCGCCGAGTCATTGCAGGATCGTGATCGCAGCGCCGACCTATCGCACTGTCACCGTGATAGGCGTTGAGGTGGCGCTGGGGTAGACGGGAACCGGCGTTCCTCCTCCGGGTGGTTCGGAGGGGTTACAACAGGGGGCAATGGAATTTCCCGAATAGACTGCCGTTATGGTGTTGGCGCCCGTCGCGAGCTGCGATGCACTGACCGGAACACTTGCCGCCGAGGTGGTAGCACTGGTGGGCATCAGGGTTTGCTTGGCCAGCAAACTCGAGCCCAGCATGAAGTCCACCGTGCCGCTCGGCACGCCCGCGCCTCCGGGAACCGCGGAGACCGACACCGTCAGCGTGGTCGACTGATTCGGTCCAAGGGTGTAAGTCCCCGCCGCCAAATCCACCGTCAACGCATTGTTCACGGCGCTTCCCGTACCCTGATACGCGCCAATATCGATGCTCCCGTTGGTCATGCGAGGATTACCTAAGAAGTCGGTGATGCCATAGATCGGGCCGGCGGAATTTCCGCACCACCCAACGGTGCAATTGAGGCTGGCGCCGCCGGCTCCGGCGGCCGGCGAAGATGGTGCGAGGTCAAAGTTCGGGGGCGTGGCATCCACATCGACGAAGCGGGGATGCAAGTTCAGGGAGTTCGCATCTTCTCCGGCGGTGCTCTGCCAATTCAGAAAACTCGTGTAGCTGCTCACGGCGCCCCACAAGATCGACGTGCCTTCCTGGTATCCTTCCAGCGAGTAGTAGAGATTCCAATTGAGCGTCGCCGGGGGACACGGGTAGCTTGAACTACAGGCCGCGTAGCTGTTGATCCAGATATTGGGCGAGCCGGCGCAGAGAATGTTGTTTTCGAAAATGTCCCCTTGCTCGCTGCCGACCTGGTTCTGGATCTGGAACTCGCCGCTGGGCGTGCCTTCGCTCGAGTTGCCGGGCTGGGTGCCGTTGTCGTAGAGCGTGTTGTTAACGAATACGTCGTGGAAGCTGCTGCCTCCTCCGTTGCTGTGGCCGCCTTTCTTGGTCGCGGGCGCATAACCGCCAATCGAGTTACCGCAGGAATTGGCTTTGTAAAACAGGTTGTTGCGCACCGTGGCGTACCTGCCGTAACAGGGATGCTTGCCTCGGCCGGCGGTTCCCAATCCGGTGTTTCCGCCGGACCATTCGGTGCCGTTCTCGAGGCAGACTTGATTTTCGCTGGTGGTCTCGATGCCGTAGTCGACCTGGAAGATCACGTTTCTTTCGAAGATGACATAGGCGCAACCGTCGCAATAGAGCCCGTCAGCGTCGTATTCGTCGCCCTCGCCGGCGTTCGCGATGCCGCTGATGTTATAGACCGTGTTCCCGCTGATTTCGCCGTACATCGCCTCATCGTAGCCGGCCGGGCCGACGCCTTCGTAGCCGATTGCGTCGATGCCGATGTTATCGTTATCGTGAATAAGGTTGTTGGTGATGCGAAAATGGGTCACGTTTCCATCCACGTTAACCGATTCGCTTTGCCCCGTCTTCAGGTCGTAAACCTCGTTGCCGTTGATCAGCAGTTGGGTGATGGGGGTCTTCGAGGTGCCGTAGACGGAGATGCCGAAAGCATTGCCGTTGGCTTCGGCCGTGGTGGTGATGTCGTGCACGCGATTGTTCAGGATCTGGACGCCGGCGCCGTAGCCGGTGATCCACACGCCCGACGGGGTCACCGAGGCATCGCCGGTCGTGTAGTTACGGATCTCGAATCCGCTGATGATGAGGTAGCCCTGGTTGGTGATGTTGATGAGGCCCTGAACGCCCGAAGGCGTCAGGCCGGTCCCATCGATGATGGCAGTTTGGCCCGGGTAGCTTGCAAAGGTTATCGGCGCGGAGGCCGTGCCGGAGTTCGGAAAGTTGACGGCCTCGTTGTAGACGCCCCCCAGGACGTACACCGTAGCGCCCGCCGCAGCGGTATCGGCGGCGTGTTGGATGGTTAACCAAGGCTCGGCGAAAGTTCCGGGATTGCTGTCACTGCCGGCTGTAGAAACATAGTAGGTGGCCCCAGTCTGTGCCTGAAGCGGCCGGGGAGTGAACGCAGCCAATCCGAGACACAACATTAGCCAACCTGAGAACTGCAACCAACGCAAAGCGGTGCGGGATGTCATGCCGGCCCTCCTCATGATTCTTTGGAACTATTCTACACGTCTTTGTGAACTTATAAGTAGGTGCAGCTTGTCGAGGGACGGCTCACCGTCTCGCGGGTGCGAGCATGTGTAGCGAAGCTTTTCCGAAATGTGGATGGGTCTTTGAAATTGTGTAGGGGTAGGGCTTGCCCTACCCGGTTCAAAAGGGGACGGCAAGCCGTCCCCCTACAAGCGGGTAAAGGAAGAAAATCGCGGCGAGGGGTCTTGCAACCATAACCTGTTTCTGTGCGTCTGAGATGTGGATAGCAGGGCATAGCTTTCACTCGTGAGGTCGGTCATATGGCGGATTGGCGTGAACCGCTGCGGAAAGAGCAGCGAGTTTGGCATTTGTTGAATCGAGTCACGTTCGGCCCGCGTCCCGGCAATGCGGAGCGCGTCGGGCGCATGGGCGCCAAGGCGTTTCTCGAAGAGCAGCTCCATCCTGAGCGGATTGACGACTCGGCGATTGAAAGAAAGATTGCCGGCCTGCCGACACTCTCCATGAGCCCCGAAGAGTTGGCCGAAAACTTTCCCGCCAAGAACCAGACGCAACAGCAGGCTCAGGCGCGGGCGCAAGAGAGCGGGAAGGGAAGCGCGGGCTCGGACTCCGCCGGCGAGATGGCGGCCATGCAGGGACCCGGCGCCATGCACGAGCCGGATGGCCCGCGGCGCATCACCCTGGAACTCGCGCGCGAACAACTCTGGCGTGCCATCTACAGCCAACGCCAACTTGAGGAAGTGATGGTGCAGTTCTGGATGAATCACTTCAACATTTTTGCCGGCAAGGGCGCCGACCGCTGGCTGATTACGTCGTTCGAACGCCAGGCCATTCGCCCCCACGCGCTCGGCAAGTTCGAGGACCTGCTGGTCGAGACAGCCCGGAGCCCGGCGATGCTTTTCTATCTCGACAACTGGCTCAGTGTGGCGCCTTACACGACCACCGAAGGCAGTGTTTATCGGCCCTTCGCTAAACTTCAGAACCGCCGCGGATTGAACGAAAACTACGCCCGCGAGCTGATGGAACTCCACACCCTCGGCGTGGATGGCGGCTACACGCAGCAGGACATTCGCGAAGTGGCGCGATGCTTCACGGGCTGGACCATCAATCGTCCGCTCAAGGGCGGCAGCTTCTTTTTCAATCCTCGCTTGCACGACTTCGGAGAGAAGGTTGTCTTGCGGCAGAAGAGCAAGCCGGGCGGCGGCGAGAAGGACGGCCTCGAAGTGCTTCATCTGCTGGCGCGCCATTCCTCCACGGCACACTTCATTTCGCTTAAGCTCTGCCGGCGTTTTGTGGCGGACGATCCGCCGGCTTCGGTGGTCAACCGAGCCGCCAAGACCTTTCTGAAGACGAAGGGGGATATGCGGGCTGTGCTGCTCTGCATCGTGACTTCGCCGGAGTTCAACTCGACTGCGGCGTTGCGCGCCAAAGTAAAATCGCCCTTCGAATTGGTGGCAAGTTCGCTTCGCGCTCTCGATGGCCAGACCGACGCCGGGCCTCCGCTGCTGGCCGCGATGGTGCGCATGGGAGAGCCGCTGTTTTACTATCAGGCGCCCACTGGCTTCCCCGACCGGGGCAGCGCGTGGATCAATTCCGGCACACTCCTCCAGCGCATCAACTTCGCAACTTTGCTGGCCGCCAATCGCATTCGCGGCACCCGCGTGGATCTCGAAGCGCTCGCGCCGGACGCCGAATCCGGCGTGGTTGTAAAGAAACTTTCGGATCGGCTGGTTGGGGGAGAGCTTTCCTCCGAAACGCGTCAGGCAATTACGAAGACTTTGAACGGTTCCGAAACGCCGGCATCGGGCGGCCCTTTGGCCGCGCAGGCGCTGAAGGTCGCGGCCGTCTTGGTTGCGTCGCCGGATTTTCAAAGGAGATGACTGGTGTGGGAGCGCGGGCATCCTGCCCGCCTTTCGTGCCGCAAATGCGCGCACGCTGCGGGCAGGATGCCCGCGCTCCCAAAGTCAGTTGGAGAAGCTTATTATGACAATTCCTCGTCGCTATTTCATCAAGACCGCAGGCTTGAGCCTTTTCGGGGTCGGCTTAGTCCCCAGCTTTTTAAGGCGTACCGCGTTCGCTCTCGAGCAGCCGCTCGCGAGTGCGCGCAGGAAAATACTGGTGGCGGTGTTTCAGCGCGGCGCTGCAGACGGACTCAACATCGTGGTGCCGTTTGCGGAGCGGGACTACTTTGCGATGCGGCCCACCATTGCCATCCCGCAGCCGGGCAGGAGTGTTGGGGAAGGCCAGGGCGTCATCGACCTGGACGGGTTTTTCGGACTCCACCCGGCTTTGGTTTCGTTGAAGCCGCTCTTTGATGCCCGGCATCTGGCCATCGTGCACGCCGCGGGCTCGCCCGACAACTCGCGTTCACACTTCGACGCGCAAGACTACATGGAAACAGCGACGCCGGGAGTTCGTTCCACCTCGGACGGCTGGCTGAACCGCCTTCTTCAGGTGAACCCGGAGGCTGACGCCACGCCGTTTCGGGCTGTAGCGTTTGCGCCCAGCATGCCGCGCACCTTGGCCGGAACGGCGTCGGCGCTGTGCGCGCAGGATTTGCGCGGCTTCCGCCTGGCTGCCAATCTCGGTCGGGGCGGTCCGAACGCCGGCGGCCTCGCGGGCGCCTTCGAGGCGATGTATGCCTCGACCGCGGATCCGCTTCTGGGGGGCGCCGCCCACGAAACGTTTGACGCCATATCCACTTTGCAACGTATTGGAGTTAAGAATTACCAACCTGCGAATGGCGCCGCGTACCCGCTGGGGCCGCTCGGCCGCAGCCTTCAGCAAGTGGCGCAGCTCATCAAGGCGGATTTGGGGCTCGAGGTCGCCTTCGCGGAAGTGGGCGGCTGGGACCACCACGTCAACGAAGGCGGTGTGCAGGGCCAATTGGCGGCGCGATTGAAGGTGTTCGGCGAAGCGCTGGCCGCTTTTCACCAGGATCTGGGCGACCGCATGGAACAGGTTGTGCTCCTGACCATGTCGGAGTTCGGCCGTACCGCGCGTGAAAACGGCAATCGCGGCACAGACCATGGCCACGCCAACTGCATGTTCGTGCTGGGCGGGCCGGTGAAGGGAGGAAAGGTATACGGGCAGTGGCCAGGACTCAAGCCTGACTACCTCAACGAGGGGCGAGACCTTGCCCTGACTACCGATTTCCGCGATGTCTTTGCGGAAGTGGCCGTGCGCCATCTGGGTGCACAACGGCCAGGGAGCATCTTCCCGGGCTTCAGGGTTTCACCGGATCGTTTCCGGGGATTTCTGGGGTAGCGCGGGCGTCCCGCCCGCGGTGGCGGGAGCGTCCCGCTCCCGCGCGCGGGCAAGATGCCCGCGCCACTGCGGGCGGGACGCCCGCAGTACGATTTTCGAAGCAGTCCCGCCTTTTTGCAGGGATGCTCTCACTTCGGCCCGGGCGGCAGATGTTCTTCCAGATAACGAGCCAGCAGGCAGAATAAATGGTAATGGGTGTCCTTGCCTTCGGAAAGGCTATGTGTCCTCCCAGGATATTCCATCATGTCGAACTGTTTACCAAGTTCGACAAGACGATCGATCAGCAGTTCGCTGCCCTGGAAGTGCACGTTATCGTCGTCGGAGCCGTGGACGAGCAATAATCGCCCGTTCAGGCCTGCGGCGAAATTGATTGCCGATCCCTGGCGGTAACCCTCTGTGTTCTGTTGCGGAAGTCCCATATACCTTTCCTGGTATATCGTGTCGTATAACCGCTGATCGGGGACCGGCGCCACGGACATACCGACTTTGTAAAGGTCCGGGTAACGGAACATCAGGTTGAGCGTATTGGTGCCCCCTCCGCTCCAGCCCCACACGGCCGTGCGCCCGCGGTCAATATAGGGGCGTGCCTTTTCCATGGCCAGCAAGGCCGCCGACTGATCCTGGGATGAGAGCACGCCCACTGAGCCGTAGACGATCTTGCGCCAAGCCCGGCCCTTGGGTGCGGGGGTGCCGCGATTGTCCACGCTGGCGATAATGTAACCCTCCTTGGCGAGCAGGCGATGGAATATCCCCGTCTTGCCTCCCCATGCGTCGACTACCGTCTGTCCCGCGGGCTCGCCATAAATGTGAATGAGGATGGGATACTTCTTCGCAGGATCGAACTGGGGAGGCTCGATCATAAAAGCGTCTAGGGTCACGCCGTAGCCGATATCGACAGGAAAGAATTCCGTGGGTGGCGAGAATAGCTGCTCCGTCTTGGCGCGCAACTCGTGATTGTCCTCGAGCACTCGCTTCACCTGATGAGCAGGCAGCATGACAAGGTCGATGACGGGAGGCGTGTCCGAAGTCGAGAAGGTGTGGATGGCCCATTGGAAGTTGGGTGAAATCTGGTAAGAATGGGAACCGGCGGGAGCCGCGGGAGTGACTCGTTCCGCCGCGCCGGTGCCATCCAGGCGACTGCGGTAGAGGTAGCGCTGGGAGGCGCTGTCAGGCGAGGCGATGTAATACACCCAGGCTTCCTCGGAATCGACGCCCTCGAGACCGATGATATCAAATTGGCCGGGAGTCACAAGCCGCGACTGCTTCCCATCCTTCGAGATCACATGCACGTGACGCCAGCCGTCCTTTTCGCTCACCCAAAGGAAATCTCTTCCGTGGTGAATCCACGTCAGGTCACTCACCACATCCAGCCAGGCATCGTCGTGTTCGTGACAGGCTTCCGCGACCGCACCGGTTTGGGCGTCCGCCAGCAGCACGTCGTTCGTGTTTTGCAGGCGATTCATGTGTTCGAGAACAATGGAATTCCCGGCCCAAGCCATGTAGGGGATGTAGTTGTTTCGCGGGTCACCCGGTACCTCAAGCCATTGCGTCGGCCCACCCGATGACTTCACGACGCCCACCCTGGCGGCGGGGTTTGTAGTTCCGGGCTGGGGGTAGGGAATATTCACGACGTGAGGGTATACCCCATACTGCGGATAAGGAATCTGACTGACCACGTTGTAAGGGCCGCCGCCGTCATAGATCAGCGGGAAGTTGCCTTCCTCCGAAGAATCAATCTGCCAGTAAGCGATGCTCTGCCCATCGGGGCTCCAGCGGAATCCGTCGCGAAGATCAAATTCCTCTTCGTAGACCCAGTCGGAAGTGCCGTTGGCCAAGGTGGGAGAGCCGTTCGCGGTCAGGGCAACGATCGATCCGCTGGCGAGATTCTCGACGTAAATATTCTGCTCCCGCACGTAGGCTACTTTCAAGCCGTCGGGCGAAAACTTGGCAAACATCAGCGTGGAAGGCGCAGCGCTCCCGCCCAACTTCTGAAGTTTCCGGGTCGCGAGGTCGAGCAGCCAGTAATCTCCGCGCGTGTTCTCACGCCAAACTCGGCGCGAGTTCGTAAACACCAGAAGGCGCTTCATGTCCTTTGACCAGGAATAGTCATCGATGGCGAGCGGGGCATTCGCGCCGGGAGGAATCAGCTCTTTGGCCGGCACCAGGACGGCGCGGGCGCCGGTCGCGGTGCCGTATTTCACGATGTCCCGAGCATCCTTGGTTTCCGTCGAGGCTTCGAGCGTGGTGTAGGATTCACCTTCGTTGACCCAGCGCGCCGGGCCGAACCACTTGCCGTCAAACTCGTCGCCTACAAAGACACGGTGAAGCATTTCCGTCAGTTGCGATGAGAGTTGCGCGCGCGCCATGCCGGGCCAGATGGACAGGGCCACGAGACATGCAAGGACTACGGCGAGCAAGGAATGTAGCCCTCTCCCTTGGGGAGAGGGTGTCCGGCGGCGGCGTTTTCTCCAGCCGTTGCCGGACGGGTGAGGGGTTCGTTCCCAACAAACGAGAGACCCCTCACCTGTCGCGCTCCGGCTGATGACAGCGCCGAAGCGCGACACCCTCTCCCCGTGGGAGAGGGCTGTCGATTCAACTATGCCCGGGCCACGCTCGGTGGTCATTTGAAATCCTCCCGAATTCAGTTCACTCCGCCCATCAGCCTCTTCACCGACGGGACGAAGAGGAACAGGGCAAGGGCGGCGGCAAGGGCTGCCACTGCTGAGATTCCGAACAGTCTGGGCAAAGCGACGGACTGGTAGAAGGACGCTAGCGTGCCGCCCACGTAATTGCCTACGGAATCGGAAAGGAACCAGAAGCCCATCATCAGGCCCGCGACTCGAGCGGGCGCGAGCTTGGTGGTAACACTAAGGCCTACCGGGCTTACGCAAAGTTCGCCGACGGTGACCAGAAGATAACTCCAGGTGAGCCACAAAGGACTGTTGTGGGTCCGTCCGGCGACAGGGACCAGAATCAGGAATGACAACCCGGCGAACAGCAGGCCCGTGGCAAACTTTGATCCGGTCGAGAGCTCCCATTTTCCCATGTGCACCCAAAGCCAGGCGAAGGCCGGCGCGAGGAGAATCACAAACAGCGGCTCCTCGGATTGAAACCATCCGGCCGGGAAGCCTCCAAACAGGCTGCGGTTGGTGTTGAGCTCGGCGAAAAGATTCAGCGTCGAGCCCGCTTGTTCGAATAGAGACCAAAACAAGGCGGAAGCGAAGAAGAAGACCAGAACGGCCCCCAGACGTTTGCGCTCGAGAGGCGTCCACCCCTTCATTCTGAAGAGCCACGAAAATGTGACCGCGACGATGATGAGCAGCGCGAGTCCGAGGGATTTTGAAAGGCCGGCAGGGGTGACTTTGAAGACTCCGACCCACCCCAGGACGACGGCGAGGACGGCCAGCAGCGCCGCCAGGCCCAGCGATTGCCAGAGACGCCGCCGGGCGGAGAGAGTGTCCCGAGGAGCGGCGCCGATGCCGGGGAGGTGCTTCCAGCCGGCGCGATATTGGATGACCCCGAGCGTCATGCCCAGCCCGGCGACCGCGAAGCCGAGATGCCAATTGATCTTCTCGCCCAGGTAGCTGCAGATCAGCGGCGAAACCAGCGCGCCCAGATTGATTCCCATGTAGAAGATCGAAAAGCCGGCATCGCGGCGGGAATGGTCCTGCCCGTACAACTGCCCGACCATGGTGCTGACGTTGGGTTTCAGCAGGCCCGTGCCGATCACAATCAGTCCCAGGCCAAGATAGAAGGTCAGGGTCAGCGGCATGGCCAGTGCGTAATTGCCGGCGGCAATCACCAGGCCGCCGTAAAGCACGGCTTTCCGCTGTCCGATCACGCGGTCGGCGAGCCATCCCCCGGGGAGCGTGATGAGATAGGTCATCCCCGCATAAATGCCATAGATCGCGCCCGCCTTGACAACGTCGAATCCCAGCCCTCCTCTTTCGAGAGAAGCTGTCATGAAAAGAATCAACAGGGCACGCATTCCGTAATAACTGAAGCGTTCCCAGTATTCAGTAAGGAAGAGAGTCGCAAGCCCGCGAGGGTGACCGAAAAAAGTTGCCATGGGAGAGGAGCTTAACCGCAGATTGCGTAGATCGGTTCGTGACGGAGTGGTTCCCCTCCTTGCTAAGGAGGGGTCAGGGGTGGTTGGTGGACACGCCCCACCACCCCCTACCCCCCTCCTCCCTTAGAGGAGGGGAGCCGCTCGTGCCACCGGCGGCACAAGACAACAATGATAGCCTACCTCAAGGCCCTGGGGCTGCGGGGCCGGCGCCTCGCGCCTGGCATCGAGTGTGCCTACTGCCGCTGGGCGAGATGGCGGTCGAGCATGAACAGCCCTTGCTTGGACTCCCCGATCATCTTGAGTTGATGCTGAATGTCGCTGGCGTTGGCTTCTTCTTCCACCTGTTCGGTAACGAACCATTGGAGGAAGGCGCTGCTGGCATGGTCCTTCTCAGCCGCGGCGAGATCCACCAGCTTGTCAATCAATCCGCTCACATCGCGCTCGTGCTTGTAGACCTGATCGAAGACTGCGTGCGGTGAATCCCACTTGGCAGGCGGGGCCGCGACGGCGCCGAGGGTCACTCGTCCGCCTCGATCGACAATGTGCTTGAAGAATTTCAGGGCGTGACCGGCTTCTTCCTTGGCCTGGATTTGCATCCAATGAGCCATGCCGTGCAGGTTCCCCTCTTCAAAATTGGCCGCCATCGCGAGATAGAGATAGGCGGAATAAAGCTCGGCGTTCACCTGCTGGTTCATGGCCTCTTGCATTGTGGAACTGATCATGTATCCTCCTTTTGCGTTTGAGTGTCCCGATATTTGAGCAAGTATAGTAATCCTTTCGGGGAGGAATGGGCAACGGCGATTACCGCGGAGTGGCCTCGGCTTAGAAGGTGTATAGGGAGGCGGAATGTGTCGTCCTGAGCAAAGCGAAGGATCTCTGCAGTTGTTCGCCGGTCATTCACTCTCAGGAAACTGCGGAGATCCTTCGCCGCGCTCAGGATGACGGCAGGGGTGGATTTTACGTCGCCTGCTGCGCTTTGTTCAGGACTAACTCGTGCACTTCGTTGTAGCCATTGTAGCGCAGGCGGTACTTGTAGCTGCCGGAGGCGTATTTCGCGGTGTTCCAGGCTGCCATGTGATAGCCGGGCTCGCAGATGGCGTTTGAGATTACTTCCAGATTTCTGCCCGCCTGATCGAGGACCTCGACGAAAACCCATCCCTTCTCAGGGACGCTGAACTCAATGGCCATCTGCGGATTGCCGGCGTTGGGATAGTGCTGGTTGAAGACCCGCGTGATGGGTTGGGGAGGAATGCTGAGTTTCGTTTCGCTGACCTTGGAGTAGTCATACGGCTGGTCGACGAGGTGCCAGAGCGCCTCCTTGCTGCGCTGGTGCAGGTAGAACGACCTCAACGGTGTGCGCGTGAAACCTGTCAAAGGCCGGCGGACCGCGATGCCATCCTGCCACTCGTACACGGGAATGTGCATCGGGTTGAGCATACCGAGCTTGCCGCGCTCCATGGCAATATGGAAGAGCCCGAAGTTCCCCGGCTCATGGCCGCCCAGCCAGTGGCCCACGATATCCACCAGGTAAGGGTTCTTGCCGAAGAGGACGACGTTCGTCATGTAGTCCCATGCCCGGCCATCGTAGTTGTTTTCGTTGCCCAGGGGATTGGGCCCCTGGTTGAAGTCGCCGTCGCGGCCGTAGATGCCCTCGATAATGTGAAGCCCCATCGGTGACGCGGCATGGTTGTCGATGGTCCGCTGCGCCCACAATTCCATGCAGAGGGTGTTGTACCAGTAGGCGTCGTTGAAGGCGGGATCGTTCTTCGGCACGTCCGGAGTGTTCCACCGGGGAATATACTCGGCGTGCCGCTTGAGGCTCGCGTCCACGAGTTCATGAACCTTTGGGTTGATACACTCTTTATTAATAACTTCCTCGAGCTTCTGCATTTCATCAATATTCTGCCACTTTTGACAGTATCCCTGGAAAGGCGCCGCGTGGGTGCCCTGCCAGTTCTTCGAGGTGAGGGTCAAACCCATTTCGTGAGCCTTGAACTTCGCCACATTCAGGTTCCACGAATCCCGGGCGTTGAAGGGCCAGAGATAAGGGACCTGCGTCCAGACCACGCCGCCCTGCACTTCTTTCCAGACAAACGCCCGCTCGTCGCTCGCATCGTCTTCCGTCTTGATGGTGTTCTTCGCGGTGCGCACCGTGGCGCCCACCCTCCGGCCCATCGCGAGGTACCCGCGGGCGTCGAGCACTCCGCCGCCATTGACGTCGCGGGTATGCATCCTGTTGCCCGCTACTCCCAGTTCCTTCAACGATTCGAACAGACCTTCGATGAAGAACGCGTCGGTGGCAATGCCCATCGTGTCTTCGAGAGTGAACCCCCTCGCGGTATCGACCGGATCGTGTGCAGTAAGATTGGGCTTGGTGGCAATGTTGTGAGTCACGGGAACGCCGGTGCTGTCCATGGGAACAAAGATCGACCGGCCAAGATCGAGTCCGACCTGCTTGCAGGCGGCGGAATTCGTCTTGCGGTCAACGTGCGTCCGCAGGATGAAGACTGCCTCGGGGTGCTGCTCGACGAACGGATGAACGCCGAAAAACCCTGAGGGTGCAGACTCGCCGGCAAACACGGAAGAGCGGCCGGTGAACGCCGCCGCACCAACCAGCAATGACGACGATTTTATGAAATTCCTGCGATTAATCATGAAGACTCTCCCGTGGACCACAAAGGGGCGGGACAAATTGTAGACAAAGTGTCACACTGGCGGCCGCGCGCGGCTCCCATTGCGTTGTTCGACGCATGTGCGGTGAAAATTCGCCCCTCCCCGTCCCAAAACCTCTGATTGGAGCAGGTGGATTGCCAAAATTAACCAACAGCCCTTTCCCGCGGGGAGAGGGCTGTCATGCTATGGAAACGGGGCATGAGCCATGCCCATCACAGGGTCGCGCCCTCGAACTCGAGGGCGCAATAGAGCGAGAGCGGGGGAAGTTTGAACTCTATCCCCGGGGACGCCGAGACGCCCTGAAGAGGGAGCGCCTCGTCTGTTCCCGGTTGCCAGAGGCGCGCCGACTTGACTTCGTCATTCACCCAGAGGGTGACGGAATCGGCGGGCTTCACCGAGTAGTTCAGCACTTGTACGAGCCGCCTTTTGTGGGCAGGATCAACGCTCGAATGGCAGTTCACGGTGGAGCGGTTGTAGAGGCGAACGATATCGTTGCGGCGGCTCAGCAGCAAGTGCGCGTCCACAGCGACCTGGTCGGGCGCCTGGAAGCCTTCTTCCGCCACTGCAACCTGCCCCGAGCCCAAGTTGTAGAGGTCGTAGTGAAGCGAGGGCTCTCCCTTGGTTGGCTTCACCTCCGGAGGGCCCCAGTAAGCGGCGGCGGTCAGCAGTCCGCCCCGCCGCACAAAGGCGAGGAACTGCCCGAGTTGTTCCGCGCTGGGCGCGTCTTTATCGAGCCAAAGGACCGCCTTCAGTTCCTGGTCCGGGGCGGGCAGCGGTCGAGATCGCTCCACGATCTTGAGTTGGACCTGGCGGCGATTGAGCAGGTTCAACACCTCGCCGCTGAAGTAGGCATTGTCCCCGCGAAAGTCCGAGAAAACCGCGAGAGTGCCTTCCGATTGGAAGGCTTGCCATTCCTTGTGTTTCTCAAAAAAATCGAGCGCCTCGCACAGCTTTTCCCAAACACCCCTGGCCCGAGGATCGCCCTTAGTGAGGGCGCCCCGAAGTTTATCATCCAGCGAGATGATCCAGCGGCTGCCGTAGGCTCGACTGTCGGCTACTGCCAGGCCGTAGTTGGCGGGGCGAGCGAGGCTCGAAGAATCCGAAGGGTCGAATTCGAGCCAAAGGGCTTTTCCGGGCTCAAGCGCGCCTGCGAGCAGCGAGAACCAGGCGTTTGAATCCACCCACGGGTTGGCCGTCGCGCCCGCGCGTGCGTTGTCTTCGTCCAGGGTCTCGAGGTTCACTCCCGGCCAGACGTTGTCGCTAGTGCTGAAGATGGTCGAAACGGTTTCCCCCACCACTTTCTCGCGCGATAGCTGCATGATGGCCGGAAGGTCGAAGGATTGACCCGAAAGATAGCGGAGCAACACCGAGGTAAGGCCGGCGGCGCGCGCGGCGGAGACGGCGGCGCCTGCACCCTCCTTCATGGCAACCCTTCCCACAAAGCTGATCCCAAGCCGGCGGCCCGCCTCAAGGAGAGGCTTCAAGGCCTGCTGCTGAGCCGAATCCTCGGGCTTCCCATTCGCCCAGTCCACAACCAGGCAGTTGACCGGCGTACCCTTGAGCAGCTCCAAGGACGACGGCTGAGCCCATGCCTCAAGCGTCTCCTTGAGTTCAGGACTGAAACTCCTTAACCTGCTGCGGTGCGCGATTTCGAGCGGCCCGCACGGCCACTTCATCGGCACCCACTTCGTGTCTAGATTCATGCTCATCCCCTTGCCGTGTAGAGAAGCGGCAGCCGTCGCTTGGCTTCGTCTTCGGCTCTTCGCGGTCTTAGCAAGACGGCGGACGAAGTATAGCCGAAAGCGGGTACACCGCGTAACCGTCGTTCCGCCGCGTAGTGTCCTAGTTTCGGCGTAGCGCTGGCCTTTAGGCCAGCATCTGCCGACAAAAAGGTCGGCGCTACGTTCAAATCAGGACGCTACCTTCCGCCGGACAGCGTGCAGCGCAGATGTAGCCTCAGTCCGGCTTCCTCTGCTGCCTTCCAGTCTGTGTCAGGACCTCATTCAGACTGTCATTCCGAGCCCTTCGCTGTCATCCTGAGCCCTTCGCTTGTCATTCTGAGCGGAGCGAAGAATCTCGCTCTGCCGCTCAGGGTAAACTCCGCGAGGAATCTCGCTCTGAGTGTTTTCAAGGCAGTGCGAGATTCCTCGTCGCCTTGGGCTCCTCGGAATGACACACTGATCGAGTAGACTCTTTCGCTCCTGGCCAAGGGCCGCAGAGGAGTGCGACAAGCGGCCCTCCGCGCTACAAGGCCGCGCTGCTAATATGCAAGTTTTCGCATGTATGTGTCAAAACGCCACATTTTTCGGGAATTTTTCACAATGTGAAAGCGTGCGGGACGCCGATCTCCTCTGACCATAAGCAGATAAGAAATTCGTTTGCACCATTTCCGCCTTTTCCCACTGTACCATTCCAGGCATGGTAGGCTACCTTTGATGACTAAAATAGCTGGTCAGAACGCAGAAGTTGTGGAAGGCGACAAAACGAAGAACCAGGGAAGGGCCGCTGGCCTCGCGAGCGCACTTGCGCTGCTGCTGTTTTTCGCTCTTCGGACTTCTGACTGCTCGCTGCTCTCCGCGCAGCCATTCAGCCATATCGAAGGCGCGGTCGCCCAGGCGACCAGCGGCTGGACGAACAGCTCGTTCACGCGGATGCTTGCGAGCAATCCGGCGCAAGGAGACCTGGCGGTGGCGGCTTGTCACCCTGAACGCAACGACGGGTCGCTGCAGTGGTTTCTGGCGGCAAAATACATGCGATGTTTCGTTTCGCACCGAATGACGGCCCGTGGTCGGCTTAATCCCCCGTCACATCGGGCGCCACGCGAGGTCGACACGGACGGGAATGTCATTCTTGATGGGCAAGGTAAGGAGCGTAGGCGGGTCGATTTTGAAGTCGGTCAGCTTGGCGGGGATGGTTCCAGCGATGCGGGTCTCCCCGTTTTGAACCACACGTTGGAATGGGATCTGCTTGTATTCGCAGGTTTGGCCGGCAAACTGGACTTCCAGGTCGAGACTGATGGTCGCGGAGGTGAGGGCCGATTCGGGCAAGCGGGTGCGCACGGTCGCCAGAGGATACTGCGCGCCACGCGTCACTTGCAACATGTGAAGATCGCGATTGCTATCGCCGGAGTCGAAGGACTTTATCGGGACCGCGATCAGAAAGTTACACTCGCCGTTTTGGCAAATCCCCTTGCCTTTGGCCGCATGGCTGACGCCATCGAATTGGTGCAGCGGGTGCGACACATGATAGGTGAGAGTGCCTTGCTCGAGCACCCATTGGCTCCCTGCGGCGGCCAGGGCGGGCAGCGACAGCAGGCAGAAACTTACGAGCAGTCTCGTGAGCATGATTCCTCGCTAGAACTTAAACGATACGGACAGTACTGCTGCTCCAAACGCCCCCGCCGTGACGATGGCCACCGGGCCGTGCAACGAGGCAATTCCATGCACTCTTTCGCCGCGGCTCTTCTGGGCGAAAGCGATCTCGCCCAGAATGGGGGTGAGGATCATCCCGGGTCCATGAATCCATGCCAGCGTTTTGTGCACGCGGATCGGCCCGCGCGTTTTGGCGCCGGGAAACTTGGGTGCGCGGATGGCAAAGTAAGCGGTAGTGAAAAATAGGCCCACTGTCGTTGCGCCCAACGCGGCGTGCGTGTCGCGGCTGGCCCGGCTGGTCTCTCTTCCACCCGCGAGGGCGGAAGTTATGAGTGTGGCGCCGAGCGGCGCTATCGTAATCAGGCCGAGCCGTTGATGGATCTTGAGCATGTGCGTACGCTTGTCAAGCAAAGCCTGTTCGCGCGCACTGCCCTTGGCTTGAGATGGCGTGATGCCGAGATCCTCCAGCGACGGCTCCTGCGGTTTGCTCGAAGCTGCGGGCAGCGTTTGCTGGGGCGGCTGTGCGCCGGTGTTATTTGGCGCTTGCTCAGCAGCCCTAAGTTCGCAGTTCTTAACCAGCGTCGAGAGCGGCCTGACGTTTGCGGCAAGGATTTCGACGGTCTTGTAGCCGCGCGATTCGAATGTGATGCTGTAATTGCCGGAGGGCAGATTGAATCTATAGGTGCCATCCATGTCTGTGCCCGCGGGCAGCCGATAACTGCTTTCCGTGTTGGCGGCAGTGACAAGCGCGAAAGCCACAGGTGTGCCGTCCGCACTGGTCACGGTTCCGGTCACTTCCCCCCGCGCCTGAGCCATCAAGGATGGGGCGGTAACAATCAGGGAAGTGCAGGCGAAAACGGCAAGACAAGTGCGTACGCGGTGAGCGATGCTCACGAGAGTCTTTACCTCCCTTTTGGTATTGAGCCCGCCGGAACAATTGCCCCGCCCAAGTGGGCGGCGCCTCCGGTCAGGTGGAGGCGCGGGCCGTAAAGAATATTATATAGCGAAACTGTTTCCGGGATTGCGTGCTCATTTGTGCGTCCGGCAAAATGGAATCGCATCGTCGCGGCCTGTGTCGCCGGGTAGCGCAGACTTCGCGCTGTTCGAAGTCTGCGGCCTTTCTCGTGCCGCGAGAAGAATCGCGGAGTCCCAACCGCAGAGACTCCGCGCTACCCTCGATCGCCTAGACACGCGTGTCCCTCCGGGACATCGCAGACCCCATACGGCAGGGGTCTGCGCCAGCCTTTCTCAGGGTGGCGGTGGCTTTTGCGTCGGCGGCGGGATCAGGCCCAAACCACGGGCGGGATCTCCTCGCGCGCCCACGGCTCGAGTCAGGGATTCCTCTTCGGCGCGCTTTTGGGTTTGCAGCTTCTCGGCAAGTTCCAATTCCCGGCGCGAGTCGTCCGGCTTCTTCAGCTTTTCGTAGGCGCGTCCCAGCAGATAGTGCGGCTCGGGGCGCGTCGCGTCGAGGCCGATGGCTGCCTCGAATTGCGGCACGGCTTCCTCGAGCCTGCCGAGCTTCTCCAGGGCTTTCGCCAGATCCAATCGTGCGCGATAATCCTTGGGCGAATTCCGCACCAAATCCTGAAGGAACGGCAAGGCAAGTTGCGGCTGCGACTCGGAGAGGTACGCGTCGGCGAGATAATACTTGGCCTCTTCAAAACGCGGGTCGAGCCGAAGCGTCTCGCGCAGTTCGCTCGCGGCTTGATCATAACGGTGGGGTTTCCAGCACATGAACCCGAGCGAAAAACGCACGGTCGCGTCGCCGGGCAACTGCTTCTTGGCCTGCTCGAACTCTTCGAGAGCTTTCTCGAACGAACCCAGACCGTCGTATGCCTGGCCGCGCAGAATGCGCACCCAGGGCGAGCCCGGGTCAAGCTGCTCGAGGCGGTCGAAGCCGTCCAAGGCCTTCTCAAACTGTTTCGTCTCGATGTAAGCACGGATTAGCAAGTAATTAGATCCTGCGTCACGAGGTTCGAGCGCCAAAGCTCTCTCGAGTGGCGGGATGGCGCGCGCGAATTCATCCTGGCCGATGAGCGCAACCCCGAGCAATTCCTGAGCCTGGAAACTCACGGGATTAATCTCCGCCGCGCTCTCCAGCACGGGCGTGGCGGATTTGTAATCCTGCATCTTGATCAGGGCGATCCCCAGGTTCAGATTCGTTCCAAATTCGCGAGGGCTTACTTTCAATGCCCGCTGGTAGTAGGAGATTCCCTCCTTGAAATCACCCTGCTTCACACTCAGGGCTCCCAGCGCATTCAGCGCGGGAACGGAACGGGGATCGATCTTCAGAATCTGCTGGTACTCCGCCGCGGCGTCCTCGAAGCGGCCTTGGGCTTCGAAGCTCTCAGCCTTCGCAGCCAGGTCCAGGATGGTTGATTGAGGAGATGATTGCGCAATGGCGAGGGCAGACAAGAAAAGGCCCACCACAAAGGCCACAGAGTACACACCGGGTAGCGCAGACTTCGTGCCTTTCGAAGTCTGCGGCTTTTTTCGAACCACACGAAGAGCCGCGGAGTCTTGACGGCAGAGACTCCGCAATACCGGCTTCGAATCTGCAGCCCTCTCCCCAGGGGAGAGGGTGTGGGACAGGCACTCTTGCCTGTCTTTATGGCTTGCGAATGGCGCGCCTGCTCGCAGGCAAGAGTGCCTGCGCCACTTCACCAGACGGAGTGCGACGAATGAGGGGTCTTTCGCAGAGTTCCGCGCTTTGTAAGCCATGTGCCTTGAAATGATCATACTCGTCCGTCGCTCGACAGAACAATACTACCTCAGAATAACGGTGTTGGCGGAGGGGCGCAAAACAGATGCGTGGGCCTGGGCCTCAAGGAACCCCTCACCCGTCCCGCGACGGCTGATGAAAGCGCCGTCGCGGGACACCCTCTCCCCAACGGAGAGGGCAGACTTTCAAGATGCGGGTCGCTGACATGACCTCGATTGGCGTGTTAGCATAACCGTGGGCTGAGGAGACAAGTCCGAAATGACGAGGTACGGGTTGGTATGGGCGGGCGTTTGGTTGGTTACGCTTTTCGCTGGGGCAGGGAATTCTTTTTCCCCTGCTGCGGAGAAGCCGCCTTCGATCGTTCTTATTTCCGTCGACACGCTGCGCGCTGACCACTTGAGCTGCTACGGCTACCGCCGCATTGCGACGCCTCACCTCGACGCGCTGGCCAGGGGCGGCACGTTATTTTCCGCCGTCAGTTCGCAGGTTCCCCTAACCTTCCCTTCGCACGTTTCGCTTTTTACTTCGACCTATCCGTTCTTCAATGGCATCGAGGACAACGGCGAGGCGTTGCAGCCCAACGCTTTAACGCTCGCGACCGTCTTAAAGGCCCATGGCTATCATACCGGCGCGGTAGTGGGCGGATTTGTGCTCGACCGGCGGTTCGGGCTCGACCAGGGCTTCGACTGGTACGACAGCACCTTCGACCTGCATCGCCAGGCGGATTCCGACACCGGAGACGTCAAACGGTTGGGCGCCGATGTGGTTGCATCCGCGAACAAGTGGCTGGATCGAAACTCCGGCAGCCTCTCCTTTCTCTTCGTCCATCTTTATGATTTGCATACGCCCTACAACTTGCCCGCAAGCTACCGCGGGCGCTTCGGCACGGGCTACGACGCCGAACTTCGCTACGTGGACGAGCAGGTGGGCGTATTGCTCGAATCCCTACGGCAGCACGACGTTTTCGCAAACAGCCTCATCGTACTCACCTCCGACCACGGCGAGGGACTGGGAGAGCACGGGGAGAAAACGCACGGCTACTTTATCTATCAGAGCACGATTTGGGTGCCGCTGATCACGCACTGGCCGGCGGGCGGCGCCAAGTTTCCTGCCAGGTTCGACGAACCTGCCGCCTTGACGGACGTGGCCCCCACCATCCTTCAGTTCGCCGGCATTACGCCGCCCCCGGAGTTTCAGGGGCGCAGTCTGTTGGATGTCGTGCACGCCGTCCATCCCAAAGTCCCTAGGGAGGTGGCAAGCGAAAGCGTTTACTCGCAGAGGCATTTCGGATGCAGCCCCTTGTGGTCCCTGCACACGGGACGTTACAAGTACATCCAGGCTCCGAAGCCCGAGCTTTACGATCTGGCCGTGGACCCGGGCGAGACGCGCAATCTCTACGGGCTCGAAGGCTCGCGGGCGCAGGCTTCGAAGGAGAGGCTCGAAGCTCTGCGAGCACGGTTTCGAAATCCGCGTCCCCGCGGGCAGGGGACGCTCGATCCGGAGACGATTGCGCGCCTCGGTTCGCTGGGATATGTGGCGGGAAGCTCACACGAGCCGGATACGTCGGAGCGCGGGCCCGATCCCAAGGACCGGATTGCCGACTTCGAGGAATTCGGACGCGCCATCGTTCTGGTGTCGGCAGGCCACGTCGAGGAATCGAACGCGCTGCTCGAGCGGCTTCTCACGAGCCACCCGGACCTCGTCGATGTGCGCATGAGTTTAGGACTGAACGATCAGCGCCTGCGGCGGCAAGACGAGGCGGCGCGCGAGTTCCAGCAGGTTCTCAAAGCGGACCCGTTGAACTCCAAAGCGCATCTCGATCTTGGGTTAAGCTTTTTTGAAATGCACAAGCTGGACGACGCGGGGCGCGAATTCCAGGCGGCGCTCGCCATCGCGCCAAATTACACGCGGGCCGAGGACATGCTGGGCAGCGTCGCGCTTCAGCGGAACGATTACGCGCGGGCGCGCGAGCGCTTCGAGCATGTGTTGACGGTCGATCCCAACGACTATAGCGCGCATTACAATCTGGGAGTGCTCGCGGCGCTCCAGGGGCAATGGGAGGCGGGTGAGGGGCACTTGCGCGCGGCCCTTGGCATCGACCCGCTCGATCCCGACGCGCATAACACGCTGGGTAGCCTTTATCTCCGCAAGGGCGATCTGGACAGGGCGGCGGCGGAATTCCGCGAGACGATGCGGCTCCGCCCGAAGTCCGCCTCCGCTCACTACAATCTGGGGCTGGTCCTTAGCCAACAACATCGCGCCGCCGATGCCGTCGAAGAGTTTCGGCAGGCACTGGCCATCGACCCGCAATTGAGTGCGGCGCGAGAGGCATTGGGCCGCTTGACGTCGGGGAAATGATTCGTAGGGGCAACCCTTGTGGTTGCCCCTGGGCGGCCCAAGGCGTGGGGTTTGATAGACGACGGAAGTAACCCCTCACCCGACCCGCGACGACTGAGTATGTGGCGCAGGCACTCTTGCCTGCGCTTGCGGAAGCAAGACATTACCCGCAGAGACCGGCAAGAGTGCCTGTCCCACTCCACCCTCTCCCCAGGGGAGAGGGCTTCTGGTTCAACTGCGCCTTGCGTGGCCTACCGAGGGTCAGCGATGGTTACGGCTTGGTTGAGCGGCGTGTTCCCTGAACTCCCACCCACTTGCACCTTGTACTCGCCAGGCGTGAGTTCCCAACTTTCCTTATCGACATTGAAGATCGACAGGTACTTAGGTTCGACCGTCAAGCTCACCGCCTTAGATTCGCCGGGCGCGAGGGAAACTTTCTCCCACCCAATCAGCCGCTTGAATGGTTCGCCTGCGCTGGAAGGCAACGTCGCGTAGACCTGCGCGATCTCGGCCCCGGCGCGCGAGCCTGTGTTGGTGACGGTGAAGCTCACGCGCAATTGCGCACCGGGCGTCACTTCGAGAGACGAATAGGAGAAGGTCGTGTAGGACAAACCGAAGCCGAACGCGAAAAGAGGTTCTTTGCCTTCCGCTTCGTACCACTTGTATCCGACCTTCAAGCCTTCGGTGTAATTGATATCAAAGGGTGTCTTCTGCTGAATTGGCTCGCCGCCCGCCGGCGCCGGCAGCATGCCTGCAATGTGCGCGTGTGGAAGGGCCGCTTCGCTCTTGGGGAACGTAACCGGCAGCTTGCCGGAAGGGTTCACGTCGCCAAACAGCGCGCGTGCCACAGCCTCACCGCCGCGAATCCCGGGATACCACGCCTCGACGACTGCGCTCACTTTATCGACCCAAGGCATGGTGACGGGGCCGCCGGTCTCGAGCACCACAATCGTGTGCGGGTTGGCCGCCGCCACTTGATTCACCAGTTCATCCTGGTTGTCAGGCAGGGAGAGATTCGCCACGTCGCCGCCTTCGGTCGTGTGCTGCCAAACGAAGACGATCGCGACTTCGGAGGCGCCTGCCAGTTTCGCCGCCGCTGCCGGCTCAGCTCCGGGGTCATATGTCACCTGGGCATTCGTTGCGTGGGCCCTGAGCGCCCGCAAAGGTGACGAAGGATGCCAGACGAACCTGTGGTTGCCCGGGACCGCGTTGCCGCCCGCCGCGTCGACCTGGTCAGACCCTGCGCCGGAGAGCACGCCCACATCTGCGTGGGCCCCAATCACCGCAATTGACTTAACCCCCGAAGCACTGAGGGGCAACTGGCCGTCTTGGTTCTTAAGCAACACGATGGCGCGCTCCTCTATTCGTTGCGCAACGTCCGCACCGATGAACGGGTTAACCGGCTTCGGTACGGGAGGATTGTCGATGACCCCGAGGGCGAATTCCGTGCGCAGAATTCGATGCACCATGTCGTCCAGCCGCGAAACGGGAACCTCTCCTTTTTCGACCGCCGCCTTCAACGGGTCGCCGAAGTATTTGCCCGTCGGCATCTCCTGATCCATGCCTGCCTTGGCCGATGGAACCGCACTGTGCCCGGCCCCCCAGTCCGTCATGACCCACCCCTTGTAATCCCAGGCTTTCTTCAGAACGCCGCTGAGCAGGTAGGGATTCTCACAGGCAAAGACACCGTTGAGCCGGTTATAGGCGCACATGACGGTTCCGACATTCGATTCCTCGATGGCAATTTCGAAGGCCAGCAGGTCCGTCTCCTGCATGGCGCGTTTATCAATGATGGCGCTGCCGATGAAACGCCCCGTTTCCTGGTCGTTCACGGCATAGCGGTTGATGTTGGCGATGACCTGTTGGTCCTGAGTACCCTTCAATTCCCGGCCCAGCATCTTGCCGATCAAGAGAGGGTCCTCGCCTAGGCATTCGAAGTTCCGCCCGTTGCGTGCCTCGCGAATGATGTTGGCGGTTCCGCCCAGAGAAACGTTAAAGCCGAGGTCGCGGACCTCTTTGCCGAGCTGAGCGCCATACTCGTACGACCCTTCTAAATCCCAACTCGCGGCGTTGGCCAGCGAAGAGGGCAACGCGGTCGCGTACACGCCGCGCCAGCCGATGTTCGCGACGCCCGATCTGCCGTCCGTCATCTGTAAATCAGGGATCCCGAGGCGCGGAACTCCCGGTACGTAGCCCGCGCCGCCCAGCGAATGCTCTTTCGCGAGCGGCCCCTCGACGCCGTGAACCAGCGTGATCTTCTCGTCCAGCGACATCTCGTGGATCACCAGATCGGCCCGCTTGTCGGGCGACAGGCTCTTGTCGAGCCACGGACCTTTGACGACTTGTTTGGCGGTATGCTTCGGATTCTGCGCCGAAGCAACCGACAAGAGAAAACACGATATGAAGAGGGTCAAAATCCCTAGCATTCTCGCCAAACTTAAGAGACCGCGTGATACCTGATTTTCGTTCATTGCCGTTCTTCTCCGTCTGATCCAAAATTTGCAGCGCGGGGCCGCAGCGTGCCCGCCCCGCGAAGGCGAAGAGTATACCAGCAGGCAGTTGCTATAGCGCAACAAATTCATGAGGCCGGATAGCTGTTGGAGGAGCGGGCGAAAGGTCGGGGACTGATCCCGGAAAAAGTCGGTTTCACGCCAAGGCGCAAAGTGCGCAAAGGCCGCGAAGCAGCCTGCGCAGTTAAGACGAATCGCCGGCGCCGATCATGCGCGGGCGCACGGTGAATCCTCGCGTGGCGACAGCAAGGTAACCAATCCCAATGAGGAACCAGATGCCTCCCACGACTCTTGCGACGTTGTCCAGGTTCCACCACATGACTCCGCAAAAGACAGCGCCGAAGAGCGAGAGGCCGGAATCAATACATGTCCTTAGCTTGCTGCGATGAGGCCGCACGAAAGCGAATTGCCAAAAGGCGGCCAGATTCACATTCATGAAAGCGAAAAAGGCGCCATAATTCTGAAGCTCGCCGGCATGTTCGAAGGCGTTGCCAACGTGCTCGAGGGCGATAGCGCCCACAAGGACAATCCCGCCGACGATCAGGATGTTATAGATCGGAGTGCTGGAGCCTGGGCTGAGGTGCGCAAAGACTCTGCGCGGCAGCACGTTGTCGCGTCCCATGCCAAACAACAGGCGCGCCGCGCCCAGGATGCCGGCCAGGCCGCCTCCGATATCGGCCAGCAGGATGCAGAAGCCCATGGCGTGAAACAAGCCCGGCCCGCCCACGCGCGCGCAGACGTCCATGAAGGCCGTTTCGAGGTTCGGCAAAGTCTGCCAATCGGGCCACACACGCTGGCCAAGATAGGCCAGGAATCCGCCAAAGACGCCGGTGAACAGGCACACCAGCACGATGGCCAGCAGCACGTTGCGCTTCGGATTATGCGCATCCTCGGCTAGCGTGGTAACGCCTTCGAAGCCGAAGTAGGTGAGCACCGAATAGGAAGTCGCTGTCCACACCGTATGGATGGCGAAGGTCCTGGGATTGTAGAAGGGCTGGGTCGAAAACAGGCCGCTCCAACTTTGGTGATTAAACAGGAACCGGATCGCGAGTCCAATGAAAATCACCGCTACGAAGGACATGGCCGCCAACAGGATCTTGTCCGAAAGCGCCGAGGCCTTGATCCCTCGCAGATTCGGAGCGACCATGATCAATACCACGAGAAACATTCCAACCACAAAAGGCACCTGCGGCAGGTAACGCGCATGAAGGACGATGGCAACCCAGACGCCATTAACGAGCGGCGTCACACCGTAATCGAGAAGCACCGCCCAGCCCACCAGGAATCCCAGGTAAGCGTTCAACCCCTTGCCTACATAGGTATAGGCGGAGCCTGCGGAAGGGTAGATGGCCGCCATGCGGCCGTAACTGAAGGCCGTGATCAGCATGGGAACCATGGCGAGAAGAAGGGTGGTTACGTAATGGCCGTTCGAGAGTTTCTGCGCGACTCCGAAGAGCGGCACCGAGGCAATGGGCTGCGTCAGCACGATGCCGTAGAACACGAGATCCCACAGCGTAAGGACGCGGCGCAAATGGGGCGCCCCAGCGTCGCGCGTTGGCGCTTGTGATAAGGCTTGTTCCATGGCACCCTGAAAGAAAGGCGTGAGTTCGCAGTATACCATCAATAATGAGGAGGGACGATGCCAGGCCCAGGTATGGAGTTGATTGGGGAAGAGGAAAAGAAGGAAATACTGGAGGTTTTGGAAGCAGGATACCTGTACCGCTACGGCAGCACCGAAGATCCGCGGTTCAAGGCCAAGGTGGTCAAACTTGAGCAGGAGGTGGCCAAACGCGTCGGCGTGCCTCACGCCGTGGCGGTGAATTCCGGAACCTCGGCGCTGCTCGTGGCGCTGGTCGGGCTGGGGGTGGGTCCGGGCGACGAGGTTATCGTGCCGGGATATACCTTCATCGCCAGCATCTCGTCGATCATCTACGCGCGTGCGGTTCCTATTCTGGCGGAGGTAGACCGCACGCTCAATCTGGACCCTGCCGACGTCAAACGAAAGATCACGCCGCGCACCAAGGCCATCATGGCCGTCCATATGCT
>Ga0181538_10000787_pt1 | contig 37619 bp, 22 predicted proteins | sample PEATcosm2014_Bin_40_FD_119773 | JGI IMG/M metagenome (GOLD analysis project Ga0181538, IMG submission 119773) | Peatland microbial communities from MTU Mesocosm Facility, Houghton, MI, USA - PEATcosm2014_Bin23_30_metaG | ecosystem: Environmental > Terrestrial > Soil > Wetlands > Peat | place... | reverse complement strand
GTCACTTTTTCGTAATGGGTCACAGGGACCTCCTTGTGACCCGAAATTACCTCCCTACAACGCCAAACGCACGGGGGCCCGCACGCGAAGCGTCTGCCGATAGGCTTAGTTCAAGTGGGCTTCGCGTCCATTACCCAGATTTATGGTCGGGCCTAACGCCATTAATGGACGACAACCCCGTCCTGGAGCTATCGGAAATAACGGAGCCCCCGAGCGGTGATGTGCTCAAATTCGATTCCACGCTGATCGAGCCGTGGTCGTCACATAAGCGAATGGCGGCCTCGGATGATGTCTGATATGAACCGGGTGGTTACGGTGCTTCTCCTCATGACCGCTCAGCCGGCATGGGTGCAGGCTCAATCGCCGGTACCGCAGACTGCTGCCACGCTGGCTCCGAAATTCGACACGATTTCGATCAAGCCCTGCAGGGATACCGCTATGAAACTTCCGATGTTTCCGGGCGGAAGCGGCACATCTGCCGGAAAACTCTGGTTCACCTGTACGACCGTGGCATACATGATCGAGCGGTACCTATCCTGGGGAGAAATCGACCCTCTGTTGCGGGAGACGATCCGGCCGTTTGTGGGCCACTCAGACGAACTCGATCGCCAGTTGATCCGGGGGCCGGAATGGATTTATTCCGACCGCTACGATGTTGATGCGGCCACGAGCGATCCTGAGGCGAACGCACCGACCGGAAGTGAAAAGCTATATGGCTCACGTCTGCTGTCGCTTCTCGAAGACCGGTTTCAATTGGCGATCCACCAGGAGTCGCAGGAAGCGCCTATATACGAGCTGAGGGTTGCGGTGAGCGGTATCAAATTCAAGGCGTCGCTGCCGGAAGGTTGCGCCTCGAAGGATGAAGTGGTGGGCCGCACCATGTACAGTGCCGACGGAAGGGCGCAATGCAATAGCCTTATGAACCTCAACGGAGGAGCTAAGGCTACGCTGAACGGCAGCGCGGTGACGCTCGAATCGCTGGTGCGCGGAGTTTCCAACTATTTTTGCCGCCAGGTGGTCGATCGGACGGGGCTGCCGGGCAGGTTCGACTTCCATATGGAATACACCGACGACCAGGAAAGGGGCTGCGCCGTCGATCCGAGGTTGGGGACTAATCCCGGCGCGGCTCCGTCATTCGTGATCGCACTGGAGCAGCAGCTTGGTCTCAAACTCGAACCAATCGAGGGGCAGCGGGGAATCGTCGTCGTTGACCACTGGAGCGGCCTGCCGGAAATTGAGGGACTCGATTCGACGCGCTGTCCGTTAGCGAGCCGGGCTCGTCGCCATTCCCGGCAAACTCCCGATAGGCGGTTTCCGGAAAAGTGCCCGGGCCGCCCTGCCGGGGCGCTGGAGCCGCCGGTGCAGTTTCCAGGAACCCCGTCTATCATTCGCTATCGGGAAATAACTCTCTTTCAGGGTCTCTGTGGATCAAATCTGCATTGGATAAAACTTCGCTCGGAGTGGCGGCGGGAATCGTGGCTAGCCGCCGGGAGCTACTTCGTAACGCAACTCCCCCCAAGGACTGCGTTGGCCTCGATCTCCACGTCCACTACGTTGACCACGCCGTCGCCGTTCAGATCCAGAGGGGGACCCGAAAGCCCCAGCGCCTGGTTAATGAGCAACTGTATATCGGCCGCTCCGACTGCGCCGTCCTGCTGCAGGTCGCACGGGCTGAACGTGGCCTGATTCGTCTGTGTGACCGTAAAAGTTTCACCTGCGACCGTGATGTGCCCGGTACGGGACGCCCCCGTAGAATTCGCGGCCAGCGAATATTGCACGGCCCCGCGCCCGGGCCTGTACCGGACGTAACCGTCAGCCATGAGGAATCGCTGAACGGCCGCCAATCGAAGCCCGTAATAACGGGCTGCACTGGGAAACTGCCGCTCCAGGATAAGTCGGGCAGCGTGACGCCCGGCGGCGAGAACGCCACCGGCGCCGTGATGCTGGAGGTGGCGCTTACCGTGTCGCCGGTCTCTGCAACGGAAGAGCTGTAGCGGATCACCACCGGCGTCAGCGCGTCCTGCATCACCTGACTCTGCGCCGCTGCTGGAATGCCGTAATCGTCGCCCAAGGTCGGATTCTGACTGGAGCGAATTACTAAGTTGTTCTGCAGTGTGCCTCCGTTGACTTCGCCCACCCATATCCCGGAACGGCCGGAGTCCGCAACGTAATTGTTCTGAATCGTGATATTCTGATTGCTCGGTGACGATGAGAACCCGATGGTCTGGTTGCTAAGAGAAACGATCTCAATCGCAGCCATACATTCCTGGATGCCAGTGCCGCAGGCAGCCGGGCCAAGATCGGATTCCAAAGCGTTATCTGTAATTATGAGGTTACTGGCCGGCCCGGCCAAATCGTCCTGATCGCCCGCAGCATTGGTTTCCTGAATCGAAATAATACCTGCCATTCCCGTACGCCGCAGGACGTTCCTCGCGATGGTGACTCCCTCAGCCCCGTCGATCCAGATGCCGCGCCCGCTATGGGTATCCTCTACGGTGGAGTCTTCTATCGTCGATCCTTGCCCGCGCATTAGCGGTGACGCATATACCATGATGGTTCCAGCGGGCAGAGTGGGCAGATTCTGGTCGAATGTCAAGGTGACTTGGCCATAATAGCTCCCTGGATCGGGTGGGTTCTGCGCGACGATCGTTGCGCCTCCGAATTCCAGCGTCGTGGTTGGGTCGACGAAATTTACCGCCGTGCCATTCGGAAATGTCAGGTAGCCGTCGCGGGTTACGGTGAGTTGTTGCGGACCGCTCTGGCTGACTACCAGTCCCGCATAGACCGAATCGAGAATCAGCGCGTCGTCCATGGTTCCTTTTACATAAACAGTTTGTGATGTGGTCATTCTGGCGAACAGAGTCGAAGTGGATGCCGTCACCGCTTGAGCTTATGAGTCCCGTTCCCGGTCTTGGCGCGACAGATACGTGGTCGACGGTAGTGTTTGTGCTGGCGTGGACAGCGAGGGCCCGGCCGCCGGCGGCGTAAATCGCTATATTGGACACGGTGACGGAGTCTGACGTCCATATAATGATCGGAATGCTGCCGGTGTTACCGGATACCACTGCGATATCGCCAGGTTGAAGTAAGGAAAGCGTTGGGCCTTGGGTCCATGGCGTCCCATCCTGGACCAAAGGTATGGTGTTCGCCGTGGCCTCGCCAGTCCATGACATGCGGCTCGTCCCCGGAACGATGCTTCCATTGCGGAATACCCCTACCCAGGCCGTCCCCAACCCATTAAAGATGGACGGGTCCGGCCATCCCGGTAAGTCTTGATATTCGAGCAGGCGATTCGTGGTATCGACGGATGTCAATGTGACGTGCGTGTATGGAAGATTCACGAAATCGACCTGAAAGTTGGTCAAGGTAAAATTCTTGCAAGAGAAGCATGTGATATTCGAGGTCATGTTGGAAACGCCATTGAAGTAAATGGTCGAGTCAGCCAGATCGACGGTGAGACTCGACTCAACGAAGAAGACGGATGCGTTTGGCAGCGAATCCGTCAGCAGATAGTAGTTGCCCTGGTCGACGGTAAGGGTGGTGACTGGATAGTTGCTCGCGTATGTGATGGCTGCCTGGAATAGCGGTGTGGAATCGAGTGTCGGAACATTGGGGGCCATATTCTGGGCGGCAATTCCGAGAGGCACCAGGTCGTGGCTCATGTTCAGAACTTGTGCCACCACTCCCCCCGGGAAAAGAAACATAAATAGCCACAACAGAGCGCAACGCAACGCCATGACATCCTCCGATTCGGGAAATTATATCACGCGCACTGTGAGCTCACCGAGCCAGGATGCATGGGTACTGCGGAACTCCAAGCACAACCCCAAATCGGCAGCGATCCTACAGGCCGGCCGGCTTATTATACGGTGCCCGGAAAAACAGCCTCCTGCAAAGCTCCCATGAAGTGGGCATGTCGGAAACTGACCCCGTGGATCTACCAAGGTCACCTCGGCGCCGACGCGATTCGCCGTACAGCAACTGCGCCGACCAGTCTCAACTCCCTGCCAGCTCGTACAAATACTCCACCTGCGAGCGCACGCCGCCATCGAACCCGCGCACTTTCGGATTGGATGACTCGATCACGATATATTCGTCCGGGGCGTGCGCGCCGTTGCCGTGACCGAGACCGAAATGGCCGGCCGGCAAATTCAGCGGATCGCCGGTAAACACATAACCGGGCCACGATCCCGCGAGTCGCGGCCAGAAGACCGGATCGATTCCATTTCGCTTGTACACCGCCGCTTGCGCCTGGATGAGCGCGGAGTTCCGCGGCGTAGTGGTGGGATCGTAACCGCCGGTCATATTCACCTCGATATCGCCGAATCCGCGCTTGCCGAGATGCGCCTGCAAAGCTGCCAGCGTCTCTTTCGCGGTCATGTCCGGCACCAGGCGCAAATCGAGTTTCGCCACCGCGCGATGCGGCAGGATGGTCTTGCCGCCAGGACCCGTGTATCCCGCCACCAGTCCTTCGATGTTCACCGTGGGCCGCCCCGCCAGCAACTCCAGCGATTCCAGCCAGTCCACGTCGTGCACCCAGTGCTCCACTCCCATCTGCTTCTTGGCGAGATCTTCGCTCTGCCGCATGGACGCCTCGCGGATCAGCGCTTTCTCCTCCGCGTTCAACGGCCGAACCTTGTCGGTGAAGCCGTCGATCGCCGGGGTGTGTCCATCCGGTCCGACCAGGGTCGCGAGCGCCTGCACCAGGTGCCATGCCGGGCTATCGACGCGCGCTTCGTTGGAGGAGTGAAGGTCCTGCTTCGGGCCGCGATGCCACCGTTCGCCGCTCGATACCAATTCCAGTTCCACCACGCCCTTGGCGCCCAGATTGATGGTCACGTTGCCATCGGGTGTCTGCATGGGCATGGGCATGTAGACGCCCGTGCATTTCCGGAATGCAGCCAGAATGTCCTGCCGATGGACGATCTGCGGAAAATGTGGCGAGCCGATCTCCTCTTCGCCTTCAGCGACGAACACCAGATTCACCGGTGGTTTGCGCCCCGCGCCGCTAAAGGCGTGCAGCGCCGCGAGCCACATGGCTTCCGGTCCGCGCTGATTCACGGCGCCGCGGCCGACGAGGACTTTTCCGAAGCCAGGCTTGTCGACAATGCGCGCCTCGAACGGCGGCGACGTCCATTCCGAGGGATCGGCCTGTTTCACGTCGTACATGAAATAGATTCCCACCGTCTTCGCGGCGCCGGAATCGAGCGTGGCGAAAACGCCCGGGTGCCCGGCGGTCGGAACTTTGCTCACGCTGTCGAAGCCGGCGTCCCGCAGCATGCGCATCATCAGTTCGGCGCCCGCGTCCATGCCGCGGTTTTCGGCGGCAATGGCGGGCTGGCGGATCCAGTCCTGAAGGCGCTGGATGGATTCGTCGTGGCGTTTGGCGATCTCGGCTTCGAGAGGCTTGAGATCGCGTTGATCGAACGCACGTGCGCGCCGGGCGGATGCCAGGGTCGCGGCGGCAGCAGTGCTCTGTAGGAAGACGCGGCGGTTCAGGTGACGCATAGTTTTCCTGATTATGCGAATGTGGCGGCAAAAATGCAAATGGGGACTATCAAGAAAAGCACCGCTCCGGCTCAACGGCGCTGGGATTTGTGGGGCAGGCAATCCTGCCTGCATCCGGCTTTTAGCCGGATTGCTGCGGATTGACGCGAGTGTGGCCGCCTGAAAGGCGGCTGCAGCCAGGATTGGCTGCCCCACAGGAAGAACCAGGCCCGACTGTTTCACAGAGTGCGTCCGTTGCGATTGGTTAGCGGATTGGAGTCTGATTGGCCGGGGCAATCGTTGCGCCAATCGCGGTGTTGGACGCCTGCCAGACGGTGGCAGCATTGCAGTTGCGCCCATTCGCCACCAAAGACCCCTCGAGCGCCAGCCGCACCAGTTGGCTTCGCTTCCTCACTCCGGTTTTCGCGAACAGGCCCTGGAGAATGTTCTTAACCTTGCTCTCCGGCACGCCCATGTTGTCACTGATCTTCCTGGTGGTGAGACCTTCCATGATGCCCTGAATCACAGTGGCCTCGCGATCTTCGAGGCGGCTGGCAGACTTCCGATTAGCCAGTCGATCGATTGGATCGCCATTCGGATCGGAAAGTAGCTGAACGGTGCTCTGGTCCAGCCAGACGGCGCCCGCCGCTACCACTTGGATGGCGAGCATAAGACGGTCCGGGGCTTCAGATTTGCGAAAGATCCCCGATGCGCCGGATTTTAGACTGGCGGCGAGCCTCTGATTGTCCGCCGTCTCCGCCATCAGCAGGAATTTCGTGTCGTTCGCCAGCGATCGGGCAGACGAAATGAAATCGTAAGCCGGCTCCAACGGCGTGGTGAGATCGAGCAGCACTACGTCGACGGGCGATGTCTTGAGATGTTCAAGGGCTTGGTCGCCGGTTTCAGACTCACAGGCTGACTCAAAGCCTCCATCCGACGCTAATAGTCGAGCCAGGCTCGTCCGAAAGAGGACGCGGTCGCTGATGATGAGCAGCCGAAGTTGATTGGGGGGTTTTAGTTCTTCCATACCCGCAGCGGCAAGTGCAATGCCTGTCGAGATCATCCTAACGGGAAGACCGCGCCGCGCCAACAGCTTGCGCCAAAAGATCGTGAGTTAGCCGCAAAGATTCCATCCGGTAAACCGTGTGAATCGACTCAATCGAGCGATTACTCGAAAGAGCGGATTGTTAGCGCTCAAGATCTGTGGCCGAAACACGTTTCGCGCGCTAGATTGAAAGCCTCAGGCCCCGTGCCGAGGGGCGGCAATCATGAAGCCTTCCAGCAAAAGAATTCTGATCGTGTGCGCCGGCTTAGTGCTCATCGCAGCAACGGCTCTTCTGTTAGCCGGCCGCGGCAGGCTACTCCATTTTCAGCAGGTAGCCGCGGCTCTTCTTGAACCAGGCCCAAGCCCTGGAACTCCCAAGGCGCCGCCGCAGTCCGGCAGTGCGGCGGCGCCGCCGAACTCCGGCGCCCCTGCGCTGGATTTGTCTCCCACGCAACTCAGCTCGGTCAAGATCGAGAAGGTCGGAACTTATGAGTTTCCCGTGGAAAGAGAAACCGTCGGCACCATCAGCTTCGCGGACGACTTATCGGTGCAGGTGTATCCGGCTTATCAGGGAACCATCATGAACGCCTTCGTCGAGCTCGGATCGCAGGTGCAGAAAGACCAGCCGCTCTATACCATCAAGAGCCCCGACCTGATCCAGGCCGAGTCGACCTTGATCGGCGCGGCTGCGACATTCGACCTCACCAATAAGGAATTGAATCGTGTAAAAGGCCTGCCAGGAGTCGCGCAGCGGGAAGTGGAGCAGGCGATCTCGGATGAGCAGACAGCCGACGGCGCGCTCAAAGCCGCGCGCGACGCGGTGCGGGTCTTCGGCAAGACCGACGCCGAGATGGATCAGATGATCGCCTCGCGCAAGATCGACCCGGCGCTGGTGGTTCATAGCCCGATCGCCGGCGAGATCACGGCTTTCGCCGCCCCGCTGGGGTTGATGGTGCAGCCCGGCAACCCTCCCGCCCCCTTTACGGTTTCGAATGTCACCGTGAAATGGATGCTGGCTAACGTCATTGAGAGCGATATCGCTCTGCTGAACGTAGGAGAACCGGTCCAAGTAAAAGTCGTAGCCTATCCGAAGCGTGTGTTCCGGGCCAAGGTGTCGAAGATCTACCCGATGGTCGATCCCAACACGCATCGCGCGACGGTCCGCTCGGAGATCGAGGATCCCAACGGTGAGCTGCGTCCGGGAATGCTCGCCAATTTCGTGATAAGGGTCGAGGGCCCAACCACCAGCATCTCCATACCGGCCAACGGTGTGGTCCGCGAGCCCGACGGCACCATGACCGCATGGGTGACGGCAGACAGCCATCACTTCGAACAAAGAACGATCACCATTGGCCTGCGCAGAGACGATCGCGTGCAGGTGCTGAGCGGGCTTCGCCCAGGGGAGTTAGTGGTGACCGATGGCGCCGTGTTCCTCAGCAATTTGTTGTCGGCGCCTAACGTCGAGTAGATTCCGTCATGTTCAAGTCTCTCGTCGCATTCTGTCTCAGCCGGCGCGCCATTGTGGTGGCGGGTTTGGCGATGTTTGCCGTGGCCGGGCTGGTGGCCTTCAAATTACTGAATATCGAGGCCTATCCCAATCCGACGCCGGTAATTCTGGAGATTACCGCGCAGGCGCCGGGCTTGTCCGCCGAGGAGATGGAGCGCTATTACACACGTCCCATGGAAATCGGCCTGTATTCGACGCCCGGCATCGAGGTGATTCGCTCGACTTCGTTTTACGGCCTGTCGTTCGTCCGCGTCAGCTTCAAATATGGCGTGGATTACTTCTTCGCTTACGCCCAGGCGTCGGTGGCCATGACGCAGAACGTCAGCCTGCCCGGCAACCTGGTGCCCACAATCCAGGCGAACAGTTCCACCGGCGAGATCTATCGCTACCAGGTGGTCGGCCCGCCGCACTTCGGAATTGCCAACCTGCGGACCGTGCAAGACTGGATCGTCGCGCGCCGCCTGCTGACGATTCCCGGAATCGCGGCGGTGAACAGTTGGGGAGGTCCCACCAAGGAATTCGAGGTCGAAGTGGAGCCCCACAAGCTGGAAGCCTATGCCGTCACCGTCCCGCAGATCCTTAGCGCGCTCGGCAATGCCAACATCAACGTGGGCGGCCGCGAGATCCGCATCGGCCAGCAATCCATCAACATTCGCGGCGTCGGCCTGATCGACGACGGCGGCAATGACGATTTGACGGAAGGGTATCGGGTCGGCGACATCGAAAATGTCGTACTCAGCCAGCAGAACGGCGTGCCGATTTTGATGAAGGACGTCGGCAGAGTGCAGGTAGGGTACCGGCCGCGGCTGGGGATTCTGGGCCGCGACCAGCATGACGATGTGGTGGGCGCCATCGTGGTGCAAAGACGGACCGAGAAAACCGCCGACATGATTCCCAAGGTTCAGCAGGCTATCGACACGCTGAATCACGACGGCAGCCTGCCGCATGGGGTGAAGGTTGTTCCCTTTTACGATCGCTCTTCGCTCATCGCCCTCACCACCCACACCGTGCTGCACAACCTGATCTTCGGGTGCGTTCTGGTATTCCTCATTCAGTGGATCTTTCTCGGCAATCTCCGCAGCGCCATAATCGTGGGGATCAACATTCCGTTTGCGCTGTTCTTCGCCACCATACTGCTGGTGATCATGGGGGAGAGCGCGAACCTGCTTTCGGTGGGCGCGGTCGATTTCGGAATCATTGTCGATTCCGCCGTGATTCTGGTGGAGAATATCTTCCGGAATTTTCAGCGCGATCCGGAAGAGCGGCGCGCCCTGCTGCAGCGCCTTTCGCAAGGCTTTTGGGGTTCCGACCCGACGCGAGTTCAGGACGCGGAATCCGGCCCGGCCTTCAATTGGACCGATCGCTTGCGGCTGATCATGATCAGCGCGCTTCAGGTGGATAAGGCGGTATTGTTCTCGGCACTGATCACGGTGGCCGGCTTCGTGCCTCTCTTCACCATGCAGGGCGTCGAAGGACAGATTTTCGGACCGATGGCGCGCACTTACGGATATGCGCTGGCCGGGGCGCTGATCGCGACGTTCACGGTCACGCCGGTAATCGCTTCGATTCTGATCCCGCAGCGCGTGAAAGAGACGGAGACGATCATTGTCCGGGCGCTGCACAAGATTTACGAACCGGCTCTCCGCTTTACGCTGCGCAACCGCTTGTTTGCGGTCGGGGTGGAACTGGCGTTGTCGCTGACCACATTCTTGGTCATCGCTCCGCGGCTGGGCAGCGAGTTTCTCCCTCATCTCGAAGAGGGTAATTTCTGGATCCGCGCCTCCATGCCCATCACGCTCTCGCTCGAGGACGGCGAGGCGGCGGCGCGCAAGATGCGCGAAATTCTTCTCCGGCACCCCGAAGTTCGCACGGTAGTTTCGCAGCACGGCAGGCCTGATGACGGCAGCGACGCCTCGCCATTTTCGAATGTGGAACTGTTCGCGCCGCTCAAGTCCTTCGATGAATGGCCAAAGGGCTTGACCAAGGACAAGTTGACCGACGAGATTCAGCAGGAGTTTCAAAACGAACTGCCGGGTGTGACTTTCAATTTCTCGCAATACATTGAGGACAACATCGAGGAGGGAATCTCGGGAGTCAAAGGCGTCAACTCGGTCAAGATCGTCGGCCCCAACCTGGAAGTTTTGACCAGGCTGGCGAATGACGTGCGCGATCAGATGAACCAGGTTCGCGGCGTCGCCGACCTCGGCATTTTCCCGGTGCTCGGCCAGCCGAATCTGAACATCAAGGTGGATCGCGAAAAGGCCGCGCGCTACGGACTCAATTCCGGCGATGTGAATTCGGTGGTGCAGGCAGCCCTGGGCGGCGCAGTCGCCACCGAGGTTCTGGAAGGCGACCGGCAATTCGATTTGGTGGTGCGCTACACGCCCGAATACCGCAACAACATCAGCGAGATCCGCAACATCAAGGTGGGATATACCACTTCCAGCGGGGCCAACGCATACATCCCGCTAAGCGAATTGGCCGGCATTTCGTTGGACACGGGCGCGGCCTGGATCTACCACGAAAGCGTACAGCGCTTCATTCCGGTGAAATTCAGCGTGCGCGGCCGCGATCTAGGCGGAACCGTCGAAGAGGCGCAGCAGCGCATCGCCAAAAACGTGAAACTTCCGTCCGGATATCATTTGGTCTGGGCCGGCGAATTCGGCGACCTCCAGGAAGCCAAGAAGCGCCTGGAGATTATCGTACCGCTCAGCTTCATCCTCATCGCCGGGGCGCTGTATAGTCTCTTCAACAATTTCCGCGACGCGATCCTGGCGCTGGCGGGCATCCCCGATGCCGTTGTGGGAGGCATACTCGCGCTGTACGTCACCGGTCTTCACTTCAGTATTTCGGCGGCCATCGGCTTCGTCTCGCTCTTCGGCGTCTCCGTGATGGACGGAATCCTCATGATTACGTTCTACAACCAGGAGCGATCGCATGGATTTGCGCCGTTTGAGGCCATGGACCGCGCCGCCATCACGCGCATGCGCCCGTTGCTGATGACGGCGCTTTCCGCCTGCATCGGATTGCTTCCGGCGGCCATTTCGACCGGCATCGGCAGCCAGGTACAGCGGCCTCTGGCGACCGTGATTGTGGGCGGAATGCTGGTGGGGCCGGTGATGCTGCTGCTCGCGGTGCCGGCGCTGCGGCTGCTGTTCCTGGGCGCGGAAAATCGGCCCACGGGTGAGGTGTCGAGATGAGCATTCGATCGCTCGCGATAGCTTTGGGCTGCATGGCATTCGCGTGGGCGGCTGACCAACCGGCCGCGAAGGTGCAACATCCTGTCCGCGAGAATAAGCCGAAGGCGGTCGCTCCCAGGATGCTGGCGAGGCCGCCGAGGCCGCGCCCCAAGGAAGAACTGCGGCCGGCTGTCAGGGGGAGCACGGTTCGTCCGCCGAGCCCGATTGGAATCGCCGCGCCGGCGCTCGGTAAAGCCGGTCACCGCAATTCTAATCCGGCGATGATCGGCGGCTCGTCGCCCCTCGGCAAAAGATCTACCGGCGTCATAGACGGTAAACAGGTGGCGCGCCGGCCGTGATTCGGGGAATTCATATGAAGCGCATTTATGACTCGCACCGTTTGGGCTTGATCGCCATTTCGATGCTCCTGCTGTCGAGCGCCGGCTGCGTGGTGGGGCCTAACTTCAAGAAGCCCACGGGGCCCGACACCGCGGGATATACGCCCGCGCCGCCCGAGGCGACCAGCGCCACTCCCAAAGTCGCCGGAGGAGAGGCGCAAGCGTTTACCGACGCACGCGACATTCCGGGCGACTGGTGGACCGTGTTTCATTCCAAGCCGCTCAACGACCTGATCGAACGGGCGCTCAAAACCAATCCCGACGTGAAGTCGGCGCAGGCGGCGCTGTTGGTGGCCCGGGAGAACACGCTGGCACAGCGCGGCTATTACTACCCGAGCGTCTCCGCCGGTTTCTCCGCCAGCCGCGCGCGGACCTCCGCGGAGGTTTCGCCGTTCACGGCTTCCGGCGCGCTCACCTACAGCCTGTTCACGCCGCAGGTCAGCGTCTCGTTCGTTCCCGACGTCTTCGGCTTGAACAAGCGCACCATCGAGTCGTTGAAAGCACAGCAGGAACAGGCGCGGTATGTTCTGGCGGCGACGCATATTACCTTGAGCTCCAATATCGCCGCGGCTGCCATTCAAGAAGCATCTTTGCGAGGGCAGATTGAAGCGACCGACCAGCTCATCGCCATCAACACGCAAATGTTGGAGATTTTGCGCCACCAGCTTGCCAAAGGATACGCGACCGAGTTAGACGTGGCGGCGCAGCAGGCAGCGCTGGCGCAAGTCAATGCCACGTTGCCTCCGCTTCTGAAACAACTGGCGCAGCAGCGCGACCTGCTGGCGATCCTGGCCGGCGGCTTTCCGAATGAGGAGATGCAGGAGAAATTCGAGCTTGCGGGATTCCAACTTCCGCGCGAGCTTCCTCTCACGATTCCGTCCAAGCTTGTCGAACAGCGCCCCGATATTCTGCAAGCCGAGGAGAATCTCCATTCCGCCAGCGCGCTCATCGGGGTGGCGCACGCCAATCGCCTGCCGAGCTTTTCTCTCACGGCCGATACCGGCAGCATGGCGCTCATCTTCAGCCACATGTTTTCAAAGGGAGGGTTCTGGGACACCGGCGCGGGCCTGGCGCAGCCGGTTTATGAAGGCGGCACTCTGAAGCATAGGGAACTGGCGGCGAAAGCGGCTTACACGCAGGCCAGCGAGCAATATCGCAGCACGGTGCTGCAAGCGTTTCAGAATGTCGCCGACACCTTACACGCCATCGAGCAGGATGCCGACGGATTGAAAGCTTCGTCGGCCGCCGCCGATGCGGCCGCGGTCACGCTCGACCTGACGAAGAAGCAGCTCGACAGCGGTTACACCAACTACCTGGCCCTGCTGAGCGCGGAACAGGCTTATCAGCAGGCCGTGCTCAATGTGGTCCAGGCGCAAACCAATCGCTATACCGACACTGCCGCGCTGTTCCAGGCGTTGGGCGGCGGCTGGTGGAATCGTCCGGACCTGCCGAAAAGCTGAGGGGCGGTTCCGGTGTCCCGATGAGCAGACCGATCCCGGGGATCGGTTTTGGAATTTTTCGCGTTGCAGGGATTGGGGTTGCGTTAGGCGACCGGTCCCCGGGATCGGTTGCCTTACTCCCAGCGCAGAGCGCGCACGGGGTCGACCCGCGTGGCGCGCCTCGCTGGAACCGCGCTGGCCAACGTCACTGCCGCGATCAGCAGCATCACAACTCCGGAGTAAGCCAGTACATCCAGGGGATGAACGCCTGGCAGCGCGTTCGCCAAAAGGGCCGATATCCCGGCGGCGCCCGCAATCCCGCAGGCCAGCCCGCACGCCAGCGCGCGCACGCTCGAACCCAGCACCAGCCGCACGATCTGCGACGGTTGCGCTCCCAGCGCCATGCGCACTCCGATTTCCCGCGTGCGCTGCCCCACCACGTACGCAAACACTCCGGACATCCCCACCGATGCGATGGCCAGCGCCAGCAATCCCAGCAGGCCGGCGAGTTCCGAGGCGTAAATGGAAGGCTGCAATTTTCGGTCGAAGCGTGCCGCCAGCGTTTCGGAGCGAATTTCGGCCCGCGGTTCGATCTGTTTGACGAGGGCCGCGATACGGTCGAACGTGGCGGCTCCCCGATCGTGCACTACCACGGCTGGCGCGCCCCAACTGCCGGTGACCGGGAAGTAAATCACGGCTTCGATTTCCGTGAGGTCGTTGGTGTATGTGTCCGAAATGACGCCTACGATCTGGCGCACGCGCTCGTTCGCCACTGCAGCCTTGCCGAGCGGATTTTCTCCTGGCCAGAAGCGCTTCGCCGCCGCTTGGTTGACGATCAGAACGTCGCGGCTGACATCTTCGGGAACAAAATTGCGGCCGGCCAGCAAACGCATACCCAGCGCGTCGGCGTACCCGCCGGAGATTTCATTGGAATAGATGTGCAGGGTGGGCGATCCGGGGCGGTCCGTCAGTTGAAACGAGGTGCTGTAGGTCGAGTTGCCGAGCGGCGGGTTGAGCGTGAGGCCGCACGCGGGCAAATCATGCGACCGTTCAAGCTGCGCCCAGAGCGCGCTTGTCAGTTCCCTGGTTCGCGGACCGGTATATTGGCTCGCCGGCAGATCGATGGCGAGCACCGATGAGTTCTGCACGTCGAAGCCGGGGTCCAGATGTTGCGCCCGCTGGATGCCCCGCACCAGCAGGCCGGCGTTCACCAGCAGGATCACGCTGATCGCCACCTGCACCGCGAGCAACGCACTACGCAACGGCAGACGCGTGTGCGCCGGATCTGGCGCGTCGCCGCTTTTCAACGCGCCCGCAATCCCGGCGCGCGTGCCGTGAAGCGCGGGCGCCAGCCCGAATGCGAGACACGACAGAGTGGCGACGGCGATCGTATAGAGTAGGACATTGAGATCGAGCGCTACGTGAAAGATTTGGTCTGACGCCAACTGGCGCATGATGGCGGCAGGCAGCACCAGCGCCATGCTTAATCCAATCCCCGAGGCCATCAGCGCCAGAAGCATGCACTCCACTAACAATTGGCGTACCAAACGAAGGCGGCTGCCGCCGAGCGAGAGGCGCACAGCGATCTCCTGGCGCCGCGCCGCGGCTCTCGCGAGCAGCAGATTGCCGACGTTGGCGCAGGCCAGCAACAGCACCAGCGTGACCGCAATGAACAAAGCGAGAATCGTCGGGACCACCTGCCGCTTCTTCCGCGGACTTTCGATCCACGCCGTACCGGCGGTGACAATCCGCGGATTTTGGCTGCTCAATTGGTTCTGCTGGCGGAACCGGTCCACCAGAATCGTCAGTTCGGCCCCCGCCGCGCGCCGCGTCACCCCGACGGCCAATCGTCCCGCGATGGGCGAGCAGCACACGTTTGCCGCGGTCAGCCAGTTTTGGACCGAGGGATCGTTGGGGCGCAACAATTTCCGTGCCGGGAGCGGAATCCAGACGTCGTTGCGCAGCGGATTGGTGCCGGTGAAATCCTCCGGCGTCACGCCCACCACCGTGAATGGGATGTCATCCAGCCGGATGGTTCGCCCGACGATTTGCGGATCGCCGCCCAAGCGGTTCTCCCACAGATCGTGGCTGATCGCCGCCACGGCCACGGGCGCGCCCGTAACATCTTCCTGCTCCAGAAATCCGCGCCCGCGCTCCACCTGAACGCCGAGCACTGCGAAGTAATTGCCGCTGACGTAGGTGAGTTGCAGCGTGCGGTCCGCCATCTTGACTCGCTCGCCATTACGCATGGCAATCATACCGGTGAACGACTTCGAGTTTTGCGCCAGGTAACGATATTCCGCGATTCCGAAATCGCCGCCGCCTTCGCGCATCAACCGGCTGATGGTCACGATCCGCGATGGGTCCGCGACCGGCCACGGGCGCAAGGCGACCGCATTGAAGATGGTGAACAAGCTGGTATTGACGCCGATCGCGCTTCCCAGGGCGGCCAGCGCCGTAAGCGTGAAGCCGGGCTGCCGCCGCATGGTGCGGACGGCATACACCGCGTCCTGCCAGAGGCTTTCGAGCCACGGCCAGATCCACACGCCGCGCGCGTTTTCCCGCGCTAGCGTTCGATTTCCCATGGCCGCGGTCCGGCCCTCGTCCGACAGCATCGCGCGGTGGAACTCCATTTCCTCGGCCAGTTCGGCGTCCATTCGATCGTGGTGCAGCCAATAACGGAGTCGGCGGAGAAATCGGGTCATGGCATCCCCTCTACGTAGTCTGAAGAACTCTCTGGATCGCGCCGACCATTCGTTCAAAATCGGCGCGTTCCGCTGCGAGGCGTTTGCGCCCGGCGGCGGTAATCGTGTAAAACCGGGCGCGGCGGTTGTTCTCCGATGCCCCCCACTCCGCCGTTACCCAGCCGTTCAGCAAGAGCCGCTGCAACGCCGGGTAGAGCGAACTCTCCCCCACTTCCAGTACGTCTTCGGACGCGGTTTTCAGCATCGAGGCGATTCCGTAGCCGTGCATGGTGCCTTTCGCCACGATCTTGAGGATCAGCAGGTCCAGCGTTCCCGGAAGAAGTTCCAGCGGTTCGTGTTTTCCCATCGTCTATCGATGGAAGTATGTACCAAGAACGTGCCGCTTGTCAAGCCCCATCGTTTGTCGATGGGAGATGCGCCCGATATCATGAGAGCCATGGCAAGAGTACGGCTGGTATCTTTTGGCGCGATTGGGGCCCTGCTGCTTTCCGCGCAGACTCCCGACGCGCGGCAAAAACTGATCGATTCCCTCGACGCCATCGCGCGCACTCAGTTGGATGCCCGCCGCGAGGCCGTCGCGCGCATTCAATCGCGCGCCGATGCCGAAAAGCGCCGCGAAACGGTCCACCGCAAAGTCATCGAACTGATCGGCGGATTGCCGGAGAGCGCCGGACCGGTCGCCGTGAAATCCTTCGGCACGATCGATGGCGATGGATTTCACGTGGAGAAGCTGGCCTATGCGAGCTTGCCGAATTTCTGGGTGACGGCGAACGTGTATGTACCCACGAATCGCCAAGGTCCGTTTCCCGCTGTCGTGCTCACCCCGGGCCATGAAGCCAGCGGCAAGACCGGCCAGTATTCGTTCGGCGTGAATTTCGCGCGCATCGGCATCGTGGCGCTGGCCTTCGACCCCATCGGGCAGGGAGAGCGCATTCAATATTACGACGCCGAAAAGAGAGCGTCGATCGTCGGCGGATCCACCGCCGAACATGGCATGGCCAATATCCCGGCCATGCTCATCGGCGACGACCTCGAGCGCTACATGGTGCACGACGGTATGCGCGCCATCGATTACCTCGCCAGCCGCAAAGACGTCGATGCCGCGCGTATTGGCGCGCTCGGCTGCTCCGGCGGCGGTACGGAGACCGCGGTGCTTGCGGCGCTTGACGACCGCGTGAAGGCCGCGGGCACGGCGTGCTACATCACGTCCTTCGAAGACCTGCTGCCTTCCGCGACCGGCGTGCAGGAAGCTGAGCAGAGTATTCCGCACTTTATCGAATCGGGACTCGATTTCGCCGATTGGGTGGAAGCCGCCGCCCCGCGCCCCTACGCCATCATCTCGACGACGGCCGACATGTTCCCCTTCGAAGGCGCGCGGCAATCGTACAACGAAGCCAAGCGCATCTACGGGCTCTACGGCGCGGAAGACCGCCTCCAGTGGATCACCGGACCCGGCGGCCATGGCAATCTCGGGCCGATCTCGCCCGCTATCCTGAGCTTCTTCGCAAAATACCTGAAGGGCGACACGAGCGAGCAGCAGTTCATTCCCGTGCGCCCCGCACACCCTGACGATTTGCGCTGCACGCCGACGGGTCATATCGACGGAGAGACGGTGTGGTCGCTCAATCGCACGCGCGTTCCCACGCCGCATGTCCAGGATTTCGAACACCTGCGCGCCGATATTCGAGCGCTCACGGGGATTACGTGGCAGCCTGGAACGAAGGCCGCGAGTCTGCCGGATGGCGTGAAGAGTTTCCGTCCCGAAGGCGCCGGTCCGCACGCGGCGGTGCTGTGGCTCGATTCGGCGGACCTGACAGAGAGCCCGCTGAAAGACGGATCGCTGGTGCTGCTGATTCACCCGCGGCCATGGCCGCCAGGCACCGAGAGCATCAAGTCGCCCTACCTCGGCGCGTTCAATCTGCTCTCGCTGCGCGCGTTTCTGGTGGGCAAGACCCTTGTCGGCATCCGCGCCGATGACGTCCTGGAGGCCGCGGACTGGGTGCTTGCGAACGAGCATCCGTCCAGCGTCACGGTCCATGCCGTGGGCGCGCTAGGCATCGTCGCCCTGCACGCCGCGATGCTCGACCCGCGGATTACCCGCGTCGAGGTAGACGATTCGCTGCCCACTTACCGGTCGATCGTCGACGAGCCGCTCTCCCGGAACGTGTCGGAAATCGTCATTCCCGGCGTGCTGAAGAAGTACGACGTGCCGGATCTTATCCACGCCACCGCACGACGGCCGAAGTTCGAGGAGTTTGAAGTGGCGAGCATCAAGAAGGCGGAGCCCGACGCACGAGGCCGTTACATCCGGATGCAGACCGCACATCAATTTCTGGCCTACAATCACGCGCTGAAAACGCTGATTGCGGCGGCATACGATGTGAGTCCCCAGGCGATTTCCAGCGGGCCGGCGTGGGTCGAAACCGAACGCTACGAGATTCTCGCCAAGGCGCCCGGCGACGTCAGGCCAAATCTGAATGAGCAGATGGCCATGCTGCGCGCGCTGCTGGCCGGCCGCTTCAAGCTCACGTTCCATCGCGAGCAGAAGGAAATGCCGGTCTACTCCCTCACCGTCGCGAAGGGTGGGTCGAAGCTCAGAGAAAGTACGGTATCTCCGGATGCCACTCCCGAAGGGCCGCCGGCGCTGGCGTTCATTGTCGGGCCGGGCACCCTGCGATTACCCGCCCGCTACGCCAGCATGGACGAATTCACGTCGCTGTTGCAGCGGTCCGCCCTCGAACGTCCGGTAGTGGATCGCACCGGTCTGGCCGGGAGGTACGACTTCGACCTGGTATTTTCGATCGACGAGAACCTGTTCGGCGGCGCCTTGGGCAAGGGCCCAGAGGAGCCTACGGCGCCCGGACTTTTCGCGGCGCTTCAGGAGCAGCTCGGGTTGAAATTGGAGGCCACGCGCGGACCTGTATCGGTATTGGTGATCGATCACGCCGAGCGCGCTTCGGAAAATTGATTCCTAGTACTTCGACCGCATGGAAAAGTCCATTGCTCGTTCCGCACGAAAGGCACCGCTCCCTGGCTGGCGGTCGCGGCTCAGTAAGAGCTGCCATTTCAACGCATGGTTGAAGAGCCGCGACCGCCAGGGAGCGGTGCCTTGGCAACTTGCCTGAATTTTGCAACTCCCTCTTAAAGTCCCGCGCAGGCTGAAGCCAGCCCCACTCGATTTGGCATAGATTCCCCCGGTCAAGGCACTATTTCACCGGCCGCTCGGGCTGAAGATATTGTGCCAGGAATTTGTACACGTCGTGGCGCGATTCCCTGGCGATCTTGGTATCCAGACGGCCGAATTCGTGGCCGCCCGGCGCATTGTCGTAAATCTTGTACTCGAATTTTTTGCCCGCGGCCTTCAGCGCCGTGACGAAGCGCTCGATTTCGATCACGTTCACGTCTTCGTCGTTGGTGTTGCCGTGAATCAGCAGCGGCGTGTCGAGCTTGTCGGCGTAGGTGATGGGCGAACGCTTCAGATATTCCTGAATGTCGCCGGAAACCGGTTTGCCGATGTGCTGCGGGGCGGAAAAGATCTCCTGATACGCCTCGTTGTGGTAGCCGAGCCGCAGCACCAGGTCCGTCACCGGCACACCGGCGTAAGCCGCCGCATAAACGCCCGGATGAAGCAGGATGTTCATGAGGGAGATGAACCCGCCGTGGCTCCAGCCGATGATGCCCACGCGCTTGGGGTCGAGGAAATCATAATTGTCGAGCATCCACTGGCGGGCGAGAAAAACGTCTTCCACTTCCAGCCCGCCGTAATCGATCTGGCTAAAGAAGCCGTTGCCCCAACCGGTGCTGCCGCGGTAATCCGGTCCGATGACCGAATACCCCTGCTCCACGAGTTCCTTCACCTCGCCGTATTCGTAATCGCGGCCGAAATCGCTGTGGATGCCTTGGTGCGCGAAGACGATGAGCGGCTGCTTTTTGCTGCGATCGAGGTTCTTGGGGATGAACGTCATCGCGTGGATGATCAGCGGATTATGCGCGCCGGGCGCGGTGGGGTTCGGCGCACGATGCGGCGGCGCACTGGTGTAGCGAATCTCGTTCACCTCGGCGATATCGCCGAGTTGCATGTACCACTTCTGGATCTCGAGCGCTTTCAGGACTGCATCGGACCCCTGATCGCGCGCGGGCGCAGCGCCGGCGCCGCCAGCAACTCCAGGTCCGGCTGTCGTGCCGGCCGGTGTGGCGGCGCCGCCCTGGGCCGCGGGAGTGGGCGCGCCACCGCCGCCTCGCTGAGCGAAAGCAATAGAACTCACTGCAACACAGACCAACCCGATTCGAACCAGCATCTCATTCTTATATCACTGGCGCGGTGTGCTGCGATATCATAAATTCCTATCCGCCGTAGTAGGAAGAATATCAATATGAAACGAAACCGAATTGCCGTGTTGTGCGCTATCGCTCTGGCGATGGCGGCCGTCTCCATTTTGGCGAGCCCGCCGCCTGAGACGTATCCCGCCTCGCTGTGGTCCGGCATGAAATATCGCCAGATCGGACCGTTTCGCGGCGGCCGCGTGACAGCCGTCACCGGCGTGCCGTCGGAGCCTTACACCTTTTATATGGGCTCGACGGGCGGCGGAGTGTGGAAGACCACCGACGCGGGGCATTCCTGGCAGAACGTGTCCGACGGCTTCTTCCCGGTGGCCTCGATGGGCGCGGTCGAAGTCGCGCTGAGCGATCCGAATATCGTTTGGGCGGGCACCGGGTCGTCGAAGATTCGCAGCAATGTGTCCATCGGCCGCGGCATTTACAAGTCCACCGACGCCGGCAAAACGTGGACACTCATGGGCCTGCGCGACGTGGGCCAGATCGCGACCATCCGCGTTCATCCCACCAATCCCGATATCGTCTACGTAGCGGCGCAGGGCAATCCCTTCATCGCCAATCCCGAGCGCGGAGTCTATCGCACTACCGATAGCGGCAAGACGTGGAAGCTGGTGCTGCATATCTCCAGCACCGCGGGCGCGGCCGATGTGGAATTGCAGCCAGGCCATCCCGAAGTGGTGTTCGCCTGCATGTGGCACGCGCTGCGCAAGCCATGGACCATTATCAGCGGCGCGCAGGAAGGTGGAATCTACAAGAGCACCGATGGCGGCGACAATTGGACCAAGCTCGCCGGCGGATTGCCTCACGATCTGTTCGGCCGCGCCAATGTGGCGATCTCGAACGTGATGCCGAATCGCATTTATGCGCTCATCGAAGCGAAGCCGGGCTCGGGATTGTACCGTTCGGAAGATGCCGGCGCCACGTGGACTCTCGTGAACAGCTCGGCGAACATCATCACGCGGCCGTTTTACTACACCACCCTGGGCGTCGACCCCAATAATGCCGACGTGGTATGGATCGGCGACGAAGGCTGGTTCAAGAGCACGGACGGCGGCAAGACTTTCCACAATTCGCCGATCCCGCACGGCGACAATCACGACGTGTGGATCAATCCGAAAAACTCGCAGTACATGATTCAGGGCAACGATGGCGGTGCGACGGTGTCGCTCGACGGCGGGCGCACGTGGAGCAGCGAAGACAACCAGCCCACGGCCGAAATCTACCAGGTTGCCGTCGACAATCAATATCCCTACCTGGTCTACGGCGCGCAGCAGGATAACACCACGGTGATCGCGCCCAGCCTGGCGTTGGGCAACGGGCAGCAGTTCCGCGTGGGCCCCGGATGCGAAACTGGGCCCATCATTCCCGACAAGGACAATCCGCAGATCGTCTACGGAGGGTGCAAAGGCCAGTTCAGCCGCCAGAACATGACCACCAGCGACGAGCAGCAATATTGGGTGGGCGCGGAATCGCTCTACGGCAACGGCGGCGACACGCTGATTTACCGCTTCCAGCGCGTCTCGCCGATGGAAGTCTCGCCGTGGGCGCCTCACACAATCTATTACGGCTCGCAGTATCTCCATCGCTCGCCCGATGGCGGCAAGACGTGGTTGAAGATCAGTCCCGACCTGACGGCGCAGCCGGAAGGCACGCAAGGCGCGAGCGGCGAGCCCATCACGCGTGACGCGACAGGCGAGGAAGTCTACTCTACGCTGTACGCGATTCGCGAATCGACATTGCAGAAGGGCCTGATCTGGACGGGGTCGAACGACGGCCTGGTGTATGTGACACGCGACGACGGGAAAACATGGAGTAACGTCACCCCCGCGGGACTTCCCCCCGGCGGGCGCGTGCAGAACATCGAGCCCAGCCCATTGCGCCCCGGTAGCGCTTACGTGGCGATCTATCGCTACTTACTCGGCGATTTCGCGCCGTATATTTACCGCACAGAGGACTACGGCAAGACCTGGACTAAGTTGACCGATGGCAAGAACGGCATTGCGGCCGACGAACCGACCCGCGTGGTGCGCGAAGATCCCGATCGTGCCGGCCTGCTCTACGCCGGAACCGAATTCGGCATCTATATTTCGTTCGATAATGGCGCACACTGGCAGTCCTTCCAGATGAATTTGCCGGTGACGCCGGTGACGGATATCAAGGTGGCGCACAAGGACCTAGCGATCTCCACGCAGGGCCGCGGATTCTGGATTCTCGATAACCTGACGCCGCTCGATCAGATCAAGCCGGAAACCGCCGCGCAGACCGCGACGCTCTTCGCGCCGCGCGAGGCGGTTCGCACCACGCGGGCGACGGGCGGAGGAATCGGCCGCGGCGGCGCCGGCCCGCAATATCCGCTGGCGGGCGCGGAGATCGATTACTACCTGAATGCCGCGCCTTCGGGTGATGTCGTTATGGAGGTGCTCGATCAGTCGGGCGCCGTGGTGCGGCGTTTCACCAGCGCGGGTGGGCCCGCCCCGGAACGCGGCGGTCTCGCCGAGGACGCTCCTCCGATGGAAGAAGGCGAAGGCGGTGGAGGTGGCGGCCGCGGAGGACGGGGCGGACCGACGCGGCTCGAAAAAAGCGCGGGCATGCATCGCTTCACCTGGGACCTGCGGTATCCGGGCCCGTGGCAGAGTCCGTCACGGCCGGAAGGCGCGAACGGTCCTGAGGCCGCACCGGGCGATTTCAGCGTGCGGCTGACGGTGGGGCCGGTTACGGAAACGCGCCCGCTCGAGATCATGGAAGACCCTCGCGTGACGGCCGACGGCGTCACGACGGCCGACCTGCGCGAGCAGTTCGAGCACAATATGAAGGTCCGCGACTTAGTAAGTGATGTGAATAAGACCGTGGCGCGGCTGCGCGCGGCGCAGAATCAGTACAAGAATAACGATTCGATTCTGCCGCGATTGAACGAACTCAGTTCCCACCTGGTGACGCCGGCGATCCGTTACAGTAAGCCGGAGTTGCAGACGCATATCACTTACCTGTATCAGATGACCAACAATACGGACCAGAAACCCGGCCTGGACGCGGTGGAGCGGCTGAAGCAATTGCGCAAAGAACTCGACCAGCGGATGGCGGAACTGGATAAGATACTCGCGAAGTAGAAAGCGGCCAGTCATGCAACTGCCACCCTTTCTGCTCGATCGCTGGATAGAGCAGAAGCAGGATCCGGATTCGAAAATTGAATATGACCTGGCGTCGAGCACCGGGCCGGTGTGGACGCTTCGTGAATTGCTGGCCGCTGCGGGCGAGGGCGAACTCAATGGTCTGCTCGACGCGCCGGTCTCCTACACCGCGGCTCCCGGAACTCCCGCGTTGCGAATGGCTATCGCCGATCTGGAAGGCGTGGATCCGGATGCGGTGCAGGTGGTGACTGGCGCGTCGGAGGCGCTCCTGATTCTGTTCTTTCTCGCCGCCGAACCGGGCGCCAACGTGGTGTTGCCCGATCCGGGATTTCCGGCGAACGCGGCGCTGGCGGAATCGCTCCGCATCGCGGTGCGATATTACCGTTTGCGCGCGGAAAATGAGTTTCGCGCCGATCCGGATGAGATTCGCCGGCTGGTGGACCGCGACACGCGGATGGTGCTGGTAAATTCGCCGCACAATCCGACCGGCGCGGTGATGGGCGATGAAGAGATCGAGACCCTGCACAATTTCTGCGCGGAGCGGCGCGTGCAATTCGTCTCCGACCAGGTTTATCACCCGATCTATCATGGCGCGGAACAACGTACGGCGGCCCGGTTGGCGCATGCCACGGTGATCAGCGACTTCTCGAAGGCGCTGTGCCTGAGCGGGCTGCGGATCGGCTGGATGGTGGACCATGATGCCGCGCGGCGGGAGCACTACCTGAACGCCCGCAATTACTTCACCATCACGGCCAATGTTTTCGGAGAGCGGCTGGCAACGCTCGCTTTGCGGCACCGGGAACGGATTTACGGGCGGGCACGCGAGGTGTCGGCCCGGAATTTGAAACTCCTCGATGAGGTTTTTGCCCGCCACGCGGGGCGGCTGCGTTGGGTGCGTCCGCGGGGCGGCATGACGGCGTTTCCACGCCTCGCGAGCGGCGCGGATACACGCGAATTCTGCCGCCGCCTGGCGCAACGCGGAGTGCTCATGGCGCCCGGCGATTGCTTCGGGCAGCCGGCGCATTTCCGGCTGGGTTTTGCGGCTTCGGGCGAGCGGTTCGCCCCGGCGATCGCCAGATTCGAGGAGTTTGTGAACAGCGGTATTACAGACATCTGACTCCAAAATCGGCTACAATGACGGCGTGCGAAACCTGAAATGGAGCACGTCCCATGCGGTGTTCGTTCCGGAACTCGACGGCGAACACAAGGAGATCTTTGTGGCTCTCGACGATCTCCAAACGGCGCTCGCTGGCGGCGGCGATATCCGCCCCCACACGGCGCATCTGACGGATTGCATAGTGGACCACTTCGCGCATGAAGAACGGCTCATGCGGGCAGCGCGTTATGGCTCTTTGACGTGGCATAAGCAACAGCACATTGCTGCGCGGCGAAGAGTGGTGGAGTTCCTGCAGCGGCTGGAACAGGGCGACACCGGGGCTGGACCCGAACTGGTAGAATACCTGTCCAACTGGCTGCACGGGCACACCCGGCTGGCCGATCGCATGATGGGAGCGTTTTTGCGGAACCAGCGGCGCGGTCTTTGGAAATTGACTTTTCAAGCTGGAACCAGGCCGGCGGACGCGTGCGACTGGGTGGATTCAAAGGGCGATAGGTTCAAACCCACGTCCAAAGCCTAGTATCGTGCGAAGAGGCGCCGCTCCCCGGGTTATGAAAAAACCTCGGGGCCGCCTGCCCGAGGCCCCGGATAAAACCGATTGTCGGTGACTGTTGAATGGTTGGGTTGGGTTTTATCTGTGTATATCCGTGTTCATCCGTGGCCAATTTCTAAGCTCCGAAATTCGCTTGAATCCGTAGTGTCGCGAATTCCTGGAGCAGTGATTTTTCGGCCACGGATGGACACAGATGCACACGGATACGGCACCGCTCCCTCGCGGTCGCGGCTCCTTAATCGCCGCCATTTCAGCGCATGAAGAGCTGCTAAGGCCGCGTTCCCTTCTTTGCGGCGCTCCTGCGCGCCGCGGCATACGCTTCCACCGCGGAAAGCCGCAGGTACGCCGCGGCGGCGCGCAGGCGCACACCTTCCTTTTCATCTTCGAGGAGCGGCGCGAGATCCTTTTTGACCGAGGGGTCGTCGCGAATGGCCATGGCGTGGACGGCGGCGGCGCGTACTGTCCAATTCTTATCGTGGAGAGCGTCGCGAAGCGCGGGAAGCAGCACGGGGTCTTTGTCTTTTCCGAGCATTAGCACCGCCGCGGCGCGGCCGGAGATGCCGGGGTCGGTTAGCAAGGCCTGCATGGACGCGATGCCCTGGCCGAGCCCGGGCACGGGCACGAAGCCAATGCCCTGACGGACAGCCAGCAGGAATGTGGTGGTGGGAGTGTGCATCAGGCGGAGGGCCTGCCGCATTTCGGCAGTGATATAGCCCGACGCGGTCTTGCTGTCCCCCTCAACGATAGACAGCAGCGCCATTTCCCCAGCGCGGTCGTTCAGGTTCCACAGCGCTTTGGCGGCTGCGAAGCTGACTTCCGGGACGGTGTCCTTGAGCAGGGTGTGCAGCGCTTCGATGGCCGCCCGGCTCTTCACGTCGGCGAGACTGGCCACCACGGCGATGCGCACCTGAACGTCTTTATCGCCGGCCATGCCGATGAGCAGCGGGAGCAGGGAATTGCGTTCGGAAGCCAGACTCAGCGCTACCACGCCTTGCACGCGCATGTCGGGGTTGCGCGACGTAAGGGCCTGTTGCAGGATGTCGGTGCATTGTGCGTCGGTGGGCGCCGCGGCAGGCGATGCGAATAGCATGAACGGCAAGACAAAGCCGGCGAGATATTTCACGTTGCACCTCCGTGGGCAGGACCCTCGATGCGAATCTATCACAAGCATGCTTCGGCGGTGAAGACGCGGTGCTACGCTTGAGGGCATGGCATACCAAATTGAACGCGGGCGTGCGCGGACCCATCGTGCGGGTTGCATCGCGCTGATCGTCACGCTGCTGATCGTCCTGTTCGGCGCCCGTTCCATGGCCTCGTACGCCATCGAAATCGCCTGGTGGAAGGAATTGGGGCAGTTTCGAACGTGGATGAGCATGTTGTATTACAGCGTGGCGCCCGTCACCCTGGCCACCGTAGTCGCGTTTGCCGTGCTGTGGCTGGCGCACGCGCGCGCCTTGAAATTCGCCAACACCAGCCTGCGCGATCACCGGTTGTACGCGCGGCTTTCGGCGCTGGTGTTGCTCCTGCTGAGCTACCTCATCTCGGCATCCGCCATCGATACGTGGACGGTGGTGCGGTTTGCGGGTTCGCGGAACCTGTCGGCCGCGGCCACCGCCTGGCACGATGCCATTTTCGGCAAGCCGCTCTCGTTTTATCTCTTCGATCTGCCTTTTTACGGCATGCTGCGCAGCTATGTGCTGGCGCTGGTGATCGTGAGCATTCTGCTGTACTGGCTGACGGCGCGCGCCTGGCAACTGCGCTACAAGATTGGCGACATGCAGCAGACGCGCGAGATCGACCCCGCGATCTTCCGGTTGGAGGGCGGCCTGGAATCGCAATTCCTTCGCTGGGCGGCGGTGTTCCTGCTGGTCGCTCTGGCCGTGCGGTTCTTCCTCGGGCGTTATGAGATGGTCTACAACGAGCATGGAACGTTTCTGGTGGGCGTGGATTATGTCGATCTCCATATCGGTCTTCCCCTGCAGTGGCTGCTGATTGCGGCATGCTTCGCCGCATCGGCGCTGCTGCTGATGGGCCGCTGGATTCTGGCGGCAAGCATGGCGGGGGCGCTGGTGGTGGCGTTTGTGGCGCCCCGCCTGGTGTCGGCGCTGTATGTTCGCCCCAACGAGATTTCCCTCGAGCGGCCCTATATCGACACCCACATACACGCCACGCGGAGCGCGTACGGGCTGGAGCAGCGCGTGAAGGAGATCGAGTTCAATGCCGACCCCAACGGGAGTATCGACACCGCTCAACATAAGGCCCTCCTCGATAACGTAAGGTTGTGGGATTACCAGGCGTTCCACGATACCATTACGCAACGCCAGGCGCTGCGCACTTACTATGTTTTTCACGACAGCGACGTCGATCGCTACACCATCGACGGGCAATATAAACAGGTGCTGCTCGCGCCGCGCGAGCTCGACATCAGCAATCTGCCGGATGCGCGCAATAACTGGATCAACCCCGCGTTTATTTACACACACGGCTACGGCCTCGTTCTGGCGGAAGTCAGTAAGATGACGCAGGACGGTCTACCGGTGCTGATGATTCAGGACGCGCCGCCGAAGATCGAAACTCCCAGCATCAAATTGACCCGGCCGGAGATCTATTACGGCGAAGTGACGCATGAGCCGGTGTTCGTGAACACCGCCGAGGCGGAGTTCAATTATCCCTCGGGCGAGAAAAACGCCACCGCGCGCTATGAAGGCACCGGCGGTTTCCCCATCGACTCGTTCGGCATGCGGCTGGCCGCGGCGACGAGCGAGGGCGAGCCCAACATCATGCTGACCAGTTATTTCACCGCGAACAGCCGCATGATGATTCATCGCAAGGTGCGCGACCGGGTGCAGCAGCTTGCGCCCTTCCTGGCGTGGGATCCGGACCCCTACCTGGTGATCACCGACGCCGGCCGCCTCACGTGGATCATCGACGGCTATACCACTTCGGACGCGCACCCATACTCGCGCGCCGTCGACGTGGCCGACATCGGAAGTGTGAACTACATCCGGAACGCCGTGAAGGCGACCATCGATGCATACGACGGCGAAACCCATTTCTATGTGTTCGCGCCGGACGATCCCCTTATCGGGGCGTACCAGAATCTCTTCCCCGACTTATTCCTGCCGTCGTCCAAAATGCCGGCCGATCTGCGGCGGCACGCGCGCTATCCGGAGACGCTGTTCAGCATCCAGGCGGAAATATATCGGACCTATCACATGCTCGACCCGCAGTCGTTCTATAACAAGGAGGACGTGTGGGAACTGGCGCAGCATTCCGGCCAGGATACAAACGCGACTTCGGTCACCCCAACTTATGTGATGGCCACGCTGCCGGGGGAGAACAAACCGGAGTTTTTGTTGACGCTGCCCTTCACCCCGCGCAGCAAGAACAACCTGATCGGCCTCATGATGGCCCGCTGCGACGGCGATCATCTGGGTGAAAACGTAGTGCTTCTGCTGTCTAAACAGCAACTGATTCCAGGCCCCTTGCAGGTGGCGGCGTCTATCAATCAGGACCAGAACATCTCCAAGGATCTGACCCTGTGGAACCAGCAGGGCTCGCATGTACTGCGGGGACAGATCACCATTTATCCGGTGGGGAACACGTTCCTGTATGTGGACCCGATTTACATCCAGGCGAGCCAGGGAAGCATGCCGCAGTTGAAAAAGATCGTGCTCGCCGTGGGCAGCAGGCTGATTTATGCCGATAGCTACGACGAAGCACTGGCGCAGCTTTCGAACGGGGCGCAGCAGTTGATCCAGCAGGCAACCGCCGCGGCTCCCGCCCCCGCGGCTGGAACTCCGGCGCCGGCGCAGGTTTCAACCGCGGACCAGAAGCTGGCGCGCGTACGCGACCATTTGCGGCGATATCGCGAATTAGCGTCGCAGGGTAAGTGGGCCGAGGCCGGCAAAGAGCTCGAGGCCATCGAAGCGGAAGTCAAACAGTACTAATTTTAGAGGGACTTGCAAAATTAGCAGCAACCGCTTGCTTGCGGGTCTGTGAAAAATCCCGAAAATGATCGCTGAGATTTGTGGGGCAGGCAATCCTGCCTGCGTCCGGCTTTTAGCCGGATTCCGCGATTGATGCGAGCGCGGGCCGCCTGAAAGGCGGCTGCAGCCAAGATTGGCTGCCCCACTTGACGTAGCGCGATTACTGAGCCGCGACCGCTGCTGATTTTGCAAGTCCCGCGATTACGCTTGCGTGGGTTTCCAGAGGCCGATGGTATTGCCGGCGGGATCGGACGTCCAGGCGAAGCTGCCCGTGGGGATGTCGACTTTCGGCACCAGCGTCTTGCCGCCAAGAGACTCCGCCTTGGCGAGGCACGCGTCGATATCGTCCACCTGGACGTAGAAAATGGTGTACCGATGCGGCTCATGTCCGAGCGTGGTGAAGTGTCCTGGGATGCCGGATTTCGATCCTGTATCGATCATGGTCGCCGGGCCCATGGGTGTTCCGCTCCAATCGAACAGCGAAGTGTAGAATTCGACCGCCCGAGCGGTATCGGGGCAGCCGATTTCGAAGTGCACGACGGGATTTGGCATGCGAAGTAGTCTATCACGCGCCCGTGCCGGCGCTCTGGGAGCTTCCATTCAGGGCCTGGTTCACTTTTTGAAGGAGCGTCGCGGTGGTGAACGGTTTGCTCAAGAAAACGAGATCGGGGGAAAGCAGAGCCTGGTTGACGGCGGCATGCTCCGTGTACCCGGACATAAATAGGACCGGAAGCGTCGGATGCAGCCGGCGCAGTTCCTCCGCCAACTGTGGACCGCTCATCTGAGGCATTACCATATCGCTCAGCACCAGATCTATGGCGCCGTCATGGGTGTGGCACACCGCCAGCGCTTCGTGGCCGGAGCTGGCTTCCAACACGCGGAATCCATGACGGTCGAGTATCGTGGAGGTCAACCGGCGCACCTTCTCTTCGTCTTCCACCAGCAGGATGGCGGCACGGCGCGCGCGGGCGGTCAGCAGCACAGGCTCGGGAGTCTCCTCCGCCGCGACGATGGCACCCTTTCGCTTGGGCAGAAGGATCTTGAAAGTAGTCCCGCGGCCGGATTCGCTGTAGACGGATATCGCACCACAGCTCTGCTTGACAATGCCGTAAACCGTCGCGAGACCGAGCCCCGTGCCTTTGCCCGGCCCTTTGGTGGTAAAGAACGGTTCGAAAATGCGGGCTTGTGTTTCGGCATCCATTCCGGTGCCGGTGTCGCTCACGGCCAGCAAGGCATATTGGCCGGCGGGAATACCGAGGCGCTGGCCGACGAGCGCGTCCACTTCGGTGTTCGATGTTTCCACGGTGAGAGTACCGCCGCCCGGCATGGCATCGCGCGCGTTGGCGGCGAGATTGACGATGATTTGCTCCATCTGGCTGCGATCGGCTTCGATTTCCCAAAGGTCTTCCGTGAGAACGGTCGTGATTTCGATGTCCTCGCCTACCAGGCGCCGGAGCATTTTTTCCGTTCCGTGGACGGTTTCGTTGAGTTTGAGAACCGTAGTCCGGCGAACCTGTTTGCGGCTGAACGCCAGCAGCCCATTGGTAAGCTCGGCGGCGCGCCGCCCGGCGAGCAGGATTTCGTTGATGCTGTCGCACAGTGCGAGATCGCTGGGAAGATCCTGCAGGGCGAATTCGGCGTAGCCGTTGATAACCGTGAGCAGGTTGTTGAAGTCGTGCGCGATACCGCCCGCGAGCCGCCCAACCGCCTCCATTTTTTGCGCCTGGCGCAGTTGTGCTTCCAGCCGCTGGTTTTCAGTGATGTCGCGCAGCAGCAGAGCCAGGCCATCGCCGCTCGGGTAAGCTCCCAAATCGAACCAGGCGCGCAGCGGCTCATAGTGGATCACCGAGCGGATCGAAACATTGTCTCCCATGGCGTGGCGCAGTTCGCCGTCGGCGGCGGTCCCCGCAAGCTCGGGCAAGGCCTGCCAGAGTGTGGTTCCCAGAAGCTCCTCCTTGCTCCGTCTCACCAGATCGCAGGCTTTGCGATTCAGGAAGGTAAGCCGCCATTCGCGGTCCACGGTAAGGAAGCCGTCGTTGATGTTGGTGAGAACGCCCACCAGCCGCTCGTCAGCTTCGAGCAGTTTCTGGCGTTCGACTTCCGCGCGGTAGCGTTCGCTGATATCGCGGAAGGTAAGCACTACGCCGGCTACTTCACCTTTGGCCGTGCGAATAGGTGCGCAGGCGTCGTCAATCGGGATTTCACGGCCGTGGCGGCCGATCAGGATGGTGTGGCTGGCCAGCCCGATTTTTGTCCCCGTGCGCAGCACCTGAGCGGCCGGGCTTTCCACCGGCTCGCCGCTGCCGGCATTCACGATCACGAAAACCTCGTCGAGCTGCCGGCCGATGGCATCTCTGGCACTCAAGCCGGTGAGCTTTCCGGCAACGCCGTTGAGGAGAGTGATGCGCCCCTGGTTATCGGTGGCGATCACGGCATCGCCAATGCTTGCCAGCGTGATCTCCAGGGATTCGCGGGCGCTATCGAGTTCCGCGGTGCGCTTCCGGACGCGCTGGTCGAGCTCGCGGTTGGTGGAACGCAGCAAAAATTCCACGCGCCGGCGGGCGGCCGCCACCCGGCTTGCAAGGGCAGCGATCAAAATCATCACGGCCAGCGCGGCTGGGTCGAGTTTCTGCGGGATGAAGACCTTACCGCCGGTGGCTACCAGCAGGACGGCGGGAGTAGTCGCCAGTGTTACCAGCAGACCGGCCCGGAATCCGGCCCACCAGGAGACGGCGGCCACATCCAGAACAAACGCGAAACTGATAAAAGGCAGGAGTGGGGGATACTTCAGAAGAGCGCCGGTTAAAGCGCAGGGGATTGTTAAGGATCCCAGCGAAACTACGTATGGAACCAGCAGGCGCACTGGTCGCGGCAGATTACCAAATAGGCCGGATGCTACTCCGGCCGCTGGAGCTCCCCGATGGTTCATTCCCAGGCGCCGGCTTTCTGGTTGAGAGTCTTAAAGCGATATTACTCCGATTTCAAATGTTTATCAAATTTTTTATTGCGGCATCGAAAAGATCTTACTATAATAGCCCAGGCGCGAGCGCCGGTGAGTTTCACATGGGACTTATTGTTACATTAGCCCTGGTTTGTACCGCGCTGGTCGGGCCTTTCAGTCTCCTCGCGCAGGAGCGCGGATCGTTGGTTGGGGACTGTTCGCGACCACCTTGGTCCCAAATCCAAGACGCGAGTGTCGGATTAATCCACATAGAAAATGGCATCACTTTTCAAAGCCTCACTAATTCCAGCGGCGCGTAATGTTCGATCATTCACCGAACGGCACCTATTCCATTCGGGTGTCGGCGCCGAATTTCCGCCAACTGCGCATAGAGGGGATCGAGATCACGTCGCAACCGACCTGGCCCTCGGCAAGAGCCACTCGGATTAAGACCATCCGCAGAGGCGGGTGGCGAGTTGGGTCTATGAACTGCCGTTTGGCAAGGACCGGCGGGGCGGTTCTGGCGGGCGCTCGCGGGCGGATGGGAAACTACCGGAATTGCGACTCTCGAATCGGGCGCGCCGTACACCGTAAGTATGGGCGCGGACACGGCCTTCCGCGGCGGGTCGGAGCCAATTCTCCGGACTCGAACGGCCGGCCGGTGTTCGACAACATTCGCCAATCGGGCGGAATCTACCTGACGCCGGCGAATATCGTGGCGCCCCCGTTTCGGGCAGATCGGCGAGTTGGCGCGAAATGCGCTTCACGGCCGCGGGGTGAACAATTTCGACCTCGGAGCCATCAAAAACATCGCCGTTACCGAGCGGACCCGGCTGCAATTGCGCGGCGAATTCTTCAATGCGTTCAATCACGGACAATTCGAGTTCGCCGGGGCGACTCTGGCGAGTTCTATGTCGGCCGGTCCGAATGGCGTTCCGGCCATTCAGTACATCCCTCCTTCCGATTTCGCCCGAGTTGCCGCGCGCCCTTCGCGGGTGACGCAGGTGGCGCTGAAACTCATCTGGTAGCAGACATGTCATACTACGGACATGATCCGGATATTCGGGTTGCTTTTCCTCGCCGCCATGGCATGGGGACAGGCGCCCTCCGATTCGGATGCCGCGGAGCTGATCGGAAAAGCCCGTGAAAAGGCGCTGGCGTACAGCCGGTCGCTGCCGGATTTTGTGTGCACGGAGGTGGTGCACCGCTTTGTGGAACGCTCACCGCAAACCGTTCGCGCCCTGCTGGGACGGTCTATGGGAGCCAGTTCCGCCCCCGCGGCGGCCAAATGGACCCCCGCCGACAAACTCACCGTCAAACTGAGTTACTTCCAACAGCAGGAAGAACATAAGCTCGTCTTGGTAAATGACAAGCCCACCGACCAGAAATACGAGGCCCTGCCGGGAGGGATTGAAACCGGGGAATTCGGCGGTATTTTGCAAGGTATATTCGACCCCGCCACGGCGACTTCCTTTCGCTGGGAGAGCTGGAAAAACGCGCGGCGGCATCGCACCGCGGTTTATACCTATAAGGTCGATGCGGCGCATTCCCGGTACGAAGTAGCGAGCGGCGCGCCCGGGGACGTGCACTCCGCTGTTGTTGGCTATCACGGCATCCTCGAAATCGAACGCGAGACCGGCGAGGTGCTTCATTTTACCTATGTGGCGGACGACATTCCCAAAGATGTGAAGCTCAATGGAGTGAGTACCGCCGTCGAGTACAATTTCGCGGACATCGGAGGCCGCGAGTACCTCCTGCCCTCGCATTGCGAGTCGGAGATTCATAGTCCGACACTATCGGTGCGCAACGTCATGGATTTTCGCGAATACCGCAAGTTCTCGGCCGATTCGTCGATCGAGTTTGGACCGCCGAAATGAGAAAGGCGTTGACAATCGCGGTGCTGGCGGGCGCCTCGTTCGCCTGGGGACAGGCGCCGTCCGACGCGGATGCGGCGGCACTGATCGAGAAAGGCAGAGAGAAGGCGCTGGCCTACGCGGAATCGCTGCCGGATTTCGTTGCCACGGAGGTCATTCGACGCTATACGGGGGTGCCGGGAACCAACTTTTCTCACCGAACCCCCACCGACAGCCTTACCATCCAACTCCGCTATTTCCAGCACAGAGAAGAGCACAAATTGATCCAATATAACGGTGAGCCGACCAACGCCGTCTTCGAAAAGCTGGAAGGCCTCAGGGGAAGCGGGGAATTCGGAATCACCATTAGCGCCATCTTCAAACCCGAATCCCAGACCGGTTTTCACTTTGAGAAGTGGATCACCGTGCGGCGGCGCCCGGCCGCTCGCTTGGCGTACGAAGTAGACGCGGCGCATACGCGCTACGTTTTGCAGTCGAAAATCTACGGTCAAGAAGTGGCCGCTGCCGTCAGCTACCACGGCATTCTGGAGATCGATGCCGAAACGGGTGAAGTGCTGCACCTCGAGTATGTCGCGGATCACATTCCTAAAGAACTGCGCGTGTTGCATGCCGCCAGTGCCGTCGATTACGCCCTCGCCGATATTGGCGGCCGGGAGTATTTGCTGCCATCGCATTCCGAGATGGAACTGCACGGCCATGAATCGTGGGAGAAGAACGTCATCGAATTCCGCGACTACCGTAAGTTTTCTGCCGATTCGTCGATTGAGTTTGGACCTGTGAAATGAAGTGGGCACTCATAGTCATCGTAGTGGCATGGACCTCGTTCGCCTGGGCGCAGCGGCCATCCGAACAAGACACGTCGTCGCTCGTCGAAAAGGCTCGGGGGAAAGCCTTGGCCTACACGCAGTCACTGCCCGATTTCCTGGCCACGGAGATCATCCGGCGCTATTCCGGCCGGCAGGACCGCGGGTTCCACACCTCGCCTACGGATTCGCTCACCGTCCAACTCCGCTATTTTCAGCATAAGGAAGAGCACAAATTGCTGCTCTTCAACGGCGAACCGACCGCCATCCCTTTCGAAAGCCTGGAAGGACTCGTGGGAAGCGGGGAATTCGGTACCACCATCAGCGCCATCTTCCAGCCCGAATTCGGGACCGGTTTTCATTGGCTCAAGTGGAAAACCGTGCGGAATCGCCAGGCTGCGGTGTTCGCCTACGTGGTGGACGCCGGGCACTCCCGCTATTTTCTGAGTACAAAAATCGACGACCGAACAGCGACCGCCACGGTCAGTTACAGCGGCATTGTCGAGTGCGATGCCGAGACCGGCGACGTGCTGCACTTGGAATATGTCGCGGACCACATCCCTAAGGAGCTGCGCCTGCACTATGCCGCCACCTCCATCGATTACGCCCTCGCCGGCATCGGCGGCCGGGACTATTTGCTGCCCTCCCATTCTGAAACGGAACTGCATGGCTCGGAACAGTGGGGGAAGAACGTCATCGAGTTTCGCGAATATCGCAGGTTTTCGGCCGATTCCACTATCGATTTCGGTCCCCCGAAGTAACCTCGCACAACGCTCCATGCTCTTGGTAAAATAAGTACTTAACAACAAAGAGGAGACAGCTTGGCCGATCAGGAACAACCACCGCAAGGTCCACCTGCGCCCCCACCTTCGGGAGGCAATTTGCCGCTCGGAGGCGGCGGGGGAAATCAGAACCTCGTTCCCACCAATATTGAAGACGAAATGAAGCGGTCGTACCTGGATTACGCCATGAGCGTGATCGTGGGCCGCGCGCTTCCCGACATCCGCGACGGACTCAAGCCGGTGCACCGCCGGATTCTCTACACCATGCAGCAGATGGGGCTGCAACCCAATCGCCCCACGCGTAAATGCGCCCGCATCGTGGGCGACGCCATGGGCAAGTACCACCCGCACGGCAACCTGGCAATTTACGATGCGCTGGTGCGCCTGGCGCAGCCGTTTTCGATGCGCTATCCGCTGGTGGAAGGGCAGGGAAATTTCGGATCGGTGGATGGCGATCCGCCCGCGGCCGATCGCTACACCGAAGCGCGCCTGGCGCGGGTGGCGACCGCACTGCTCGAAGACCTCGACAAAGAGACGGTCGATTTCAAACCCAATTACGACGATAGCGAGACCGAGCCGGAAGTTCTGCCCACGCGCGTTCCCAACCTGCTGGTGAACGGGTCGTCGGGCATCGCGGTGGGCATGGCGACCAATATTCCGCCGCACAATCTCGGCGAAATCGTAAACGCCGTCATCCACAAGATTCAACACCCCGAGGCCACCCTCGCCAAGATGATGGAATTCGTGCAGGGTCCGGACTTCCCCACCGGCGGATTTATTCTCGGCCGCCAGGGCATCATGCAGGCGTATTCCACTGGCCGCGGGCAGCTCAAGATTCGCGCGCGCGCGAAGATCGAACGCGTCGGCAAGGATAAAGACCAGATCATCATTGACGAAATTCCTTACCAGGTGAACAAGTCGAAGCTGCTCGAGCAGATCGCCGCCATGGTGAATGAGAAGCGCATCGAAGGCATCTCCGATGTCGTCGACCATAGCGATCGCGACGGCATGCGCATCGTGGTGGAATTGAAGCGCGGCGAGCAGGCCGAGGTGGTGCTCAACAACCTTTATAAGAATACGCAGTTGCAGGTGGGTTTCGGCATCATCATGCTGTCCATCGTCAACGGCCAGCCACGCGAGCTCGGCCTGGTGGACATGATCAAGTTCTTCATCGATCATCGCATCGAGGTGGTCCGCCGGCGCACCGAATATGAGCTGCGCAAGGCCCGCGAGCGCGAGCATATTTTGGTCGGCTTCCAGATGGCGCTCCAGAACCTGGACGAAGTCATCCGCCTGATTCGCGCCGCCAAACAGCCGCGCGAGGCGCGCGAAGCCCTGATCGCCCGCTTTGCATTTTCCGAAAAGCAGGCGCAGGCTATCATCGAGCTGCAATTGCAGCGCCTCACCGGGATGGAGCAGCAGAAGATTCTCGACGAACTGGCCGAAATCCAGCGCCGCATCGCCGAGTACCTGGAAATCCTGGGCTCCGACAAAGTACTGCGCGACCTCATCGTCAAAGAGCTGAAAGAAGTCCAGAAAGACTACGGCGACGAACGGCGCACACAGATCATCGAAGACACGGGCGAGATCCTGCTCGAGGACCTGGTCCAGATGGAGGACGTCGCCATTACCGTGACGCGCGGCGGATACCTCAAGCGCACCTCGGTCGACACCTACCGTCGCCAGATGCGCGGCGGCAAGGGGCGGATCGGCATGGGCACGCGCGCGGAGGACGTGGTGGAGCACCTGCTGGTGACCTCGACGCACAGCTACCTGCTGATCTTCACCACGCGCGGGCGCGTGTACTGGCTGAAGGCATACGAGATTCCCGATGCCACCACCGTCGGCAAAGGCAAGCATATTTCGAACCTCATCAATCTGCAATCCGATGAGGAGGCGCGCACCTTCCTGCCGGTAAAGGAATTTGTGGCCGATCGCTATGTGGTGATGGTCACCAGGAAGGCGGTCATCAAGAAATCGGAACTCACCGAGTTCGATAACCCGATTTCGCGGGGCCTGATCGCGCTCACTCTGGATGAAGGCGATCAGCTCATCGGCGCCGGCATCACCAACGGGCAGAACTTTATCTTCCTAGGCTCGTATGAAGGCCAGGCGAACCGCTTCCCGGAAAGCGAAGTGCGGCCCATGGGCCGCCAGGCGCGCGGCGTTCGCGCCATGGATCTGGCCGAGGGCGATTACCTGGTAGGCGTCGAAGTGGTGGAGAAAGATGGCCTGATCCTCTCGCTGGGCGAGAACGGGTACGGCAAGCGCACTCCGCTGGAAGATTACCGGTTGACCCGGCGCGGCGGTAAGGGCGTCATCAACATGAAGACCACC
>Ga0181538_10000781_pt1 | contig 37704 bp, 36 predicted proteins | sample PEATcosm2014_Bin_40_FD_119773 | JGI IMG/M metagenome (GOLD analysis project Ga0181538, IMG submission 119773) | Peatland microbial communities from MTU Mesocosm Facility, Houghton, MI, USA - PEATcosm2014_Bin23_30_metaG | ecosystem: Environmental > Terrestrial > Soil > Wetlands > Peat | place... | reverse complement strand
TGCCCCGGTGCCGGGGTAGCTCACCGGTAGAGCGCGGCCCTGAAAAGGCCGGCGTAGGCAGTTCAACTCTGCCCCCCGGCACCATTCCCTTTTCCGACTTCCCTGCTGGACATTCGACCCTCTAGATTTTTCGAAGAGGACAGACAGGAGGACGGCCCTACTGGGCTGTTGGTCTTAGTAGGACAGACATTCTTGTCTGTCCAGTCCCTTGATTCCACGCGATGATGCGAAAGTGGACAGGCAGGAATGCCTGTCCTATTGCCTGTGCCTTGACGATTCACTCAATCGCTGAAGGTGCCAGCGAGCAGAAACGCCAGAAAGATAATAATTGTCAGGCCGATGCCGCCGAGGATGACGTACGTCAGTACGTAGCTCGTCGAACTCTTGGGCTGCTGTGCGGGAACGACTGGGGCGTATTGCTGTTGTGGCTGCGGAAAATTCTGCGGATACGTGGGATGCGGAGTATCCGGTCGTTGTGTAGGCGTCCCGTAAAACTGCTGCGGCGGGGCTTGCTGCGGCATCGTGCGAGGCGGCTGCTGCTGCACGGGAGGACGAGGCGGCTGCGATACCGCGAGCGGCTGTACCGGACGCGGCGCGGGCTGCTGCTGGACGGGCGGTGGAATATATTGCTGCACGGGCCGCGGCGGGGGTGGCTGCGGAACCGCAACTCGTGGAGGCTGTGGCGGCGCGACTTGCGCAGGCACCGGGCGCGGCGGTTGCGCGGCGGGCACGGGAGGCGGAATGGCGCGCGGGTCGCCGATCGTGCCGCGTTTTTTTTCTATCGCTTCGTGCGAGTCCAAAGCTTTTCCGAACTCCTCGCAAGATTGAAAACGCTCGCCCGGATTTTTCGCCAGCGAGTGGAGCACGGCGCCTGCAATCCCCGGCGGAATATGTGGATAGAACTGCGTCGGCGGAGGCGGCGGAGTCTTCACGTGGTCATTCATGACCTTGTAGTCGCTGTCCGACTCGAAGGGCACGTGGCCGCTGACGAATTGGTAGAGCGTGATCCCAAGGCTATAGATATCGGAGCGGGCGTCCACGGGGCGGCTCTCCACTTGCTCCGGCGACATGTAAAGAACCGTGCCCATGCGCGCGCCGGCCTTCGTCACTTGACGTGCTCCGGCCACTTTGGCGACGCCGAAGTCCATCACCTTCACGTAGCCCGTGCGGCAAACGAAAATATTGCTGGGCTTGATGTCGCGGTGAATGACGCCCATCTTGTGTGCGAAGCCCAGGCCCATGAGCGCCTGCTTGAAGAGTGGAATCGCCTCTTGCCAGGGAATGGGACCGCGGCGCTCAATCATCTGCTCGAACGTCACACCTTCGAGATACTCCATGATGATCATCCAGCGTCCGCCGGCCTGCTCGAAGGAATGCAGTGTGGCGATATTGGTGTGATTCAGGCGCGCCTGCGCCTTGGCCTCGGTGCGGAAGCGCTCGAGCAATTCGGGCTTGGAGGTGAGCTGGTCGGAGAGAACCTTAATGGCCACAAAGCGATCCAAACCTGTATCCACGGCCTTATAGACGACACCCATCCCGCCGCGGCCCAGCTCCTCCAAAATCTTATAGTTGCCTATCCGAGAGCCAATCATGGCCGGGCTGGGAAGGAGATCTCCCTCTCCTTGGAGACTGTTGCGCATTCTAGCACGAACTACAGATGCAAAAACCGGCGGTCGAGAGAGCGGTTTAAGGAAGCGGCACGGGGCGAAAGAGGTTTACTGGCCGGTGGAAAGCTGCCAGAGGCGGATTGTGCCGTCATTACTGGAGGATGCCAGGATTCGCCCGTCTCGCGTGATGGAGAGGCCGTTAACGGTGCCGGTGTGGCCATCGAGGGTGCGGAGCAGATTGCCACTTTGAATATCCCAGATATGAATCGCGTGCGAGCCGTGGGCAGAAATCAAGTACTTGCCGTCCGGCGTGAAAATGACGTCGTTGATGGGGCTGGTGTCATTGCTGGTGTAAGTGCGCAGGGCGGATTGCGTTCCGCCCTCTAGGCTCCAAAGCATGATGACGCCTTTAGTGTCTGCGCTGACCACGTATTTTCCGCCCGGACTGAAACGCGACGTGGCGATGGGACTGGTGAGGCCCTGCATATCCGCAAACTTTGCGCCCGAGGTGACGTCCCAGACGCGGACGAGGCCATCATCGCCGCCGGCCACGATATAGTCTCCATCAGGACTGAAATCCACACGGGAAATGCTCTTGCCCGTGGCGTGCAGGCTCGCGGTGAAGGCGTTCGTCGTAACATTCCAGACATCCACTTCGGTGGTGTCACCGGCGGCGGCGAGAAATCTTCCATCCTTGCTATAAGCAACCGTCCACAAACCAAATTGAGTGGGCGCGCTCTGCAGAATATCTCCGGAGGACGCATCAAAAATATACAGTTCATTGTCGAGCGACGCGCTTGCGACGCGGCTTCCGTCCGGATTAAAGGCCACGCCGAAGACGGGTTTCGAGTGTTTCGCCAGCGTTAGCAGAAGTTGGCCTGTGGAAGCGGACCAAAGCTTCACGGTGGAATCGTTGTCGGCAGAGGCAAGCGTCGAGCCGTCCGGGCTGAATGTGACGTCGTAGATGCTGCCGCTTCCGGGCCGCAGGATGTGCCAGGGAACGTAGGCTGGTCCCAAATCCGCGCTGGCCGCAGGCTGGGTGTTGTTATCGCCGGGATTCCCTGTCCCAGAATCAGCTGGGGAGTTTGTTCCGCCTCCCGGGGCGGTACTCCCGCCTTCCGATGCGCTACCTCCCTCGGAGGCTGAGGTGCTGGTGCTCGCGCTGTTCTCCGACGTGGCGTTGGAGGTGCTGTAAACGGATCCCCCGCCCGAACCGCTTCCGCCGCCATTGTTGCGGCTGGTGAACCAGCCCTTCTGGGCGCCGACAACGATGAGAATAATTCCAAGAACGATCACAGCGAGCGCTCCGCCAACGACCGCAAAGAGCCACGCGGGCCGCGACGCAGGTTCCGTTTTCAAAGTCGGCGACGGGGGCGCCAGCACTACCGGCGCCACGCGTGGCTGCGGCGGAGCTTGAGGCGAACTTTGCGGCGCGCTCGAGTATTGCTGCGGCGGCGCGACCTGCGGTTGCGTGGACACCAGCGGCGGCGCGTAAACTACTTGAGCGGGCACGGACGGCTGCGCGGCGCCAATCGTCCCGGGCTTCTCAAGGGCGGCGCCGAATTCCTCGCAGGACTGAAAGCGGTCCTGGGGATTCTTGGAAAGAGACTTGAGATCCGAGTTCACTATCCCGTCGGGGATGTAGGGATAAAACTGCTTCGGCGATGGTGGCGGCGTGGTGATGTGATCGCTCATCACCTTGAATTCGCTTTCGGCTTCAAACGGCACGTGGCCGGAGAGCAGTTGGTAGAGCGTGACGCCGAGACTGTAAATATCCGAGCGAACATCAACCGGCTGATTCTGAATCTGCTCGGGAGACATGTAGGCGAGCGTGCCCATGCGCGTGCCGGTGCGCGTCATGCGCTGATTGCCCATGACTTTGGCAATGCCAAAGTCCATGACTTTCACGATGCCGCCGCGGGCGACCATGATGTTGCTCGGCTTGATGTCGCGATGAATGATGCCCGCGCGATGGGCGTAGCCGATTCCGAGCAGGCTCTGCTTGAAAAGCGGCACCGCCTCCTCCCAGGGAATCGGGCCGCGGCGCTCGATCATCTGCTCGAAGGTTTCTCCATCGAGGTACTCCATCACGATGACCCAGGTTCTGCCGAACTGCTCGAAGGCGTGCAGGGTAGCGATGTTGGCGTGGCTGAGGCGCGCCTGCGCCTTGGCCTCAGTATGGAAGCGCTCCATCAGGGCTTTGTCGGATACGAGGTCTTCGGCAAGCACCTTGATGGCGACGAGCCGCTCGAGGGAGACATCCATTCCCTTGTAGACGACACCCATCCCGCCGCGGCCGATTTCCTCAAGAATTCTGTAATGTCCGATCTCGCTGCCGATCATGGATGGGTTCTTCCCGCTGCTCCTAGAATGGATGAGGCCCGTCAGAATTCTAGCACGAGCCGCCCCGCCGCGAGGACTCGGGCGGCCTTGGCGACGCCGCGCAGTAACCGTTGCGGGGTTCGGAAAACATGGCGCGAAGGATGCTGGCTTTCGTTGCAGGCGCTTCAGTAGCATAGGTGCATGCGCTGGAAGAAATCGCCGGAGGCTACGCTCGATTCGGGCCTGCGCGCCAATGCTCCGGCGTTCACCATACTTTCCCTGCTCGCCGCGGTTCCCTACCTGAACACGCTGCTTAACGGCTTTGTGTACGACGACAATCTGCAGGTCCTCGGCAATCCTTACGTCCACAGCTTTCATCATCTTCGGCAGATTTTTACGACCACGGTGTGGTCCTTCCAGGGCGCGCAAGGGGTCACGAACTACTACCGGCCCATGATGACCTTCGGTTATCTGATCTGCTACCAACTGTTCGGTCCGGTGCCGTTCAGCTATCACCTGGTGAACATCGTGTGGAATGCCTGGGTCGTGTGCCTGGTGTTTTGGGTGGGCCAGCGACTACTGCGCGATCGCTTCGCCGGGTTTGTGGCCGCCGGACTTTTCGCGCTGCATCCGATTCATACCGAATCGGTGGCCTGGGTCGCGGGCGTCACCGATCTCGAATTATCCGTATTTTATTTGCTGACGTTTTCGCTGTACCTGAGCCTCTCGGACAGTCCGGAGAAGACGGATCGCCGTCCGGAGTTGCCACGGCGACTCGGGATGGCGTTCGTGTTTGCGTTGGCACTGCTCTCGAAAGAGCAGGCGCTGACGCTGCCCGCGCTGCTCACCGTTTACGAACATTTCTTTCGCGATGACCGCGACGCAACTTCCCTACGCGAGAAAGCGTCGCGGTACTTGCCGCTTTGGGGGCTGGCGGGCGTCTATCTCTTCATCCGGCTCTTTTTCCTCGGCGGGATGGCGGCCGTGCTTTCGCGGCCCGGGCTCAGCCCGAAAGAGATCGTGCTTTCCGCGATCTCGCTCACAGGCCAGTATCTGCGCAAATTGATTTGGCCCTCGCATCTCTCGGCATTTTACGTTTTCTACAAGACCAGCCAGTTCTCAGACCCGCGAGTGTTGATAGGGCTCGGCGGACTCGTTCTCTGCGCGGCAGCGTTTTTGTGGCTGTGGAAGAACGCGCGATCGGCGGCGTTTGCATTCTTATGGATGGGCGCGACGCTTGCTCCCGTGCTGAACGCGCGTTGGATGCCCGCCAGCGTTTTCGCGGAGCGCTATCTCTATCTGCCTTCGGCCGGGTTCTGCTGGCTGGTTGGCTGGGGCGTGTCGCGCATCCGAGCCAATAAGCGATTGCCTGCCATCATGCGCGCCACGGCGGTAATCGCCGTGGGGATCGCGGGACTGCTGGGCGGGATTGCCACTGTCCGGCGCAACCGCGATTGGCGCAGTGAGGAGACGCTGTTCCTTCAGACGCTCGCGACAAATGCCGATTCCAGTCTCATTCGCTCGAACCTTGGTTCGGTTTACTTCAACACCGGCGACCAGGCCCGTGCGGAACGCGAATGGATTCAGGCTCTCGCTGCCGGGCCGCGAAACGTCTTCACGCTCACCAATTTTGGGCTGCTGCGGGAAAAACAAGGGCGCTATTTTGAATCCCAGGAATTCTTCGAGCGCGCGATTCGCATTCGCCCCGATGACATGGACGCGCACCTGCTTTATGCCCAAATGCTCGAAGCCGTCGGGCGGAGCGCCGAAGCCGACTGGCAATACCAGCTGGCGGTGACGCTTGATCCCTATGCCTCGGACGCGCACACCAGCTACGGTGAATTTCTCTACCAGCAGGAACGATGGGTCGACGCGCACACGCAATTTGAAGCTGCCGTCCGCGAAGACCCTGTGCCCGAGGCTTGCGACGGATTAGGCGACATCTACGAGCGCTGGAACCAACCGTCGCTCGCCGAGCAATCCTTTCGGCTCGCGGTGAAATACAATCCGTTTGATAGTCACGCGCATTTCGCGCTGGGTGCCATCGAAGCCGCCAGCGGGCGCACGGCTGAAGCTCTGCGGGAATATAGCGCGGGACTCGAAACCGACCCGACGAATGCGGACGGGCTGAGCGCGCTGCACAAATTGCAGAGCGGAAAGTAGTGGTTTGCCCCTCGGCGCGGCCGGGGAACGCTACCCAACTTTATGCCAACTGAACCTGAACGCTTGAACCCGTCACGTGTCGCCTCGGAGCGGACTCTACTGCGCGCGCTTTGCCATCGCTGCGCGGCGCCCGAGTTACAAATCGAAATTCTCCATTTTGCCGAGACGCAGCAGTTTCGTGATCGGCAGAATGAAATTGTGTTTCGCGCCCTGCGGCAAATTGCTTGGCGGGATTCTCCGGACTTGCAATCCCATTTGGCCGCGCATCTGACTCGACTCGGATTTCCCGATCTGGACCTCGATGCATTATTCGCCGGCGCAGCTCCCACGGAGACGGACATTCGCGGCGCATTGGACCGCATCGCCGCGGCGCGCGCCGCAAAAACGTAGTTCAACCCGCCCAAATCAATTAAACTTATTAAAACAATGATTGCGAGATACCACTCGTGTGGCTAAACCGTCTTCGGCGATGGATTTTCGCGCCGCTGAGCTGGCTGGCACTGGCCTATTGCGGTTATTGGTTTGCGCTCGCAGTCGATCGTGTGGCGGTTGCGGTGTTCCTCGGGCCGTGGGCTGGCTCGCGGGTGCTGGCGTGGCGCACCTCACCGTTTGGCGTGATGATCGCCACCAGCGGCTATCGCACGATTCCCAGCGCCGCGATCTTTTCGACGTTGCCGCTTCTCTTTCTTCTCACTTTTATTGCGGCGATGGCCCTTGCCGGACACCACATCCGGCCGCTGTTTGCGCGCGTGGCGCTTGAACTTGCAGCGCTTTGGGCTGCGCTGCTGATTTTGCTCGAGTGGACGCTTGTCGGCCGCACGACGGCGCCCCTGATCCGCCGTTTCATTCCCCCGCGATTCGTCTGGGGCGTTTCTCCGCCGCTGTGGATTGTTCTCACGATTGGACTCAGCCTTGCGTTGCTGGTTGCCGCGCGGCCGATTGCCGGACAATTGATCGAAGCTGCGCGCGCCACGTGGAAACGGATGCCATTGGCGATGGCGTTGCTGCTTATTTGGCTCTCGATGAGCCTGGTGATTGCGGGCGCGTTCAATGTGTACTCGGCCGTTCGCTTTCTTGGAGTTCACTCGCTCGAATGGCTGGCGCTGCCCGCCGCCGTGTGCCTGCTGCTCATCCTGATTGGGTTATCCTGGAAGCCCCCCAACGAGCCGAGCGTCTCTGCGCCGTGGCCCACGGCGCAAACTGTTGCCAGCGTGGTCCTAGGCGTGGTGCTGCTGGCATCGTTATTGAACTCGCAGATGCTCCGGCGTTGGTACGCGGAGCGCACGATGTCGCGCGCAAACTCCGCTCATTATGAGATCTTTTCACCACCAGGCGCATTCACGACCGCGCAAATTAGCGATTTTGCCGCGGGGCGTGAGGCGCTGCTGGAAGACATGCAGGGCAAGCTGCATACGACGCCCGCCAAAGCGCGCCTGCGCGTGATTCTTTACCCGGATTTTCCATCCATGGCCGCGGCCACCGGAGTCATGCACGCGTACACAGTGAGTGGAACTACCGTGCGTGCCGTGCTGGGCGGATCGATTTCGCAAGTGGACCCGGCTGCCGATGCGCAAGCGTTGCTGCACGCCCTGTGGGGGGAACCGTCCAGCGAACGCATGGACAAATGGACAGCGCGCTGGCTGGCGGGAGAATGGGAAGGCGGCGACATTTCCGACGCCGCGGCGATGCTCGATCGCGATACCGGTCATCGCACGCTCGCGCAACTTCTGGACCCGCAACTCGACGGCGTCATTTCCCCGCTCATTCGCGAACCGATGGGCGCCGCGTGGATTGCGTCCGTGGCGGACCACGGGGGCGTCGAAAGTGTCCGGAAGTTGTATCTCTTAAAATCGAGTGACCCGACTGCCGCGGAACTCGCCGCCGCGTTGGGCATTACTCCGCAGGAACTGGAACGGCGATGGCAGTTGTGGCTGTATGCATATCAGGCGGGAATGTCCATGGCGATGCCGGCGATGTCGACGCAAATGTCTATGCCGATGTCCGGTTCGATGAACATGTCCATGCCGATGCCGCACGATAATCAGCAGGCGCAGATTTCGCCCGATTATTTTTTTCGCGGGGTCAGCTTCACTCATGAAGGCTGGAGCGGCAACGGCGGCGGCTACGCTTCCGATGAAGCTGCCGGGCAACTCCTTGAGATCCACTACCTCGACGCCAACGCAATCGCGCTCGTGCCCTACGCTTATGCGCGCACGGGCGACAACCGAATCGATTACGCCGATTCGGAAGAGACCGACGAAGACCTTGGCCAGGCGCTGTGGGCCGCGCACGCGCTGAGCATGAAAGTGATGCTGAAACCGCAATTGCGCATGGGCCGCGACCATTCCGCGAGCGAGATTCAATTCGACGATCCAGCAGCGCGCGCTGCGTGGTTTCGATCGTATCGGGAATTTCTGCTGCACTACGCGCTGCTCGCCGAACGCGATCATTTTGATCTGTTCGTGGTGGGCACGGAGCTGAGCGGCGTCAGTTCTGACGCCCCCGCGTGGCGCGACCTGATCGCCGAGGTGCGGCGCGTCTATCACGGGCCGATCACCTACGCGGCGAGTTGGGGCGCGGAATTTGATTCGATTCGCTTCTGGGACGCGCTCGATTACATCGGCGTGGACGACTACTATCCGCTTCTTGACGCGGCGCAGGATTCCGCCGACGCGCCGCCAGCTGCAAGCGATCTCTTGCCCGGCGCGGATCATTTGGCCGATGCGTTGGGAACGGTCTCTGCGCATTGGCGCAAGCCGATACTATTCACCGAAGTGGGATTCCCCAGCGTGCGCGGCGGAGCGAGTGAGCCGTGGTCGGATGATGATTCCCGCGGCAGCAGCGCGGACGAACAGGCCGCCGCGTACGAGGCCACTTTCCGCGCATTTTCCGGGCGCGCCTGGTTTCGCGGTTTGTTCTGGTGGAACTGGCCGTCGAACGGCGGCGCCGGTGATTCGATGAGCGGCTCGTACACGCCGCTGGGCAAGCCGGCGGAGAATGTGCTGCAGCAGTGGTTCGTGCGGTTGGCTGCGAATGCGTCCACGGCGCCTGCGCCGGAGGAGGTCGTGCCATGAAGCCTCGCGTACTGCGCTGGCTTTCACTGGCCGACGTAGTTGGAATTCCTCTGCTGGTGCAGTGGGCGGTTTGGCGCGAGGGAGGCGCGCCGCATTGGGTCTATTACGCGATTCCCTCGTGGCTGCTGCTGAGCTTTCTGCTGCATCGCGATACGCCGAAGACGCTTGGCATGCGCGCCGATATCTTTGTTCCTGCCGCGAAGGAGGCCGCAGTCGTGCAGGGCGCGCTAGCGGCCGTGATCCTCATCATCGGATTAACGCGACGCGCGTCGCTGATCTTGCCTCCTCACTACCACCTGGCCCGCGCGCTTCTTAACTATTTTGCGTTTTGCGTGGTACAGCAGGTGGCGATTAACTCCATGCTGATGAACCGCATGCTCGAACTGTTCGGCGTCGCGCCGAAGGATCGTGGCCGCCCGCTCGCTGAGAAGGCTTTCGTAGCGACGCACGAAAATCGCATTGCGCCCGCGGCGATTTTATCCGGCGTCATCTTCGGATTGATGCACTGGCCCAATCCCTTGCTCGTGCCCGTCACGATTATTGGCGGCATTGCGATGACGTGGCTCTTCGCCCGGCAGAGGAACATTTTGCCGCTGGCCATTGGCCATGCTGTAATGGGGATGCTGGTGGCCTGGGCGTTTCCACTGGCCTGGCATCACAACATGCGCGTCGGGCCTAGATTTTATAAACCTTACCGTTAGCAGTGTCGTCAACACACAAAACGCCGCGATTCCATTACAATCTGGAAAGGTCAGGACAAATACATAAGGAGGGGCAATGGCAGATCCATCTTATGAGGAACTCAAGGCCCGCGTGGCTGAGCTTGAAAGCAAAACGGCGGGACGCCGCACCGGAGATTTGGACTTTCGCGTCGGAGAAAAAGGCGGCGTGAGCGTGTATGGGCTGGGACGCTTCCCCGTCACGCTGTATTACGAGCAGTGGACTCGGCTCTTGGATTCAGCGCAGAAGCTGAAAGAGTTTCTGGAAGAGAACAAGGAAAAGGGCATCCTGAAGCTGAAGCCGAAATAGGCTAGGCGCCTGCGGGCCTCCCACTATGCTCATGGAGAAGCCCTTAAGTTGTCATTCCGAGTTCGCCGCAGCGGTCGAGGAATCTTTCTGCCGCCGCAAATCGAAACCGCAGAGGGATTCCTCGTCGCTTCGCTCCTCGGAATGACTCAATGGAGTAGCGTTACGGAACTCTTACAAATTCACGTCGTCGTAATCGCGGGCCGACTTTCGCGCGGGCTGCGCGCTAACCGGCTGAGCGACGGGATTGCTCCACCGGCCGGGGATCGCCACGCCGCACGACGGGCAATGGCCGTCACGCAGTCGATTCTTCAGGACGTCGTGCCACGAGCGCTCAACCAGGATTTCCTTGCATGACGGGCAGATCGTATTCCCCGCCTCGGTCACGATGTTGCCTTCGTACACGTAATGCAGGCCGGCGGCCAGCGCAATCGCGCGCGCGCGATGCAGAGTCTCCGGCGGCGTGCGCGGCTTGTCGCGCAATTTGAAATCGGGATGAAAGGCCGTGAAGTGCAGCGGCACGTCGGGGCCGAGATGCTCGACGATCCAATTTGCCAGGCGGCGCGTTTCGCCGGGATCATCGTTAAGCGTGGGAATCATCAAGTTCGTGATCTCAAACCACACTTGTGTTTCGTTCTTCAGCCACGTCAACGTGTCCAGCACGGGCTGCAGGTGCGTCAGCGTCGTCTTGCCGTAAAATTCCTCAGTGAACGCTTTCAGGTCCACGTTCGCCGCGTCCACGTGATCGTAGATGTCGTGGAACGCCTCGCGCGTCACGTAGCCGTTCGTCACCATGACGGTCGCGAGGCCCGCCTCGTGCGCGGCGTCGCAAATGTCCACCACGTATTCGCCCCAAATCGCCGGCTCGTTGTAGGTGAACGCAATGGACGGGCAGCCGTGGCGCTGCGCGAGCGTGACGACGTCCTCCGGCGGCACGAAATTAGAGCGCACTTGATCCGCTTTCGATTTTGAGATGTCCCAGTTCTGGCAGAAGAAGCAGCCCATGTTGCAGCCGGCGGTCCCCATGGAAAAGACACGCGTGCCGGGCAAAAAATGATTGAGCGGTTTTTTCTCGATGGGATCCACTTGCAACGCCGCGGGAGCCGCATAACCCAACGAGTAGAGCGCGCCGCCTTCGTTCACGCGGATGAAGCAGAAACCGGTTTGTCCTTCTCCGATATGGCAATGCCGCGGGCAAAGATAGCAATGCACGCGTCCGCCGGGCTCGGCCTCCCACCAACGAGCTTCGTGGAGCGATTCAGTCTTCTGAAAGATGCGGAGTTCTTGCATTGGGTGAGCAGCGCACGGCCGCTCTGTGGGTGTAGTTCTGCACCTCCATTATACCGCCTCGCGCAAGTCAAAACGGAGCCAGACAGCCCCCTATGTTCACCCCGCCGCGGTCCTGCCACGATTCCTAGGAACGTGGACGTGAAGCGCGATTGCTTCCTGGTGCCACTACTCCCCCGAGTCGTTTTAGGCGTAGAGTACCCGGAGGGTGATTTATCGCATGTGGCGACTTCTGTTCTTTTTCTTCCCTGTCCTTGCGTTGGCCGCGCAGCTCCGTGTGGAGGTCCGCAATTCCGAAGCTTGGCTCATCCGCGATGGACGCGAGATCCAACTCACGCACGACGGAAAATCCAAGCGGCAGGCCGAATTGTCTCCTTCGAGGAAGCGCATTGCATACTTTGACGAATGCGTTGAAGCGGAGCATTGTACGCCTACGATCATCATCCTTGATCTGGAGGGTCACCGCCTCCTTTCTTTCCAACCGAAGCTTGAGGCTGAACCTCCACCGGGACCCTGCCTAAGCATCAATTCCATCGCCTGGGTAGGAAACGATGTAATTGCCTCCGATTGCCATCTCACTCCCTCATCAAGCGAGTATGTCGAAACAGAACTGTCTACCGGGAGAACGATCCGCGACTTGTTTGGCCTTGACTTTACGAAGTCACCCGACGGAAAGGACGTCGCGCACGCTGGGTGGATTGTTCACTTTGCTCCTCCTGATGAGCAGAGCTACTACCTGCAAATTGACCACACGACGATCTATCCGCTTCCAAAAGGAACAGGCCCAGTGGAACAGGTCGGTTTGGCACAACCGCCGAACGTCGTTCAGCAACACGGGTTAACCTACTCGGGCATTCACGAATTCATGCCCGGTCTATTCTGGTCGCCGGACTCTCAGCACATCGCGTTGGTGGATTGCACGTACGTCTGGACGGCACACAGTCCCGAATCGCAATCCGAGGCGGACGGAACAGAAACAATTCCCCAGTGCGCGCTCGCGATTGTATCAAGGAAAGGTGAAGCTGCACTGTTTCCGCTTCCCGGCACGTCTGAGGCTGACTTGCAGGACATTAGTGTGACGTGGACCAGTCCGCGCCGGCTTGCCCTCACCGCCCGCGGTATCTCGAAGACATTTTCCGTACCGTGAGCCGCCTCTCCTCGCGTTGATAAACAACCAGCTGCGCTCCGATCCATCCCAAATGCAAAGCTTGATTAGGTAGCTGCAGCTTGCACATCATTTGAGCCCTTCGAGCTTCTCCACGATCTCCAACAACTTGATAACGCTATTCCAGTTTCGGCCTGTGCCGAAGACCTTCAGCGTGCGCTCAATTCTGCTCCAGGGGACTTTCGGCCGCGCCAGGCCGTTTGGATAATACGCGTAGAGTTCGCGGCCATCGATTCGCACCTCGTCCGGGGCCATGTCCAGTTTGAGAAGCTTGGCGATTGCTTCCGCGCTGGGCTCGGCCGCGAGAAAGGTGACGAGCAGCCTGCTCGGATCAAGGCCGCAGCGCTTGGCGAAGGGATTTCTTACGATTGCGTCGCGCAGTTCGGCGGTCGTGCGGAGAATTACGCCCGGGCGAAAACCGAACTTCTTCTCGATGCCGTCTTGAATTCGCATCGTGAGTGCGGCGATGTTCTTTTCCTTCGTCCGGAAAATGACGTTGCCGCTTTGGATGTGGGTTTCGACGCTCTCGAATTTCAAGGATTCATAGAGCGCCCTCAACTCGTCCATTTTGATTTTGTTGTGCCCGCCGACGTTTACGCCACGCAACATGGAGATAATCACCGGCATGGGAGCCTCCGCGGAGAGATCAGGGGCGATTCTCGTCGGTCCAGGTCATGAAACGTTCGAGGCGCTCGCGTTCGCGCCAGATCAAACGAAAGAATTCCCCCGCGCGCAGCGCGTGCATGTCGCCGCCGAAGAAAGTCTCCATGCGCCAGCGAATGTACGGGCTGGCCCAGGGGCGGAGGCGGTAGCCGCGCGCCGCGACCCAGTAATATCGGAAGGCGCTGAACATTTTGGCGTCGAATGCAGCTCGGAGACGAATTCTACGCTGGTTCGCAGGGCGCGGCCAGCGCATGCAACGGCAGCGCCGAGCGGCGCGCTATTTAATTCCAGCCCTTGCGCTCGCGCAACGCGGTGACATGCGCGACGTGATGCCGCCCGTGCCACGCATAAATGCAGAGATTTTGATCCAACGTGACGAGGCCCTGCTCCGGATGTCGCAGTGTGCGCGCAAAATCCGCAGGCTTCATGTTGTGCAGCAGCACAACCCAGCGCTGGTGAAGCGCCGTCAGCAGCGATAGAGAAATCTCAATGGGAAGCGCGCTGTCCGCGAGGCCGGCCCAGAGATCCTGCTCGTACGGCTTGATGGTCGGTTCCTTCTCGGTCAGCGCGAGCTTGAAGCGCACAAATGAGTTCATGTGGCTATCGGCCAAATGATGCACGACCTGGCGCACCGTCCATCCGCCTTCGCGATAGGGCGTGTCGAGTTGCGCGGCCGACAATCCCGCGACGGCTACGCTGAGACGGCCAGGCGTTTCGGCGATTTGCTCGATACGTACGCGGCGCTCCTCGGGAGTCAGTACAGGCTTTCGATCCGCCTTGCCGATTGGAAATCGCAAATCCACTGCGGTGCCTTCATTTGCCATGATGGTCTCCTAACGCGATCGTCCCACTTTGAAATCTTGCAATCCCCTAGGATCGAAGCGGGTTCCAGTAGGACAGGCATTCCTGCCTGTCCTCTTTTCCCTCCCTGACTCAGTCTCCCGCCCGTGCGGCATCCCGCACTGCGCCCAAAGAAAACCGGACAGGCAGGAATGCCTGTCCTACTAGACAAACACTACCGCGCCGGCCGAACCCAAATGCGAGTCGTCGCGGGCTTGCCAAGGTGCACGCGATTGCCGCCGACCTGCAACGTCATCGTCTCGTCGTATTCGCGCCGCTGCACGCGCACGCGCGCCCCCGGACGCAACTTCAAGCCATCGACAAATTTCAAAAATTCGGAGTCCTTCTCGTAAACGGAAACGACTTCCACAGTGCTGGGAACCGCCGCCTCTGAGAGCGAAACCGCTCCCCCGCGGCGAAGATCTTCGAGGCCGCCGGCCATGGGCACGCCATGCGGGCATGAGCCTGTCGTGCCGAATCGCTGAATCAGCAGCCGTTCGACTTCGGGGGAGATACCGTGTTCGAGGCGCTCCGCTTCCACGTGTGCGCGCGTCCAGTCGAGTCCGATGACTTCGGTTAGCAATTTCTCGGCGAGCTGGTGGCGCAGGGCCAAATGCGCGGCTTGCGCGCGGCCCTTGCCCGTCAGGAGAATTCGCCCATTGCGATCGACGCGAATCAATCCATCGCGCGTCATGCGCTTCAGCGCCGCGGTCACCGCGGGCGGCGTCACGCCCAGTTCATCCGCCAGGCGCGCATTGATCGGGGCATGCTGCTCGTGGGCCAAATCCCAAATGGCCTTGAGGTAGTCTTCCCGTGAAACGCTGGTCTTCTCGTGCGACACTCAATTTCCTCGTTTCGCCCGACGCGCGGCCCGCGGCGCTGGCGGCGCGGCCTGTTTCTCGCTCTTCGGCAAACTCTTTAGCTCCTCGGCAAAAATCGCGAGGCGCGATTCAATCTCATCGCAAATGTCTCGATAAACCTCAAGATCAGAGCCGAACGGATCGCCGACCTCCCAATCCTCGATACGCGGGCCGCCCTGGAATGCCAGTTGCGCGCCGGACCGCCCGCTCATGTTAATGACGATGTCCGCGCCACGCAATTTCTCTTTCGTCAGTTGTTCGGAGACCAGGCCATCGGCCGGGATGCCGCGCTCGATGAGCACAGCGCGCGTCTCAGACTGCACGCTGCCAAACGCGACCAGCCCCGCGCTGGATGGTTCCATCAACTCCGGGTAGCGATGCCGCGCGATGGCCTCGGCCATGGGGCTTCGGCAAGAATTGCCTATGCACACGAATAGAACGCGCACGCGCGACGGTTCGGTCGTCATCGGGGCCGTCAGGAGTGTGACTTTCTTGAAGCAACTGCCATGCTGGCCTTCGCGCGTCCGCGTCTCCACTCAGACGCCATGCGCAAGAACAATTCATGCACCGTGGTGTCCGCCGTCAGCTCGGGATGAAACGTCGCCGCCAGAATATTTTCCTGCCGCACGAGAACGGGCTTTCCGCCAAGGCTCGCCAGAACTTCCACCGATGGCCCAACGCTCTCGATGATAGGAGCGCGGATAAAGACCATCTCCAGCGGCTCATCCTTCAGGCAGGTCACTTCGCTCCGCACTTCACTCGCGATTTGCCGGCCGTAGGCGTTGCGCGAGACTTCCGCGTCCAGCAAGCCCAGCGAGCGCTGCGGCGGATTGCGCACTTCGCGCGCCAGCAATATCGTCCCCGCGCAAGTTCCGAAGATCGCCTCGCCGCGCGAGGCGAATTCACCGAGCGTCGATTCCAATCCTTCTTCTTCCAGGAATTTCAGCATCGTCGTGCTCTCGCCGCCTGGCAGAATCACGCCGTTAACGCCGGTAAGATCGGCCGGCCTGCGCACCCATACGGGCTCCGCTTGCAAGCGTTCGAGCATGCGCCCGTGCGCCTCGAAATCGCCCTGAACGGCCAGCACTCCGATTTTGATTTCCTGACTCACTGCGTGTGCGTTCCCCCTCGTGCCTCTTACCAGCCGCGCGTCTGCAGCAAATCCTTCTCTTCAATCTGGCGCACGTCGAGACCCTTCATCGCCTCGCCCAACTCTTCCGACGCCTCGAGCACAGCCTTCGCGTCCTCAAAATGAGTCGTGGCCTTCACGATCGCCTTGGCGCGCTTCTCCGGGTCGGATGATTTGAAGATTCCCGAGCCGACGAACACCGCTTCTGCGCCCAGATGACGCACCAGCGCGGCATCGGCAGGCGTCGCGATTCCGCCGGCTGAAAAATTCGGCACCGGCAACTTGCCCGTTCGCGCCACTTCGCGCACAAGTTCGAGCGGCGCCGAGTGCTCTTTGGATGCGCGCACCAACTCATCTCCACGCAGAGTCGTCAACCGGCGCATCTCGGAAACAATCGTCCGCATGTGCCGCACGGCCTCGACAATATTGCCCGAGCCCGCTTCTCCCTTGGTGCGAATCATCGCCGCGCCTTCCGCGATTCGCCGCAGCGCTTCGCCAAGATTTCGCGCGCCGCAAACGAACGGCACCTTGTAATCGTGCTTCCAGATGTGATTTTCTTCGTCGGCGGGCGTCAGCACTTCGCTCTCGTCGATGAAGTCCACCTCCAACGCTTCGAGCACGGAGGCTTCGGCGAAGTGCCCGATGCGCACTTTCGCCATTACGGGAATCGTCACCGCTTTCATGATTTCGCGAATGATGCGCGGAGCGGCCATGCGCGCCACGCCGCCTTCCTTGCGGATGTCCGCTGGAACGCGTTCTAGCGCCATCACGGCGCAGGCGCCGGCCTTTTCCGCCAGCACGGCCTGCTCGGCGTTCGTCACGTCCATAATGACGCCGCCCTTCAGCATCTCGGCCAGCCCGACCTTCACGCGCCATTGATCGTTCGCATTGCCATTCTTTGATGCCATCATTCTCTCCTTCAGGATTGCCGATTCCCTATCATACCAGCGCTACGCGCGAGGTCTCGACCCGGCGCGCGCCACCACGCCTCTTGCGCATTTCAACGCGCAGGACTTCTCCGAGCGCCGTCACACCCCGCACGATGTCTCTTTCATCGACTCCCGTGAATCCCAGCCGCAGCGTATTGGGCCGGTGAGCTTGAGAATAAAAATATCGCCCCGGCGCAAAACTGACGCCCCGCTCCCGTGCGTGAATCAGCATCTCGCTCGCGTCGAAACCCGCGGGCAACTCGAGCCAGACGCACATGCCGCCCCGCGGCCGTGTCCAACGCGTCTCGTCCGGCATGTGCCGTTCGAGCGCATCTTCGAGCGCCTCCAGCCGGGAAAGATAGATACGCCGCATCCGCGTGAGATGCTTCAGCAACAAACCGCGACGCGTGAACTCCGCCAGCGCCGCCTGCGCGAGTTGTCCCGTGTGCAGGTCCGTCGCCTGTTTGATCCAACGCAAGCGCTCGATCACGTTTGCGGGCGCGACGATCCATCCCACACGCAGTCCGGGGAACGCAAATTTCGAAAAGCTATCAATCTGCACTACGACGTTGCTCCGGTCGAGTTGCTTAAGCGAAGGCATCTGCTCGCCACGCAAATGCAGGCGCGCATAGATATGGTCTTCCACGATCGGCACCTGGTAGCGCGAAGCCAGCTCTAACAATTTTCGCCGCGACTCCAACGGCAACGTCGTCCCCGTCGGATTATGGAAATCCGGCGTGACAATCATCAGCTTCACGCGGTTCGCCGCCAGCGTAGCTTCCAGCGCGCCGACGTCAATTCCCTCCGCGCCCGGCGCTTCCCACTCCGTGCGCACGGCCACTCCAAGGCAACGCGTCCGCGCTCCCGCGCAGATCGTAATCGCGCCGGGATACGCTGGATTTTCGAGAACCACGGCATCCCCGGGGCGCAGAAATGCCTTGGCCATCAGATCCAGGGACTGCTGGCAGCCATTCGTGATCAGGAGATTTTCTTCCTGGGCCGCGAGACCCTCGCCGCGCAAAAATTCCAGAAGCTCATGCCGCAACCCCGGGTATCCGTCGGTTGATCCCAACTGAAATATGCTCGGGCCTTCACGCCGCATGACCGCGTCCAGACTTGCCCGCAGCTCTTGCATCGGAAACAGCCGGGCATCAGGGCGCGCCAGCACGAACGAAATGCTGTCTTTCGGAGCAGGCTGCGCCAGACGGTGCAGGCCATCCTCCGAGCGGTCTTCCGCAAAAAGAGATTCCCATCGCACGCTTCCGCCATTCGCCGGAGCCGGCGGAGGCGGTGCGGTAAATTTCAGCGACTCCGATCCCGCGCGGATGTAGGTCCCTCGCCCGACGTGCCCCTGAATTAATCCTTCGGATTCAAGTTCCGCGTAAGCGTTCGCCACGGTCGTGCGGTGGACGCCGAGTTGCGTCGCGAGCTCGCGGCTGGCGGGGATGCGGTCGCCCGGCCGCAGTTCTCCAGAGTGAACGAGAGAGCGCAGCTGGTCGCGCAATTGGACATACAGGGGAACGTGGCTTTCAGATTGTAACTGCAGAGGTAGCATTGTCTCCTCGCAGGTACCAATATACTACGCTCCAATGGGCAGTAAAGAGCCATATTGTCTCTACGATGAAGATCTAGAACAGTCCGAATGAAATCCCTGAGCGGCGGCCGCCAGCGATGAGGGGATCCGGCAAACCGGTTCCAGTAGGACAGGCATTCCTGCCTGTCCGGGGATTTTCTCTCCTTGTAATCGCGCAGGCGGAGGCAAACTCCGCCCCTACGGCGGAAAAAGCCATGAGCTTCTCTCAGGCACAATTCAACTGCTCGGGTAAAGGTTTTCTCCCCGGTAGGCGCGGAGCTTGCCTCCGCCCGTCAGCGCTTTTCGGCCGGGTATCTCTCGCAGGATTTTTTAGGGCTCGGCCGGCTCAACTACTGAAAGCGACAATCAATGAGGTAACCACGCCGGGCAGTACAGGGAGGGACGAACGCGAAAGGCGCAAAGGCGCCCCGCCCTGAATTATTTCGTCCCAGTCTGCCCGAGCTTGCGCAGCCGCTCCTGCAATTTGCGGCGCAGCAAGGAAGGCGTATTGGGATTGAATGCGACCAAGTACCAAAGTGGCTGACTGCGATCCCGCGAGAGCCAGCTCAACGTCGTCGGATCGGCGTTCGGGTGGCGCGCCACGTTCTCGCGAATCGCGCCGTAGGGATGTTTGGCCAGGCGGCCCAGCGTCTTCGAAGAGACGCGCGGGTGCTCGCTGATGAGCCGCAGCAAGTAGAAATCGGTGTCGGGAGCGTCTTTCGCGAGCTTTTCCAGCAACTCCGGTTTGGAATCTGAACTCAAAACCAACCCGATCTTCTCGTCCCAAGACTCGTTGATCCGGTTCAATTCCTTGGTGCGCTCGTGTATCAAATCCTCGAGCTGACGCCGCTCGTGCTGCAATCGGCCGGGAGCCAGAGTGGTGTTCTCCAGCGAATCGAGGACGCGCAACAAATGCTGCCGTTCCCCGAAAATAATTTGTGTGGTACGCACGCCAACCCCTTTGGTCGGCGTTTGCACCAGGTCCGAACGTCTCATAATCTCCTCATTTCGCGAGCCCGAGTTCTGCGGCTAGGCCGCCAAGTTGCACGTCTCGAAGCAGCAGGTGCTCCGAATCTAGCGGGGCACCGGCCTCCAACTGGCGCTTCAACCAAAGTCCCGCCAGGTCGATCTTTTCCTCACGCGCGAGTCGACTGCGTCCGCGCTGGAACCGGTCGAGAGAGCCGCCGCTGATTCCGACGACCGTCTCTTCGCCATCCACGCGAAAGAAGAAAAGCTCGGGCCGATCTCCGGCAGTCAGAAAGCCTGATTTGACGAACTCTACGGAGTGGCTCTCGCCCTCCGCTCCCCCGACCTCGAACCGTTCATAGAGCGGTTCGTAGTGCACACTGAATTATGTTCGGGTCTTGAATCTGAGTAAAGTTTAGGCGGCAGACCGCGTTCCATCCGTGCAACAGGAGTCTGGGCTAGGACTCCCTGGGTCGGGCTTGCCGTGCGCCCTTAGGGGCGTTACTTTGGAAGGTACGCGCCCTCCGGGTCACGGCTGGAGTGCGGCGCTGCGGGGGGTGAAACGAAATGTCTGCTTTCGACGACCACAAGGAAGAACTCGACCACTACGAAACCATGATGGGCCGCCATCGCGGACGCCTAGCCGTCACGCTAGACCGCCTCACGAATGCCATGGTCCTCATTGGCCAGCACACGGTGTATTGCCACTCCTCGCGCATCCCCGACCAGCCTGCACTCGACGTTCAGATCGTCAACGGCGAGCTGCGCAAGGCCAAGGAACTGATCCAGAGCGTCATGGAAGAACTGCGCGCAGAGCGCGATGCGCGCGACGCCCCCGATCGCAACGGCGGCAGTCGACCAAAGTAGCCAGTGCCTGTCAGCTCTCTTGCAGGAAGGGATTCGCCGCACGCTCTTCTCCGATGGTGGTCGTGGGACCGTGGCCGGGATAAACGATCGTCTCGTCCGGCAGCGCCAATAATTTTCCCCGAATGGAGTTCAGGATTTCCTCGAGCGACCCGCCCCACAGGTCCGTTCGCCCAATGCTTCCCGCGAAGAGCGTGTCTCCCGCGAAAAGCTGCGGTGCTCCTGCCGCCGCGGGTTGCTGCCCCGGCTGGCTCAACGCCAGCTCGCTGGGTAGATACAGCGTGACGCTGCCCGGGCTATGCCCCGGCGTATGCATCACCCGCGCCTCGAACGGCCCCCAGCGCACCGAATCGCCATCCCGCAGGAATTGGTCCACGCTGGCGGTCTCGGGCGTCGGCATCCCAATCCACGATGCCTGCACGTCGAGATGCTCGTAGAGCGGCATATCCGCTTCGTGCATCAACACCGGCGCGCCCTTCGCGCGCGCCAGCTTCGCGATTCCACCGACGTGATCGATGTGCGCATGCGTGCTGACAATCGCGCGAACCTTCAGCCTATGCCGCGTGAGGATCTCCTGAATGCGCTCGATCTCGTCGCCCGGATCGATCACCAGCGCTTCGCGCGTTTCGGCGTCGCCCAGCACGTGGCAATTGCATTGCAACATGCCCACCGGGAGCGTTTCGTGGATCAACCGTGAACTCATCGCAAAAACTATAGCATCAGTCCGATGCCAGAACGTGCGACGCCTGGCATTCTGCTAGACTGGTTAAAGCTGCACAAAACACGTTGGGAGCCTGTCCATAATCGCCATGACGCTGGAGAATCCTCTGCTCGACCTGCACCGCGCAGCCGGCGCCACCCTGGGCACATTTCTCGGTTGCCAGCTTCCCGCGCGGTTCGCAAATTCAGAAGCCGAATATCGTGCCGCACGAGATGCCGTCGTCCTCGCGGACACCAATTTCCATGCCGTGTTCCGTTTCACCGGTCCCGATCGCGCGCGCTACCTGAACGCCATCCTCACCAGCAACATCCGCGATCTCGCGCCCGGTCAAGGTACGATTGGCCTGCGGTTGAATCCCCAGGGACACATTACCGCCGAGATCGAAACGCTCGCGCTCGAAGATTCGATAATCGGTATCTGCCACGCCTGCGTCCGCGAATCCACCGCGGCCACGATCGAGAAATTCATCATCATGGATGACGTCATCTTCACCGACGAAACATCTTCCATTGGCTCCCTCGCCATCGCCGGGCCGCGGGCAGCCGACGTTCTGAAGAGCCTCTCCTCCGTGGATGTCGCTTCCCTTCCAGAGCGCGCCCATCTGGAATCTGTCGTCGGAGGAATCGCTGGCCGCCTGGTTGGACGCAATTGGATGGGCCATGCCGGAGCTGAACTCTTCGCCGCACGCGAACATCTCCCGGCCCTCTGGAAAACGATCTCGGCCGCGGTCGCGCAAGCCGGCGGAAGCCCCATCGGTTTCGATGCCATCAACTCGCTTCGCCTCGAAGCAGGAATCCCGTGGTTCAGCTACGACTTCGGCGAGAGTGTCATCCCCCACGAAGCAGGTCTCGAGAACTCGCACATCAGTTACACGAAGGGCTGTTACACCGGGCAGGAAATCGTCGAGCGAGTCCGCTCACGCGGCCAGGTCAACCGGCGCCGTGTGGGATTGCGCTTCGATGGCGCGGCTCTCCCCGCGAATGGGAGTAAGCTGCTCTCCGGCGCCGCCGAAGTAGGCCACGTCACCAGCTCCGCGCATTCCTACGCGCTAGGCAAGAATATCGGCATGGGCTATGTTCGCCGCGAACATGCCGCGCCCGGCAGCAAACTGCAATCCCAAACTGGCGCCGCCGAGGTCATCGAATTGCCACTCTCTATTCCCTAGCTCTGATTTCTCTCCGGGAGTGTGCGCCCGGGACTCAAGCGGTTGAGGTATTAGGGCAACCGCTAGATCCTTCGTCGGCCGCGGCGGACTCAGGACGGCAGGAATTTACACTTGCGGCTGAATTGATGTTCGCGGCACAAAACGTAATCCCTGTCATTCTGAGCGAACCGATTTGCGCGGCGTATCTTGCCGCGCAGCGCAGTGAAGAATCCAGCGGTTTCGTCCACATGGCAAGACGAAAACCAATACCTGCATTGTGATAAATGCAAGCCATGTGCCACACTGCTATTGGAATTCACGTAGAAAAAACAGGGAAAGACGCTCAGGCAATATTCAATGCGCGCTTGAAACTTCCGCGCTCGTTCTGAATCTTCTTCTGCAACTGCATGATCGAGTAGATCAGCGCCTCCGGCCGCGGCGGGCACCCCGGCACGTAAACGTCCACGGGAATCACCTGATTCACGCCCTGCACAACCGCGTAATTATTGAACACGCCGCCGGAGGTTGCGCACGCGCCCATCGAGATCACCCACTTCGGCTCGGGCATTTGCTCGTAGAGCTGCTTCACCACCGGCGCCATTTTCTGCGAGACGCGCCCGGCGATAATCATCAAATCCGCCTGCCGCGGCGAGGGACGGAACACTTCCGCTCCGAACCGCGCGATGTCGAACCGCGCCGCCGCCATGGACATCATCTCGATCGCGCAGCACGCCAGACCAAATCCCATCGGCCAGATCGAGCTTTTCCGCGCCCAATTCACGGCCTTATCGAGCTGCGTGAAAATGATGCCCTCGTCCGCCAGGAATTTCCCGACGTCCTCAGGCCGCTCCAGCTTCACTCCATGCGCCAGCGTGTCGCTCATCGCAGAGTCACCGTAGCACCATTTTCGCACACCTCGGCCGCGCGCGCCACTCGGCCGCCGAGCTCAGCGCCCAACAATCTAATACAGTGAGATCAAGATTTGCGGCTGACTCGTTCGATCAGGTCCTTGAAATCGGGATCGTCGTGCAAGCATTCGAGGTCCGGATCGCGCGCGGCCCACGTGACGTTTGAATATCCGGCCGCCTCGGCAAGCTTCAAGTGTTTCAAGGCTTCCACCTTGTTTCCGATAATTCCGTAGGTACAGGCCGCGTTGTAGAGAATATTCGAATCGTTGGGCCGCAGCATAATGGCCTTTTCCAGCTCGCGAACTCCCTGCTCGGCCCGGTCCACCCTCACGAGGTCGCCTGCCAAAAGGATCCGCGCACGCACATCTTCAGGCACCTCTTCCAGTTGGTGTTCGAGCGCCCGAATCTCCCGCAGCCGGAAATCATGCGACACTTCTTTTCTCCCGAGCTTTTCGAGGCTGTTCGTGAACGGGATGTACATGTTGTAGTCGTTCCCGTTGGCCTCCACTGCGCGCTCCGCCAAATCGGCCGCTTCTTCAAAACGATCCGAATTGAAAAGCGCCCTGCCCAGGATGTTGTAGGCTCCGTCGCAGTCCGCCTTTTTCCGCAGCGCGGCCTGCACGTCGCGGATCGCGTCTTCGTAATTCCGCAACTCGTAGCGAATCCGTCCGCGCGCGACCAGCGCTTCCGGCAAATCCTGTTCGAGCGCCAGCGCCCGTTCGCACGCCGCGAGGCCCCGTTCGATCCAGCGCGATTCGTGATCGTGCCATTCGTACATCGCCCCGCAGGCGTTCGCGACGCCCGCATAGGCCAGCGCGAAGCGTTGATCCATCCCGATCGCCGCCTCGTACATCTGCAGCGCAAACGTCAAATCGGGTTTCGTCTCGCGCCGCGCGAAGTTGCGGCCTCGCAAATAAAGATCGTAGGCCTGTGCGTTCTCGGTGGGTTTGCGCGCGATGGCTTTTTCTTCCTGCGGCGAAAGCGTGATCCGCAGCGCTTGTGTAATGTTCCGCGCGATTTCGTCCTGCACCTCGAAAACGTCCTTCAGTTCGCGGTCGTACCGCTCCGCCCAGGCCGAATGTCCCATTTGCGTGTCTACTAATTGTGCTGTGATCCGCAGGCGATTCCCCGCCCGGCGCAACGTGCCCGTCAGCACGTAGGTGGCATTCAATTCCTTGCCCACCTGCGGCCCGGTCACCGCGCGGTCGCGAAACGCCAGCACCGCCGCCCGCGGAAACACGCGCAACATCTTGATCTTCGAAAGCTCCGTGATGACGTCCTCGGTCATGCCGTCGCGAAAATACTCGTCTTCCTTCGCGCCGCTCAAATTCTCGAAGTAAAGCACCGCCAACGATTTCTCCGCCTGCGCCGCGCCATGCGATCTCCCTGAGCTCAACTCCCGTTTCAGCCGGTCCAGATCCTCTCGAAACAGCGTCGCAGTCTGATAACGTCTCTCGCGTTCCTTTTCGAGCGACTTGTCGATGATTCGCTCGAGCTCCCCCGGCACGCTCCCGTTCAACCGCACCGGAGCCACCGGCGTCCGGTGCAAAATCCCGTCGAACACCGCCGCCGACGTATCGCCCTTGAACGGAGTGACGCCGGTCGCCATCTCATAGAGCACCGCGCCGAACGAAAACAGATCGCTGCGCACATCGAGCGGGCGTCCCAGCGCCTGCTCCGGCGACATGTAGGCAATCGTCCCCACCGCGCTCCCGGGACTCGTCAAGTGAACTTCCGACATCCCGATCGTCCCGTCACCCATTTCCGTCGCCTGCGAAGCGGGGGAAGGGGCCACTTTCGCCAACCCGAAATCCAGAATCTTGGCGTGGCCGAGTTTGGTCACGAAAATATTCGCAGGCTTGATATCGCGATGAATGATTCCCTTGGCGTGAGCCGCTTCGAGTCCTTCGGCGATGTCCAACGCGATGTCGAGCAAGCGCCCCGTCTCGAGCGGCTTTCCCTCGATCAGGTGCTTCAGCGTCTGGCCCTCCATCAACTCCATGACCAGGAAAGCCTGCCCGTCAAACTCTTGAATGTCGTGGATCGTGCAGATGTTGGGATGGTTCAGCGCCGAAGCCGCGCGCGCCTCGCGTTGAAAACGCTCCAGTGCCTGCTTGTCCTTCGCGACATCTTCGGGCAAAAACTTGAGCGCGACGTTGCGCCCCAGCCGCGAATCTTCGGCTTTATAGACGACACCCATCCCGCCGCCGCCCAGCTTCTCTGTAATCTTGTAATGAGAAATCGTCTGATTCAGCATGCGCCCGGTGTTTCCGCTCCTGCTTCGTTTGGAGTGACGATGATATGGAACATCGCGCCCGCCGTCAAAGGCTTCGCGGTCCAACCGCACTGAAGCCCCGCCTTCGTGCGTCACTTCAATCGTACAGGTTGCGTGAACGCCCCATTCCCCGCCGCATCCCACACGGCGAATCGCACCCACTTTTTACCCGTCGCGTCGAACGGAATCCGAAACGTGTGCCGCCCGAACGCCGGCATTTCCGTAGCCGGAATCTTTTGGCTGTGTGCCGCGCTCCCGTCGCTCCAAACCAGCTCCGCAAACTCCAGCGGGAACGTCCAGTCCGCATCCGCCGTGTAAACGCTCTTCGCGCCCTGCCCCTCGATTCCCCACGAATGCAGCAGAATTTCACCGGTTGTCACAAAATAATCGCCACTCTGCAGCGCCTTCACGACGGGCGCCCAACCGTCGCTGAATTTCGGCACCCCGCCCGCCAGCCGCACGTAATTCACCGCCAACTGCGCGTAGAGATCGTCTTCGGGATAGACTTGGTACGTGTCGCCCTCAGCGATCATGTATTTCGGCGTCGGCGACCACGCGTTCATGTCGTCGAGCGTCCCGAAGCACCGCTCCTCGCACAATCGCTCCTGGGACAAATCCACAGGCAGCGATTCCCATGACGCCCCGATGAAGCGATCGCTCAGAAAATAATCTTTGCTGCGCACCGCCCCCGGATAACCGGCCGAACTCTTCGTTTCCGGATGCGCCTGCCAGATGATGCCGTTTTCCCGACCGAGGAGTTGCGTCACATCCTCGGCCGACTGTGCGTGGTACACCGTGCCGAACGTCGGGTCATTCTCGACGAACGATTGTCCCGCGAGGCGCGCGGGCGCGTGCGTCCAGAAAACCGGATGCGGCAACAGCATGATGTAGTGACCGCCCAGATAGGCATTCGGCTCCTCGCCGGGAATTGCGAGAAAGTTCCCATCCGAAAGCCGCGCGCAACCCTTGAAATAAACGTCCTGCTCTTTCTCTCGCAGCGGCCCGGGATCGTCCGGGTGCGAATCCGAATGAAAATCCGCGAGAATCGCGATGTTGATTCCGATTCCACGAAACACATCCACCCACGGCGGCCGGTAATCCAGACTGCCGCGATCGTTCAGCGTCTCCAGCAAGTGGAAATGGAAGTGGCTGGTCAGCACCTCGAAGCCCGGCACGGGCTTGTACGTGTCGTCGTGTGTGTACGCCGCCACGTCCGCCTGCGTCACGTGCGCGTCTTCCGCGCTCAAATAAAAATATACGGCCATGTGTTGCTGCGTCCCCGGCGGCGCGTTGTACAGCGCGAAATTCCCCGTCTGCCCGCGCGACTCCTGAATCCGGCGAGTCCATACCGCCTCAGAAACTCCGTACGGCTTATCGCCCTCGCCATGCTCCGGCTGTGTCACGCCCACCGCAAACGAGGTGTCGCTGTCTTTCCGGTAGTAGACGTAGCCCAAATTCACGTCGTTCTCGCGCGCAAAGAAAAACCGGTGCGGCTCCGGGAATACTCCCAGCGATCCGCCTCCCTTCTCCACAATTCCCAATCGGTTCCGCGCTCGCAGACTCACGTTTTCCGTATTCACCGCGCCGCCTAATTCCGACTGCTGCCACTGGCGCGCAGTGTCGCGCCACAACACGCGCGTATCTGCCCCGATATGAAATCCCCTGAGTCCCCCGGCGTACCGGTAAGCCACCGATTGCTCATTCGTCGCCGCGATCGCTTCCTCACGCAAAAGATTCGATCCGCTATATACGGTGAATTCCAGCCGCCCTGAAAATATCCCCATCTCCAGCCCGTCAAACGAAATTTCCAGTCGCGCCCCGTTCGTCTTTACCGCGCAACCCGTAGAATGAAAACTCGCCGTGGCGCGCCGAATCTCCTCCGGCTTTCGCGGCAGACCGAGCGAACGATCCTCGCCACCCTCCGTCCGCGGCACATTCAGCGGCGCATCCCAAAACGCATTCCATTTTTCCTGCTCGGCCAATTCGGGCGTCAGCCCTCCAGGCAATTTCTTGTATTCATCCGCTTGCGTGTCCGAGAGCCGCCGCATCCCGCTCGTCACCTGAAATTCCGGCGCCAAGTCTCGCCCCAAAACGATCCACGCCCCGCCCTTTTTCTCCACCGCAAGCTCGCGCACGACGGGCTGCCCATCGCGAATCACGAACTCCGCGCGCAAAGTCTCCCCGCGCTCCCCCGCCCAAGTCACATCCAGCTCTCCGGCATGAGCGGCGGCCTCGAGCCCTGCGACGGGTTTGTACGCCGCCATGTCGCAACTAATCGTCTGCGCCCCCGCCAGACGCGAAAACAAAATGATTGCCGCAAACGCAAAAAATATTCTGCCGATTCTCACATCCGCCTCCACGACCGCTCTCCCTGGAGCGACGCAACCCACATTCACACGCCCAACGCCTTTTCCCCTGTAGGGGCGGAGCTTGTCTCCGCCCGTCCGCTCTGCGCGTTACGCGCGTAGCATATCCGCCGCTCGTCCCCATGCAAGCCAAAATCTCAGGCGATAGAAACCTTCTGCGTCGCCACGCACTCTTCGCGCCGGGCTCTCGTACTATAATCTCCTCGCGTGTGACCAACCCTCCTCTCTCCTGCTATCCTTGCAGGGCATCTCATTGGAAATGAATTCGCGCCTTCCCGGCGCAGGGTGAGTCAAATGGCCAAATGGCATTTCAAGTCCGCCGCCGAACTCGCATGGTCCAGCGACATCGCCAATCTCAAGCCCAAGCAGGAAGTGGCCGAGCGCATCGCGCAACAAGCCCGCCACGGTGACGTCATCGGCTTCGGCTCCGGCTCGACCTCCTTCGTTGCCATCATGGCCCTCGCCGCCAGAATCAAGGCCGGGCAACTCGCCTGCCTCGCCATTCCCACCTCCGCCGAGGTCGAACTGGCCTGCGCCACCCTGAGCATCCCCACCACGACGCTCCTCGCCAATCGCCCCGACTGGGCCTTCGATGGCGCGGACGAAGTGGATCCGAGAGGCGATGTCCTGAAAGGACGGGGGGGCGCAATGTTCAAGGAGAAAATGGTCTTCCGCAGCGCCACGCGCAAATACATTTTGGTCGATTCGTCGAAACTCGTTCCCGCCCTCGGCCAGAAGTTCCCGATTCCTGTCGAAATCTTCCCGGCATCTGCGCATCTGGTCGAATCCGCGCTCGCCTCGCTTGGCGCCACGGAGGTCCATCTGCGCAAAGCCGTCGGCAAAGACGGCCCGGTCATCACCGAAGCCGGCAATTTCATCCTCGACGCCCGATTCCCCCGCGTCGAACCCAATCTCGAAAAGGAGATCAAGTCCATCACGGGAGTCATCGAGTCCGGCCTCTTCCAGGGCTTCTCGCCCGAAGTCATAGTCGCAAGAGACTAGCCCCTTCTGCCCCGTCCGCAATCTGGCAAAGCTGCCCAGCTCTCCCTAATCCCATCCATGTATTTCTGCGTTCATCCGTGGTTCACGGAGCGTTCACAGGAAGTGTTTCCAATTTCTCCTAACCTCGTCTCGCCGCTCAAGCATTCGCCGCGCACACGTAGTGCATTGAAAGAATCCATCCTTAGAACGCTAATAATGTGCAATATTGAACAGCCAGCTTTTTCACTTCGGTGCACCTTGCCAAGGCCGAGGGCCCATGCCAACCACAAATCCCAGTGTTCTCCTAGTCGGCTCCAGCCCTGCGGGCGTATCTTCCCTGGCCATACGATTCAAACGGTGGGCCTGCGAAACTCACTTTGCCTCGTCCAACACTCAGGCCATCGCATCCGTTCGCGATCGCCCATTCGACCTGCTGGTCAGCGAATTCAAGCTGCGCGAGGGAAGCTCATCCCCATTGGTCGCCTCGCTGCTTGGTTCAAACTCAACCTTGATCTATTCCTACCCAGTGGAAACAGGCTGCTGGTGGCTCCCCGCGGTCAAGAATGGCCTATCGTGCTGGGGCTCGCCAGCGATGCGGCCCAAAGAGTTCATGCGCTTCCTCGAGGATTTTCTTACGGTGGTCAGGCTGCGTCAGGATTCGCTCGAGGCTACGGTCAGCGAAAATGTGCTCGAAATATTGCCCGAGCAGCCTATGAGAGAGAACATGCAGCAGCGTCGGGGGAATAACTCCCGGCCGCAGCCCAGCGTAGATGCTGCCTGAGTTTTCCAGAAAGTCATGGAACTTCTAGAGGCTATCGCACTAGAACTGAACAGAAGCAATTTGGTCAGCCCGCGCCCCTTCCGCCTTCGCCTGATCCGCACGGCTCAGCAGGCATTCCTACGACGATTTAGCTCGGCTTACTTTCCTACACCGTAAGCAGCCCTGGCTTTCGTGCCTAAGAGGTTCAGGTGTACCGGAATGAAGACCATCGTTGCAGTTGGCTGACCGCAAAAAATATTGCAATAAACTGCGCCTTCGAAACGGCGAAGGTGCGATACTTCCCAAACCCCTTCCTTCAGTACCCGCTCGCAATCCCGGAGACCCCTATGGCCGTCAAGGTTCCGACTGTTCTGCTCGTCGCCGAAACTCTTAGCGGAGTCTCCGCGCTCGCCTCACGCTTGGCAAGACTGGCGTGCGAAATTCAGTTTGCGCCGTCGGCAAGCGCGGCCGTTCCCCTGACGGAAAGACACCCTATCGATCTGATCCTCTGCGAATTTAGAATGCGCGTAGGGAGATTCTGCCCGCTCGTGGCTGCCTTGATTGGTTCGCCGGCCACCTTGCTCTATTCCTATCCGGTGAGAACCGGTTGCTGGTGGTTACCTGCCGTCAAGAATGGACAATCCTGCTGGGGCGCCCCGGCGATGCGCTCCCCGGAATTCATCCGTTTCCTCAAGGACTTTCTCTCCGCGATACGTCTGGGAGCGCCTCTGCGCCCGGATGAAATCAGCGGGAACGTATTCGAGTTGTCGCCCGAACGGACCGCAGGGGAAAACATTCCACCTCATCGAGATAAGAAATTGCGCGGGAAATCCAGCGTGGATGCGGCTTGAGTTCTCCCCCATTCTCAAAGTTCCGCCACAGATTCGGCGAACGAACCCATTGCGGGCTCACGTGCGTTAGTGCCTCTCTGCTTCCTTGCCTCCGCCCTTACGCCGTTGCTCGCGGTGTTGCAGCCATGCTGGCGATCACCAATCGCCCCGCGGTCAGCCCGTCCGCCTGCGCCGTAATCACAATTTCGCCCGCTTGCTTGCTCGCCTGCACGAGTACCTGAGCCAGCCCGCCGAATACGCTGCGCGCGCTCGCCTTGTCCGGCTCGTGGCAACTCGGATCGCCATTCCCGACGCCAATAATTTTCCCCGGTCCCTCGACGGCAAACTGCACGCTATTCCCCGCCGTCGGCACGATTCTCCCTTGAGCGTCCACCACGGACACCGTCACCACTGCCACGTCTTCGCCATCCGCATTGATCTTGGGCGTCTCCGCTACCATACGAATCGCCGCCGCGGCTCCCGTAGTTTCATTGCGAACTTCCATCGCCATTCGACTGCCGCTGTAGCCGCGCGCCGACAAAACGCCCGGCGCGTAGTTCACGCTCCACTCCAGATGAGAATTACGCGTCACCGTCTTTTTCCCCAAACTCACGCCGTTCAACAACAGCTCCACCGCATCGAAATTGCTGTATACCCAAACGGAGATAGGCTGTCCCTCTTTCCCCGCCCAGTTCCAGTGCGGCAAAATGTGCAGCACGGGCTTGTCGCTCCGCCACCACGCCTGGTAGTAATAAAAGTTGTCCTTCGGGAATCCGCAGGTGTCCAGCACGCCAAAATGCGAGCTGATGCACGGCCACTGGTACGGCGTCGGCTCGCCGCGATAATCGAATCCCGTCCAGACAAACGCTCCTGCCACCCACACCCGTTGCACGTAGTAGTTCCACCAGCGTTCTGCAGTGGATCCCCAGCGCGGCGCGTTCAGGTCGTACGCCGAAACGTATCCGCGGTCGTCGTCATTGTCGTAAATTCCGCGCGTCGAAAGCGTGCTCGCCTCTTCGGTCCCCACCGCCGGCTGTTTCGGAAACGCCTCGTGAAACTGATCCATCGTGCCCTGAGACAAATAATTGAATCCTTGCACGTCCACCACTTTGGAAAATCCTTTGCCCCACTGGCCGTTCATCGCCACCGTCACCGGACGCGTCGGATCGAGCCTCTTCGCCATTCGCTTCATCGTGCGGCAGACGCGCTCGCCGAGGTCAGTTCCCTGGTCCGCGTTCTCCTCATTCCCCAGAGACCACATGAAGATGCACGGGTGGTTGCGGTCGCGCCGGATCATTCGCGAGAGCTGGCTCAATCCTTCCGTGGTAGACGACATCATTCGCGTCTCATCCAGCACTATCATGCCTAACCGGTCGCACGCATCCAGCAATTCCGGGGTCGGCGGATTGTGCGAAGTGCGATACGCGTTCACGCCCATTTCCTTCAACCGCTTGATGCGAAATTCCTGCAAGCGGTCCGGCAACGCCGAACCGACTCCCGCGTGATCCTGGTGATTGCACATCCCTTTCACTTTCAACTGGTCGCCGTTCAGCGTCAGACTGATCTCCGGATCCCATCGAAACGTGCGGATTCCAAACGTCGTTTGCGTTTGATCGCCCGCGGCACCGGCCACTTCGAGCGTGGTGTGCAACTGGTAGAGGTGCGGCGTATCCACTTCCCACAGTTTCGCATCGGGAACTTTCACCTGCTGCTTGAGCTGCGCGGTGCCCCACGCCGGGACGTCGGTCGGAGCCGACCGCGCCATCGCCACTTCCGTCCCCGCCTCATCCATGACCTGCGAAACGATCTGGCAGGTCTGCGCGGCGTCGCTTTCGTTCTGCACCTCCGTCGCGATCGTCACGGTCGCGAGCACGGACCCCTTCGGCACTTCCGACGTCACAAAAACGCCCGAGTGCGCGACGTGCAGCGGATCTGTCTTCGAGAGCCACACATGACGGTAAATACCCGCGCCTTCGTAAAACCAGCCTTCGTTCTCCGTCGCTTCCGCCCGCACCACCAGCACGTTGTTGCCGCCGTAGTTCACAAAGTCGGTGATGTCGTAGCGAAACGGCGCGTAGCCGCTCATCTCCCGCCCCAGAAAATAGCCGTTCAGCGCCACCATCGCGTCGCGATACACCCCGTCAAACTCAATCCACAGCCGCCGCCCCAAATCGCTGGCCGGCACCGCAAACGTTTTCCGATACCATCCGATGCTCGTCGCGGGATACGCGCGGCCCAGCGGCTTCGAGCCATGCCCCACAAGATTCGGATCGATCACAAACGGCAACTCCACTGCCCAGTCGTGCGGCAAATCAATGGCCCGCCAATCGTGATCGTCAAAATCCGGGCGCGACGCCGCAAACAATCGTCCAGCCTTCGCAAACGCGCTGTTCTCGCCGTAATTGAAATCGGCTTTCTGGTCGTTCGCATCGCCGAGGTGAAAGTGCCATCCGAAATCCATCAGCAGCCGCTCGCGCCCCGCGGATGCCACCGGCGCCGGAGCGACGGCCTGACTCGCAGCATTCGGGGTCGTCGGATTCGGAGCCGGATTCTGATGCGCCTCCGCCAGTTCCCCGGCAATGGCGCCCACCGTCACAGGTGCCGCCACACCCAATTTCAAAATATCGCGCCGAGACCATTCACTCACCGTTCCCTCCAAGTCGCCGGAGACTTCCGGGTCTCCCGTGCATAAAGATGCGTCCAACTGCTCACAGGACAACCCGCCGAACATGCCTCGTGGCGTATGCGCACCGGCGGTTCGTTCTCCATAATTTGTGTATTAGAAACGTCAGTCAGGCCAAGGACTTCCAGCCCGCCTTGACGGGGGATTGCAGCAGTTCTCATCTGGCAGGACTCTCCGGCGAAGGGAAAATTAGCACCGGAGACTCCGCCTGTCCAGTCGCGGAGCGCTCTACTTCTTCGGCGGGTACTTGTCGATGGACTTCTTCACCATGTCGTCCAACTTCTTTTCGATATCGGTGGCGTTGTCCTTGTCCTCGCTGGCGATGCCGCGCCACACGAGCGAATGCGTACTCGGGTCGCGGAGATCGATCACCAGCGTGCCTTCGGCGTATGGCACGCGCACGTAGCGCGTCCCCCAGCCATACCAACCGGCGGGATAGGCTTCCACTTTCGATTCGCGCGCCGCTCCGAACGTGTAGCGCACATTTAAATCGGCCGGACCCGACCCCGCATCTTCCAGGCCCTTGGCGGTCAGGTATTTTTCGATGTCGTCCTCAATCTGCTTCTTCACCAGAGGGCTGTTCAACGCCGGATTCTGGCTATTCAATTCGCCATTGCGAATCGCGAATGTCTTGAACTTCGTGAAATCCACGTTCTGATCGAATTCCATCGTAATCTTCTGCGCGAACGCGCCGTGCGCCCCGAGCAGCAGCATCACCAGCAGCGGCAGCGCCCGCAGCGCTACAAATCGGGACGGTTCGCGTCCGGCACTGCGTGTGAAGATTGTCACCATCTCTCACCCCCATCGCGATCTGCGCTAGTGTAGCAGGTATACCCGGCATTCAGCACGCGAGCGTGTCACCGTATGCTTCGAAAGGTTTACAGTGGGTCAAATTGAAGAACCCAACCGTCGGCGTAGGCGCTCGTCCGGTAAGCGCGTTGATCAGGACTTGAGATGAGTCCGACCTCACATTACGACGGGCCGAATGCTAAAGAGAGCGTCCCAGGCCCAATCGCACGTTGATGACTGGCCTTTGTGGGAAACGGTGGCGTGGACCGCCAGCAAATCCCAGACTAGATAGACGTGCACCCAGGAAGTATCGTCTTGATCCTTAGTCGATGCGGCGGCAATCTCGCAGCCTTCAATCGTCCGCACCAACCTGACCGCCTGCCACTCACCCCCCGCCCGCATCCGGTCCTTCAAACGCTGTATAGCCGAAATCTGCGGCACCGATTTCCGAACGAAGCTGCTTAACTGTAGAAGACAAGTATCGTCTTGCTTCCAGTAACTCGCCACGCTCGAATCGCTGTCTGCTTGAATGTCGTCAGGCAGAAGCAGGGAGAAGGACGGGAAGGGCTTCGCGCTCTTCATGCGATGTTGTATACAGCCGATCGGGAAAAGATTCCAGGCAGTCGAAGGGCGGCGCGCTTCACGGGCCTGGTTAGTCGCGGTACCGGAAAAGTGGATCATCTTACCTAGGCTTCCGATTTATCCCCTTGGAAGAACCAATGGACGCCAAATTTATCCGCAAGGTGTCCGTAGCTCCCAAACGGCAAATCCCGTATTTCATCGAGGAGCTCTTTGCTTGCTCCCACGGCGAGCTTGTCAAAAATTGTTCTCAGCTCGTCATACTTCCCGCCGCAGATATAGAGGGCGACCGTATTGCCCTGCCTCGGCGTTCGCGTGGCGTGGAGCCAGTCTGTGGCCGAAAACTCCATGACGCCGCTTTTTAGGTTCGCGAAAATCACTTTGTGGTGCTGCTCGGGTGGAACTTGGACCTTCATGGGCGTGTCGCAGACCTTAGTGATGGTCAGCTCCCCACCCAGGCAACCTTGGTAAAAGGCCATCGCTTCGGCGCAGTTGCCATCAAAAATTAAAAAGGGCATGAGATTCATCAGGATCGCTCCTCGCAATCATTTTTCCGCTTTGTGCGGTTCGAACTAGAGTCCATTGATTGGTGCATCCTCCGCCTCTTGAAAGAAATCGTGGCCGGCGACGCGCAGCCTGATATGCCAATTCTGTCGACGTCGATTGTACGCTCAGATCTGAATACCCGGAATTTCCAATCCAGGCCGGTTAAATCGGATTACCAGACAACTGGTCGGTCAATCTGACCCACTACCGAAGTGCTCAACTGATTGACACTCCCCTGCCCCAGCCGTAGGCTAACCTCGAGCGAATCGCCCATGGACCTCTTTGAAGAAATCGTGCGCATGCGCCGCGAAGGACGGCGGGGCGCGCTCGCCACAATCGTTCACACCAACGGCTCGATCCCCAGTTACGAGAGTTCGCGAATGCTGGTCCGCGACGACGGCTCCATCGCCGGCACCATCGGCGGCGGCTGCGTCGAAGCCGAAGTCTGGGCCGCGGCGAAGGAAGTGATGCAGGCCGAGGCTCCGCGCAAAATGACCTTCAGCCTCAACAATGAAGCCGATTACGACAACGGCCTCATATGCGGCGGCACGCTCGAGATTTTCGTCGAGCCGATTCTCCCGCAGCCCAAACTCTACATTTTCGGCGGTGGACACATCTCCGTGGCGCTCGCCCAAGCGACACATGCGGCGGGGTTCGCCGTGGGCGTGGTCGATGATCGCGAATCGTTCGCCAACGTCAAACGCTTCCCAATGTCTGAAGAAATCTACACGACCTACCAGGACGGCTTCGAGCGCATCCGGCCCAACGCTTCCACGTACATCGTCATCGTGACGCGCGGCCATCGCGACGACATGCGCGTCCTCGAATGGGCCGTCGGCACTCCCGCGCGCTATATCGGAATGATCGGCAGCAAGCGCAAAGTCCTCTCCGTCTATCATGCGCTCGAAAAAAAAGCCGGCCTGAAACCGGAAGCCTTCGATCGAGTGCACGCCCCGGTCGGCCTGGACATCGGCGCGCTCACCCCGGAAGAAATCGCCATCAGTATCGCGGCCGAACTGATTGCCGTGCGGCGCGGCGGCGTGAATCTCGCGCACAAATCCATTCGTCACGCACAAGCTATCGCGACCCCGACCGACTGAGGTTCCCAATGCTTGCAGCCGTGATTCTTTCGGGTGGTGAATCCCGGAGGATGGGCTCGCCCAAAGCCCTGCTCACCTTTCACGGAAAACCTTTTCTCGAACATCTCCTCGAAATCACACGCCACCCAAAGATCAACACAACACGCGTAGTTCTCGGAGCCGGCGCCGAAGAGATCCGTCAGCGGCTCCCTCTTCCGGACGATTCCGTAGTTCTCAATCCGGATTGGGAGAGCGGCCAACTCTCGTCCATCCAGGCGGCGATTCGTACGCTTCCCCCAAGGGGCCTCGACGGATTAATTCTCTGCCTTATCGATCACCCGTTGATCAGCGCGACGCTGGTGGCGGCGCTAATTCAGGCGTTCGACGCAAGCCGGAAGCCCATCGTCCTGCCCACGTACAAGGGCAAACGCGGGCATCCCGTCATTTTCGCGAGTTCGCTGTTCGAGGAGCTTCTAAACGCGTCGCCCGAAAAAGGCGCCCGGCAGGTCGTGTGGGCGCACGCGAAGGAAATTGCGGAGGTTCCGACCGATGAGGAAGGCGTAATCCTGAATCTCAACGACCCCGACGCGCTCCGCCGCGCGATGGGAAGTTAGCATTTGCACAGGGCCGTGCCCCCGGCGAAGCCTCAAGCTATTCGGGCCAGCAGCGCGGCCAGCGCATCTCGCGCCAGCTGGCTGCCGTGATACGTGGCGGGCGGCAAGCCACCGAGCGCCATCGCAATGCTCTCCGCAGTAATCGCCCGCGCTTCGACGATCGTCCTGCCTTGCAAACTTTCCGCGAGAAATGAACCGCAGGCGATCGAAGTCACGCAACCGCGCGCGAGGAAACGCGCCTCGACGATACGCCCACTTTCGATTCGCGCCGCGAGTTGCAGGATATCCCCGCAAGCAGGATTCGTAACTTCAACGCTGGCCGTCGCGCCGGGTAATTCCCCGGCGCAACGCGGACTCGCAAAATAGTCAAGCACCTGCGGCGTGAACACACCCGCAGTATGCCCCGCGCTTTCCACGACTGCAACGCGCCGCGCTTATCGAGCGGAGGCCGCGACGGATTTGTATCCGGTCGTGCTCGCAAGCTTCAGCGCCTCAAGCCCTTCGGCCACGCTGAGCAATTGCGTAGTCTTCACGCTGCGGCACGCGCCGCCCGCGGCGAATGCGATCGCAATTGCCGCTGCGCTCACCGCGTTCGGAAACTCGGTAATCGAAATCAAATCATAGTCCCCGAACGCGAACCATCCGGTGATCACCTTCCCGCCGAGCTTTTCAATCGCGGGCCGCACGGCCTCGGTGCGATCCTGCGGATTCGCAACCAGAGCCTGCCAAGCTTCGAGCGTGTACGAAATCTGGTGCATGTAAAGCGCCATGAGATCTCCTTGTGTGCCCACTCACCCGCGGGGGCTAGCGAACGTTCAAATAATCGTAGGCAACTAGCTACAACCGGGGAACCGAAGTGGATACCTCAAACGGCCGGATACTGCCAGAAGAGGCGCGAAGACGCAAGTTTCCAAAATCACCGGGGAGCGGAGGCCGAGATGCGGACCTATCGGAGAGCGGG
>Ga0181538_10000780_pt1 | contig 37733 bp, 29 predicted proteins | sample PEATcosm2014_Bin_40_FD_119773 | JGI IMG/M metagenome (GOLD analysis project Ga0181538, IMG submission 119773) | Peatland microbial communities from MTU Mesocosm Facility, Houghton, MI, USA - PEATcosm2014_Bin23_30_metaG | ecosystem: Environmental > Terrestrial > Soil > Wetlands > Peat | place... | reverse complement strand
GCTCGCTTCGACGCCAGACTCCGTAAGGGGTCACATCCAAGGTAAGAACCGTATGCAGTAGATCCTGCAAGTACGGGTCTGTGCGGGGGGTGGCTGGCAACGGCCATCCCTACCGCGACGGTGTTTTTTTTAGGCGCCCCTCAGAACTGGAAATAAATAAATGGAATCGAAGCGTCGATGGCGCCGAAGATCTCGGTGCAGAACAGCATCAGCGCGAGTGACAGCGCGTAAACCGGGACCGGAGCGGTGATGACCTTTTCACTCCAGTCCCTGAATTCTTCGCCGAGAGCAATCACGAGCGACAGGAGCGCCAGTTCGAGGTGCCACGGCTGGAGCAGCAGGTGTCCCGCCGTCCCGGAGAACATCTGCGAAATCACCAACACGCTCTGATGCAGGTCGGCGGCCCGGAAAAAGACCCAGCCGATCATGGCCAGCGAGAAGGTAAGCACCACCCTGGACACGGAGAGCCAATTCCAGCCGGGGGCGGAGCGCGTGCCGCGAAAAGGCCGCTCCATGCTGAGCAGCAGGCCCTGATAACCGCCCCAAATGAGAAAATTCCAGCTAGCTCCATGCCAGAGTCCGCCGAGTAACATGGTGATCATCAGGTTGCGATAAGTCATCCACTCGCCGTGCCGGTTTCCGCCGAGCGGTATGTAAAGGTAGTCGCGCAGCCAGGTGGAGAGCGAGATGTGCCAGCGCCGCCAGAAATCGGTAATGCTTTGCGCCAGGTAGGGGCGGCGAAAATTGATCGGGAAATGGAATCCCAGTAACTTGGCCATCCCGATGGCCATGTCGGTATAGCCGGAGAAATCGAAGTAGATTTGCAGCCCGAACGCGCACACACCCGACCATGCCGTGAGCGCGCCCGGATTCCCGGCTACGTTGCCGAAATAAGCGCTGGCCACCTTGGCGAACTGGTCGGCGAAGGCCACCTTCTTGGTGAGGCCGAGTACCAGCAGAAACAGCCCGCGCGAGATGTCGTCCGCTGTGGGCGGCTGCCACTGGAATAGGTCGTGGAAGAAGTTCCGCGCCCGCACAATAGGGCCCGCCACCAACTGCGGGAAGAAGCAGATGAACAGCGCGTAGTCGATCGGGTCGCGCACGGCTTCTTGCTGGCCGCGGTAGACGTCGATCACGTACGACATGCTCTGGAAAGTGTGAAAACTGATGCCCAGCGGAAGCACGATGGAGAGGAAAAAGGAATGCGGCGGCCTGCCCATCAACAGGGCCAGGTTAGCGGCAAGAAAATTGTAGTATTTGAAAAATCCCAGGAATGCCAGGTTGGCCGACAGGCTGCCGATGAGAACAGCCCGTCGCCGGCTGGGCGTCTTTGTACGTTCCAGCCAGATTCCCGCTGTGTAATCTATCGCCGTGAGAGTCAGCAGCAGCGGAATAAAGTGATAGTTCCAGGTGCCATAAAAGTAATAGCTGGCGACTAATAGAAGATATCTACGAAAGGGCCGTGGACTTATATAAAACAGCACCAGCACCACGGCCAGGAAAACAAAAAAGTGAATGGTGTTAAAAAGCATGAGTCATTTCACCGCCATGGCCGAAACTGGTTTCACGTCTAATCTAACAGGCTGCTGAAAAAGGCACATAGGCCGCTGATAAACGCAGATGAACGCGGATAAGTTGTGTGTTTTCAATCGGAGTTTATCGGCGTTCATCGGCGGCTGGGTCATTTCCAGTGTTTTTCAGCATTGTAAGGAGATCTACAATGAACGTGCAACCACCATGAAAGATCTGCCGCTCGCAAAAGTCTACCAGTTGCTGGAACCGGGGCCGGTGGTGCTGCTGACCACCGCCGGCGGGACGCGCGCTAACGTCATGGCGATGTCCTGGCACATGATGGTCGAGTTCGAGCCGCCATTGGTTGCCTGTATCGTGAGCAACCGCAATTACAGCTTTACCGCGCTGAGGGCCACGAAGGAGTGCGTGATCGCGGTGCCCGGCGTGGAAATTGCGCGCAAGGTCGTCGCAATCGGCAATTGTTCGGGTCGGGATACCGACAAGTTCGAAAAACTCGGGCTGACCCCGCTGCCGGCCAGGCGCGTGGCGGCGCCTTTGGTGGCGGAGTGTTTTGCCAATCTCGAATGCAAAGTGTCCGATACCCGTTTCGTCAACAAGTACAATTTGTTTATCCTCGAAGTCCTCAAAGCGTGGATCGATCCCCGCAAGAAGGGCGCTCGGACCATCCACCATCGCGGATTCGGCGAGTTCGCGGTGGATGGAAAGATCATCAAGATCGAGTCGGCAAAGGCGTGAAGACTACTCCAGGGTCTTGAGAATCTTTTTCACTTCCTCGGCGCGCGCAGAGGTGGGATTGAGCGTCAGGAACTGCTGGTACTCCTTGTGGGCGTCGTCCTTGCGGCCCATCTTGAAGAAGGTGTCGGCCAGATTCTCGTGCGCTTCCTTGCGCTTGGGATCGAGCGCGAGGGTCTTCTGTAGATGCGTCACGGCATCGTCATAGCGTCCCACCGAGTAGTACAGAAAACCGAGATTATTCAGAATCACGGGGTCGTTGGGGCGCAGTGCGGCCGCCCCTTGGAACTTCTGGAGCGCCTCGTCGTATTTCTTCTGGCGAAACAGTTCCAACCCCTGGCGATCGAGCTCGTATGCGGGAGTTAGCGGCTTCCTGGCGACCGCGGCAGCCGCCGGCGGAGCGGGCAGCGTTTCCCCCGACCGGTTCACCGGCGTCAGTTTCGCGCTCTCCGACTGGATGCTCTGCTGCAATTTCAACAGCTCTTGCTGCTTGGCGGCGATTTCCTTTTCGAGCCCGCTCAGTTGCTGATTCAATGCCACTGCCTTCGAATCTTCCTGCGTGGTGTGCGACGTGAGCAATTCCGGCTGGAGTTCGAACACGAATTCCCCGCCCTCGCTGCCCACCAGGTTTCCGACCGCCGGAGTCTGATTGGCGAACTTGGCGACGATGGGGCTCACGTAAGCTCCCAGTTCCGACGCGGTGATCACGCCGTTGCCATCCAGATCGGCCTCGCCTTGCAAGCCTTGCAGCACCGCCCAGGTGAACACCGAATGCCCGTTCGGCCCGTCATCGGCCACCTGCTGATCGGCGCCGCCAGCGGTGAGAATCTGGCGCGCTTCGCGGCGCGTAATCTCCTCCAGGTAACTGCGATCCTTGGAGTACTCGCCCGACCCGCGCGAGAGCGCGAGCCCGCTGTAACAGGAATCCATCACGAAATAGACGTGCTTGGCGGGGATGAGGTCGGACGCTTCGCGAATCTGCGACATGCTGATAGCGGTGGAGACGTAGTTGTTCTGGTCGGCATCCACGGGCACGATGAATCCCACCTGCCGTCCGTCTTCGAACGTGCGCGTGGTGCCGTGCCCGGCGAAGAAAAAGAAGACGCGATCTTCGCGCTGCACTTTATTGCTGTCGGTGAGTTCGTCTCCCAGCACCTGCATGATGCGCTGCCGCGTGGCATCGCCATTCAGCAGCTTGCGGATGTTCTCTTTCTTGAAGCCGAATTTGCCGGTGAGCACTTCTTCCATGCCGTTGGCGTCGTTCACCGCGTAGCGCAGTTTCGGCCAGCTCAGGTAGTCGTTGATTCCGATAATCACCGCCCAACTCTCGCGGTAGAAGCTGTGCTTCGGCTCGCCGGGCGAGGGCGCGGCAGTAGCGGTGGGCGGTTCGCCGGTGCGGACCGGCGCCGGCGGCAGCGCCGCCTTCACGAATTTGCCGTTTTCGGGCGCGAGAAAGGTGTAATCCTGGCGGAGCAATTCCTCGATCACCGGAGAGAGCGCGAGCACGCCCTGTTTATGGATGTCGTGGAAGAGAATGATGCCGCGGTGCGTCTGGTTCATCTCATGCAAAACGCGCATGGCGATCGACTCGGGGATGGGATCGGCCCAATCCATCGAGTCGACATTCCACATCACGCTTTTCATACCTTCTTCGGTGACCTGCGCGAGGATCTCCTTATTGCGCGCGCCATAGGGCGCACGAAACAGGTCCGTCTTGTGCCCGATGACCTTGGCGAGCAGCATATTCGTGCGGTCGATCTCCGATTCGCGCTGCGCATCGGTCAGCTTCGGAAGAACCGGGTGCGAGTAGCTGTGGTTGGCGATCGTGTGGCCGGCGTCGAGCACTTTGCGCGCGACATCGGCGGTGGGCCCGAGTTTCACGACGCCGTTGGCATCCACTGTTCCGAGATTCTCCCCCAGTTCGAAGAAGCAGGCCTTGATGCCATACTTGCGCAAGATGGCCAGCACCTGCTCGGTGTATTTCGGATGAGGCCCGTCATCGAAGGTGAGGGCGACGGTCTTGGGGGCGAAATCCGTGCCGAACACCTCCGTGCTGCCGCCGCGCGACGAGGCGGCGGGCTCGGGCGTCAACAGGTCAGCCATTTCCTGGAGGATCTTGTCGCGATTGGTGAGGGTGCGCAGGTATTGCACATAGGCGTCCCACTTTTCTCGCGTGGCTCTCCCGCCGCGCGTGCCGAATTGCGAGAAGATGCGACTCACCTCCTCGCGATAGGCCGCCTGGATGGATTTCAGGTTGTCCCACAAATTCCCGAGGGATTCCGTCAGTTCGCGATCCGTCTTGCCGGCGCCCGGTTGGGTCACGCTGTCGAGGAGTTCTTCCACCAGGTCGGAGAACGCCAGCTTGTCGGCATCGTGCAGCTCCTGCCCCGTGGTCAGGTAGCGCACCACCTGCCGCATTCCGTTGGTGTCGCGAGCGCCGTTCGCGGTCAAGCGGGCGCCGATTTCGGCTAGCGCGTGCTGCTTCTGCCAGTACAGAATACGCCCGGCGGCCGTAGCGCGCGCCCGGGTGGTGTCGTCGAGCGATTCGGCGTCATCCATCAGCACGATGATTTTCCGGTAGCTATCGGTGACGCCCTGAAGGGAGGTTTGCAAAGCGGGATCGGTGCGCGGGACACGCGACTGCCGGACCAGGAAGAGCAGGGACGCAACGGCGGCCAACCCCACTGCGAGGAGGACAAACGTCTTTCGTCTCATCGATGCCTTCGAATGGTTACTATAGCGCGCGTCGGGCCCTAGTGAGCCGCACCGATTCTCTTGTGCCTCTGCACGGTAACGATCGGAGGGTTTTCTCTGCGTACCCTGCGCCTCTGCGTGAACAAAAAGAATCTCACGCAGAGGCGCAGAGACCGCAGAGGAGTTAACAGCTAAACTTGCCAGTTTACCTTCTATCTGCCATAATGAAATCGCCGTGCCCCGCAAGAACCTGGAAGCCGCGGTAATCGATTTCACCCTGGCCGTGGGCCTCCTGGTGCGCCGCGTGCGCGCCGCGGCGGCATCGCATGAGCTTTCCCTTACAAAATCGGCCGTCATGGCGCGCCTGGAGAAATACGGGCCCGCGACCACCGCCGAACTGGCGCGCGCCGAGAGCGTAAAACCGCAATCGATGGGCGCCACCGTCGCGGCTCTCGATGAGATGGGCATGGTGGAGCGCAAACCCCACCCCACCGACGGCCGGCAAATGAATGTGGAACTGACCGCCAGGGGCGCCGCCGTGCGGAAGAGCGCGCGCGACGCCAAGCGGACGTGGCTGGCCCAAGCCATTTCTCAACTCGACGAGGAAGATCGCGAAACGCTCTTCCGCGCGGGCGAAATCATGAAACGGCTGGTCGAAAAGTGAATTCCGGGCTCTCCATTGCGCATGCCTGGCGCGCGCTGCGGCACCGTAATTTCAAGCTATTCTTCTTCGGCCAGAGCATCTCCCTGATCGGCACCTGGATGACGCGCCTGGCCATCAGTTGGCTGGTTTACCGGCTCACGCACTCGGCGCTGCTGCTCGGCGTGGTGGGCTTTGCGGGGCAGATCGTGGCGTTTGCCGTAGCGCCATTGGCGGGCGTGTGGGTGGAGCGCGTCGATCGCCGCAAGATGCTGGTGTGGACGCAAGCCGCCGGCGCGCTGCAATCGCTGGCGCTGGCGGCGCTAACGCTGGCCCACGTCATCACCATCGGCGAAATCATCGCGCTGGCCGCGTTTCAGGGCCTGATCAACGCCTTCGACATGCCCGGGCGTCAATCGTTCCTCGTGCAGATGGTGGAAGACCGCAACGATCTCTCGAACGCCATCGCCATTAATTCCTCCATGGCCAACAGCGCGCGGCTGATCGGCCCGGCCATCGCCGGAATGGTGATTGCGGCGGTCGGCGAAGGCTGGTGTTTCCTGGTCGATGGCGTCAGCTACCTGGCGGTGATCGCGTCACTCCTGGCCATGCGCATTCGTCCGCTCGATATCCGGCGCCACACGGCCAGTATGCTGGTGCAACTGCGCGAGGGTTGGGATTACGTCAGCCAGTTCCGGCCGGTCCGCAGCGTGTTGCTGATGCTGATTGTGGGCAGCCTTCTCGGATGGCCGTACACGGTGCTCTTGCCGGTTTTCGCCGGCAAGGTTTTACACGGCGGGCCGCACACCCTCGGCTGGCTCACGGGAGCTTCGGGGGTGGGTGCGCTGATTTCGGCCGTCTCTCTGGCATTGCGCAAATCCGTAGTGGGGCTGGCGCGGATGCTGCAAGTCGCCTCGGCCATGCTCGGTGGCGCGCTCATTTTGTTCGGCCTTTCGCACACGCTCTGGCTATCGCTCGTGCTGATGGTTTTCTGCGGATTTGGCTTGATCCAGACAGCGTCCGTCAGCAACACCATCATCCAGACGCTGGTGCCGGAAGAGAAACGCGCGCGCGCGATGAGCTATTACACGTCGGCCTTCTTCGGCGCGGCGCCGTTCGGCAGCCTGCTATCCGGCGCGCTGGCCCATCGCATCGGAGCGCCCCACACGGTGATGCTGACGGGCTCGCTGTGCGTCGCCGGGTCGGTCTGGTTCGCTTTCGAACTGCCGAAAATCGGACCGATCATGCGGCCCATTTATCGGCAATTGGGGCTGCTGCGCAAGCCGGCGGAAGAAACGTACCTTTAGTAGACGATCTGCCGGCGGTCGATTGACACGGTTGTAAAGTCCGGGTTCGATTGGTACCGCTGCGAGGTCACCCGTTCGACCCAGTTCCCTTGCGCATCGTATTTAGACGTGAAACGCGTCTGGCGCCGCTCGGACTTGCCCTCGCCGCGCTCCACGGTTCCGTCTTCGAGTACCTGCGCCTCGTAAGTTTGCTCTTCCGACGTGGTTTCGGTTCGATTGCCGCGGTCGTCATAGCGGTACGTTTCGCGATGCTCGTTCAGGCCGAACATGCTCCGCACGCTTTGGATCAGGTGCCCGCTCTCGTCGTACGCCAAGGTTGCGGTCATCATGGGAACATCCACGCCGAACGCAGGGACGTTCGGAACCAGCGGTTCGTCCGAAAACAACTCGGCCTTCAGCGTGCGGCCGTGCGTGTCGCGATCCATCGCCAGCCGCCGCACCGCGCGCTCCATCCCATCTTTCACCAGCACTTCACAGGCGCGCTCTTCGCGGTCATACCGCGTGATCATCGTCCGCGCATAGGGCGCGCCAACGGAGAAATCGAGCCCTTCGACGGCGCCCAAAGACACCATGGTGTTAAACCGCGTCTCGGGCAGGTGCATGATGCGCTCATGCGATCCGTCCGGAGCGTAGGTGCGTTCCTCCCCAACCTGCTCGGACCCGTCCGGAAGATGCCCCACCGTGCGAATGAGACGATCGGCGTCATATTCGTTGACCCAACGGCCGGCCGGCGCATCGCCATTCCAGATTTGGGTCTCAACCAGCAAACCGGCTTCGTCGTAAGAGTACGCACTCCGGGAAACGCTCCCGCCCACGAAACGAAGTTCCGAGCTGCTGATTTTGCCGTCGGGTCGATATTCCTCGATGGTGACGCGCTGCGGCGCCTTCCAAACTTCGTTCGTCAGGTCCCATTCAGCCCACTCGCCGCGGACGGATCGAACCGGCCCGACAAGCTCCGATTTCATGCCAGCTCCTTGCGGAAAAACGCCAGGCTCGCCGCCGCGTCCGCTTCGAACGTGCCCCGCCCTTCAATTGAAAGTCCGCCGCGGAAGCCGATCTGCTTAACCTTGGCGAAGAACGGCGCGTACCCCGGATCTTCCGCCGGATCCTTCGGCCACGCGCGACCGGCCGGATCGGTAAAATGCAGATGCACGATGGCATCGCGCGCCGTCTCCAGAATCTGCGGATCTTCGTGCTCCGCGGCCAGGATGGCTCACTTCGCGCACCAGGCGGAACGCCTCGGCGCCCGTGTTGATGATGTTGCTTTTCTGCTTGCGCAAAGGCTCGATGGCGATCACTATATCGCGCGATTCGGCCAGCGGCGCGGCCATTCGCAGGAACGCCACCATCTGCTGCCATGCGCGCTCGCGCGGAAAGCCCTCCGGCACATTGCGCGAGCCGGCGGCGCCCCACACCACGATGGTGCCTCCGAGCGCGTGGCAGCGGTCGAGCGCGGAATTCACGTACGCCGTGAGCGCGTCGCGGTCCACCGCCGGCCCTACCACCACCAGCGCGCGGATGAAGCTGTTGAAGCATTCGCATTCGATGCGCGATTTGGAAACCCGCCGGGCGAAATCGGCGAACGCCTGATCGCTGAGCGCGGCAACGGCAGCGGCGGCCGGCTCGTAGTAGTCGAACCCGAACTGTTCGGCCTTTTCGAAAATCGTCAACCGATCCGCAGACCCCGATCTCCACCTAGCCTGTTTGGCGGGCAACGGCAGGACCGCCGCGCCCAAACCCGCAAGCAACGCACGCCTGGTTAGCATCGGAGATATCGTCGGAGATATCATCGAACTCTATTGTGGCGCAGTTGCGCGCGGCCGGCGGGCAGCCTGTCGCATTTGCGATATATTCTGACGCAAGAACGATCTTGCGCCACGTACCCGGCTGGCCTCATGATAGCCTCATGTCGCAACTTTCCAGACTCGCCAAATACAACATCGTAGGATTCGTTTCCATCGTGGATGTCGCCCGCGCCAAGGAGTTCTATCGCGATACTCTCGGGCTCACACTCCTTTCCGAAGAGCCTCCCTACGCCCTCGTCTTCGACGCCCACGGCATCATGCTGCGCCTCGGCATGGCGAAAGAACTGCCGCCCGCGCACGGCACCGTGCTCGGCTGGAATGTCCCCGACATCGTCGCGGCCGTGAAGGAACTCGGCGAAGCGGGAGTGCGCTTCGAGCGTTATCCGCCCATGAAGCAGGATGAATTGGGCATCTGCACTTTCCCTACCGGCGCCAAAGTGGCGTGGTTCAAAGATCCCGATGGAAACATTCTCAGCCTTTCCGAACATCCCGAATTAAAGAACCGTCCCTCTTGACACATCGCTCGGATTCCGATATAACGAAAAGCGAATGACTGAGGATTACGGTCCGTTCCTTCCGTTATCGCCGGCCGCGCTTCACATTCTGCTGTCGCTCGCCGGCGAAGACCGGCACGGTTACGGCATCATGCAGGAGGTCGCCCGCCAGTCGGACGGCCAATACAAGCTCGGACCGGGCACGCTCTACGACAATCTCCAAAAGCTCATGACGCAGGGTCTGGTGGAGGCCTCGGCGAAACCGCCCGCGCATGACGACCCGCGCCGCCGCTACTATCGCCTCTCCGGGTTCGGCCGCGGCGTTCTTTCGGCGGAAGTCTCGCGCCTGGAGGGCGTGGTCCGCGAGGCCAAAGTTCACTTGCGCGCTCCTCGGAGGGCAACCTGATGCGCACCTGCTATCGCTGCTTGCTATGGCTGCATCCGCCGGTTTTCCGCCGCGAATTCGCCGGCGAGATGCTTTGGATCTTCGACGAATCGGCGCGAACGGAGGGCGCAATGGCGCTCTTCTTCGACGGCGTGGGCTCGCTGGCGCGCCAGTGGCTGCTGCGCTCCGGCTGGTGGAAAATCGCGCTGGCGCTCTCCCTCGCGGTTCTCCAGGTCGTATTCGGCGGCTTCGGGATGCTGCTTTTTGACCGGCATTTTGTCCAGCCGGCGCGCGATCCGTCGGTGGTCAACATGGCGGAGTTCGCGCACTACGGCGACATTGCCCACCAACCGCTCACCATCGGGATCGTGATGTACCTCTCCGTCTTAGTCACAGGCGGCCTCATCATCATGGTCATCGGGCTCACGTTCTGGATGCGCCACTTCGCGCGGCGGGTGCGCTGATGCTGGAACTTCGCGGAGTCACTAAGCGATACCCCGGCATCGCCGCCGTCGACCATGTGAGCTTCGTGGCGCGCGCCGGCGAGGTGACGGGCTATCTCGGGCTGAATGGCTCGGGCAAATCCACCACGCTCAAAATGATTACCGGGCTCATCGATCCGACCGAGGGGGAGATCCTGTTTCGCGGCGAGCCGATCGACCGCGACCCCATGAAGTACCGCCAGACCATCGGCTACGTTCCCGAAGAGCCCCACCTGTATCCGCACCTCACCGGCGCGGAGTACCTGGAGATGGTGGGGCACCTGCGCGGCTTGCCGGAGCGGGCGCTGGCCGAAAAAATCGAAGGTTTTCTGCGCCTGCTCTTGCTCTATTCGGATCGCTACGTGCCCATTTCGTCTTATTCCAAGGGCATGCGGCAGAAAATCCTGCTCATCGCCGCGCTGCTGCACAATCCTGAACTGGTGCTGCTCGACGAGCCGTTTTCCGGCCTCGATGTCAACTCCGCGCTGGTGCTCCGCGATCTCATCCGCGCGCTCGCGGCCCGCGGAAAAGTGGTGCTCTTCAGCTCCCACGAAATGGAAATCGTAGAGCGCGTCTGCTCGCGCGTGATCATCCTGCACAAAGGCCGCATCGTGGCCAACGATTCCATCGAGCAACTGCGCGCGCTCATGTCCCTGCCCACGCTCGAAGACATTTTTTCGCAGCTCGCCATCGAGCAGGACACGCCGGCCATCACCAACCAACTCGTCGCACTCATGGAGCGATAAATGCCCCCCGTGCCGTTAACAGGGAATGAAGAACGGCGGCAGTTCCGCATTCTCTATCGCGATTTTCTGTTCCGCATTCTGGATCTGGAGCTGCTCGCGTCACGCGGCGAGGCGCAGCGCCTGCTCACCCAGTTTGCGGCGCTGCTGGCGGCATTCAGCTTCACGTTCAGCATCTATTTCGTGCCGCGCTACGGCCTCTCGAATTTGCCGTGGGAGAAGCTGAGTCAACTGGGATGGGTCGACCAGGACCTGCTGATCGCCACCACCATGGCGATCGCCGGCATGTTCACCGTGCTCGCCTGGAATAACGTCCTGCCCGACCGGCGCGATTGCCTGATCTTCGGCCTGTTGCCCGTGCGCACCCGCACCATCTTCCTGGCGAAACTGGCCGCGCTCGCAACCGCGCTGGGAGTGGCGATCGCGGCCCTCAACATCTTCTCCGGAATCGCTTATCCGTTCGCCATCGCCGCGCCCGGCGGCGGCGCCATGGCAGTGCTGCGCGCGTTCGCCGCGTATTGGACGGCGATGCTCGCCGCCGGGCTCGCGGTGTGTTGCGCGCTGCTCGCGGTCCAAGCCCTCGCTGCGAACCTGCTCACCTACCGTCTGTTTCTGAAGCTCTCGAGCGTCCTGCAGATGGCGGCATTTTTCGCCATTCTCGGGCTCTATTTCCTCAAGCCGCCGTATCGCCAGGGGCTCACCTGGGTGCCGTCGTTCTGGTTTCTGGGACTCTTCCAAAAACTCAATGGCACGCCCGGCTTCGACTCCCTGGCCGCGCGCGCCCTGGACGTGCTCGCGGCCGTCTGCCCCCTGGCGCTGGTCGCGTTTTCCCTCGCCTTCGTCCGCCACAACCGCCGCATCGTGGAGCAGCCCGATATCGCACCTTCCGATCGCTCACGTCCCGCCATGCGCCTGGTAAGTTGGTTCGCCGCCAAACTGATTCCGCGTACCGTGGAGCGCGCCGTCCTCCTCTTTACCGCCCGCACCATCGCCCGCAGCCGGCACCATCGCCTGCTGCTCGCCGCCTACGGTGGTATCGGGCTCGCGGTGGCGCTGGCATACGCGCGCGATTTGCTCTACGGTGCACATTCCTACGAGCGCCTCTGGAGCAATCCGCAGTGGAACCGGCCGAACCCCGAGTTGCTCGTTGGCAGCCTGACGATGCTTTTCTTCGCCATGATCGGCGCGCGCGCGGTCTTCTCGCAGCCCATTGCCCTGCGGTCCAATTGGATCTTCCGCCTCACCGCCGTCCAGCGCGCCGCCAATTATTTCGCGGCGGTGAGGAAATCGCTGTTCGCCCTCATCGCGGTCCCCGTTCTCGCGGCCTGGTCCGCTCTATTCTTCGCCATCTGGCCTGCCAACCCCGCCGCGCGCCACATCGTCTTCCTCGCGGCTGCCGCTCTGCTCATGGCGCAGCTTCTGCTGGCGCGCTTCCGCAAAATCCCATTCGCCTGTTCGTATTTGCCCGGGAAGGCCAACCTCCATGTGAAGCTGGGACTCTACGCCATCGGATTTCTGTTCGTCACGTCACTTGCCATCGAGTTGGAGTACAAGGCCCTCGGCAACGCCAGGACCTACGTCATCCTGCTGGGCATTCTGCTGGCATGGACATTGTGGGCGTACCGCCGCAACGTCTCCGCGGCGGACGACGAGATCCTGTTCGACGAAGTTCCGCCCAGCGAGATCGAATCGCTCAACCTGCGCGATCGCGGCCCGCGCGGCGGCAAACCCGTCATCCTGCCGCCACCCGAAATTCCGCGCACTCCGTTCTCGCTCGAACAGTTCTTCCACGATCTCGCCGGCGCCGCGCGCATTCTCACCCGGTCGCCCGGTCTGAGCCTCGCCGTCGTCGCGCTCATCGCGGTCGGAATCGGAGGGAATGCCGCCATCTATTCCATGGTGCACGCCGTATTGAGCAAGAAGGCGCCCGGCATCACCGCCGATAATCTGGTGAGCTTCGGATCCGTGCGCAACGGCCGTCTCACCGACCCCGGGGATCACAGTTATCCCGAATATCTGGCCTACGCCACGCGCAGCCGCACCATGCAGTCGGTCGCCGCCATGGGGGTCGAATTTTTCAATATGGCGCTCCCCGATGGCGCCAGCGCCCGCCTGCGCGGCCAGCTTCTTACCAGCAATTATTTCCGGACAATCGGCGTTTCCCCGGTCTTAGGCCGCGAATTCACCGCCGAAGAAGCGCGCGGCGCCGCGCCGCTGGTGGCCGTAATCGCCTCGCACGTGTGGCAGAACCAGTTTCACCAGAGGGCCGATATTTTGGGCCAGTCGGTGCTGCTCAACGGCCTGCCGGCCACCGTCGTGGGCGTGATGCCGCCGCGTTTCCACGGCACTACCTTCGCTCCCAACCTGGAAATCGCAGTGCCGATCGTCACCTATATGCGCTCGCGCGGCACCGAGGAGAACCTGGCCGATCCCGAGGTTCGCGGCATCGGCATCATCGGCCGCCTGGCGCCGAACGCGTCTGTCGAAGCCGCGCAGCGCGAGTTCGACGACCTAGCCACGCTATTGCAATCGGCCTTCCCCGACGCGGAAAAGTCCAAAAAGTCGATTCTCGCGCCCTACACCGCAACCGCTTTCGGACCCAATTCCGGGCCGCAGCGGCGCATGTTTTTCAACCTACTGATGGTGCTGGCGCTCCTGACGCTGCTGGTGGTTTGTGCCAATGTGGCCAACCTGCTGCTGGCGCGATCGGTGGCGCGCGAGCGCGAAATTGCATTAAGACTATCCCTGGGTGCGCCGCGATCGCGCATCCTCCGCACACTCCTCGCCGAAGGCCTGCTGCTTTCGGTGGTGGCGGCCGCAGCGGCGCTCGCCTTCGCCGCCTGGGCGACGCACGCGATAACAGCGCTGTTCCCGCCGCTCGCATCGGGAGCGCGTTTCGATGTCGATCTCGCACCCGATTGGCGCGTGGGCGCTTACGCGGTGCTGCTGGCCGTCTTGTGCACCGTGGCTTTCTCGCTCGCGCCGGCGTGGCGTGCGTGGCGGCAGGATCTGCTCGGTTCCCTCAAGCGCGGCGAGCACGGAATTGTCTCCGGGCGGTCGAAAATGGCGAGCGTTCTGATGGTGGCGCAACTGGCGATGTGCGTCGTGCTGCTTACCGGCGGAGGCCTGGCCTGGCGTTCGCTTTCGCTCATGAACGCGGCCGACCTCGGATTCCCGCGCTCCGGTCTGCTCCTCGCCAACGTCAGCACCGCCGATGGCGCCGATCTCGAACGCGTGCGCCAGAATCTGGCGGCCGTCCCCGGCGTGGAGTCGGCATCGTGGACCATCGCCGCGCCGCCCGATAGCCATCCCTGGCGAAGCATTCCGGCGCGAGCCACCGACGGAGGTCCCGAGATTCCCACCGAGGGAACGCACGTGGGTCCGGACTATCTGCGGACCCTCGGCGTGCCCATTCTGGAGGGCGGCGAAAATTGGCACGGGGCGTCGGCCGTCATCAATCGCAAACTGGCGCAGGCGCTGTGGCCGGGACAATCGGCGGTGGGCCACACGTTTATTCTGGGCACCAACACCACGCCCTTACGCGTGACCGGCGTAGTGCCCGACGGCGCTTTTTGCGCCGTGGCGGATGACGGCAGCTCCGAACTCGCGGCGGCCGATCGCCGCCCGTTCGTTTTCGTTTCCGATGCGTACGTCGTCCCCGCGGGGCAGGATCGCGCCTTCCACATTCGCTATCGCGGACCGCTCGGCGATCTCGTGCCCGCCGTCACGGCGGCGATCCATCGCGCCGATTCGCGGCTGACGGTATTTGGCATCCGGACGATGCAAGCCGAATGGGAGCGGTTCACCTCGCCGGTCCGCGTGCTGGTGATGCTGGTCGCCTGTTTCGCGCTTGGCGGCCTCTTCGTGGCTTCGGTGGGATTATACGCGGTGGTGGCCTTCTACACCGGAAAGCGCACGCGCGAATTGGGAATCCGCGCGGCGCTGGGCGCTTCTCCGGCGCAGGCCGCGCGCCTCATCGTCCGGGAGGGATTCCTGCTGACGGCGCTCGGGCTCGCGCTCGGCCTGGCGATTTGCGGCATCGCCGGAAAGGCTGTCGCGCACCTACTTTTCGGCGTCACCCCCACGGACACAGTCACGTGGATATCGGTAATTGCGCTTCTGACCGCGGTATCGCTTGCCGCCTCGTGGCTGCCCGCGCGCCGCGCCGCCAAGGTCGACCCGATGATGGCGCTCCGCCAGGACTGATTTTCGTGGCTCCGAGGTTCTTGCTGAGCCACGACCGCGAGGGAGTGGTGCCTTTTTCATCGAGCTGACACCAAAAAGTACCGCTCCCTCGCGGTCGCGGCTCCGAAAGAGGCTGCATGCAGAAGCGCGACCGTTGAACAAAGGTAGCGGATGCGCAATTACTCTTGACGCTCTGTTTAATTCCCGGTCGGCGTCCGTTCGATGTGGTCGATCACTACGTATTCCACCGCGACATCGTGGCGATCCAGACGCAGTCCGAGTTGCTCGCGAATGGCGGTAAAGAGGTCCACCGTGGGAGCAGGAGGGGCATTGGGACTGGCAGCTGGCGCAGCTCCTGGCGGCGCAGGCTCAAAGTCGCGATCGGGCGCCCAGGAGAGCTGGATATCGTATTTGGCGGTCAGTCCCGTGAGGTCTTGCACCGGGCCGTATCCCAGTCCCGAAAGATAGCTGGCAAGCTGCTCCATCGTCATCGCTCTTTTGATGCCGCCACCGCCGCGGCGCAACGCTACCGTGCCTCGGCCGCCCATGAAGTCCTTGTTCGGGTCGTCCTCGGGGCATTTCGGTCCGCCCTTGTCGACCACCAGCGAATATCCCTTGAGCTGGCGAGGCTCCTTATGAAAGCTGAGCCCAAAGCGTTCAGCCAGCAGCGATTGCATCATGGCCGGCATCTGGTCGGCGGCCGCGCCTTCCGGCATCTTGGCCAGGATGTCGAAGCAATCGGAATCGAGCCAGCCGGGTCCTTGGATCAGGTCCCCCCTTACATGAAAAGCGGTGATCAGTACTCCCCGGAGCGGTACGCCCTTGAGCGTAATCAGGCCGGGGTCGATGGAGGTCTCCATGCGGCATTCGCCCTTCTTTACCGACGCGGTTTCGAATTTGACCTGCTGGGCGCTCGCGCACGCGGCCAGTAGAACCATCATGCTAATGCTTTTCAATCGTCACCCCGCTAATCGCAAATTTCGGCGTGCTCAGGCGAGCCGCCAGTGCCGGACCGAGAGTGCTTTCCAGTTGTGCCGTCGTAAGTCCCGCGGCCTGCACATCGCCCAGGCCGGGGACGGAGACCATTCCGTCCGGCCCTACCGTGAAGGTGTGTCCGTCAAAGGGAGCGTTAATACTGTCGTACTCCGCGCGGGCCGCGCGCAGGATAAGGCGAACCCCGCGGCGGTGGACCGTTCCGAACTCAAGAGTGAGCGTCAACACGTCGCCCACCCGAATCGGTTCGCCGACTTGCGCGCCGGCAGTGAAACCCGTCACATCGATCGGAAATAAGGCCACGTTGGCGGCCTGCGCGGCGCCCACAATAGTCCTCACCTCATCGGCCGAAGCCGAAACCCGTAGCGGCGGCATGGCGAAATAAATGAGGGATTTCTTCCCCTCGACAGCCCCGAGCATCTTCACCGCCGCCAGCAGCCCATTCACCTCGCCTGGGTCCGCATCCGGATTGCTCACGAGTTTCTGAATCGTGGCGATCAGCCGTTCGTGGTCGTTAGTGAAATCCTGGAGCATCTTCACACTCCCGCCGCGCCACTGCATGATCGCCAAGCGATCGTTCGGATTCGTGTGCTGTTGAACGATGGCGATCGCGGCCGCGCCCGACCGCGCTTGCAGATCGGGAATCGCTCCGTCGAGGTCGAAATAGAGCGCCATGAGGCGCCGCTCAACGGGCTGTTGCGGCTCTTGCTCCGGCGCCGGCGGCTCCGCCTTGGAAATCGGCGTGGATGGCGGAGCGGCCGGCAGCGGCGGAGCGGGAACGAACGGCTGCCGGTCGAGATTGGCTGCTCCCAGCAGCGCCGAAAGGCAGGCGCAGGCCAATGCCAGCGCAAGCGCCCTGGCGCGCGATACCCGCGGCACGGGGCTGCCCGCCAGAATCTTTCCGATGCGCCCCGGCAGTGCGCTGCCCGGCATGGCCATTCCTAGTCGCACACGCGCGCCCGTGCGCCCCACCGAGCGAGCCAATTCCAGGAGGTATCCGGAGTATTCGTGCGGATCGCAGCCGCGCGCCAGCACCGCCGCGTCGCAGGCCTCCTCCGCGAGCACGGAAAGGCGCCGCTCCAGCCACCAGGCGAGCGGGTGGAACCAGAATATCGCGCGATTCAGCAACGCCAGCCACTCCACCAGCGGATCGCGGCGGCGGATATGGGCGCTTTCATGCACCAATACGGCGTCGAGTTGCGCCTGCGGCCATGCGCCCCAATTTTCGGGCAGAATCATCGCGGGCCTCAACCATCCGACGGTCACCGGCGCGGCGCATGCCGTGCTGGTCAGATGGCCATCGCGCACCGTAGCGCTCCGCACTAGCGCCCGCGCGCGCAGCGTGCCGAGCGCCAATCGCAGGAGCAGCACGAATACTCCCGCGCCATAAACAATCGCCAGCCAATTCCAATGCGATCGAGGCGCATAGAGGATCACGGGGGCTTCGACTTCGAGCGGCGCGGCCGGCATGGTGAACGCGACCGGCGTCACCGCCGCCGGCGGCGGGGCAGGCAGCAACGGCAGCGAAACGCGCGGCCCCCACGCCATCCAAGCGGGCAGCGCCAGCATCAGCGCCACCACCCCGCTCCACGCCGCATGGCGCGCACCCGCCGATTTCACCCTGAGCAGCGCCAGCGCCGCCGCCGTCCCCAGGCCAATCAGCGCCGCGCGCACGGCGCATTCCAGCATCAGTCGCTCCATCACTGGCCTCCTTTACGCCCCTTGACGAATTGCTCCAGCCGCTCCAGTTCGCCCTTGCTCAGGACTTTCGCTTCCACCATGCCGCTCACCAGTTCCTCCACCGACCCCTGGCAGAAGCGGTCGATGATCTGCCGCACCGCCCGCGCCGCCAGGCTGCGCGCCGGCTCGACGGCGCGGTAAATGTAAGCGCGGCCCGCCTCTTCGTGCCGGAGATACCCTTTTTGCTCAAGGCGCCGCAGAAGAGTGCGCGTGGAGGTTTCCTTGAGACGATGGGTCTTCGAAACCGCCAGGTGGACCGCTTCCACGGTGCACGGCTCGAGTTTCCAAACCGCGCGCATCACTTCGTTTTCAAGGTCGGTGAGCGGCGAACGGACCCGAACGGAAGCACTACTTCTCGTCATGGTACACGGTGTACCACAAACGGCGGGGATACGTCAAGCCTGGAAATGACCAGCCGCCGATGAACGCTGATAAACGCCGATTGAAAACAAACAACCTATCCGCGTTCATCTGCGTTTATCCGCGGCCTATTTGCCTTTTTCAGCAGCCTGTTACTGAGCCGCGACCGCACTCGCGCTTTGGCGAGCAAGGGAGCGGTGCCTTCCTACCCCAGGTCTTCCGGCCGGATCGGCAACTGCCGTACCCGCTTCCCTGTCGCCGCGAAAATCGCATTGCACACTGCCGGAGCGATCCCCGGAGTGGCCGCTTCGCCGATGCCGCCGGGCGCCGCCTGGCTGGGCACGATGTGCACTTCCACCTTCGGCATTTCGTCCATGCGGACCACGTCGTATTGGTGGAAATTGCTCTGCTCCACGCGCCCGTTCTTGATGGTGACCCCGCTCTTCAGCGCCGATAGCCCGAAAGCGATGCCGCTCGCGATCTGTTGCGCGACGATCGCCGGATTCACCACCGCCCCGCAATCCACCGCGCAAACCACGCGATCGACCTTCACTTTGCCCTTCTGCACCGAGACTTCGGCGATCTGCACGGTGTTGCTGCCGATATTGTTGACCACCGACACGCCGCGCCCATGTCCTGCCGGCAGCGGCTTGCCCCAATCCGCTTTCGCCGCGGCCAGTTCGAGCGCCGCCAGCAGACGCGGATTCTTCGCCAGGAACCGCCGGCGCACTTCCACCGGATCTTTCCCGCCGGCATGCGCCATCTCGTCGAGGAACGACTCGCCGAAGAAGCAATTCTGCGAATACCCCACCGAGCGCCAATAGCTCACCGGAATTCCCGGATCGACGTTGTGATAATCCACCGCGAAATTGGGAATCGTGTAGGGATTGTCGCGCACGCCTTCCGTCGACGTACTCGCCCCGCCACCGAACGCCGTGCACGCGATGCTTGCGGTCCACGCCACCGGCCAGCCATCGGCATCCACCGCCCCCGCGAAACGGCAATACGACGCCGGCCGATACATGTCGTGCTGCATGTCGTCTTCCCGCGACCACGTCACCTTCACCGGCACGTCTAGCGACTTCGCAACCTCCACCGCCTCGCCGATATAATCCACGGCGCCGCGCCGGCCGAACCCTCCGCCCATGTATTCCGTGTGCACCTGCACTTTTTCCTGAGGGAGCCCGCACTTCTGCGCCGCGATCTGCCGCGCCGGGCTTTGCATCTGTGTAGGCGCCCATACATCCGCGCTGTCCGCCCGCACCCAGGCGGTGCAATTCATCGGCTCCATGGGAGCATGCGCCAGGTACGGCGTCTGGTACACCGCTTCGATCTTCTTCGATGCCGACGCCAGCGCGCTCGCGGCATCGCCGACACTCCGCACTGCCGGACCGCCCGCCGCCGCAGCATCGGCGAACGACTTCATGATATCCGGCGTGCTGTTCGCCGCCACTTTGCCTTCGTCCCATTGGATGGTCAGCTTGCGCCGGCCCTCCATCGCCGCCCACGTGCTGTCGGCGATCACGGCCACGCCGTTCGATATCTTCACCACGCTCTTCACCCCGGGCGTGGCTTTGGTTTTCGAATCGTCAAAACTCGCCACCGAACCGCCGAACACCGGGCAGCGCTCCACCACGGCGTAAACCATGTTCGGCAGCCGGACGTCGATACCGAACGTGATGCTCCCATCCACCTTACCCGGCGTATCGAGCCGTTTCCGCGCTTTGCCCACGATGCGGAATTGCGAGGGGTCCTTCAGCGCGACGTCCGCGGGCACCGGCAGTTTGGCCGCCGCCGCGGCGAGACTCCCGTAGCTGAGCGTGTCGCTGGTAGCGGTATTGATGACGGTGCTATTCTCGGCGCGGCACGCCGACCTGTCGACGCCCCACCTGTCGGCCGCGGCGGCGATCAGCATCTCGCGTGCCTGCGCCCCCGCCTGCCGCAGCGAGACATACGACGAGCGGATGCTCGCGCTGCCCACCACGCCCTGGAAATTCCCATAGGCGCGATCGACGCCCGGAAATTCCGTGCGGATTTTGGACCAGTCGCACTCCAATTCCTCGGCCAGAAGCATGGAGAGCGAGGTCACCGTTCCCTGTCCCATTTCGGCCTTGTGAATAAAGAGCGTGACGGTGTCGTCGTTGCCCACCAGCACCCAGGCGTTCAGCTTATTGCCGGCCGTCGCCGTGTTGGCGGAGAGCTTCCGCCGTTCGGGAAGATAACAGCCGATCAGCAGTCCGCCGATGGCGCCCGCGCCGGCGCGCAGAAAACTGCGGCGATCCACGGCAAACGCGCTCATTGGGCGCCTCCCGCGCGCTTGATTTCCGCGGCGCGATGCATGGCGCGGCGCATATCCTCATACGTGCCGCAGCGGCAGATGTTATTGCGCATCGCCTCGTCGATATCGGCATCGGTGGGGTTGGCAGTTTTCGCCAGCAGCGCCGCCGCGGTCATGATCTGGCCGGATTGGCAGTAGCCGCACTGCGGAACATCCATCTCGATCCACGCCTTTTGAATGGGGTGGGTGCGATCCGGCGAGAGCCCCTCGATGGTGGTAACTTTCTTGCCGGCCACCGCCGAAATCGGGGTCACGCAGGAGCGAACCGGCTGGCCGTCGATATGCACCGTGCAGGCGCCGCAGAGCGACATGCCGCAGCCGAATTTCGTTCCCGTCATCCCCAGGGTGTCGCGCAAGATCCAGAGTAGCGGCATGGCCGGAACCGCATCCAGGGTCTGCCCTTTGCCGTTGAGCGTAAACTTGACTACTGCCACGGATTACCCCTCCTTAGAGTGCTTGAATAAAGTATAAGCCAGTTGCGCAAGCAGGCTGCTGAAAAAGGCAAATAGGCCGCGGATAAACGCAGATGAACGCGGATAAGTTGTTTCTTTTCAATCGGCGTTTATCAGTGTTCATCGGCGGCTGGGTCATTTCCAGTGTTTTCAGCATCCTGCCAGACGGCTACCTTCCGCGGTTCGGAGTAAACTCTACATGGGAAGAGAAATCTGGGCGATGGGAGCCTCGATTGGCTCCGAGTCGTGACGGCTCGGGCAGGTCGTTCCGGACTGAGTCTCCAGGGGAATTCAAAAAATGGCAGAAGAGAACGTAGATCCGGCCGAACCGCCGCAGAACGCGTTAAGCCAGCCGGCCCCTGGTCCCGACATTTCTTCCGAAAGCACGCCGCCAAAGAGCGCCGAACCGGTGGTGGTTGGCGACACTCCCGACGAATTCGAAGCCGTCAGTGCTCTTCCGTTTCTGGTTTGTGGAATCGGAGCATCCGCCGGCGGGGTAGAGGCGTACATCGAGCTGTTCAGCAGCCTCGCACCCGATACCGGCATCGCCTTCGTATTGGTTCCCCACCTGATGCCCGATCAGAAGAGCCATATGGTGGAAATTCTCAGCCGGCACACGGCGATGCCGGTTGCCGAGATTGCCGCGGGTTCCAGTCCCGAGCCGGATCATGTGTACATCCTGCCTCCCGGCGTGCGGGCCACCTTGAAAGGGGGAACTTTTCATCTTCAAAGCCGCGCCCCGGACGGGGTTCCGCGTTCCATCGACGAATTCTTGCGTTCGCTGGCTTCCGATCAAAAGACTCGCGCCGTGGGAATCGTGCTTTCCGGCACCAATTCCGATGGCGCCCTGGGGCTCAGGGCCATCAAGGACGAGGGCGGCATCACCATGGTGCAAAGTCCCGATTCGGCTCGCTTCTCGGAAATGCCGCGGAGCAGCATCTCCAACGATCATGTCGACCGCATTCTGGCGCCGGCCCAGATCGCCCTCGAACTCGGCGATATCGGGCGCCAGTTCGCTCAGCCCACTTTGCGCATTCTGGAAGAAGGCGCGCCGCACCCCGTCGAAGAGCACAATTTGACGCGTATCCTCAACCTGCTCCGCGGCGCTTCCGGCATCGACTTCCGGCTCTACAAGCCGTCTACCATCCGCCGGCGCGTCGCCCGGCGCATGCTTCTGCACCGCATTCACACCCTCGCGGAGTACGCCTCCTTCCTGCAAGGCAATCTAAAAGAGATACGCGAATTGCAGGAGGACGCGCTCATCAATGTCACGCACTTCTTCCGCGACCCGGCGGTGTTCGCCGCTCTGAAAGACAGCATTCTGCCGCGCATCTTGCAGGAGCGGGAGGCCGATCAGCAAATCCGCATCTGGGTGGCCGGCTGTTCCTCGGGCGAGGAGGTCTATTCCATCGCCATCGCTTTACTGGAATTCCTCACGGCCATGCCGTTCGAGCCGCCCATCCAGATTTTTGGCACCGATGCCAGCGACATTAGCATTCAGAAGGCCCGCACCGGCATCTTTCCCGAATCGATCTCCGCGGAAATCTCGCCGGAACGATTGCGCCGATTCTTCGTCAAGGTCGACAAGGGTTACCAGGTGTCCAAACGGCTGCGCGACTTGTGTATCTTCGCGCGCCAGAACCTGTGCCTCGATCCGCCCTTCTCCAAGATGGATCTCATCAGTTGCCGCAACGTGCTCATCTACATGGGCGCCGAACTGCAGAAGCAGATCCTGCCCACGTTTCATTACGCGTTGCGCCCCAACGGAATTCTCCTTCTCGGAACTTCGGAAACCATCCGCGAATTTACCGACCTCTTTCACCTGATCGACCGTAAGCACAAGTTCTTCCGGAAAATCGGCAACGGCCTGTCGCGGGCGATGATGACCGTGGCGCCGCGCCTGTTCCTGCCCGATTCGGTGGCGCAGCCGGCTGCCAGTCCTGTTTCCGAGCACTGGAGTGACCTGGAATTGCAGCGGGCAGCCGATCGCATTGTACTCACGCGCTACGGCCCTCCCGGCTTGGTGATCGACGAGAAGATGGAGATCCTTCAGTCCCGGGGCCACACTTCGCCCTTCATGGAGATGCCGCAGGGCTCGGTGAGCCTGCAACTCCCCCGGATGCTGCGCGAAAGCATTGCATCCATCGTCACCCGGGCCGTTCGTCATGCCATCGACCAGGATCTGCCGGTCCGTTTGGACGGGCTACCCATTTCCGACGACGATTCCATCCGCGAGATTACCCTCGAGGTCTTGCCGATCCATACCACGGCGCCGCGCTCGAAGTGCTTCCTGGTGCTGTTTGCCCCCGCCGGCCGGACCAACGTGGAAGTGCTATCCGACAAGAAAGAGAGCGTGCTGCCCGAGGCCTACGATAAGGATCAGTTGATCGACCGCCTCCGCCAGGATCTGGCGTCCACCAAGCTTTACCTGCAAACTCTCCTCGAAGAGCGCGATGCCAAGAATCAGGAACTGGTGTCTGCCAACGAAGAGATTCAATCCTCCAACGAGGAGATGCAAAGCACCAACGAAGAGCTGGAGACCACCAAGGAGGAGTTGCAGAGTTCCAACGAAGAGCTCCAAACCGTAAACGACGAGTTGCAGCAGCGCAACACCACCCTCACGCAGGCTACAAACGATCTCTCGAACCTGTTAAACAGCGTGAACCTTCCCGTATTGATGCTCTCCAACGAGCTGCACATCCGCCATTTCACCCCACCCACCCAGAAACTGATGAATCTGCGCGTGCCCGATATCGGGCGGCCGTTCAGCGAAATCCGGATGAATCTGATCACCGACGATCTCGAGCCCCTGTTCCACGAGGTTCTCGAGACATTGGCGCCTCGGGAAATGGAAGTACAGGATCGCGAGGGGCGCTGGTACCTGCTGCGCGTTCGTCCCTATCGCACTACCGACAACAAAATCGAAGGCGTGGTCGTCGTTCTGGTCGATATCGATCAGCTGCGCCGGAGCGAGCTGGAATTGCGCGGCGCCCGCGACTTTGCGCAATCCGTCATCGAGAGCGTCCCGTTGCCCTTGGCGGTAGTGGACCTGGAATTCCGCATCCGCGGCGTCAATGGCGCTTTTCGTACCCTTACCGGCGTCGGCAAAGAAGACGTGGAAAAGCGTTCGCTGCTCGAGTTGGCGGGGAGCCTTTCGGGGCTGGAGGAGCCATTGCGCGTCCACCTGGAGGGATTGCGGGCATCGCTCGATTCCGGCAGGGATTTCGCCTTTGAACAGAGAACCGCTGGAGACAATCCCAGAGTCTTCCACGTGCGGGGCATGGTACTAAAACCCGGTGGCGAAAACTTCCTGGTGACGATAGAAGACATCACCGCCCACAAGGAGGTGGCGCGTTTGCTCGCGCTCGAGAGAGAACGCCTGGCGGGAGAAGTGGCTCAGACGGCGCGCGAACTGGGGCGTACGCAGGATGAATTGCGCGCCCTGGCGGCAAGTTTGTTCACATCGCAGGAAGGAGAGCGCCGCCGCGTGGCTCGCGAGTTGCACGACGATATCTGCCAGAAGCTCGCTAAGCTCGAAATTGACATTCAGCAGATCGAAAGTCAGATTTCTATCAAAGATCTGCGCCGCCAATTCGCCGTTTTGCGAACCGACGCCGGCGCGCTCTCCGAAGAGGTGCGCCGCATTTCGCACGCCTTGCATCCATCGGTTCTGGAAGATCTCGGCCTGAAGCCCGCCATACGCTCGCTGGTGGAAGAATTCCGCGATCGCGAGGGCATGATCGTCACCTTCCGGTCCGAGGGCGTACCGGACTCGGTTCCCCTCGACATCACCACCGGCTTATACCGTATTACCCAGGAGGCGCTGCGCAACGTTTCCAAGCACGCCGGCAAGACCCATGTGAAAGTGTCGTTGAAGGGAGACCCGGACCGTATCCGCCTGCAGGTCGCGGATTCCGGAGAAGGCTTCGATCCCCATGCGCGGCGCTCCGGGCTGGGGCTGATCAGCATGGAGGAACGCGCGCGCATCATGCAGGGGACATTGAATGTCGCATCCGAGCCCGGGGAGGGAACCAGGGTAACGGTCAACGTGCCATTGCCCGCCTCGCAATGAAGTTTCCGCTTTGCACTAGCTAGCAGGTGGAGGAAACTTCGTGCCCCAGGAGAGTGTGTCCATGCGAAAAGTGAAGGAAGTCCTGCGCCTGCGTTTCGGTCTGGGACTACAACAAAATGAGATTGCCCGCAGTTGTGCGATCAGTCAGGCGACCGTGCACCGCACGCCCCCAGATTCAGCCATTGGAGTCCAACTATCGGCTCCCAATGGGATCAGGCGGGAAATCTACGTCTTCGTACATTTTGTAATTTTCCAGATTTGTGGCCGGAGCGAAGAAGCAGACCACCTTCATCTCCTGGGCGCCAGTGTTGTGAAGCATGTGCACCACGCCGCGCGGGAACAAAACGACGCTGCCGGCACGCACTGGCGAGACTGCGCCCGCAATGAGCACGCGCCCCTCGCCGCGGATGACGTAGATCATTTCTTCACCGTGCGGATGGCTGTGGGCCGGCCTGACCTTATCGCCCGGGGCCACACGGATCACACAAGCGGAACACGATTCCGCCGCCAGACCTTCGGGTGAGACCACCCAGCGTAATTGCCGCCCGGGAAGGTTCAACTCCTCGATGTCGCTCTCGTGGATGACAGACGCGCTCATAGCCGCTTCTCCTGCAATAACTGCTCTACCTTCGCTGCGAGTTTGGAAGCCGACAAGGCGTAGGCCTCGATCAACTCCTCGTAAGTCGCCGAGTGGATGAACCGCGCCCGGCCTTCCGGAGAGAGCGTGTTGACGATCACTACCCTGTCCGTGCCGCTGACGCCGGCGCGCCGCCGGTACAGCACTCTTAGGAAATTCTGCCAGATGTAACCATTGTTTTGCTCGGCGAAAATGATGAGCCTGCGGCTGTCGTACAACTGCAACAATAGTTCTTCATCGATAGAAGGCATGTCAACCACTGCGATGCCGGGCGAGAGATCCGCCGCGGCCAACGCCTCGTGTACGCCGCGGCCGCTGCTGACGATCACGGCGCGATCGCCCTCGCGAAGCATACGGCCCTGGCCGAATCGGAAGGCGTAGTCGCTGCCATAGAGGACCGCCGAAGGAGTCCGCATCACGCGCAGGTAGACCAGGCCGCGATTGCCTTCCATGATCCACTGCATGATCGAGAGAAGTTGCCGCGGGCAGGAAACATCGATGATCTTGAGGTGCGCGATCGCATCAAAGAGCAGGACATCGTCGTTGGCCATGTGGGTGGCGCCGTTGGTGCGGGTCTCGAAGTTGGACGCGGTGGCCAGCATGGTGAGGTCGAGCCCATGGCCCTCGCTCAGCCAGCCGTCGGAAGACTCGATCGATTCCAGGCGCTCCTGGTATCCCACCGCGATCCGGCGCATGACCTTCCAGTCCCAGAAGGGGCAGAAGGTGCTGGTCCAGGCATTGTAGCCGAGCACCGCAAACGCTTCACCGAGCGCCATCATGTTCGCTTCCGCAACACCGGCGTTGAGCGCGCGGCGTTGATCCGCGGCGGCAACGCCGGCTTCGAGACCGCTCGTAGTTGCCAGATCGGAATCGATCGATACGACGCGTGAATCTCGCGCAAACACCTTCATGGCGCCGGTGACAATATCTGCGGCACTGTACTGTCTTTTCGAGTCGATCTTCGGCAGAAGGTCCGGATTGTAGCGGATCTGCTTGTCGCGCCGCGGAACACGGCCCGTGACCGCGGGCCCCACGACCTGCGACCAATCGGAAAAGTCGAGGTGCATGTCCCGCGCGCGCGCGGCCAGCGTGGCCTGTATATCCGCGCTTTCGGCGTGCTCGCCGAGACGCGCATAGTACGCGCGAAACTCCTCCACGCGGCGTGCGCGCAGTTCCGATTGCAGTTCCACTTCCTGGCCCATCAGATCTTCGTCAACCACCACTTTGTGCTTGTTCAGAAAATCGGAAAGAGCACCGTGACCCTTGGTGCTGTGAGAAGTTTCGCCGTTACGGCCTGCCGCTCTTGTGTGTGGCCAAATTCCTACCGGGAGTGGATGCTTTCTTGCCGCCCCTTAGCGGAGCGGAGGGAGCGTCGATTCCGGTTTTCTTTGCCCTCGATACGGTGGGCAGCCTCCTGTGGTCAGGATTGTATGTGGGGATCGGCTACCTCTTCGCGAATGAACTGGACCTGGCAATTAGTTGGACTGGACGTTTTGGGACCGTCCTGGGTATGGTGGTCGGGGTCCCCCTCGTTTTCTATGTCGTCTGGCGGGGACTGGCTCTGCTAAGAATGATCCGTACACTACGGCTGCGCCGAATCACTCCACCGATGCTCGCGCGTAAGCTGAAGTCCAAGCGCAAGGTGGCTGTGCTTGACTTGTCGAGCTTCGAAGAAGATGTGGATAGTGAAAGCGTTGAGGGAATTCCGGGCGCATTCAGTGTAGATCCTTCTGTGTTGCGTAAATCGCCACATATCAGGGTTCCCAATGACGTTCAGATCATTCTTTATTGTTCCTCGGGACGCGACATCGTTAGTGCGCGAGCGGCGGTGGATTTGAAACGGGTGGGCGTCGACAAAGTGTGGGTGCTGGAAGGCGGACTGAAAGCGTGGCGTGAACAGGGTTTTCCTGTATCCAAAGCCCTGGAAGCACCCAAAGCCGTGGCAAAGCGGTATGGAGTTCGGTTACCGCCGCCGTCGCCGGCTCAAATCGGAGACCGGGAGCGGGCACATTCCGGACCAAACCAAATGCAAACGTAGATGGATTGTAAATGGAAAGGTGATATGCGTTCAATTCAACGTGTGCGAACCGGGCACAGGCTCATTCCGGCAATAAGCCTTTTGTATGTTCTGACTGCGCCGCTTGGCAGCCGGGCGCAAACGGCGGCGTCTGGCGCGGACGGGCCACCGCCAGCCACTCAGCCCAGTGGGACATCGAAAGACCGGCTCTTTTACACCCTGCCGAACTTCTTCACGCTCGAGAATGCGTCCAACGTCCCGCCACTAACCGGCAGGGAGAAATTCAAGGTAACCCTGCAATCGTCATTCGATCCGGGGGACTTGTTGTGGTACGCGTCGCTAGCCGGCATCAACCAGGCCGAAAACAGTGAAGCTGCCTACGGCCAGGGCAGTGCGGGATACGCGAAGCGCTTTGGAGCGAATTTTGCGGATGGCACCATCGAAAACCTCACGACCGAGGCGATCTTCCCGTCTCTTCTGCATCAGGACCCGCGATATTTCCAGTTAGCCAAGGGCGGATTTTGGCGGCGAACGGGGTACGCCATCAGCCGGCTCTTCCTGACGCGCTCGGATTCGGGCGAGACGCAGTTCAATTATTCGGAAATCCTAGGAAGCGCGAGCGCTGCCAGCATATCCACTTTCAGCTATCATCCCCATGGGGATCGCAACTTGTCGAACGCGCTGGGTGTCTGGGCATCACAGGTCGGGTTTGACGGCTTCACCTATGTGATGAGGGAATTCTGGCCTGATATCCGCAGGAAATTGCGCAAGTCCAAGTAACAGCGCCTCGGCACATGTTTCGGCACGTGCCGCGAGGCGCCGAAGCAGATCGCGCCGGGATTCCGTAACTGACTGATTTCATGCGAGCGAACCACGGCACGATGAGTGCTCGCCAAGAAAGTGTCTAAATCCGAGCCTGAATCCCAATTAGGATCAGTGCGTAAAGGAAAGTCAGATGAAAACAGAAGAACCTCTCGAAATGACAATCGCGAAATTACCTCTGTCTACCAACGGCTCATCGCGGGTTTCAGAATTGCTGCGACAGTATGGTTGCGGACCGATCCCTTTCGTCGGGACAGAGAACGCTTTCTATGAGCGTCACCTGATCTTCGACAGAGTAATTGACTCGAAGGTGGCGACCGCGCGGGAACGCTTCGAAGCATTTGCCCGTTCGGTACGCGACATTCTCGCGCAACGCTGGGTGCTGACCAAAAAGACATACGAGAGGGAAAACCCAAAACGGATTTACTATCTGTCGATGGAGTTTCTGATCGGACGTTCCACGGCGAATAATGTAACCAACTTACTGCTTGACCCTTTGGTACAGCAAGCGGCGAATGAAGAGGGACTCGAGTGGCTCAATCTGATCGAGGAGGAGCCCGATGCCGGTCTGGGAAATGGCGGATTGGGCCGTCTGGCGGCATGCTTCCTCGATTCAATGGCCACCATGCAGCTGCCAGCCACCGGTTACGGCCTGCGATACGAGTACGGGATGTTCAGGCAATCGATCGTGAACGGCCGGCAGAAAGAGAACGCCGACAACTGGCTTCGCCAACCCGATCCGTGGGAGGTTCCGCGGCCGACCGAAAAGGTGGAGGTCAAGCTGAACTGCTCCGTCCAGGTTAGGGGCGGTCGGTTTGAAGTGATCCCTGGCCGGCCATCGAGCCTTTACGGTATTCCGTTCGACCGTCCCGTGGTGGGCTACGGAGGGAAAACGATCAACACTTTGCGTCTGTGGGCCGCGGCTGCCCCCGAGTATTTCCATTTCGAGGAGTTCGGGAGCGGAGACTTCATCGGAGCCCTGGGAGAGAGCCTGGAGGCGGAATCCCTAACGCGGGTGTTGTACCCGGACGACTCAACCACCATAGGGCGCCAACTGCGGTTCCTGCAGGAATACTTCCTGGTTGCCTGTTCGCTGGCCGACATCGTACGCCGGTTCCGGCGTCTGAATGAGGATTGGAACAGGCTGCCGGAAAAGGCAGCGATCCAGATGAATGACACACATCCGGCTATGGCGGTCGCTGAACTGATGCGAATTCTGCTGGATGACGCTCACCTGGGATGGGATCAAGCCTGGAGCCTGACCAGGAGGACGCTAGCATACACCAATCACACGCTGCTGCCAGAAGCGTCGGAGAAGTGGCCGGTAGAAGGGTTCGAAGTCCTGGTGCCGCGGCAACTGGAGATCATCTACGAAATCAACCGGAGGCTCCTGGAAGACGCACGCAAGTGTTTCCCCGGAGACGAGGACCGCGTGCAACGCGTGAGCCTGGTTGAGGATGGGACGGAGCGCAAGATCCGGATGGCCAACCTGGCCATTGTCGGTTCACACAGCACCAACGGCGTTGCTGCTGTCCACTCGAAGCTGTTAAGGACGTCCACCGTGAAAGATCTGGCGGACATGTTCCCGGAGCGCTTCAACAACAAAACTAATGGAGTGACGCCGCGCCGGTGGTTGCTGCAAGCGAATCCGGGGTTGGCCAGCGCCATCACGGAAGCGGTCGGCGATGGCTGGATTACCGACCTTAGCGAACTTTCGAAGCTGAAGCCGCTCGCCGGCGACCCCGGTTTCCGAGACGCGTTTCTGGCGTCTAAAGCACAGGCCAAGGCGCGGTTTGCGAACTGGCTAAAAACCACATCGGGTCGAATTGTGGACCCGCAAACGGTTTTCGACTGCCAGGTAAAGCGAATTCACGAATATAAGAGGCAGTTGCTGAACGCATTGCGGATTATTGTCGAGTACAACCGGTTGCGGGCGAACCCGAACCTGGAGGTGGTGCCGCGCACATACTTCTTTGCCGGCAAAGCGGCCCCGGCGTACTGGTTGGCGAAACTCATTATCAAGTTCATCAACAATCTGGCGGAGACGATCGATTTCGATCCAGTTACTCGCGGCCGTCTGAAAATCATTTACCTTCCCGAATACAACGTTTCCCTGGCCGAGAAGCTAATTCCCGCGAGCGATGTCTCCAACCAGATCTCCACGGCGGGTTTTGAAGCCAGCGGCACGAGCAACATGAAATTCATGATGAACGGAGCGCTCACGGTGGGAACGCGGGATGGCGCGACGATCGAGATGGCGGAAGAAGCCGGCGATGAGAACCTGTTTCTGTTCGGTTTGACTGTGGAACAGGTGCAGGCCAGCAGGAGCTGGTACAACCCGAATTGGCACTACGAGAATGAGCCGGAAACGAAGGCGGCCCTCGATCTCATCTTTTCCGGCCACTTCAATCGCAGCGAGCCCGGAATCTTCGATCCGTTACGAGATATGCTGCTGAAGCACGGCGATTACTACATGCACCTGGCCGATCTGACTTCTTATTGCAAAGCGCAGCACCGGCTCGGTGCACTGTATTCCGATTCCGGGGCATGGGCGCACAAAGCGATCCTGAACGTCGCCAGCAGCGGCAAGTTCTCGAGTGACCGCACCATTGCCGAGTATGCGGCCGAGATTTGGAGGGCGGATCCTTGTCCCGTCTTGTAGAGCAGCGCAATGGAAGCCTGAAAGCGGCCTCATTTCCGCCCGATTACCGGGCTTCGGGCTTGCTGCTCCACGTCACTTCGCTGCCTTCGCCTTACGGCATCGGTGACCTGGGGCCAGAGGCGTTCGCGTGGGTGGACCGGCTTCACGATGCCGGCCAAAGATGGTGGCAGGCACTTCCCTTGGGGCCGACCGGATATGGGAATTCACCATATCAGCCATTGTCCTCATTTGCGGGGAATGCGCTGATGATCAGTCCGCAGTCGCTGAACGTAGAGGGATTGCTGAATCCAGAAGACTGTCAGGGTCAATTCGCTCCCGGTGTGGTCGACTACGACTCAGTAGTCCCATATAAGGAGAGACTACTGGAAATCGCGTGGCGTCGATTCCAACGAGCCAGGCGCGGCGATCTGCGGAGTGAATATCAGGATTTCTGCTCGCGACAGGCATCTTGGCTGGAAGACTATGCCCTGTTTCGGGCTCTGAAAGCTAAGTACGGCTGCGCTTATTATATTGAATGGCCGGCGGAGTTGGCCGGGCGGCATCCGAGTGCTTTAGCCGACGCGCGGCGGGAACTCAGAGATGAGCGACTTGCCCTTCTTCGTTTCTCCCGATTCCAGCGACATCTGGGCCAACCCTGAGTTTTTTCTTTTGGACGAGCATCGCCGGCCGAAGTTCGTTGCCGGGGTGCCTCCCGATTACTTCAGCGCGCAGGGCCAGTTGTGGGGTAATCCCGTTTACAATTGGGACGCACTCCGGGCGACTGGGTATCGATGGTGCATAGACCGCTTTCGCGCCCTTTTGTCGCATGTGGATTTGGTTCGGCTCGATCACTTCCGGGGGTTCGCGGCGGCGTGGCACATTCCAATCGGGGCGCCCACGGCCCAGACAGGCTCATGGCAGCCTGGTCCGGGCGCCGAGTTCTTCCGCAAAGTGGGAGAGGAATTAACCGGACTCCCGTTCATAGCGGAAGATCTCGGTCTGATCACTCGGGATGTGGAAGCGCTTCGCGATCAGTTCCAAATTCCAGGCACCCGGGTGTTGCAGTTCGCCTTCGATGGACATGAAGACAATCCGCACCTTCCGCAGAACTTCGTCAGTAACACCGTAGTCTACACCGGTACGCACGATAATCCCACGAGCCGCGAGTGGTTCGAGGAGCTTGCAAAATGGCAGCAACAGGCCGTGGGAACTTTCAATCAGGGCAACGAGGCTGGTCCGGCTCTAATCGGTTTGGCATGGTCATCACGAGCGGCACTGGCGATCGCGCCTTTACAGGATCTATTGAACTTGGGCCGGGAAGCTCGCATGAACATCCCTGGCAGGGCGGGCGGGAATTGGCATTGGCGATGTGCGGGTGAATTGGCTCACGCATAAACGGTTTGACTGGTTGCGGGCCTTGACTGCCAACGCTAAACGGCTCGCTGATCGCGACCGGGAGAACGACCCCTCGGTGACACTGAGTGCTTGCCGGAATTGATGGCACTTGGTGGAACGCAGCAGAGGCTTCGGCGTTTGATTTCGTCACATGCCGAGCTGATTGGCACCCGCCGCCGCGAATGGTCGGCAACGAACTGAGCCGTAACGCCGATAAATGGAACCTCACTTGCCCACTCGTGACGACAGACTAGGACCGTCAGCTAAGAGGCTCATTGGGCATATGCGCATGCAAGGTTTTCGAATTTTGAGGTTAGCGCCAGATACCGGGAGCGCCAACTCCTCCGCCAGCCGGCACGGCGTTATGCCGGACCTTCGCAGTCTCAACGTGGCGCTCGCGCCAGAGCAAGGCATCGGACAAATAGACGCCGATGACGGAGGGAGTGGAATGATAGCGGCGCTGATTCGCAGATGGAGAAAGATCGCCGGGGTTGAGGAAACTCGGCTTGAATCGGGTGAGATCACAATACACGTTGTGCCTGCGATCAATCAATTAACCGTCACGGTCGCGGGCCGCGTAACGGTCGATTCCTCGCCGCATCTGAGGTCGGCGCTTCTGGATATACTCCGTCGAGCGGCAGCTCCAGTCGTGGTTATCGACCTGTCCGCCGTGTCCTATCTGGATATGTCCGGCATCGCAACACTTCTGGAGGCATTGAAGGCTGCTCACGAAAGTTCGGTAACACTGCGCGTGCTCGGGATAAGCGGCCAGGTCAGCACGCTCGCGGAAATCGCCCAATTGGACGCGATTTTCCATTCCTTGGGATCGGAGGTGGAGTTCTGTTGACCTTTCTGGAAAAAGCCGGGCAAGCCGCGGTCGTCCAGGTGGAGGATGCCGGTGCGCTGACCATACAGTTCTGGTCAGTGCTTCGCAAGTTACCGAGAGTCTTGCCGATCGTGGGCAGCCGAAGGCGTTGGCGTTCGGCCGTCCAGCAGATGCTGGAGATCGGAGCCAGCGCGCTTCCCATGTCAGGCATGATGTCGCTGTGCACCGGGTTCATACTGGCCCTGCAGAGCGCTTCCGAATTGCGGAAGTATGGCGCTTTGGAATTTGTTGTAGCGTTGGTCGCGATCGGCTTCACCCGGGAACTGGGCCCGATGATCACTGCTCTCAGTGTGAGCGGCCGGTCCGCGTCGGCCATATCGGCGGAGATCGGCACCATGGTTGTGACGGAGGAGATCGATGCGCTGCGCGTGATGGGCCTCGATCCAGTGGAGTTCACACTGGCGCCAAAGTATCTGGCGGCTTTGGTCACTATACCGTGCCTCACCATCCTGAGCACTCTGTGTGGGGTTTTCGCAGGGTACCTGTTCCTGGCCTTCAGCATGGACATGAGTCTTGCCACTTATTTCCACGCGGTCGCTGAAGCCATCCTCCTGCGCGACGTCGCTTTCATGCTCGTCAAAAGCCTGGTGTTCGCCACCATCATCGTCCACGTCGGCTGCCTGGAGGGCCTGCGAGTGCGCGGCGGCCCCGAAGCCGTCGGGCATGCCACTACCGCTGCCGTGGTGAAGTCGACGTTTCTGGTTATTTTTGCAGACCTCGGGGCCACGGCAATCTTCTATTTCATGGGATGGAGCGCGACCGCATGACCAATTCCACTGCAGCAAACGCTGACGACGCCATGATTTCCATTCGAGGCGTGTCTATGTCGTATGGGGGCAGGCGCGTGCTGGACAGGGTGGACCTGGATGTCTACCGGGGCGAGATTCTGGTCCTCCTCGGGGGAAGCGGTTCCGGAAAGACTACCTTGTTGAAGAACGTGCTTGGACTGACGAAACCCGAAACCGGCAGCATCATGATCCATGGCGTGGACATCACGTGCTGTTCGCGGTCCGAACTCGGCGCGGTTCGGCGGCATATCGGTGTGGCTTTTCAGGCCGCGGCGCTCTTCAATTCCTTGTCGGTTGAGGAGAACGTCGCCCTTCCGCTGCGGGAACTGACACGGCTCGCGGATTCCACCATCAAGCTGATGGTCCGATTGAAGCTCTTGGCGGTCGGTCTGTCGGACGCCGGCTCGCTTTATCCTCCCGAACTGTCCGGCGGAATGAGGAAACGGGCGGCCGTAGCGCGAGCGATGGCGCTCGATCCGGAGATCCTGATCTTCGACGAGCCTTCCGCCGGACTCGATCCGATCGTCTCGGCGGAGTTGGATGAGCTGATTCTGTTCTTGAAGCGCTCTTTCGGCATTACGATTCTTGTCGTCACACACGAGATGGAAAGCGCCTTCCACATCGCGGACCGCGTGGCCATGCTTTACCAGGGCCGGTTGATCGCGGTGGATGGGAAGGAGCAATTCTCCGGAAACGCGCATCCGCGGATACGGCAGTTCCTCGACCGCCAGCCTGACGCCAGGCCGCGAGTTGCGGCCGAGGAATTCATATCAGCTTATTTGAAAGGGTCCACTAAATGACTACTGAGGCAAGAGTCGGCGCGTTCGTGATCGCCAGTGTGCTGGCCCTCGGCTCGGCGACATATTTCGTACACACCACCCAAACCGGGCGCGGGCAAGTGGCTTACAAGACACGCCTGCGCTATGCCGGCGGGCTCACCTCAGGCGCGGCAGTGCTTTTTGGCGGCATCAAGGTGGGGCAAGTGACCGGGGTGGGACCCTGGTCCGAAGACCCGACTCGAATCGAGATTTTGTTCACGGTGAAGTCCGGGACCAGATTGAACCAGAAGTCGACAGCGACGGTGGGAACCGTCACGGTGATGACCGCCCCGGCGCTTATGATCACGACCGGCAGCAATGAAGCCGGCCGTTTGAGCGCTGGTGGCGTAGTCCCTTCCGCGGAGCCCGTCAACCTGGAAGAACTCGAAGCGCGAGTTTCCAATCTCGCGGAGTCGGCGGATACCCTTCTGGTCGAGTTCCGGAGAGACATCCCGGCGCTGACAGGCGACGCGCGGACACTGCTTACGAATCTGAACCAGATCACTGGTGCGCAGAACCAGAAAAAGATAGAGCAAACACTTGCGAATCTCAATACGCTGTTGGAACGGGAGTCGCCCAAGATCGCGCAAATCACCGATCAGATTTCCGAGCTGGCGAAACACGCGGACTCCGTGGTTAGTTCCGTGGAGCCGGTGATGGGCCACGTCGATCATGCCGTGGTCAACGTGGATCGCACCGTGGATGCAATTCGCGAGCCTCTCACCAAGGACCTCACCGAATTACAAAGCACGCTCGAGGCGGCTCACACCGTCCTGGCTGATGTCCATAATGTCGTGGGCTCGAATGAAAACGACATCGGCGAAACCGTCCGGAACTTGCGTTCCGCGTCGGAAAATGTACGGGTTCTAAGCGACTCACTCAAGCAGCGTCCATGGAGCCTCATTCGAACCAAGCAGCCTGCCGATCGGAGGATTCCGCAATGAAGTACCTGGTAACCGCATTCATAGGAGCATTCGTGCTCGCCGGTTGTGGGAGCGTTCGTTACCCCACGAACTATGTCCTTAACTTCCCGCCGCCGGTTCCCCACGCGGCGCCGTCCAATAGCGCTCCGGACGCGGTCACTATCCGTGAATTCCGATGTCCCGAATATCTTTGCGAGGGCCGCATCGTGTACCGTTCCAGCCCGGAGGAGATCGGGTTCTACGAATATCATCGTTGGGCGATGGATCCGCGGCAGGCTATCACGCAATACGTGGAGGGGGGTCTTCGGGCCCAATCGCTGTTCAAAAGCGTGGCGGCCCAGGAGGGTGGCCCGGAGGCAGCGTATGTGCTGAGCGGCAACATAGAGCGATTGGAGGAAGTGGACGAAGGCCGCGAGGTCCGCGCAGTTTGCACGATCTCGGCGCAACTGCTGGATACTCGAACAAGATCTGTTATCTGGAGTCACACGGCGTCGGAAACGGTCAGGGTGGAGAAGCGGGACATGCGCGGTATCGTCAGCAGCCTCTCGGCAGCCGCTCAGACCGCTGCCGATCGTTTGCTTAGGTCGATGGCGGAGGAACTCCCGGCGTCAGTCGCACGGACCAGTTCAACCGCCGGCCCAACAGCAATAACCCAGACATCCAGCCAAGGTGAGACAGGCAACCGCGGCATCGGCGCGCTCGCGTCCGGCCGGACCCGATGAAAATTGGACTGCCGATGCTGTCGATTTCCCAGTCGAGGTCACGCGGCAGACAGCGCGCTTCACGTCGCTGTGCCGGGAATTCAGCCCTGAAGGACTGCTTCCAGGAGGTAGAACTCTATGGCCGTTGAGGGACCGGTTATCGTGGCGTTAGCGGCTCTCGGTGGATCCCTGGTTGGCGCTTGCTCGTCGATAGCTGCGACGTTCATGGGACAGCGCCTGCAAGCTCGATGGGCCCGCCTCAGAGCTGAATTGGAGGAGCGCGAGAAACTCTACGGAATATTCGTTGAGGAAGCTATACATCTGTTTGCCGACTCTATTCAACGATCGGCAATCGACCCCGCGAAGATTATGCGACTCTACTCAAAGGTAGCCCGCATACGCCTGACGTCGAGTGATCGGGTTCTTCATGCCGCGGAGGAAGTTGGAAGGCGGCTACTTGAGGCGTATGAACGGCCGGCGGAGGATCCCGCCGAAGTTCTTGCGCGATACGCGAAGGGCGAGGAGAATCTAGATCCGCTCCGAGAGTTTACAGAGGCTTGCCGCGACGAGCAGGCTAAGGCTTTTCAACAAGTATGAAGATGCCCGATACCGAGGATACGCGAATGTGGCGCCAATCTCGCGCGAACATTCCGTCAACCGAGATTCCGGGGACCTTTGCCTCTCAGTCACTCTCGTTCTCCTTGGTTGAGCGGATTGCTGAACTGCCAGTCAATTCGTGACCGCGCTGTGTTCGAGTTGTTTCACTTTTGCCAGCCGGCGCCGGTGGCGTGCCGCCCCGCTCAAGGAGGCGCTCAGAAAATTCCGGACGCAGTCCCAGGCCACTTCGATTCCCGTCGTTCGCCCTCCAAGACAAAGGATGTTCATGTCATCGTCATCCACCCCCTGACGTGCCGAATAGTCGTCATGGCAGAGCGCCGCACGTGCGCCGCTCACCTTATTGGCCGCTACCGAGGCGCCCACGCCGCCGCCACAGAGCAAGATTCCTCGTTCCACATTTCCGTTGGCCACTGCGCGCGCGAGCGGGATTGCGAAGTCGGGATAGTCGTCATTGGGATCGTGAACCATGTTCCCGAAATCGACCACCTCATGTCCTTCCTCCGCCAGCTTTCTGGCGAGTTGCTCTTTCATC
>Ga0181538_10000777_pt1 | contig 37788 bp, 30 predicted proteins | sample PEATcosm2014_Bin_40_FD_119773 | JGI IMG/M metagenome (GOLD analysis project Ga0181538, IMG submission 119773) | Peatland microbial communities from MTU Mesocosm Facility, Houghton, MI, USA - PEATcosm2014_Bin23_30_metaG | ecosystem: Environmental > Terrestrial > Soil > Wetlands > Peat | place... | reverse complement strand
GGCAGCGGGCTCCGCAGCGGGCTCCGCAACGGGCTCCGCAACGGGCTCCGCAACGGGCTGGGCGCCGGGCTGGGCGCCGGGCTCCTCGCCGGGCCCGGGGACGCCAGCCACCTGCGCGATGCGCGCGGCGAGCGTGGTCAGCGCCTGCTCCGCCTCCCGGACCTGGTCCCGGGTCGTCTTGCGCCGTTCGGCCAGCCAGTCCTCCACGGTGCGGAACCGGCCGGTACGGAACAGTTTCTGCAGCAGCTTGCGCCGTTCGTCCGCGTCCGCGTGCAGGAACTGCGCGAACTGCCCCTGCGGCAGTAGCACGACCTGGAAGAACTGGTCGGCGGACATGCCCATGGCGTCGGTGATCTCGTCGTCGGCCTCTTTGGCCCGGGTGGAGAGGGTATGCCAGCGGCCGCCGACTTCCTCCTCCAGCAGGATCTTGGCGGGCTCGCTGGTCGTCCCCGTACCGTGCACCTTGGGGCGCACCTGCTGCGGGCGGCGGGTGATGCGCAGGTGACGGCGGCCGATCGTGGTCTCGAACGTCACCTCCGTGCGGTCCGCGGCGCTGGCGTGGTCGGAACGCAGCCGCTTCGTCTTGTTCCGCTCGCCGGGAACCCGGCCGTAGAGAGCGAACCCGATCGCGTCGAGCAGGGTTGTCTTGCCCGCGCCCGTCTCGCCGTGCAGCAGGAATAGCCCGGAGCCGGCCAGCTCGTCGAAGGAGACTTCGGCGGTGCCACCGAACGCACCGAATGCGGTGACCCGCAGCAGGTGCGGGCGCATCAGGCCGGGTCCCCCTGCTCCGCACGGCCCTCATCTGGCGGCTCCGGGGGCCCGGCGCTGTCCGCGTCCGCCCGGGGCTCTGCGGCGCCGGCCAGCCGGGCCGCCTCGAAGGCGGTGGCCAGCAGCGCCCGCTCCCCCGCCGTGGCCGGGCTGTTGCGCACGTGCGCGACGAACTCGGTGGCGACGGTCAGGTCGTCGCGGCCGGTGACCCTCGCGCGGTAGCTGCGGGAGTCGGCGGCGGCGCCCTCGGGCTCGAAGGCCAGCACCAGCACGTGCGGGAACCGCGCTCGCAGCTTCTCCATCGCACCCTCCGGGCGGGCCGTGTCGGTCAGCACCACGGACAGGAAGTCGGCCTCGTATCGCTCGTAGGCGGCGGATGTCAGCAGGTCGGTGAGCGTTGCGCGCAGGACGTTCAGGGCGCGGAAGGCCGGGGCGGGTATCCGCTCGACCCGGACGGCCCCGGCGGCGTCCAGTTCGACCAGCCACGAACCCTTGGCGTGCCGCGCCTCGGAGAACGAGTACGGCAGCGGCGAGCCGCTGTAGCGCAGGTGGTGGCCGAGAGTCTGCTGGCCGTGCAGGTGCCCGAGCGCTACGTAGCTGAAGCCGTCGAACAGGGCGGCCGGGACCCGGCCGACGCCGCCGACGGAGATGTCCCGCTCCGAATCGCTGGCCTGCCCCCCGGCGACCCAGGCGTGCGCCATCGCCACCGAGCGGACACCGCCCCGCGTGCCCGCGTCGGCGCGGATGCACTGGACCGCGCGCCCGAGGACGCCCGCGTGCCCGCGGGGCGAGGGGCTGGCCTCGGCGTCTTCGCTCCGCGGCCCGGGCGGCAGTTCGCCGCGGACGGCGTCCGGCTCGAGGTACGGGACCCCGTAGACCGCGACCGGGCCGTGGCGGTCCGCCAGCATCACCGGCAGGGCCAGCGACCCGGCCCGGGTGCGCAGGTACACCCCGGCCGCGTCGACCAGGGCGCTGCCGAAGCCGAGCCGCCGCGCCGAATCGTGGTTGCCGCTGATCACGACGACGCGCGCGCCGGCGTCGCGGAGCCGGACCAGCCCCTCCTCGCACAGCGTTACGGCGTCCACCGGGGGGATCGCGCGGTCGTAGACGTCCCCCGCGACCAGCACGGCGTTGATTTTTTCCGAACGGACAATGCTGACGAGATGATCCAGGTACGCGGCCTGAGCCTGCCGGAGGTCAGCCCGGTGCAGCGAGCGGCCGAGGTGCCAATCGGACGTGTGCAGCATCCGCATGGACCGGGACACTAGCCAACGGGTGTGACACTCGCTGGGCGACGCGCCCGATACGCCGGGTGATTCGTGCCCTTTCGCCAAAATCGCGGCGGCGGCCGGGGCGGAGCACCAAATAATGAGGGGCGGAGCACCGAATAATGAGGGGAATTTCGCGAGGCCAAAGCCTATTGTTAGCTGACGAAACCATGAGAAGTGCAAAAGATCTTCTGCGTCGCGGCCGGGCCGCGGATGAGCAGAATTCCGGTACACCGGGGCCTCGCACACGGGCACGGGAAGACCGGTGGCTTCGACGGCTGACCGGCTACTGCTGGCGTTACCGCCGCAGCTTCGTCCTCGCCCTGGGCGGTGCGCTGGTGGCCACCGTCGTGACGGCGATCATCCCGCTGATCCAGCGGGACATCATCGACAACGTCATCGTCAGGCACACCCAGTCGATCTGGCCGCTGGCCATCGCGCTGCTGGGCTTGGCGGCGGTGAACTTCGGGGCCACCTTCGTGCGCCGCTATTCCGGCGGCAAGCTGTCCCTTGACGTGCAGCACGACCTGCGCACCGAAATGCTCGGGGCGCTGTCCCGGCTGGACGGCGCGCGGCAGGACGAGATCCACACCGGCCAGCTCGTGAGCCGGTCGATCTCCGACATCAACATGATCCAGGGGCTGCTGTCGTTCCTTCCGATCACCATCGGCAGCGCGCTGCTGTTCGTCGTCTCGATCGGCATCATGCTGGCCCTGTCGCCGCTGCTGACCCTGGTGGCCCTGGCGGTGGCGCCGGCGCTGTGGGCCATCGCGCTCCGCTCCCGGCACAAACTCTTCCCGGCCAGCTGGCACGCCCAGCAGCAGTCCGGCGAGGTCGCCGCCATCGTCGACGAGAGCGTCGGCGGGGTCCGCGTGGTCAAGGGCTTCGGGCAGGAGGACCAGGAACTGGAGCGGATGGAGGGCGCAAGCGCGCACCTGTACGCCTCCCGGGTCCGGCTCGCACGCCTGATGGCCCGGTTCAACCCCGCGCTGCAGGCGGTCCCCGCCCTCGGCCAGGTCGGGGTGCTCGCCCTCGGCGGCTGGCTGGCCATCCAGGGCTCCATCAGCCTCGGAACGTTCCTGGCCTTCTCCAGCTACCTCGCCATGATGTCCGGCCCGGTCCGGATGCTCACCGCCCTGGTCACCATCGGGCAGGAGGCGCGGGCCAGCGTCATCCGCGTGCTGGAGGTCATCGACTCCCGGCCCGTGATCACCGATCAGCCCGGCGCGGTGCCGCTACCGGCCGATGCGACCGGGATCGAGTTCGACGACGCCCAGTTCGGCTATGTGCCCTCCGAACCGGTGCTGCGCGGCCTCTCGCTGCGCGTCGACCCGGGCGAGACCGTCGCGGTCGTCGGCACCTCCGGCTCGGGCAAGTCGACGATCTCACTGCTGCTGCCGCGCTTCTACGACGTGAGCGGGGGCGCCGTCCGGGTGGGCGGCCACGACGTGCGGGACGTGACTGCCGATTCGCTGCGCGCATCCATCGGGCTCGTCATGGAGGACAGCTTCCTGTTCTCCGACACCGTACGGGCCAACATCGCCTACGGCCGGCCGGACGCCACCCATGAGCAGATCCTCGCCGCCGCGCGCGCCGCCGAGGCGGACGAATTCATCACCGAACTCCCGCAGGGCTACGACACCGTGATCGGTGAGCAGGGCCTGACCCTGTCCGGCGGCCAGCGGCAGCGCGTCGCCCTGGCGCGGGCCCTGATCACCGATCCACGGCTCTTGCTGCTGGACGACGCGACCTCGGCCATCGACCCGCGGCTGGAGGCGGAGATCCACGCCACCTTGAGCCGGGTGATGCAGGGCAGGACCACCCTGCTCATCGCGCACCGCCGGTCCACGCTGAACCTGGCCGACCGGATCGCGGTCCTCGACAACGGGCGGGTGGCCGACTTCGGCACACACGAGGAGCTCACCGACCGCTGCCCGCTCTACCGGCTGCTGCTGTCCGGCCCGGGTGACGACGTGGAGGGCATCGACGCCGGCGAGCTGGCCTACTACGAGAACGACGAGGCGCCGTCGGCCGCGCTGAACGGCGGCCAGGTGACTCCCGAGCTGTGGGATGCGGCCAAGGCGCCGGCCGGTTCGGCGCGCGGGCAGGACCACACGGGCGCCGGCGGCGGCCACGGATTCCACGGCGCCATGGGTGACGTGCCGCCCACCCCCGAACTGCTCGCCCAGGTCGACGCGCTGCCGCCAGCCCGCGATGTGCCCCAGGTCAACCAGGAGCAAGCGCGCGCCGGGGACCGCCACTTCACCCTGACCAAGCTGCTGCGGCCGCTCGCCGTGGCCATGCTGGCCGGGCTGATCCTGGACGGCCTCGACGCGCTCGCGACCCTGGCGCTGCCCGCCCTGGTGCGCAACGGCATCGATAACGGCGTCCAGGCGAAGGCGTTCGGCGCCATTGTGGTGGTGTCCATCATCGGGCTGGCCATCGTCTTCGCCGACTGGCTGGTCAACATCGCCGAAACGCTGGTCGTGGGGCGAAACGGCGAACGGCTGCTGTACACGCTGCGGGTGAAGATCTTCGCCCAGCTCCAGCGGCTCGGCCTGGACTTCTACGAGCGTGAGCTGGCCGGGCGGATCATGACCCGGATGACCACCGACGTCGACGCGCTGTCCTCGTTCTTCCAGACCGGCCTGATCACCATGGTCAGCTCGCTGATGACGTTCTTCGGCGTGCTGATCGCACTGCTCATTATCAACATCAAGCTGGGCTTGGTGGTGCTGTGCATCCTGCCGGTGCTCGTCGTCGCCACCGTGGTCTTCCGCTCCCGGTCGGCCCGGGCCTATCAGGACGCGCGGGAAAAGGTCAGCGTGGTCAACGCGGACTTCGCGGAGAACGTGGCCGGCCTGCGGGTCACCCAGGCGTACCGGCGGGAGGATCAGAACCAGGCCCGTTTCGCCCAGCGCAGCGACTCCTACCGGACGGCCCGGATGCGGGCCCAGCGCCTGATCGCGCTGTACTTCCCGTTCGTGCAGTCGCTGTCCACGGTGGCCGGCGCGATCGTGCTGATCGTCGCGACCGGTGAGGTCCGCAGCGGGGCACTCCAAGTTGGCGCCCTGATCGCCTACCTGCTCTACATCGACATGGTGTTCGCGCCGGTCCAGGAGATGTCGCAGGTATTCGACGGCTACCAGCAGGCGGTTGTCGGGCTGCGGCGGATCAAGGACCTGCTCCGGCTGCGGACGTCCACTCCCCCGGCCGCCCGGCCTCTCCCGGTGACGCAGCTGGACGGCCGGATCGAGCTGCGCGAGGTGCGCTTCGGCTACGAGACCGCGAGCCGGGATGCCATCAACGGGGTGAACCTCGTGATCGAGCCCGGCGAGACGGTCGCGCTGGTCGGGCAGACGGGAGCCGGCAAGTCGACGCTGGTCAAGCTCATCGCGCGATTCTACGACGTCACCGGGGGCGCGGTCCTCGTCGACGGGGTGGACGTCCGCTCCTACGACCTGGCGCAGTACCGGCACCGCCTCGGTGTCGTCCCGCAGGAGGCGTACCTCTTCGCCGGGACGGTCCGGGATGCCATCGCCTACGGGCGGCCCGCGGCGACCGACGCGGAGATCGAGGCGGCGGCCCGCTCGGTGGGCGCGCACGAGATGATCGCGCGGCTGCCGGGCGGCTACTACCACCCCATCGCCGAGCGCGGCCGGAACCTGTCGGCCGGGCAGCGGCAGTTGCTCGCGCTGGCCCGGGCGCAGCTCGTCGACCCGGACATTCTGCTGCTGGACGAGGCGACCGCCGCGCTGGACCTGGCCTCGGAGGCCGCGGTCAACCGCGCCACCGAACAGCTGACCTCCCGGCGGACGACCATCGTGGTGGCCCACCGGCTGACCACGGCGGCCGCTGCGGACCGGATCGTCGTCATGGACGGCGGCCGGATCGCCGAGATCGGCACCCATGCGGACCTCGCGGCCGCGGGCGGCACCTACGCGGAACTCTGGGAAGCCTTCACCGGCGACTCCGAACTAGTCGCCTGATCCCGGCCCGCGGCCCCGGCTCCCCGGCCCCGGCTCCTCGGCCCCGCTCCCCGGCCCCGCTCCCCGGCCCCGCTCCCCGGCCCCGCTCCCCGGCCCGGGCTCCCTGGCCCCGGCTCCCCGGCCCCGCGACGGCGGGGAGCGCCTGCGAGGCGGCAGTGCTCTTATTTGTGGCGACTTTTCACGCTTATTGTGGCGACTTTTCTGCGCGCATACCGCGCGGAAAAGTCGCCACGAATCCGGCCGGCCGGTGGCATCGGCTCCCGCGCCGCGGCCGTATGGCCTGGTCGTGCGGCTTGACGCCGGCCCGCATGAAGGGTGATGCTCAGTTCGACCCCTCTGCGCGGTCTCCGCGAGCCGGGTCGCGATGCGACAACGCTGTTGCAGATTTGGAGGCCATGTGACGGCCCTCCCGCTCACTCCCGGGCCCTCGCCGGGCGAGCGCAACATGGCTGCTCGGGCGGGCAAGCTGATCGCGGTCGCGGAGGACCTCGCGGGCGAGTTCTCGCTGCGGCCCCTGCTGGAAAGAATCCTGCAGCGCTGCACCGAGCTGCTCGGCTGCGACGCGGGCTCGATATGCAGCGTGGACGAGGCGGCCGGGACCTATCGCAAGGAGGCTGACATCGGCGTGGCCTGCCAGTGCGGCCGCGTCTTTCCGCTCACCGAGGGGATGACCGGTGTCGTGGTGGCGCGCCGCGCCCCGGTGTGGTTTACCCGCTACGACGATGTCCACGGCGGGCACGTGGCCCCGGAGGCACGCGCCAAACTACGCGGCGTCATCGGAGTGCCGCTGGCGTGGCGCGGGCGCATCATCGGCGCGTGCGTGGTGTTCAGCCGGGACGAGCGGCGGGTCTTCGGCCCTGACGACGCCGAGCTGCTGGAGCTGTTCGCGAAGCACGCGGCGATCGCCCTGGCCAATGCCCGGATGTACGAGGTGGCCGAGGAACGCGCCCGGGCCGAGGCGGCGGCGGCCGAGCGTGATCGGCTGCTCGGCGACGTCCATGACAGTCTCACCCGGCGGCTGGTGAGCGTCAGGGTCCATCTCGGCGGTGCCGAGCGCGATCTCGCCGCGAGCGCCGCCAGGGGAACAACTGGCGGCGCTCCACCAGCCGACGACGGGACCGCCGTGGTGGCGGAGCACTTGCGGCAGGCCGGCCTGGCCGCCAGGGAGGCGCTGGTCGAGGCGCGGCTGACGTTGCTCGGGCTGGCCGGGTCGCCGCTGGATGGGCGGACGCTCGACGTCGCGCTGCGCTCCGAGGCGGCCTGGGCCGAGAGTGTTGGCCGGCTCGAGGTCAGGTTCGTGTCCGCCGGCCCGCCCGTCGCCCTGGACGCGCGGTTGTCGCGCGAGGTGCTTCGCGTCGCGCGTGAGGCGCTCACGAACATCGTTCGGCATGCTGAGGCCCACTCCGTCCGGCTCGGCCTGCTCTATGATCGGGCCGCCGTGTCCCTGCTCGTCCAGGATGACGGCCAGGGCTTCGACCCGAAATCGGGGTGGCAGGGCGAGCGGTTCGGGCTGCGCGCCATGACTGAGCGCGCGCGGGAGCTCGGCGCGACGATCGACGTCGATTCGCTGGCCGGCTGGGGCACCCGGATCCGCGCTCGGTTCCCGTACCTGCGGAATGCGGAGCAGGCGGGTCCGGGGCTGCGCGTGCTCGTCGCGGCCGGGCGGCCCGTGCTGCGGGCCGGCCTCGGCCGACTGCTGTCCTGGACTGAGCCGGGACTGGAGGTGATCGGTGAGGTCGCGACGGCGGAGCAGGCCCTTGAGGAATGCGACATCCTGCGGCCCGATGTGGCGCTGGTCGACCTTGGCCTCCCGGCCGGCGGCAGCCTGGGCCCGCGGACCGGCGCCGGCCACGGTGTGGTCGGCCTGCTGCTCAGCCATGACCCCACCTTCGCCGTGGTGGGGCTGTGCGAATTCGGTGACGAGAAGCGGGTCGCCGAGGCCATGCGGGCCGGGGCACGCGGCTGCGTGGATATCGACGCCGATGGCCCCGAACTCGCCCGGGCCGTGGTCGCGGCCGGCCGGGGCCAGGCCGTCCTGTCCGGTCCAGCGCTCCGGCAGTTGTATGACGGCCTTCGGGCCGACGACCTCGGCTCGGCCCTGACGGAGCGCGAACGTGAGGTTCGCAGCCTCATGGAACGGGGACTGCCCGACAAGGTCATCGCCGAGCAACTGGTGCTCTCGGTGCGAACGGTGGAGAAGCACGCTGGCGCTGTGCTGCGGAAGACCGGCGCCCGCAACCGCACCGAGCTGGCCGCGATGGCCGGACGGCCCCTGCTCAGATGAGCGCCCGGTAGGGAAAGTCCTCCCCTGAAATGGGGGTTTCCACCGATCCGGTCTCGGGGCCGCAGTGCATAAGTTCGGATCGTCTCGCAAGGAGGTCCGCCCGTGCCCGTCGTGCCGCTGAAGGAAATCGTCGACAAGGCGTTCGCCGAGCGCTACGGCGTGGCTGCGATCAATGTGGTCAACGATCTGACTCTGGAAGCGGTGCTGGCGGCAGCCGTCGAGCAGCGCTCCCCGGTCATTGTTCAGACGTCGGTCAAGACGGTGCGGTCCGTCGGCATCGACCTGCTGTTCGGGATGTGGCGCGAGCTGACCGCGGGGATCGAGGTTCCGGTCAGCCTGCATCTCGACCATTGCCCCGACCGCACGGTCCTCAGCAGCTGTCTGCGGAAGGGGTGGAACTCCGTCCTGTTCGACGGCTCCAGGCTGCCGGTGCGGGAAAACCAGCGGCAGACCGTGGAGGTCGTCGCCGAGGCCCGCGCGTACGGCGCGAATGTCGAAGGCGAGATCGAAGCCATCACCGGCGTCGAGGACGGCATCGGCTCCGACGAGGTGGCCAAGCAGCAGTCCCTGCCGGTCGCGCTGGAGTTCATCCGGAAGACCGGGGTTGACGTCTTCGCGCCCGCGATCGGCAATGCACACGGCGTTTACCATGCCGAGCCGCACCTCGACGCGCAGCGGGTCTCCGACATCGTGGCGGCGCAACCGATCCCGATTGCCCTGCACGGCGGCACGGGCATGACGGATGCCCAGTTCACCGATCTGATCGCCCGCGGCTGCGCCAAGGTGAACATCTCGACGGCGCTCAAGGTCACCTATATGAAAGCCAATCTGTCTTTCCTGCGCGGGGCGCAGGAGCGCGACAGCTGGGATCCCCCGTCCTTGTTCACCACGGTGCGGGCCGCCGTACTGGACATGGCGGCCGACCACATGCGCCGCTTCGGCAGCGTCGGCCGGGCCTGGTGAGCGCGGCATGACCAGCTCGCCAGCTCCGGCGCTGGTGTTCGACTGCGACGGGGTGCTGGCCGATACCGAGCGCTACGGGCACCTGCCGGCGTTCAACCAGACCTTCGCGGAGTTCGGCCTCCCGGTGCGCTGGAGCGTGGCTGAATACCGGCAAAGGGTCCGCATTGGCGGCGGCAAGGAGCGCCTGGCCAGCCTGCTGACGCCGGAGTTCGTCGCTGCCGCCGGTTTGCCCGCGGATCCGCCGGGGCAGCAGGCCGCGGTGGCCGCCTGGCACCGGCGGAAGACGGAGATCTACACCGGTCTGGTCGCATCCGGCGCTGTCCCGCCCCGGCCGGGCATCGCCCGGATTGCCGCCGAGGCGCTCGACGCGGGCTGGACCCTCGCGGTCGTCTCGACCTCCGCGGAAGTCTCGGTGCGGGCGACCCTGGAACGGGCCGTCGGCGCCGAGCGGGCCCGGGCGATCGCGGTTTTCGCCGGCGACATCGTCGCCCACAAGAAACCAGCCCCGGACATCTACCTGCTCGCCGGCCAGGAGCTCGGCGTGCCGGCCAGCCAGGTCGTCGTGGTGGAGGACTCCAGGAACGGCCTCATGGCCGCCACCGAAGCCGGCCTGACCTGCGTGATCACCGTGAACGACTTCACCGCCGACGAGGACTTCAGCGAAGCGGCGCTGGTTGTCTCCTCCCTCGGTGACCCGGCGGGCGAGCCCACCGAAGTGCTGGCCAACCGCAGCAACGCCACGCCCGGCGACTGGATCACCCTGGCGGATCTGGCCAGCGTGCTGTCCGATGATGGCCGTCCGCAGGCAACCGCCGGCGTCGCGGCGGTGCCCCCGAACCAAGGAGCGTCCATGCCCACAGCAAGCTTCGGCGACGTCGAGGTCGTCGTCCGCACGATCGCGCAGGTCGCGGTCGACAACGAGAAGGCATTCGGCGATCTCGACGCGGTCGTCGGCGACGGCGATTTCGGTTACTCGATGGCCCGCGGCTTCGAGCTGGTGCTCCAGGACTGGGACAGTTTCGATCGCACCGACATCGGCACGTTCCTGAAGAAGATTGCTGTCGTCATCACCAGCCGCATCGGCGGCACCTCTGGCCCCATCTGGGGCACAGCCTGCCTGCGGGCTGGCACGACGGCTGGCGCCACCGTCGAGCTGGAACCAGCGCAGATCGTCGCCATGCTGCGGGCCGCCATCGAAGGGATCAAGGCCCGCGGGAAATCCGACGTGGGCGACAAGACGTTGCTCGACGCCCTCGTCCCCGCGGTCGACACGATCGATGAGCACGTCAGCCGGGGAGGCGACGCGGCCACGACGCTACGGGCGGCGGCGGTCACCGCACGCGAGCGTGCCGAGGCGACCCGGTCCATGCAGGCCATGCGCGGCCGGGCCAGCTACACCGGCGAGCGCAGCGTCGGCACCCTCGATGCGGGCGCTGTCGCAGTTGCGGTCATGTTCGAGGCACTCGCTGAGCTCTGGCCGGAGCGCCCGGCCCAGTCCTGAATCTCCTGGAGGCAACCCGTGAAGAAGTTCGTCAATGACCCGCGGCAGTTCGTGCCTGAGATGCTCAAGGGCATCGCTCTCGCCAACCCGGACACGCTCAAATACGTGCCGGAGTACAACCTGATCATGCGGGCCAGCGCGCCCCGCGACGACAAGGTCTCGATCATCCAGGGATCGGGGTCGGGTCACGAGCCGGCCCACGTCATGATCGTCGGCAAGGGTATGCTCGACGCCGCCTGCCCGGGCGACGTGTTCGCCGCCCCGCCGATGGACTACGTGCTGGAGACCAGCAAGCTGCTCGCCTCGCCGAAGGGCGTCCTGCACATCATCAATAACTACACCGGCGACCGCATGGCCTTCGAGATGGGCCAGGAGATGGCCGAGGCCGACGGCATCACGATCGGCACGTTGCTGGTCGATGACGACGTCGCCGTGAAGGACTCCACCTATACGGTCGGCCGGCGCGGCGTGGCCGGAAACTTCTTCGTGATCAAGGCGGTGGGCGCCGCGTCTGAGCAGGGCGCGGATCTCGATGAACTGCTCCGGATCGGCAATAAGGTCAATTCCGTCACCAGGACGATGGGCATGGCGCTGACCTCGTGCACGCCGCCGGCCAAGGGTTCCCCGCTCTTCGAGCTCGGGGATGACGAAATGGAGATGGGCGTCGGCATTCATGGCGAACCGGGCCGCCGCCGGGAGAAGCTGGCCAGTGCTAACGAGATCGTTGACGAGTTGCTCGAAGCAGTCGTCACCGACCTGCCCTTCAGTCCGGGTGACGACGTAGCCCTTATGGTGAACGGGCTCGGCGGCACCCCGGTCAGCGAGCTGTACCTGCTGTATGGTTACGCGCACGAGCAGTTGGCGCAGCGCGGCATCAATGTCCGGCGTAGCTACGTTGGCAACTATTGCACCTCCCTGGACATGGCCGGCACTTCCATCACGCTCAGCCGCCTGGACCCGGAGATCGGGGAACTCCTCGCCGCACCCGCCGAAATCGCGATCCGGACATTCTGACGGCCACGGCGGTTCTGCTCGGCGCAGCGCAGCGGTCGAACCTGATAGCAGTAGTCGGTGGACGGGCACGTTCATCCGTCCGCCGACGCCCTGCACACCGCCCTGGTCCACCTGGGAAGCGCAGCGTAGGGGCTGCGGTGAGTGCCACCATGGAGCCGTGTATGGGCTGGTGTACCGGGTGCTGCTGCGGCGTCTCCCGGCGGAGACGGCGCACGCGGCCGGGTTCTGGCTGATCCGCGTCGCGGGCGCGATGCCTGGCGGTGACTGGCTGCTGCGGCGGTGGTTCACGCCGCGCGACCCGGTGCTGCGGGTACGGGCGCTCGGGCTCGACCTGCCGGGGCCGCTGGGGCTGGCCGCCGGGTTCGACAAGGACGCCCGGGGCGCCGACGCACTCGGCGCGCTCGGGTTCGCGTTCGTGGAGGTCGGCACGGTGACGGCCCAGGCTCAGCCGGGTAATCCGCGACCCCGGATGTTCCGGCTGCCGGCCGACCGGGCGCTGATCAACCGGATGGGCTTCAACAACGCGGGGGCGGCGGCCGCGGCGGAACGCCTGCAGCGGCGCGCGGACCGGATCCGCCGGGCGCGGCGGGCCAGGCGGGCCCGGCGGACCTGGCGGACCTGGCGGACCTGGCGCACCCGGGGCGGCTCCCCTCCGGTGGCTGTCGGGGTCAACATCGGCAAGACAAAGGTGGTGCCGCCGGAGAAGGCGATCGCGGATTACGTGGCCAGCGCCCGGCTGGTCGCCGGGGTGGCCAGCTACGTCGTGGTCAACGTCAGCTCGCCCAACACGCCCGGCCTGCGTGACCTTCAGGCGGTGTCGTCGCTGCGGCCGCTGCTGACGGCGGTGCGGGAGGCGCTCGACGAGGCCGCACGCGGCGTGCCCGGTGCGGGCACCGGCACGGCCGGTGATCCGGAGGGCGAGACCGGTGCGGGGAGCGGCACGCCCGGTGATCCGGAGGGCGAGACCGGTGCGGGGAGCGGCACGCCCGGTGATCTGGCGGGCGCGCCCGGGGTTACTCGCCGGGTGCCGCTGCTGGTCAAGATCGCACCGGACCTGGCCGACGGCGACGTGGACGCGATCGCGGACCTGGCCGTGGAACTCGGCCTGGACGGGATCATCGCCACCAACACCACGATCGCGCGGCCCGGCCTGGCCAGCGACCCGGCGGAGGTCGCCGCCGCCGACGCCGGGGGGCTGTCCGGCGCGCCGCTGCGGCCACGGGCGCTGGAGGTGCTCCGCCGCCTGCACACCCGGGCCGGGGACCGGCTTGTCCTCATCGCGGCCGGGGGGATCGAGACGGCCGACGACGCCTGGGAGCGGATCGCCGCGGGCGCCACGCTCGTCCAGGCGTACACCGGTTTCATCTACGGGGGCCCACGGTGGCCGCGCCGGCTCCAGGACGACCTGGCCCGCCAAGCGCGCGCCGCCGGGCTGACCTCGATCAGCGAGGCCCGCGGAACCGGGGTGGCGCCCCGCACTCAGACCGGCCAGTCCGGCTGATCGTCGGGGACGCCCTGGGTGCGGCCGTGCGCCTCGGCGTGGGCCCGTCCCGCCGGTCACCCCGCGGGTAGCGGAAGATCTGCGCCCGGCTGCGCCCCCGGACATCGAGTGGTCCGTCCAGCCGGGACCCGGCCGGAGGTCGGGACAGGACCCGGCCGGAGGTCGGGCCAGGACCCGACCTAGGGTCGGGCTTGGACCCGAACTGCAGCCGGGCCGGGACGGATCAGACGGGCGGGGAATTTCGTGATTGAACTTAAGACGCCGGATGAGATCGAGGCCATGCGTGCCGCGGGGATCGTGGTCGCCGACGCGCTGGCCGCGGTGCGGGCCGAGGCTCTGGTCGGCGTGTCGCTGACCGCGCTGGATCAGGTGGCACGGGATGTGCTCGCCGACGCCGGCGCGTCCTCGCCGTTCCTCAACTACCAGCCCAGCTTCGCGCACAAGCCATTCCCGGCGGTGATCTGCACGTCGGTCAACGACGCCGTGCTGCACGGCATCCCGGACCGCTACCGGCTCCGCGACGGTGACCTGCTGAGCATCGACTTCGGCGCGGTCCTGGACGGGTGGGCCGGCGACGCCGCCATGTCGTTCAGCGTGGGCCAGCCCCGGCGCGCCGACCAGAAGCTGATCGGGACGGCCGAGACGGCGCTGGCGGCCGGAATCGCGGCGGTCACCGCAGGGGGCAGGATCGGCGACATCTCCGCTGCCATCGGCCGGGTCGGGCGGGCCGGGGGCTACGGGATCAACACCGACTTCGGCGGGCACGGGGTCGGCCACGCCATGCACGAGCCGCCCTCCGTCCCGAACGAGGGGCGCCCCGGCCGCGGAGTTCGGCTGCAGCCGGGCCTGGTGATCGCGATCGAGCCCTGGTTCCTGGGCGGCTCTCACGACGAGTACCGCGTCGACCCGGACGGCTGGACACTGCGCAGTGCTGACGGCTCACGCGGGGCGCACGTCGAGCACACGGTGGCGATCACGGCCGACGGCCCGCGCATCCTGACCACCCCGCTCGGCGCGGCATGAGCTGACCGCGCCCGGCGTACGCTCGGGACTCTGACGGGAGGAGCTCCCGATGCCAATCGACGCCGGCGGAATACGAGCCGGCCCAGCACGTGGACCCGGCGGTCGTCGCCGACATCGCCGACCGGCTGCTCACGACCGCCGGCTCCGCTGGATTTTCTTCACGCCTATCCCGCCGTTGCGGGTCAGGGCGCCTGGGGGCGGCCGGCGCGGCCGAGGACTGCGGGGTCGCCGGTGGCCGACAGGCCGGCGGAGCGGGCGTCTTTCAGGGTGAGCTTGCCCGCGAGCACGCCCATGATGAGGCGGGGCTCACCGGCCAGGGTGAGGTCCGGGGCAGGCGGGACCCCCTTGCGCAGCTCGACCTGGCCGTGGCCGACGACGACATGCACGGGGGCCTCCCCGGCGTCGAGGCCGATGGTCACGTCCGGGGCATCGGGGTCGGTATCGCTGAGGAAGTTCTCGGTGGGGAAGGTGAACCAGTTGGAGCGGAAGGCATCTGAGCCGTCCGCGGTGACCATGAGGTCAACGCCCCAGCGCCCGAGCGCGTAGAGCACGTCCTTGAGGGCCCGGCCGCGATCGGTCAGCTCGAAGAGCGTGGTCGCGATGGGCGGCGGGGCGGCCGTGCGGCTGATCAGGCCGGCCGCTTCCAACTCCTTGAGCCTGGCCGACAGGAGGTTCGACGCGACACCGGGCAGGCCGGCCCGAAGGTCGGTGTAGCGGCACGGACCCTGGGTGAGGAGCTCACGCACGATCAGCAGGGTCCAGCGATCACCGACGACATCGAGGGCTTTGGCCACCGAGCAGTACTGGCCGTAGGACTTCATCCTCCTGATTCTAGTACGACTAGAATTGTTTGTTAACTAACTACTTGATTTTTTCAACCATGTGTCTTAGAAATTGAACCATGCATCGAAAGACACCCATCCTGGTCTCCCTGCTGATCGCCGCGTTCGTCATCAACCTCGACACGACCATGGTCAACGTCGCACTGCCCGCGCTGGAACGCCAGCTGGGCGCGACCACCACGCAGCTGCAGTGGGTCGTGGACGCCTACAACCTGGTTTTCGCCGCGCTCCTGCTGAGCGCGGGCAACCTGAGCGACCGCCTGGGGCGCAGGCGGCTGCTCATCACCGGCCTGCTCGTCTTCGGCGCGGCCAGTGTCGCGGGCTCGTTCGCGACCGCGACCGGTGAGCTGATCGCAGCCCGGGCCGTGATGGGCCTGGGTGCGGCCCTGACATTCCCCGCCACCTTGTCCCTGATCACCGGCACTTTCGTGGAGCGGCGGGAGCGGGCCAGGGCGATCGGCCTGTGGGGGGCGAGCGCCGGGGCGGCCATCGCCCTCGGGCCGATCGCGGGCGGCTGGCTGCTGGACCGGTTCTCCTGGTCGAGCATCTTCGTGGCGATGGGCCCGGTGGCCTTCGCGGCGGTCGTGCTGGCCGCAGCGTTCGTGCCCGGTACGCGGGGCGACGGCGCGGGGAGGCTGGACGTCGGCGGCCTGGTCTCCTCGGCGGCGGCGATCGGCGTGCTGGTCTTCACCATCATCGAGGCGCCGTCTTACGGCTGGGCTTCGGCCCGATCCCTCGCGGGCTTCGCGGCCGCCGCGATCCTGCTGCTGGTGTTCGTGCTGAGCGAGCGCCGGTCCCCGGCACCGATGATCGACGTGCGGATCTTCCGGAACCGCCGCTTCAGCGCGGCCAGCGGAGCGGTGACTGTCTCCTTCTTCACGCTGTTCGGCTTCATCTTCCTGATGACGCAGTATTTCCAGTTCCTCCGGCACTACAGCCCGCTGTCGACCGGGGTGCACCTGCTGCCGGTGGCGACGGCGGTGGCGATCGGCTCGGTCGCCGGAACCCAGACCGCCGTCCGGACCGGCACCAAGGCCGTCGTGGCGGGCGGCCTGCTGCTCATCGCGGTCTTCTACTTCTGGGTGGCGGCCACCACCAGCACCACGCTGAGCTACGGCATCATCTCGGTGCAGATGGTGGTCTACGGACTCGGGCTGGGGCTCACGTCGGCCCCGGCCACGGAGTCGATCATGGGCGCGATCGCCGCGCGCACGGCGGGGGTCGGGTCGGCGGTCAACGACACCACGCGGCTCGTGGGCGGGACGCTGGGCGTCGCGGTCATCGGCAGCGTGTACGCCTCGCTCTACCAGCACCGCATGGGCGGCCTGCTGGGGGCCGGCGTCCCCGGCGGGCTCGTACAGATCAGCCGGCAGTCCGTTGGCGCCGGGCTCGCGGTGGCGCAGCAACTCGCGGCCAGCGGTCAGACGGCACTCGGGCAGATCGTGAACGTGACGACCACGGACGCCTTCCTGCACGGGCTGCGGGTGGCCTGCGTGGTCGCGGCGGCCGTGGCCCTGGCCGGCGGTATCGCCGCCGCGGTCCTGCTTCCCTCCCGGCCCCCGGCCCCCACCGTGCTCACTGCCCCCGCCGGGCCCGGCGACCTCACAGTGGTGCCCGGCGACCGCACCGTACCGGCCACCGACCAGACAACCAGGACCACCGAACGGACGGCACGATGAGCACTGTTGACGACCTGAAGGCGCGGAACACGAGGTTCGCGCGAGAGGCTTTCACGCCGAAAGTCTCCCTGATACCGGCCCTGAAGACCATCGTGATCAGCTGCGTGGACTCCCGAGTGGAACCGGCGCATGTGCTGGGGCTCGGCGACGGCGACGCGGTGGTCATCCGTAACATCGGCGGGCGCGTCACCCCGGCGGCGATCGAGACGCCGGCGATGCTCGGCGCCATCGCCCGGGATGCGGGGACACCGCCCGGGGCCGGATGGAACCTGATCGTGCTGCAGCACACGGGCAGGCCCTATTCGGTCTGGCCCTTTTATTCCGTTTTATTCCGTCTGGCCCTTTTCCGCCACGGCTATCGAAGCGATGGTCGCGGTCAGCTGCTGCGCGGTGGCCTTCACTGAGCCGGGCGGCTGAAGCGGATACCGGCCGAGCTCGTACCCGGCCGGGGGCTGGCCGCCGGCGGCGCGGGCCCGGTACCCCTCGGCCAGCATCGCCCCAAATTTCTCGATGAAAGCGAGCTGGCCGGGGATAATGCAGCCGAAGTTCCTCGCCTCGGTCAGCGCATCGCTGGTGTCCCAGCCCATGACGGCCATCCGATAGCACGCGGTCATCACGCCCGTCCGGCATTTGCCGGCCTCGCAGTGCACGTAGGTCAGCGGGGCCCCGGGCCCCGTCAGCAGATCCAGGAGCTGGACAACCTGTGCCGGCTTCGGCGGTTCCATGTCCACGATGGGAATGTGGTACGTCTGCAATTCACCGGCCAGGCCGGCTTTCCCGATAAGGAGACGGTCACCGGCGACCATCTCGGCGCAGAGATTGACCGTGGCCCGGAAGTGCTGGCGGCGGCCCAGGTCGATCAGTTTCTGCGGGCCCGGGCGCTCGCCGCGCGACATAACAGCCGAAATGCCGTAGGTGTACGACGGGACCGGATAGTCGGACAGAAAACGGAGCAGCGGGACTCGTTCGAGATTCCCGTAAACGTCGGCCGCCGCATCTTCCAGGTCATCGAAGATCCTCCGCCACAGGGTGGGGCTGGGGATAGCGCTGACGATCCCGGCTACCTGAGCGCGTGCGCCCTCCGGAAGGTCTTCCATCGCGTGCGCCACGTGGGGCGGGTCGGGCGGAACAGGTACCTCTCCCTGAGCAAAGCCGTCATGAGCGTCCATGGCCGTTGTCCTCCCCTGCTGTCGCCCCGCTACGACGTGGGCCTGCCCGGCAAATGCGGGGTCGCCGGGGGCATCGTGACGGTGTCGCCGGGCAAGGGAGGCGTCGGCACGTTCTCCCCGCCGCTGGACGCGGCGGCAACAGCGTACGCGGGCAGCGCATCACCAGGTACCTCTCAGCAGCCCTGGGGCTCAACCTCGTCGCCTCGGCCCCTGCGGCGCCGGCGATAGCGGAGTAGATCCGGACGAGACGCTCGCGGTCATACCGCGCGGACGCCGGCCTCGGTGAACGCCGCGCGGGCCTGGTCGATCTGCGCGGCGGTTGGCGGGGTCACCTCGGCGCAGGGATAATCCAGGCCGAGTGCGGCGTACTTGGCGGCACCGAGCGTATGGAACGGCAGCACGTCGACCCGTTCGACGTTGCCAAGGGACGCGACGAACCGGGCGAGCGCGGCGACGTTGCCGGGGTCGTCGGTCCAGCCGGGGACGAGGACAAAGCGCACCCAGACCAGCTGCCGGCGGGCGGCGAGGCGGCGCGCGAACGCGAGCGTCGGGCCGATACCGCGGCCGGTCACCTTTCGGGCGATGGCCGGGTCGAACGACTTGATGTCGAGCAGGACCAGGTCGGTAGCGTCCAGCAGCGCGCCGTCGGCGCGGGTGCCGAGGTAGCCGGACGTGTCGAGCGCGGTGTGCAGGCCGAGTTCCTTCGCGCCGGTCAGGATGGCCCGGGTAAACGCGGGCTGCAGCAGCGGCTCGCCACCGGAGACGGTCAGCCCACCGCCGGCCGCGCCGATGAACTGGCGGTAACGCGCGGCCCGGGCGAGCACCTCGGCGGCACTCATCCGCCGCCCGTTCCGGGCGGACCAGGTGTCCGGATTGTGGCAGTACACGCAGCGCAACGGGCAGCCCGCGGTGAAGACGACAAACCGGGTGCCGGGGCCGTCGACGCCGGTGGACAGGTCCCAGGAGTGCACGGATCCGGTGATCTCGGCGGCCCCGGTGCTCTCCCCGGCCGGCACCGTGCTTTCCCCGGCCGGCACCGTGCTCTCCCCGGCCGGCACCGTGCTCTCCCCGGCCGGCACCGTGCTCTCCCCGGCCGGCCCGGTGCTCTCCCCGGCCGGCACCGTGGATGCCTGGAGCAGGCGGGCGGTGGCGGCGGTCATGTCAGACCGACCGGTGGAACGTGCGGCCAACGACGTCGAGTTGTTGTTCGCGGGTGAGCCGGACAAAGTTAACCGCGTACCCGGAAACCCGGATCGTCAGCTGCGGGTAGCGCTCGGGGTGATCCATCGCGTCGAGCAGGGTGGCGCGGTCGAGCACGTTGACGTTCATGTGGAACCCACCGCAGGCGACGTACCCGTCGAGGACGCCGACGAGGTTGCCGACCTGTTCCTCCGGGGTGCGGCCGAGCGTGGCCGGGGTGATGGACTCTGTCAGCGAGATGCCGTCTTCAGCGTGGCTGTACGGCAGCTTCGCGACCGACAGTGCGGCGGCGACCAGGCCGTGCCGGTCGCGGCCATTCATCGGGTTCGCCCCGGGCGCGAACGGCTCGCCGGCTCGCCGGCCGTCCGGCGTGCTGCCGGTGTGCTTGCCGTAGACGACGTTGGAGGTAATGGTCAGCACCGACTGGGTGTGCACCGCGCCGCGGTACGTCTCGTACTGGCGGACCTTGTCCATGAACGTGCGCACAAGCCACACCGCGATGTCGTCGGCGCGGTCGTCGTCGTTGCCGTAGGTCGGGAAGTCCCCGTCGGTGCGGTAGTCGACGACGAGGCCCGTGTCATCGCGGACCGGCCGCACGGTCGCGTACTTGATCGCCGCAAGGGAGTCGGCGGTGACGGACAGGCCGGCGATGCCGCAGGCCATCGTGCGCAGGACGCTGTAGTCGTGCAGCGCCATCTCCAGCCGCTCGTAGGCATACTTGTCGTGCATGTAGTGGATGACGTTGAGCGCGTCGACGTAGGTCTTCGCGAGCCAGTCCATCATCGTGCCGAACCGGGCTACCACTTCGGCGTAGTCGAGCACCTCACCGTTCATCGGCGGCAACGGCGGCCCGACCTGCACGCCGCTGGCCTCGTCCCGGCCGCCGTTGATCGCGTACAGCAACGTCTTGGCCAGGTTGACCCGGGCGCCGAAGAACTGCATCTGCTTCCCGACCTCCATCGCGGAGACGCAGCAGGCGATCGCGGTGTCGTCACCCCACCGGGCCCGCAGCAGGTCGTCGGACTCGTACTGGATCGAGCTGGTGTCGACGGAGACCCGCGCGCAGAACCGCTTGAACGCCTCCGGCAACGCCGGGGACCACAGCACGGTCAGGTTCGGCTCGGGCGCCGGCCCGAGGTTGTACAGCGTCTGCAGGTAGCGGAAGCTGGTGCGGGTGACCAGCGGGCGGCCGTCGCGGCCGATCCCGCCGATCGACTCGGTGACCCAGGTCGGGTCCCCGGAGAACAGCTGGTCGTACTCGGGGGTGCGCAGGAAACGGACGATCCGCAGCTTGATAAAGAAGTCGTCGACGAGCTCCTGCGCCTCCTGCTCGGTGAGCCGGCCCGCGTGCAGGTCGCGCTCGAGGTAGATGTCGAGGAACGTCGAGGTGCGCCCGAGTGACATCGCGGCGCCGTTCTGCTCCTTGACCGCGGCCAGGTAGGCCAGGTACAGCCACTGGATCGCCTCCCGGGCGGTGGCCGCGGGCCGGGTGACGTCGTGGCCGTAGGAGCCGGCCATCTCGGCGAGCTCGGTGAGCGCGCGGATCTGCTCGGCGAGTTCCTCACGGTCGCGGATGACGTCGGCGGTGGACGGGCGGGTGTCCAGGCCCGCCTTCTCGGCCTGCTTGGCGGCGACGAGCCGGTCGACACCGTACAGCGGTACCCGGCGGTAGTCGCCGATGATCCGGCCACGACCGTACGCGTCCGGCAGGCCGGTGATGACGTGCGCGCGGCGGGCGGCCAGGACGTCGGCCGGGTAGGCGTCGAACACGCCGTCGTTGTGTGTCCTGCGGTACCGGGTGAAGATCTCCCGGACGGCCGGGTCCAGGCTGTAGCCGTAGGCGGCGAGGCCGCTCTCCACCATCCGCAGGCCACCGTTGGGCATGATCGCGCGGCGCAGCGGCGCTTCGGTCTGCAGTCCAACGATCAGCTCGTGCTCCTGGTCAATGAAGCCGGGGGCGTGGCTGGTGATCGACGCCGGGGTATGAGTGTCGACGTCGTAGACGCCGCGGGCCCGCTCGTCGGGGAACATCGCGGTCAGCCGCGACCACAGCGCGCGGGTGCGGTCGGTCGGCCCGGCCAGGAACGCTGCGTCACCGAGGTACGGGGTGACGTTGGCCTGGATGAAACCGCGGACGTCGATCCGATCCGCCCAGCGGCCGAGGGTGAAGCCCTGCCATGGGCTGGCGGCGATGCCGCCCGTGTCGGTGCGGCGCTCGGCGCGGCGCTCTGTACGGCGCTCGGCGCGGCGCTCTGTACGGCGCTCTGTACGGCGCTCTGTACGGCGCTCTGTACGGCGCTCTGTACGGCGCTCTGTGCGGCGCTCTGTACGGCGCTCTGTGCGGGTCGACTTAATGGTGGCGCTCACGTTCTCTCCCTCTTCGCAGCGGACCCCGGTGCTCCGGGACCCGGCGCTGCGCGACAACCTTTTGTTCTAACCACAAACTTATCGCTGCGCTCGGGCATACTCACGGGTCTTAGGTCCCCTGCGGCCGGCACGGAGGCCCTTATCCGGCACCTTCGTCTCCGGCGCGCACCTGAACCCGGCCGTCAGCATCGCCCTCGCCCTGCGCCGCGACTTCCCCTGGTCCCGGGTCCCCCGGCTACATCGTGGTCCAGCCGATCGGGGCAACCCTCGCCGCCCTGGTCCCGCACGCCATCATCAACGTCCCGGCCACCTACGGGTCCAACTACCCCGCCCACGGCAGGGAACCGCCGGACGCAATGAGCCGGCATCACCGGTTCCGGATGAATCACCCTGCGGGGGTGAGCCGAGGTGCCCCCGAGGGAGATTGACTGACGCCACGGCGTCAGAGGGCCGACAGCCGTCCAGGTGGCTAAGGGCACGTGACGCTCGCACGGCCGTGACACCCTGAGCTTGTCTCGTAAGGACGAACGTGACCATTGAGCCTTACCAGCAGTTGCCTGCGGCGAAACGGAGGCGGCTGACCATCTGGGCGGCGCTGCGCACTGTGCTGGCCACGACAGTGCTTGTGGTTCTCTACTACGTGCTTCCGCTGGACCGGCCATGGGATGCCGACACGGCGGTTCGTCTGCTCGTCGGCCTCCTGGTCTTCGTGGGCGTCGTGGTGTGGCAGGTCAGGACCATCATCGGCTCCCGTTACCCGGCTCTGCGGGCCGCCGAGGCACTGGGGCTGATCCTTCCCCTCTACCTGGTGCTGTTCGCCTCCACGTATTTCGTGATGGAACGGGCCTCAGCGGGGAACTTCACCCAGTCGCTGACCCGCACGGATGCCCTGTACTTCACGGTGACCGTCTTCGCGACAGTGGGCTTCGGGGACATCACCCCCAAATCCGAGGTTGCCCGGGAACTGGTCATGGTGCAGATGCTGGGTGACCTCGCGCTTCTGGGCATCGGCGCACGGCTGCTCCTGACCGCCGTCCAGCGCGGCCGGGAACGAAGATCGGCCGAGGACCCCGGGTCGGCTTCCTGACCTCGGCTGTCTCGGCGGCCACCGCCGGCTTGCACGTGGGCCTGCCCGAAAAGTACCGGGTGCAGCCCGCATGGATAGTTCGGGCGGTGCTGGTCGCGCTGCTGGCCGCCTTGATCATCGGGGACCCGGGCCGCATCGACCGGCAACGGACATGGCTGCGGGTCGTCACCGGCATCGTCATAGCCTGCATCGCGTTGGCGAACTTGTACGCCGCCGCCCGCCTCGTCAATGACGTCCTCACCAGCAACAAGATCTTCGCGAGCAATGCCACCGGGCTGCTGGCGACCGGCGGGGTGATCTGGCTGACAAACGTAATCGCGTTCGGGCTGTGGTACTGGGACCTCGATCGGGGTGGCGCCGCCGCCCGGGCGCACCACCCCGACGCAAACCCGGCGTTCATCCTCCCCGAGATGCCATGGTCGTCAGGGCACCATGCACGCGGTGTCTTTTCAATTTCCGAACGGACGTTATCGATCCTGTTTCCGAAGAATGTCAGTATCTCATGGGATGATTCGATTATGTGTTCCCCTGGAATGACCGCACGGGACGAGGTACTGGCCGGCCTGGCCGCCCTCGGCCCCGGCGCCACGAATGCGGTCGAGCTGCTGGGCCAGGTTCGGGACCTGGCCGGGTTCATCGACCGTGCCCAGGGGGAACTTGCTCGTTTGGCTGCCGCCCTGGACGCGGTCGATGGGGCCGCCGAGGCCGGGTATTCCTCCACGGCGGCGTTCTTGCGGCATGGCTGCGGGCGGTCGGCGGGGCGGGCGGGGGAACTGGTGGCCACCGGCCGGGCGCTGCGGGCGCTGGCAGCGACCGGGAAGGCCTTAATGGCAGGGGAGATCTCGTTTGACGCCGCGCACGTGATCTGCCGCGCCGCCGCCCAGATCCCCGATCCGGCGATGGTAGAGGTAGCGGAGGAGCAGATGCTGGCCTTCGCCCGCATCCCCGCACCGGACGAGCCCACGCGCGGACCAGACGGACCGGACGACGGCGGGCCGGAACCAGACGGCACGCAGCCAGAACCCGATGGCGGCCAGCCGGAGCCGAACAGCACCGACGCCGGCTCGGACGAGGCGCCCGGTCAGCCCGCTGGCCCAGGCCCGTGGTGGGCCGCACCGGCGCTGGACCCCGGCCAGCTGCGCCGGTTGGGGGAGGAACTGATCTACCGCGCCGACCAAGAGGCGGCCGAGGAACGCGAACGCAAGCGTTTTGAGCGGCGGCACCTGTCGTTCGGGTTCACGCTGGACCACACCGGCACGATCACCGGGGCGTGCGGGGACACCCTGTCGGCGGAGATCATCAAGACCGCCGTGCACGCCTTCGGGCCGCCGCTGGGAACCGAGGACCTGCGGACGGCGGCGCAGCGGCGGATGGACGGCCTGACCGCCGCATGCCAGGCTGCCCTGGATTCCGGGGCCGCCGGGACCAGACACGGCGCCGCCCCGCACCTGAGCATCCTGGTCGAAGAGCAAACCCTCGCCGGCGCCGACGGGACCACAGTCACCGGCTCATCCAAGACCGGTGCGCCCGGGACCGGCCCATCAGCAGCCACTTGTTCCTATACCGCTTGTTCCTATACCGCCGCGCCAGGGACTACCCGGACATCCGGGGCCGCCTGTTCCTGCACCGCCGGGACCGGTCCTGCCAGCGGGACCGGTGCGGGGCCCGCGCCGACCGGGACACCGGCCCCGCCGGGGCCGCCGCCGGCCCGGACCGGCTACGGCGCGATGCTCACCGCCCGCCAGGTCCTGGCCCTAGCCTGCCGCGCCGACCTGTCGGTCATCCGCTGGCGCGACGGCATCCCGCTCGACGTCGGCCGCCGCTACCGCACCGAAACCCCCGCCATCCGCCGCGCCCTCGAAACCAGAGACCACGGCTGCCGTTTCACCGGCTGCGGCATGCCGGCCGTCTGGTCCACCGCCCACCACCTCAAACCCTGGAGCGAAGGCGGAGTGACCAGCCTCAACGACACCGCCCTGTTCTGCTTCGTGCACCACCACTACTACATCCACCTGCTCGGCTGGACCGTTAGCGGTGACCCGAACGGCACCTTGCGATTCACTCACCCCAACGGGTGGCTGACCTTCGACAGCCCCCTGCCCAGCCAGAACAAACCCCGCGCCCCCTAACCCACAAGGCGGGCCACGCCCGCTCCCTTTGACCCAGCCACGGGCCGCACCGCGCGACCCAGACCCATCACACCGGCCGCACCCGGACCGGGACCGAGTCCTTTACTCAGCGGGGGCCAGGCTTTTGTCGATGTCTGCTACCAGCCGGCTCGATCCCCGTGGACAGCCGGATGAGCGACTCGGGGGCCGTCTCCGATGCCCATCGGGCTCGTCGTTCCCACGCCGACTCCACCCCGCCGAAGCTCGTAGCCGGGAGAACCACCCGCGAGGCCTGCCCCAGGTGCCCCCTCGGTGTCCCGCGTCGGCGGCTACGCTCTGATGGTCATCGAGGCGATGGCGTCACGATTGAGCCGGAAAGTGAAGTGGCTCGGCCCGTTGAAGCCGTCACCACCGACGGTCGCGAGGACGGTGACCGCCCCGTCGGCTGATGTGTCGACCGACTCGACCGCCAGCGAAACGCGCTTGCCGATGAACTCGGCGTCGCTCCAGGAGCGAATCTCCGCCGGGCCGGTGAAGGTACGGCCCCAGTCGTCGACGAAACCTCCGGGCCCGAACAGGGCAAGGAACTGCTCGATGTCACCGGCATTGGCGGCGTCGACGGCGGCCTGCACCGGCGCTGGGAGCTGGGTCACGGGAGGTATCTCCGGTCAGAGTCTGCGGCTCTGGACGGCAGGATACCGGGCCGCGAGTTGATCCGCGTGGTTCGATTCCGGCGGTTGCCCGGGAGGCCGACCTCTGACCCAGGAGGCTGTGGTCAGCAGCTTTACCCTGACGCAGTGTGAAGCTATCGACTTGGAGGCGTCATCTTCGCCATCGGAGACTTCGCCAGGCAGGCCAACACGGTTGGCTGCGTATCCCCGGAGGCTTGGTGGCGATGTCGGCGAGTCGGCCGATCACGACCTCACCCGCGAGGCGCAGCCGGCGCTCAATGTCCCGCCGCTTCTTCCCAAGCCGCACGATCTGGGCTGCTGCATCGGCTGCCTCAGCAAGATCTACCAGAAGGTCGTCGACGCCTCTGGTCACAGATCCAATCGCTATAAGAGTGGGACGAGTCGAAACAGATGAGAGAACTCGTCTCACATGTCCGCGTGGGCCGTCTCACGGTGTCCGCGTGGGCCGTCTCACGGTGTCCGCGTGGGCCGCCGTCTCACCGTGTCCGCGTGGGCCGTCTCACCGTGTCCGCGTGGGCCTCGGTCAAGTGCCGACGTAGGCCGCGAGGTGCTCGCCGGTGAGGGTGGAGCGGGCGGCGACGAGGTCGGCGGGTACGCCCTCGAAGACGATCCGGCCGCCGTCGTGGCCGGCGCCGGGGCCGAGGTCGATGATCCAGTCGGCGTGCGCCATGACCGCCTGGTGGTGCTCGATGACGATGACCGACTTGCCGGAGTCGACGAGCCGGTCGAGCAGGCTCAGCAGCTGCTCGACGTCGGCGAGGTGCAGCCCGCTGGTCGGCTCGTCGAGGACGTACACGCCGCCCTTCTCCCCCATGTGGGTGGCGAGCTTGAGCCGCTGCCGCTCGCCGCCGGACACCGTCGTGAGCGGCTGGCCGATGCTGAGGTAGCCGAGCCCGACGTCGGCGAGCCGGTCGAGGATGGCGTGCGCCGCCGGCGTGCGCGCCTCGCCCGCGGCGAAGAACTCCTTGGCCTCGTTCACCGGCATCGCCAGCACCTCGCTGATGTCCCGGCCGCCGAAGTGGTAGTCCAGCACCGCGGCGTCGAATCGCTTGCCCTCGCACACCTCGCATGTGGTGGCAATACCGGCCATCATGGCCAGGTCGCTGTAGATGACGCCGATGCCGTTGCAGTTGGGGCAGGCGCCCTCGGAGTTGGCGCTGAACAATGCCGACTTCACGTCGTTGGCCTTCGCGAACGCCTTGCGGATCGGGTCGAGCAGCCCGGTGTAGGTCGCCGGGTTGCTCCGCCGCGAGCCACGGATCGGGGTCTGGTCCACCGACACGACCCCGTCCCGCCCGGACACCGAGCCCTGGATCAGCGAGCTCTTGCCGGAGCCGGCGACACCGGTGAGGACGGCGAGTACGCCGAGCGGGATATCGACGTCGACATTCTGCAGGTTGTGGGTGCTGGCGCCACGCACCTCGAGCGCTCCCGACGGCGTGCGCACCGATGCCTTCAGCGCAGCCCGGTCGCCCAGGTGCTGGCCGGTGATGGTGCCGCCGGCCCGCAACGCCTCGACGGTGCCCTCGAAGCAGACGGTGCCGCCCGCCGTGCCGGCCCCGGGGCCGAGATCCACGACGTGGTCAGCGATCGCGATCGTCTGCGGCTTGTGCTCCACGACGAGCACCGTGTTGCCCTTGTCGCGCAGCCGCAGCAGCAGGTCATTCATCCGCGCGATGTCGTGCGGGTGCAGGCCGACGGTCGGCTCGTCGAAGACGTAGGTCACGTCGGTGAGCGACGACCCGAGCTGGCGGATCATTTTGGTGCGCTGTGCCTCGCCGCCCGACAGCGTCCCCGTCGGGCGGTCGAGTGAGAGGTAGCCCAGGCCAATCTCCGCGAACGAGTCAAGGTTGCGCTTGAGCGCGGCGAGCAGCGGTGCCGCTGACGGCTCGTCGAGGCCGTCGACCCACTCGGCCAGGTCGCTGATCTGCATCGCGCACGCCTCGGCGATGTTCATTCCCCTGATCCGCGATGACCGCGCCGCCTCGCTGAGCCGGGTGCCGCCGCACTCCGGGCAGGCGGTGAAGGTGACCGCGCGGTCTACGAACGCCCGGACGTGCGGCTGCATCGCGTCGGTGTCCTTGGACAGCATCGACTTCTGGATCCGCGGGATCAGACCCTCGTAGGTCATGTTAATGCCCGCGATCTTCATCCTGACGGGCTCGTGGTGCAGGAAGTCGTGCAGTTCCTTCCTGGTGTACTTGCGGATCGGCTTGTCCGGGTCAACGAAGCCCGATGCGCTGTACAGGCGGGAGTTCCAGCCACCCCCGGTGTAGCCGGGGACCGTGATCGCGCCCTCGTTGAGCGACTTGCTGTCGTCGTACAGCTGAGACAGGTCTAGGTCGGTGACGGTCCCTCGGCCTTCGCAGCGCGGGCACATGCCGCCGGTGATGCTGAAGCTGCGCCGTTCCTTCACGGTCTTCCCGCCGCGGTCGAACGTGACCGCACCCGCTCCGCTGATGGAGGCGACGTTGAAAGAGAACGCCTGGGGCGAGCCGATGTGCGGCTGCCCGAGCCGGCTGAAGAGGATCCGCAGCATCGCGTTGGCGTCGGTGGCGGTGCCGACCGTGGAGCGCGGGTCGGTCCCCATCCGCTGCTGGTCGACGATGATCGCGGTCGTCAGCCCCTCGAGCACGTCGACCTCGGGCCGCGCCAGCGTCGGCATGAAGCCCTGCACGAAGGCGCTGTACGTCTCGTTGATCAGCCGCTGCGACTCCGCGGCGATCGTGCCGAACACCAGAGAGCTCTTGCCCGACCCGGAGACGCCGGTGAACACGGTCAGCCGGCGCTTCGGGATCTCGACGCTGACGTCTTTGAGGTTGTTCACGCGCGCACCGTGCACGCGGATCAGATCGTGGCTGTCGGCAACGTGCGGCGCAGCCGACTGCGTGTCCGTCCTCGTGGCCATGCTCATCGTGTCCCATCTGTTAGACGGGGCCGCCTTCGCGGTCTCCGTCGGCCTCGCCTGGCTCGATCTAACCAGCTTCGAGCAGCCCGTCTGGTTCTGCTTCCGCCCGTGGAGCCTCTGGGCCCCGGCCGCGCGGCGCGCCCGGCCGAGGGGTCAGACCAGGTGACCGGTTCGCCGCGCACCGGCTTCGACCCGCGTGTGCTGGCCACGCCGTACCGCTGGTTCCGTATCTCCCCGCGCCGCATCCAGGCTTGGCGCGAGGTGAACGAGCTGCCCGACCGCGAGCTGATGCGCGACGGCCGCTGGCTGCCGCTCCTGCGGCAGCGCGTCGATCAGGTCGGCGGATCCGGTCTGAGTGGAAGCGGGTCGACTCAGCGGATCTCGTTGATGCGGATCAGGTTGCCCGCGGGATCGCGGAAGGCGCAGTCGCGAACGCCGTACGGCTGCTCGGTCGGCTCCTGGACGACCTCGGCGTCGGTGGCGGCCACCTTCTCGAAGGTGCCGTTGAGGTCCTTGGTGGCCAGCAGGATCCAGCCGTAGGTGCCCTTGGCCATCATCTCGGCGATGGTGCGGCGCTCGTCATCGGTGATGCCGGGATCGGTGGCCGGCGGCGCCAGGAGGATGGACGTGCCGGGCTGGCCGGCCGGGCCGACCGTGATCCAGCGCATCTTGCCCTGCCCGACGTCATTGCGGACCTCGAAGCCGAGGGTGTCGCGATAGAAGGCCAGGGAGGCGTCCGGGTCGTTGTGCGGGAGGAAGGTCGCGTAAATGGTGATGTCCATGGCGGTCAGGCTAGTTGCGGCCCGGTGACTCGCGCTTCTCGATTCCTGACCGGTCTGGTCACCTGTTTGGCCACGCACGGCGGCATCCCGGCCGTCGCGCGGGCCGTCTGGCCCCGGTAGGTGCTGGGCGGCACACCGGCCAGCTCGGTGAAGCGAGTGCTGAAGGTGCCGAGCGACGCGCAGCCGACCGCGAAACAGACCTCGGTGACGCTGAGGTCGCCCCGGCGCAGCAGCGCCATCGCGCGCTCGATCCGCCGCGTCATCAGATAGCTGTAGGGCGACTCGCCGTAGGCGAGCTTGAACTGGCGGCTGAGGTGCCCGGCCGACATGTGCGCGCCGCGGGCGAGCGCCTCCACGTCCAGCGGCCGCGCGTACTCCCGGTCGATCCGGTCCCGGACCCGGCGCAGCCGCGCGAGGTCGCTCAGGCGCTGCGCCGCGGCGGGTCTGCTGGTCACCTGTGCATCTTATGCATTCGGCACACCGTGATCATTGCCGACGGTGGCTACCCACTGAGGCCGATCGATCGACACCCGAGACACTTTCCGCTGTGGGCATAGCGCGGGATTCTGGTGAACGGCCCACGGGGTGCGGCGGAGATGCCCGGTGGCGTGAGCGCGTATGCGTCAGTAGGTCAGTGCGGCCGGGGCGAGGCGGCCGGTCACGTCGCCGACCAGGCCGGGTTGGCGGGGATTCAGCGAGCGGACCGGGGTGCCGGGCCGCAGGTCGATGGCCGACAGCTCGACCCAGATGAGTGACGGGCTCGAATGAGACCAGAAGTAATAGGTCAGGTTGGTGAGGTCGGTGGCCGAGGTCCACCAGGTCGGGTAGACGCCGAAGTCTTCATAGGGCGCGCCGGGCGGGCACGAGACGGTGCCGGCGATACCGACCACCCCGGCGATGGCCTCGGAGAGATCCGCGGGCTCAGGAAGATAGTGCAGGAAATAGGCGGCGCGCACAAAGCGGTCGGTGGACTCGATTCCGCCGGGCAGCAGCCGGTCGCCGCCGAAGGGGCGGTAATGGCGCAGGTGCTCTAGCTGTTCGTCGAAGGGCGGATCGTTCGCCACCACCTGGTACTGGGGGGCGTGGTGCACGCGGAGCTTCCCGTCGATCGGCTCCACGATCGCGGAGTCGCCGCTGGCGTCTTCCAGGGCGAGATGGCAGCCGAGTTCCTGGCCTCGTGCGGGAGCCGACACTACGGGCAGGTCATGCAGCGCCGCGACTGCCTCGTCCACTGTCGCGCAGTGATCCAGGACCCATTGTGCCCACAGCAGGTTCGTGATAGCGCCCGGGCTGCCTGGCGCCGCGAAGCCCGCGGTGCCCAGGTACAGCAGGTGCGCAGCCAGGCCCGCGCCGTTCACGGCGTCGGTCGTGCCGCAGTCCCACATGCTCAGCCCCACGACGCCGTATTGTGACTCCCAGGTCGCGTCGCCCGCCACCCTCTTCGTGCCCTCGGGCACGGCCCACAGCACCGGATCGTCGCTGACCTGCCAGTCCATGGTGCGCGAACACACCTTGGCCACGCCGTTATCCGACCAGAACACCCTGGTGCACATGTTGCCCCCCGTAGCAGACCAGTGACTCTAAGTATAACTTAGTACGCAATTCACCCGTTCCGGGGGCTATAGCCCCCCGCTGCCTGCGCCGGATACCGGGCTGTCTGAGGTCGTTACGCCGCGCGCCAGGCGGCGCTCTTCTGCCCGATCGCCGCACCCGGGCCTGGCGGCTGTGCTGAATGCCCCCGGGGCTGGCGCAGAACACTGGGAACCACGCGATGCCCAAGATGGTTATCGGGACTTCGAACGCATTGACGATTTCCGGAACCGCTTCCGTGCCTGGCGTAGCCTCATGCCTGCCTGGTGCACGGCCGTCAGGTAGTGCCTCCTTATCGCGTGTCGTGGGTGATACGCCCGTCCATCATGGTCAGCTTCACCGGCACCGAGTGGATCTCTTCGGGCACCACGCCGAACAGGTTCTTGGCGAGCACGGTCAGGTCGGCGTGCTTGCCCGCCTCAAGCGAGCCGGCTATGTCTTCCAGCCGTAGCTGGTAGGCGCCGTTGAACGTGTAACCGCGCAGCGCATCGTGGAGGTCAACCCGCTGGCGCGGAACCAGTGCGCGATCGTCGGGGAAGCCCGGCCGCTTCCGGGTCACCGCAGCTTCGATCTGGGTCAGCGGTGCGATCTCGCTGATCAGCACGCCGGGGATGTCCGAGCCGTACGTCACCAGTGCCCCGGAGCGGACGAGGTCGCCGTAGGGATAGAGGCGTTCCTCCATTCGCTCAGCGCCCAGCTTTGCGAGGTAGGTGTCGTAGAACGAGCCGTCGTAGTCGGTGCCCCACAGCAGCGTGCAGTTGGCGATCACGCCGAGCTCAGCGAACCGCTTCACGTCGGCCGGGTGGACGATGGTGTTGTGGCAGACGGTGTGGCGGGCTGTCCCGCGGCCGTGGCGGCGCTGCACGGCCTCGATGGCATCGAGAACTACCCGCGCCGAGCCGTCTGCGTCGATGTGGATGTGGCTGTCAAAGCCGGCCAGTTGGGTCAGCTCGATCTGGCGCTCGATGTGATCAGGGGGGAAGGTCATCTGGCCGGGTGATCCGTCCTTGCTGTCCTCGAACGGGGCGAGCAGGAGCGCGCCGCCGCTGAAGACCGTCCCGTCGGCCCACATTTTCAGCACGCTGATCGTGACGTGCTCGGACTTTATCCGCTTGTTCCAGTCTCTCAGCGTCGCGACCACCGAGGCCGGGTCGTCGGTGGGCTGCCGCGTCCACACGGTGCCCACGATCCGCACCGCAAGCTGCCCGGAGTTGTCGCGCTCGACGAGGTCCTGGTACACGGGCTCAGAGTTCTGGTTGGGGCCGAGGAGTATCCCGGCTTCCAGGTAGCCGGTGATTCCCCACGACGGCGCGGGCACCAGGGTGAGCTCTTGCGCATCGCGGATACCTTCCACGGTGAACGCGCCCAGGGCAGCGAGCATGGTCAAGATCGGGGCAACTTCAACCGCGTGGCCGCTTGGCCATCCGGCGGCGTCGCGGACGTAGTACTGAGCACCCGGGTCGGGGTCCTCGGTGCTGCGGTCCAGGCCGCACGCGTGCATGGCCGCGGTGTTGAACCACAGGTCGTGGCTGTCGGAACTGAGAATCGCAGCCGGCCGGTCGCTGACCGCCTCATCGAGCATCTCCCGGGTGGGGGAGTTGTTCTCGAAGTGGGCGGCCATCCAGCCGGAGCCCCTGATAACGCCGCCGGGGTGTGACGCCGCGTAGTCGCGGATCCGGGCCAGCATCTCCGCGGGGTCGGAGAGCCCGTTGATTTGCACGCCGAGCTTCGCCATCGCGCCGGACCCAGCCAGGTGGTTATGGGCGTCGATGAACCCGGGCAGCACCATGCCGCCGTCAACCTCGATGACCTCGGTGCCCGAGTCGGTGAACGAAGCCGCCCCCGCCTCCGGGCCGACATACGTGATCATCTTCCCCCGCACGACGACACACTGGGCCCACGGCCGGCCCGGGTCCATGGTGTAGACCTGCCCGCCTCGCAGCAGGTACGACTGAGCGCTCATCTCACGACTCCCCCGGTTGTGGCGCATCCCGGCGGAACTGTCAGCTGGCCAGCATCAGCATCTGCCTCGACATGGATGGAAATGTCCGACAGCCACGCGGTGCGGCGGTCCCGGGTGCGCCGCTCCATGGCCCGCAGGAAGGCCAGTTCAAGCGGGTACCCAATCAGCACAAACGCGGCGATCACGAGCGTTTGCCCGACCGTCTCGACCCACGGGCCCTGATCGCCGCTGCCCCACCTGATGATCATGATGCCCGCGGCCATCGTGATCACGTACAGCACGAGGACCGCGAGGATCAGGCGACGGCCGACGGCCGAGGCCATCCGCGAGTCAATGCGCCGCGACTCATCGACCACGCCAGACCACCGGCGCGCCGCCGCCGTGAGCTCCTCGCCGAGCCCAGGGCGGATCTCTCCTGGCGGCAGGAAGACGGTCAGTTCGACGTGATCGGCCCGGCGCGTCGCCCATATGCGCGCGCGTACCGACTCCATCGCCGGCCGAACGGTGTATTCGCTGTAGAACGCCGACGTTGGCGGTACTCCGTCAGCCACGAGAAGCTGTGAAGGGCGCTCCAGCCGGATCTCGAACTTCATGCGCGACCGAACTTCACGACGCCGCCCCGCACGGCCTGCTGATGGCGCAGGCACGCCAGGGAACCGAGTTGGGACAGTCCGGCTGGCACGCACCTCGCCGGTCGTGCCGCGCCCACCTGGGCTCTCGGCCCATCCGCGCGCGTCCTGGCTGCGGCCATGCGCTGTCCCCCGTCGGCCGAGACCCTCAATCGAAGAGTATCTTATTGATTACAACAAGCAGCAAAGGCGCAGTCGCCGTACGGCCAGACCCCGAGGTGGCGGCGAACGTACCAGCATGCGAACCGCTTGCTGGTTGAAGATGGGCTTCCGCCGGCCCGTCTGCGCAGGTCACGGACCCGAAAATGAGGTGCGGCGATCAGGCCAGCGGATTGCGCCAGCGCAGGCCGGGAAAGCGGGCGAAATCGGTGTCGTTCGAAAACATGTCCGCGTCGTATTCGAACGCGAATGCGGCTAGCTGAACGCCCGTTGTGAGGTTTCCGCCGGTCCCGACACTAGCCAGGAGGCTGAAGGCAATTTCAACATGCCTTGGGCCAGGGATGAGGTGGCTGATGTTGGGCTGGCCGAGCCACTCGGATACATATCCGGTGGCGGCATCGACGGTCAGCGGCGGGGACAGCACGCGCGGATTGGTCGCTATCCGGATGAACCCGAAGATGGCCGGGGAGGTGAGGCCGATCTCCGCGGAGGAGTTGACTGTTTCCTCCCACCACCCATGGGCGCCCTTGTGCTGCGGGAAGGCCGACACGACTGCGTAGAGCAGCAGATTGACGTCGGGGACGATCACGATCCAGGGCGCTTCCCGGCGGCAAGAATCGCCTCGTCCTCCAGTTCGTCGGCCAGGCGGTTGAAGCCGGCCAGGTCAAAGCCGGGCTGCACCGTCGCCTCGTGAACAGGAAGGTGATAGGGCTCCCGGCGTGACGGCGGCTGCGAAAGCTCCCGCCGCAGGGCATCGTTGATCACCTGTTTCCTCGATGTCCGCGCGCGGTGGGCGGCCTCGTCGACGAGCCGGGCGACGTCGGGGTCAAGGGTCAGGGTAGTGCGCACATAGACATCTTAGTGCCACCTAATAGAGGCATCAAGATGCCAAATTGGCTTCATGACGCCTGCGGGCTCCCCCACCGCCGGTTTACAGGTCGGGGAAGGAGCGGCCGGGGTTGTGCTCGGACAGCACGGACGCCGGCCCGATCAGGCTCTCGTCCGGTTCACCGATGACCTCCTCGGCCTTGCCCTCGTAGTCATACTTCCTCAGCACGTGCTTGATCGCCTCGAGCCTGGCCCGCTTCTTATCGTTGCTCTTGACCACCGTCCACGGCGCGTCCTCGCTGTCGGTGTAGTGGAACATCGCCTCCTTGGCATCGGTGTAGGCGTCCCACTTGTCGAGCGACTCGATGTCCATCGGGCTCAGCTTCCACTGCCGGACCGGGTCGATCCGGCGGATGATGAACCGCGTGCGCTGCTCCGAGCGCGTCACCGAGAACCAGAACTTCGTCAGGTGCAGCCCAGAGCGGACCAGCATGCGCTCGAACTCCGGCACCTCCCGCATGAACTCGCTGTATTCCGCGTCCGTGCAGAAGCCCATCACCCGCTCCACGCCCGCCCGGTTATACCACGAGCGGTCGAACAAGACGATCTCGCCCGCCGCGGGCAGATGCGGCACGTAACGCTGGAAATACCACTGGGTCTGTGCCCGTTCGCTCGGCCTGGCCAGCGCGACCACCGTGGCGCCTCGAGGATTCAGGTGCTCGGTGAACCGCTTGATCGTGCCGCCCTTGCCGGCCGCATCGCGGCCCTCGAACACGATCACGATGTGCTCGCCCGTGGACTTGACCCAGTTCTGCAGTTTGACCAGCTCAACCTGCAGCGGGCGTTTGAGGTACTCATACTCCTCCCGCGTCATCTTCTCGTCGTACGGGTAGTCCTCGCGCCACGTGTCGACGACCCGGCCGTCCGGCCAGCGCAAGACGGGGTCATCATGTTCGTCGTCGTCGTCAACACTCAGCCCCGCGATAAGGACCGGATCGGACGCCCAGTCCTCCGGCAGCGCATTGAACGCAGAAGTGGATTGACCATTGACTTCTCCCCGCACTGAAGGACGGGGATTCTCGGCCCTCGCGGGCCAAGGTTCCTGTTTCACCGACGGTCGCCTCCCGGCACTACTGTTTCAATCGTGCGGCGCCGCGCCGGGCGAACCCCGCCCTGACGGACGGGGCCTGCGCCCCGCAAGGATTTGGTCATGTTCCTAGCACAGCACCTTCCCGGTCCACGGTCACGAGCCGGTCTGGATCTAGCCCCGCTCAGTCACTGCCGCGAGACCAGCCGTGTGCCATCGTCTCGCCATATCCCGGGCGGGCGCCTTTGGCTGGGGCTGCGTCCCAACCGAAGAGCAGCCGAACCGCTGGTCTGTCACGCCAGTTACGCCCTTCCAAGCCGACGGTAAGATCGCCGCCGCGGGGCCCCACTGGCTACTCGACGGTCTGGGCTCAGCCGCAGGTCATGGGTTCCTGACATGGGGGGCCAAGGGGCTGGCGGTGGGGGTGGGGCGGGTGGGACTCGAACCCACGACCGGCGGATTATGAGTCCGCTGCTCTAACCGGCTGAGCTACCGCCCCGCTCCGGGACGGCTGCGCGGCCCGGATCGGGTGCACATTACCAGGAAACGGGGCAGGGCTCCGGGCCGACCATGATGCCCGGCCGCCAGTCGGGACCGGCGGGTTAGTAGCGGCCGGCGGCCTGCACGCTCATGGCGTGCTCGACCAGGGTCACTAGGGTCGCCTTCGTCGACTCGCGGTTGCGGGCGTCGCACGGGATGACGGGCACGTCCGGTGAGATCGCCAGCGCGTCGCTGACGTCCTTGGAGCGGTGCGGGAACTGGCCGTGGAAGCCGTTGATGCCGATCACGAACGGCAGACCACTGGCCTCGAAGTAGTCCACGGCGGGGAAGGAGTCCGCGAGGCGCCGGGTGTCGACGAGGACCACCGCCCCGATCGCGCCCTGGATGAGGTCGTCCCACATGAACCAGAAGCGGTGCTGGCCAGGCGTGCCGAACAGGTACAGGATGAGGTCCTTCTCCAGCGTGATCCGCCCGAAGTCCATCGCTACCGTCGTGGTGCTCTTGTCCGGCACGTGTGACAAGTCGTCCACGTCGGTGCTGGCCACCGTCATCTGGGCCTCGGTGGTGAGCGGTGTAATCTCCGACACCGAACCGACGAAGGTGGTCTTGCCAACGCCAAACCCGCCAGCCACCACGATCTTCACCGAGGTCATCGCCGCCGGAGCGCCCGGCGCCTGCGCCACGCTAGATCTTACGGAGTCCACTAAGTACCCTTTCGAGCAGATTAAGGTCTGGGCGGCCTTCCGCGTCCTCGCGCTGGTGGATGCGGACCAGCCCATCAGCGCCCATATCCGCGATGAGAATTCTAGCTACGCCCAGCGGCAGCCGCAGAACAGCGGAGATCTCCGCCACCGACCTCCAGTCCCGGCAGAACTGCAGGATGGCCTGGCATTCGGGCGCCAGGACGGACAAATCGCGCGGCTCGTAGACCGTCGCGGTCACCAGCGCCTCCACCTGAAGCTGGTAGCGCGGTTGGGTGCGGCCGCCGGTAACCGTGTAGGGGCGGACGAGCCGGCCGACGGCCTCGTCCTCGCCCGGGCGCTGCATGCCACGGCGGGACTGAGCGCTGTCCCACGAGCCGGACCGGCTTTCCCATGACGGGCCTGACCCGGGACTCCACGAACCGGACCGCTCTTCCCACGCCCCCGGCCGGTTGTCCCACGAGCGTGCGGCAGGGCCAGGGGGAAGCGGGCGGTCGTCACCCCGCCCCGGGCCCGGCACCGTGTCCTCCGCTCACCGTCTACCATCCCCGGGGATGGATGCCTGCATGACTCCGCGGGTAGCCGGCGTCAGGACCCGTCCAGCCCGCTCCACCAGGAGCGTCATCTCGTAGGCCACCAGGCCCAGATCGCACGTTGACGCCGCCAGGACGGCGAGGCTCGATCCGTTGCTGATGGCCATGATGATGAGAACGCCGCGCTGCATTTCCACGACGGTCTGGACGACCGCGCCGCCCTCGAAAACCCGGGACGCTCCCTGGGTCAGGCTGGTCAGCCCGGACGTGACGGCGGCGAGCTGATCCGCGCGCTCCTGCGGGAACCCCGCTGAGAACGCAAGGGGCAGCCCATCGGACGACACAACGACCGCGTGAGCGACGTCGGGGACGCGCTCGACGAAGTTGGTGATCAGCCAGCCCAGGTCCTGCGTCGGACGACCCGGCGTGCTCACTCGTCCCCTCCTCGCCACCCGGTCGCCCAGGCTATGCGTCGTGGTCGCTTGCTCACTAGCACGATATGCCGTTCATGCGGGGATCTCATCCGTCCTGTGGCTCCTCGGTCTTAGGTGCGGCCGCACGCGCCTCGCGCACGCCCCGCTGGAAACTCGCCAGCCTGCTACGGACTTCATCTGCCGAGCGAGAGGGGCCTCCGCCTCCGCCTCCGCCTCCG
>Ga0181538_10000776_pt1 | contig 37803 bp, 29 predicted proteins | sample PEATcosm2014_Bin_40_FD_119773 | JGI IMG/M metagenome (GOLD analysis project Ga0181538, IMG submission 119773) | Peatland microbial communities from MTU Mesocosm Facility, Houghton, MI, USA - PEATcosm2014_Bin23_30_metaG | ecosystem: Environmental > Terrestrial > Soil > Wetlands > Peat | place... | reverse complement strand
GCTGGCTTGCAGGAACTTGACGATTTCGCGGGCTTCGGGACCGGTCAGGTTTGCGCGCAGGCGCATGTGGTGCACGATAACTTCCCACTGGGCGGCGCTGAATTCTTCCGGCGGACGGCCGTTGTGACAACGCGTGCAGTTCTCAGACCAGAGTTGCACGCCCGATTTTTTGGGCGGCGGGCCGAACAGGGCGAAACCGCCGGATGGGGCCGCGGGGGCGACGCTTTGGGCGGCGGGAGGATTCGCACTCTGGTCTGAATTGCAGCCGTACAGCACCATGCCTGCCAGGACACCGCCAAAGACGAGAACGGCAAGGAACTTGGTTTTGATATTCAGCATGGGGGCTCCACTTCAAAGTCCGATACCGACTTGAAAAATAAAGTCGTTCTGATCCTGGGCGACCTGCCGCTGATCGATTTCGTAGGCGGATTTGACGACGCAATAGGGAGTAACCCAATAGTCGATGCCGAAGGTCCAGCGTGATTCGTGCTCACCGCCGGGGGAAGCGATCGGGGTTTGCAGGCTGTCGAATCGGCAGAGGAATTCGAGATTGCGGAGGATTTTGTTGTCAACCTCGGTGGGACGAGAGCCCAAGGAGACGTAACCACCCTGGCGGTAATTGTTGAAGGTGAGCGGACCGAAGCCGAGGGCGCCGGTGGGATCGTAGGTCACTGGAGTGAGGCTGGACCAAATCCATTCTCCGGCGAAATCGAACTGGCCGCTGAGAGCTTTGACGATCGGCTTGAAGTGGAAATCAACCGCCTGCATGAACGCGTGAACGTTAGGGAAGCCGTCGGGATTCGGCATGGAATACTGAAGCGAATAGCCCATTTCCATGTCGTAGAAGGGAAGGAACCCGATGCGTCCGCCGACGGCCTTGTTGCCGTTCAGGTCCGTGTAATCGTTGAAATTGAGTTGCCCGGCGGCGTTCGAATCATCGGTGATGAGATTGGGCCCGTTGGCCACGTAGACATCGTATGTCCAGCGGGTGGTTCCCGATGGAATGGCGCCCTTGGCGAAGGCGCCGACTTCCGAAATCGGCGCAATGGCATCGAAGGCGAGGGGATCATCGGGGAATTTGTCGATCCACGGGGGATCAAAGTGATTGTGATACTGGCCAAACGGCACGGCGAACAATCCGGCGCCGATCGTGAGATAATCGCAGACGTCGTAGGAAATGTCCGCCAGATTGACGGTCAGGGTGGAGGTTTCCGAGTTGATATCAGCGCCGCCGATGCCCAAATCGAAGGCCGCTTCGATCAGGAAATGCGAGTCGGTCGGCTGCCAGAGGATCAGCGGGCTGACATCGGCGAAGAACGTGGAATCGGACTTTACTTGTGCGTTGTAACCGAAATTGGCGTCGCCGGCGATCACCAGACCCTCCAGGCCGGGACGTTCCTTATCGACCGCGTCCTGAATCTCCTTCAACTGCTTGTCGTAGTCCTGGGCGTCCTGATCGGCGGTGCTGGCCTGCTCGGTCTGCTGCTTTTTGAGGTCCGCCAGTTCCTGCTTCATCTCGGCATTGTCTTTCTTCAATTCCTCGAACTCCTTGCGGCTGACGGGCTGCTGATCGTTGGCGTTGTCCTGCCCCCAAGCCGGCGAGAGGAGGAACAGACCCACGACACAAATACCGAGAAGGACTTTGTACATGGTTGCTCCTTCGCCTATTGGCCGTTGGCCGGTTGTGTGGCGGGCTGGGTGCTTGGCGGCGGCGCCAACGTGCGAACGTAGTTGATGACGTTCCACCGATCCTCCTCGGGAATGAGCTGTTCAAAGGTCGGCATCGGTTTTCGCCCGGTGGTGATTTTCCAATAGAGGGCGCCGTCGGTTTGGCCGGCGACGTTGGGATCGGAAAGGTCTTTTGGCCTGGGGTTGAGGTCCTTGGCGGAAGGGCCATCGCCTTTGCCTGCATCGCCGTGACACTTCAGGCACTGTGCAACGTACACGGCCTTGCCGGCGGCGATGGATTTGTCGTCGGGAGCAATGGGATTTTTCTTTCGCGCAGCGCGGGCCGGCGCCACCCACGGGGGGCTGGCGGCATCGTCAGCCATCATGACCAGCGATGGAAACACCGTCACCAAAAGAAAAACGGCCAATAGAATGGATACCCATCGGGCGGAAGTGGTCTGTTTCATTGCTGTCCAGCGCTTCGTATGGCCAAGATCCGACTGACGACGAAGAGGTAGCTTAACCAAACCCCCGCGAGGAGGACAAAAATGCTCAGCATCAGCGCCAGCGGCGCGTTAGGCGCCCACAACGCGCGGGGAAACGCGTCGGCGGGGGCGGGCTGGATATCGGCTGGAAAGGCCGCCGAAAGGGAAATCGAGGAATATTGCGGCGGCGTGGCGATTCGCACGATCACGTGAAGCATTCCGTCGGGCGCCCCCGGCAAGTCGGTCGGGAATGCCACGGCGGACGTGCCGTCATCAAGGGTGGTATCCTGGCCGATGGGTAGGTTTCCAAACGTTCGCTGGACGAAATATTGCAGGTTGACGTTTTCGATCGGTTTGCCGTTGAGGGTGACCAGAGCGTGGACCATTTTCTTGCCGTCTTCAACGTCGATGGTAACGGCAATGGCGGGCCGGGAGGTTTGAGCAAAGGCTTGCCATGGCGACAGGAGCAGGACCCACGTGATGAAGGGGATTGGCTTCATGCCGCGCCCTCCGCGGCAGCGCCGGGAATGGCGGAGACCGCCACGGGCCGGGGCCACTTGGTCTGATCCACTTCCCAGATCGAGATGATGGGGAAGACCTTGGAAAACAGGATGAACATGAGAAGGAAGGCGGCAAACCCACCGGCGGTGATGGACCATTCGACCCAAGTGGGAACGTAGACAAGGTGGGCGCCTTCGCGCGCCGGCATGAAGGGGGAGGCGAGGGTGGGAATGACAATGATGTAGCGCTTCAGCCACATGCCGACGTTAACGAAAACCGCCGCGACGGCGATGCCGGCGATGGTGCGGCCCATCGGCGTGACCAGCATCAGGAGGGGCAGAACCAGCCCGATGAAGATCATCGCCCAGAACTGGATCGCGTAATGGCCGCTGATCATTTTTTCCAAAAGCGGGCGTTCGGCGCCTTCGCCGGTATAGGCCGCGCCAACGTGCTCGTTGATGACGAAATAGGAGTAAGCCAGGCCGAAGACGAGCATCAGCTTTGCAAGCTTGCGGAGATGATCGACGGGGATAAGCGCCTGAAGGCGGAGGAAATATCTGAACAGGACAATGGCGGTGATGACGGCGGCGACGCCGGAATAGAGTGCGCCGATGACGAAATCCGGACCGATGATGGTGGAATGCCATCCGGGGCGCAGGGTCATGCCGAACAGCCAGGCGGTCACGGTATGGATTGAGACGGCGACCGGGAGGATGACAATGGCCATGACGGAAACGGCGCGATCGAGTTGGCGGTGCTGGTCGGCGGTGCCGGTCCACCGCATCGCCAGCGCGCGGTAAAGTTTTTTCCGCCAGGGAGAAAGGCCGGGAGCGTCGCGCAGGATGGCCAGGTCCGGAATCATCGGGACGTAGAGATAGAGAAAGCTTCCGGCGAGATAGCTGGTCAAAGAGAGCACGTCCCAGAGGATGGGGCTTTGCAGCCGGCCGTATCGGATAATGTGCAGGAACCGGTCAGGCCGGCCCATGTCGATGATGATCATCGGTCCGGCGACGAGGAGGGAGAAAACGGTGATGGCCTCGGCCAAGCGCGAGATGGGATGCCGCCAATGTGCGTTGGAAAGGCGCAACATGGCGGAAATGAGGCTTCCGGCCATGCTGATGCCGATGAAAAAAACGAAATTGACGATGTAGACGCCCCAGGAGAAGTAATCGCTCATGGCGGTGGCCGACAAGCCGATGCGGAGTTGGTGGACGTAAGCAACGACGGCCCAGGCAACAACCAAACCCAATCCGATGACGAGGAACTTGTGGGCAAAGCCGGGCGGCCCGAACGTCGCCAGCATGTCCGCCTCGACGGTGTGCGATTGCGATTTGGCGTCGCTCATGGAGGAACCTCAGTCCTTGGTCGGCGGGCTTGGCGGGGCGTACATGCGATTCTTGGGCGGGAGGTAATAAACGCGCGGCTTGGTTCCCAATTCCTCCATCTGCCGGTATCCGCTGCGGTCGAGCAACAACTTCGACAGGCGCTGGGTCTCGCCCTGCGAGTTGGTCACCGCATCTTCGTTCTCGTCGCCGTAATACATTGCCCCCATCGGGCAACCACTGACGCAGGAAGGGAGCATGCCCATCTCGGCCATGTCGGGACAGAAGTCGCATTTTTCGACGGTTCCGATGCGGCGCGGAAATCCATGCTCGGGCGAGTAACCCTTTGCCACGGCCTCGGGCGGATTTTGCGGCGGGCCCCAGTTGAAGCTGCGGGCGCCGTACGGACAGGCGGCCATGCAGAACCGGCAACCGATGCACCGCACATTGTCGATCAACACCACGCCGTCGGAACGCTTGAACGTCGCATCCACCGGGCAAACCTTGGTGCAGGGCGGGTTGTCGCAGTGATAGCACGGCTGGGGGAAGAAATACGGGGCGGTCTTCTCCGAATCCTGCATGCGCAAAACCTTGATCCATTGCCGGTCGGGGGGAATGAAGTGCATCTTCCCGCAGGCCCTGATGCAGGAGCCGCATCCGTCACACTTGGCCAGATCGATGACCATGATCCATCGGCGGCCGGGCACGCCTTGGCGAGCGGAGTCCGGCGACATCGGCATGGGCGCGCCGGTGCGGGCGTCCACGACTTGATGGTCGGGGGTGAGGGCGGGAACGGCCGGGCCGGAGGGAACTTGGTTGTCGGCGGCGGCGCGGGCGCACCGGCAGGCGATTTCGCCGGCAGCGGCGGCGCCCAGAACAGTCAGGCTGTGTCGCAGAAATTGTCGTCGATTGGAGTCCATACCTTTGATGAAGGAAATATCCGACTTCGGACGGGATAAAGGAATCGGGTTTTCCCCGCCTAATCATGTAGGGGAATTAGCTGACAAATGGCGTTCAGCGAAAATCGCGCGGGATACAGCGAAGGAAAGAAAGAAGCCACACGGATAAGTTCCGTGTGGCTTTGAAATTTCAGTTAATCGCGACCGCGATGGGTCAAGCATGACGGCGACGCCGAAGCACGGCTAAGCTGCCTAGCCCCAACAGGCTGAGAGAGGTGGGCTCGGGAACTGGCGTGTAGGTATAGGTAACTGTATCCGTGCCAGCGTACTGGTAACCGCCGCCGTAATAAAGGCCTCCGACGGCGTCGGATCCGCCATCATTGCCGTCACCGGTTGCGGTATAGGTGAAGGCGGCGGTGCCGGCACCTTGGAATGTACCCAGGTCAGGCGCGGGGACGCTGGAAATCAAGTCCGCGGGAAGCGGAGTTCCTGGATAATCGTTTATGCCGGGGTTGGCGATCCCGTTCTGCACCAGCACCGTGAAATCGGTTTGTCCAGAGTTTCCGTAAGGATCGGTCCACACCGCGGGATTTGGCACGAAAACAACTTGGTTAGTCACGGGGTTTGTGGCTAAGGTCGTGCAAAAGGCGTAGATGAACGGCTGCGCCGTCGCAGAAGAGTTGTAGACCGCGGCATCAGGGGTAAGTTGGGCATTGAGGGAGATGGTAGCGGAGGTGAGAGTGCCCAAGGCAGGATTAAATAACGGAATCTGTGCGGTAAAAGAGGAGCCTCCGCTGAATGAGGCGCTGGTATCGGAAATGACGTCTGCCGATGCCGCCTGGACCAACGAGCCACATGCCGCTGCGCACGCTGCGCCAATGAGCAAGTTTTTAAGAGCTTTCATTTTCTCCCTTTCCTCCGCCGTTTCGGGCTGTTTGAAATTCTTTTCGCCTTGTTCTGAATCCCACTTAGCGCAACAGATCTGAAGGGGTTCAAGAGCAAATTGCGATGATAGACCATATTTTTGCCCGGTCAAGTTATTTTTTCTTTAAAAGCGGATTTGCGGTCATAAATTAGGACAAAAAGCTTATTGGAAGGCTCTGTCTCGATCCGCAATCAGGTGAAAATCAGATGGCGATTGATTGCCCGCCTGAGCGTTTTGCTCGCAAGGCGGTCGAATTTCCGTGATTTCTCCAAATGGGGTCGCTATATTTAAGCGAATCTGGTCGCAAAACGAATCGGTCTGGAGTCGGGAAAAATGAAAATTCCAATCGCGTCGGCGCTGATCGCCGCGGCGGCAGGCGTGGCGCGGGGTCAAGTCTGGGACGGGCTTGGACAAAACGCGCAGCATACCGCCCTGTCGGCGATTGCATCGCAGCCGTTGCAGGCGGTTCATTGGGAAACGCCGGTGGACCTGTATCCGCAATATGCGTCCAGCGGCGATTTGTACATTCACTACGGCTCGCCGGTGATCACCACGGACAACACGGTGATCGTGCCGGTCAAAACCGGATGGACCCAGGGATTCGAACTGAACGCGTACAACGGCGCGACCGGAAGCCTTTTGTGGAGTCAAAGCACGGATTACACGTTGCCGGCCAGCGGCTACAGTTGGACGCCGCCGTACTCTCCGTCGATTTCGGGAAACACGTTGTATTACGCCGGAGACGGCGGAACCATTTACGAGCGCGGGTCGCTGGACAGCGGCGGCTCGGTGACGCCGACCCAGGTGCCGTTTTACGGTTCGCTGGCGACGTATGAGGCCAGCGCCGCCGCGTACAACGCCGACGTCGCCATTAGCACCCCGATCACCACGGATGCCAAGGGAGACGTTTATTTTGGCTATCAGACCAACGGCTCGGCGCCGGGAGGATTGACCAGCGGAATCGCGCGGATCAGCGCCAGCGGAGTCGGCACATTTTTCGAGGCAAGCCAGTTACAGGCGGGCGGGGTATCGGCGGGAATGAACCAGGTGGCGATGAATTGCGCTCCCGCGCTCAGCAACGACGGAACCTCGGTTTACGTGGCGATGAGCACGGGGAACTTCGGGTCGGGCCGGCTGGTGGAACTGAATGCGACCACGCTGGCGCCCGAGGCGAGCGTGGAATTGATGGATCCCAAGACCGGCAATCCCGCGCTGTTGCCGAACGATGGCACCGCATCGCCCCTGGTCGGGCCGGACGGCGACGTCTACATGGGCGTCTTTGACGATTACGGCACCAGCCGGGGATGGATGGAGCATTACTCGGCGAACTTGTCGATGACCAAGCCGGCTGGGGGATTCGGCTGGGACGACACGGCATCCATCGTGCCCGCTTCGATGGTGCCATCGTATCACGGCGCCTCCAGCTATCTGATCATGACGAAGTACAACAACTACGCCGATCCGGGCACCGGCGGCAATGGCCAGAACATGCTGGCCATCCTCGATCCCAACGCAACCGAAACGGACACTCGCTACAACTCCTACGGCGCCGGCGGGGCAACCATCATGCAGACGGTCGAGACGATTCTGGGGCCAACTCCCGACGCCGATTTCGACACTGAATATCCCGGAGCCGTCCATGAATGGTGCGATAATTCGGCCGTCGTTGACCCGGCGACGGATTCGGTCCTGGTCAACAGCGAAGACGGCAACCTGTACCGATGGAACCTGCTGTCCAACACCCTGACCGAAACCGTCAACATCACCAACGGACTGGGCGAGGCGTACACCCCCACGGAGATCGGACCCGACGGCACGGTGTACGCGATCAACAACGCGACGCTGTGGGCGGTAGGCGCAAGCTCGGCATCAACGGTCTACTCAACCTGGTCGGCGGCGGGCGGCGGAAGCTGGGGCGGAAGCAATTGGAGCGCCGCCGTCCCCACGAACGCCGGGGACGTGGCAACGTTTGACTCCACGATCACCAGCGCCAGCGTCGTTCAGCTCAACGCCAATTGGACCGTGGGGACCGTCAATTTCTATAGCGGTTTTTCGTACACGATCGCGCAGGGCTCGGGCGGGACTTTGACGCTCAACAACGGAAGCTCCAGCGCCCAAATCAACGATCTTTACGGCAGTCACACGATTTCCGCGCCGGTTTGGCTCGCTTCCAACACGACCATAGCGGTCGGGCAATCGGGAAACGTCCTGACGATCTCGGGGAACATCGGGGGCGGCGGCGGCATCACGCTGGCCGCGACCGCCACCGCACTCAGCGCCGGAACGGTGGTGCTGAGCGGCGTCAACAGTTACGGCGGCGGAACGACGGTGACGGGCGGCACGCTCATCGTCGGCGCCAGCGCCGCATTGCCCAACGGCAATGTCGCGATCACCGGCGGCACGCTGCAATTGGGGGCAGGTACGGGCCTGGCACAAATGACCTCGCTGTCCATGAGCGGCGCCGGCACGCTCGACGTGGACAACAACCACCTCATCATCACGTACGGTTCCTCCGATCCGATTGCGACGATCGCCGAGTACATCAAATCCGGCTACAACCTCGGCAACTGGAACGGACCGGGCATCATTTCCACGGCGGCGCAAACGACGACCAATGGCCCGCATTACGGCGTCGGCTACGCCGACGGGGCGGACGGCGTCGTCGCCGGCCTGACGTCGGGCCAGATCGAAGTGATGTATACCTTGCTGGGCGACGCCAACCTGGACGGCCTGGTGAACGGCTCGGACTTCAACATCCTGGCGGCCAACTTCAACCAGAGCGTCACCGGCTGGGACCAGTGCGATTTCAACTACGGCGGCGTGGTCAACAGCGCCGATTTCCTCGACCTGTTGGAGAACTTCAACCAGGGGGTGAGCGGCGCGGCCACGGCCGGGGACTTTGCGGCGTTGGACGCCTTCGCGGCGGCCAACGGCATCAGCTTGGCGGTGGTTCCCGAACCGATGTGCGCGGGGATGATGGCAATGGCCGGATTGGGGATGCTGCGTCGTCGGCGAAGGGCGTAGCGGCCATGGAGCTCGCTTACTGGCGCTGGTGCGCACGCAGTACAAATTTCGGGTGCAAGCTTCCCTTTCCTCCTTGCTTCCTTCGCGGTTTATCTGTCACTTAGTTCCATGAACTCGCCGGCGATGTTCAAATACGGATTGCCGCGAGGACACGAAGACGTTGCGGTCAAGATAACCGTCTTACCGGGCCAGGCCTGGATCAATTCCAGCACGTTCCCTCCCAATGCGTCAAGCAGTTTTCCCCTTTTTCATCTGTCGCAATGAACAAGTGATCCGTCGCATTTTGTGCGACAAAAATTTCAAAAATGGCGAAAGGTTAAGGCAATTCCCGTTGTGCGTTCACGGGGCGGCAGTCTATATATCAGGATATGGCATCGGGGAGGGATGGACGCTTTGGAGGGCTTTAAATGTCGCGAAAGACCGGTATTCTGGCGCTTTCCATTTCGACTTTTTTCGTAAGCCGCGCCTCGGCGGTGGACTGGACGTACGCCCCCCAGGGCGGCGAGGCCACGGAACTCACCGGTGGATACGGCGCCGTGGCAAACCCCTCGAACGGAAGCGTCTATAACGACGGCTACGGCGACTATAGCTATCCCGTCATCCTCGACTCCGGCTCCAGCGGTTTCCTGATGAGCGAAACCGTCACTGACGAATTCAACGTCCCCCTCCAACCCGGACAAACCTATACCGAGACCGGCATCGGCGGTTCCGAAGTCGAAAATGTCACGCAGCCTCTGAAAGCCTATTACGCGCCGGCTAGCGATGCTGATCCCGACAATACTTCCACCATGACAGCGTACGGCACCTACGCGTTCGAGTCGCGCCAGAATGATCCGTTTGAGGGATTCGTCTATTTCGACATCATTGGTACGCCGATCATTCAAAACCAAGTCATGGTGGTCAATCCCAACCAATCCTACAACGTGGTTCAGGACACGCTCGGTTTTCTGACCGCCGAAACCATGTTGCAGTCCACCGCGCCCGTTTTGCCGACCAAGGGTCTCTATCACGTGCCGGTTACCTGGACCAACTTCGTCAGTGGTACTCCCGTTCCCAGTGAAGGCCTTAATCCCGTCGTAAACGGCGTCACGGCGCGCGGCCCCAGCAATACCGACGTTGCCAACAACTGGCTTTTCGACTCCGGCGCGCAATTCACGATCATCAGCCCCACCTACGCGACACAGTTGGGGATTAACCAAAGCGACCCGATCACAACCATTCAGGGCGAGGGCGTCGGCGGATCGATTGTGAACTTTGACGAGTTCCAGATCACCGACATCGCCCTTCCCCTGAGCAACGGCGATCGACTGGTGTTTCACGATCCGGACGTCTACGTTCCGGAGGGAACGACGCTTCCGGCCGGGCTTACCGGTGTTCTGGGGGAAAACCTCTGGATGCAATCCACCGACGAGATCGACCCGGACACGGGTCTGCCCATCGACACCTATGCGCCCCTCTTCTCCGAGTGGTATCTTAACGGCCCCGGAAGCCAACTGGTCCTTTACGATCCCAACAGCAGCTACATCGCCACCCCCCCCACCTCACTCACCTGGAACAACGCTAGCGGTACAGGTGACGGGCGAACGTGGGATGTCGCCGGCAACCAAAACTGGAACAACGGCACCGTCGCAACGGTCTACACCGACGGCAGCAATGTCATCTTCAACGGCAGCAACAACGGCAACTATGCCGTCACGCTGAACAGCACCGTCAGCCCCGGTTCGGTGACCGTCAACAACAGTGCCGGTAATTACACCATCGTCGGAACTGGCAGCATCGCCGGCTCCGGCTCTCTCACCAAAATGGGAAGCGGCACCCTCACACTTTCGACCGTCAATACCTACAGCGGCGGAACGAACGTCAACGCCGGCACATTGATCGTGGGAGTCAATGGCGCGTTGCCCAACAGCAGTGTCAGTATTACTGGCGGAACGCTGGAACTAGGTGCCAGCACCGGCCTTTTCCAAATTGCTTCTGCTTCGCTGTCGATCAGCGGCAGTGGCCAGTTGGACGTGAACAATAACGAAATCATCATCAATTACGGCACTGGTCCTGATCCGATCGCGACAATCGCCGCGTACATCAAAGCCGGCTACAATAACGGCAACTGGAATGGTCCCGGCATCATTTCCTCGGCGGCACGAAAGCCTACCAATAGCCTTTTTTATGGTCTGGGTTATGCCGACGGGAATGACTATGTCGTCAAGGGCCTGCCTCCTGGAGAAATCGAAATGAAGTACACGCTCTTGGGCGACGCCAATCTTGACGGTCTGGTGAACGCTGCGGACTTCAACATCATAGCGGCGAATTTTAATCAGAGCGTCACCGGCTGGGACGAGGGCGACTTCAATTATGACGGCCTGGTCAACGCCGCCGACTTCAACGAGTTGGCGGCGAACTTCAACCAGGGCGACAGCGGCGCGGCGTTGGCCGGCGACTTTGCGGCGCTGGACGCCTTCGCGGTCGCCAACGGATTGTCCTTGCCGACGTCCAGTGTGCCGGAGCCGGCGTGCACGGGGATGATGGCAATCGCCGGATTGGGAATGCTGCAACGGCGGCGAAGGTCATATCGGCTGGCAGCGATTCAATAGCTGTGCGGGCCGATCTGCACGCGGCGGCGGAAAGTCCAATAGACCGTCAGCGTGTAGGTCAGCACCAACGGCATCCCCAGACAGGCAATCACGAACATGATTCGCAACGTCTTGTCACTCGAGGCGGCGCGATAGACGGAAAGGCTGTTGGCGGGGTTGTTTCGCGCAGCCACGAGGTTGGGCCATAGGGCGATGCCGAAGAGCGCCACCAGCGCGACGATGGCGACGCAGCTCGAGGCGAAGGCCTGGCCGGGCTTGTCGGCGAAAACGGTTCGCGGAATGTTGGCGACGGCCAGGACGTTGACGACGACGATTGCCGCGGCCCACGGCCAACGCTGGAAATTCTGCGTCGCGCCGTGAACGGCGCCGAGCGTGAAGATCGTGGTCAACAGGTAGGCCACCAGGAACATGCCCCAGGTGTGCCACACCCACCGGCCGACGCGCTGGTGAAGCTCTCCGTGGGGGACCTTGAGGTAAAGATAGAGCGCGCCGTGCATGGCGAACATGGCGACGGTGAGCAATCCGACGAGGATCGGATAGGGGCCGATCTCGTCCCAAAAGGTTCCGAGGAACACGCCGCGGTCGTTCAGTGGAATGCCGATCATCGCGTTTCCGACGGCCACGCCGAATAACAGGGATGCCAGGAGGCTGGAAGCGAAGAAGGCGAAATCCCAGGCGCGGCGCCAGCGTGGCGAGGAGCTTTTGCCGCGGAACTCGATGGCGGTGGCGCGGAAGATCAGGGCGGAGAGCAGGAGCATGAAGGCGGTATAGAAGGCGGAAAAAGTGGTGGCGTAAGCCTCGGGGAAGGCGGCGAAGAGCGCCCCGCCGAAGGTCACGAGCCACACTTCGTTGCCGTCCCAGATGGGGCCGATGGCGTTGAGGAACACGCGGCGCTGCTGGTCGTCGCGCGCCAGCGGGTGGAGGATTCCCACGCCCAGGTCAAAGCCGTCCAGCACGGCGTAGCCGGCCAGCAGAACACCCAGAAGAACGAACCATATCGCGTGGAAGTCCATGAAAGTGAGTCCGAATCAATCCGGCGATTCATCCTTCGCCTCGCTGAGCGAAGCGCGGTGGTCCACCAACTTGCCGACCGTCAAAGCCAGCGACTGGCCCGCGGTTCGTTCGGCCGGCGAGCGCGGTTGGGGCCCCTTGTGAATCTTGTCGTTCAGCACCGCCAGCCAGACCAGCAGCAGGAGACCATAAATCAAGGAGAACATGGCGATGGAGCCGATGACCTGGCCGCTGCTGACCGATTCCGAAACTGCGTCGCGGGTGAGGAGGCCTTCGGCGGTTCGGTATTGGATAAGCCCGTGGGAATCGAGCAGGAGATTTCCCGCCGCGTCGCGCTGGAGGCCGGGATAAACCACCCAGGGTTGTCGTCCGACCTCGGCGGCCGCCCAGCCGAGCTCGTTGGCGGCGACGGCCAGAAGGACGCAGGGGACGAAGACGCAAAGCAGCCAGCGTTTTTCAAACAGGGTCCCGCGCCACCGCAGGAAGGAAGCGAGCAGGGTCAGCGCGATGAAGAACATTCCGATGGCGACCATGGCGTGATAGGTCAGGAATGCGGCGGCCACGGGCGGCCAATAGTCGCGGGGGACCCGGTCCAATCCGATCACCGGCGCATGACGGTCGCCGTGGAGGAGAAAACCGAGCAATCCTGGAATCGCGACTTCGCCGCGCGTTGTCTTGGCCTGGACGTCGGGCCAGCCGACGAGGCTTAGATCGCCGGGTTTGGTTTGGAATTGTCCTTCGAACGCGGCGAGTTTGGCGGGCTGCTGGCGGGCGACCATCCGGGCGTTGGCGTCGCCGGAGAGGAGTTGCGCCAGGCTGAACACCGTTGCCAGGAGCAGCGCGCCGGAAAACGAGCGGCGTGCGAATTCCTCATGGCGCTTGCGCAGCAGGTAATAGGCGGAGATGCTCATCACGAAGAAGGCGCCCAAGACGAACGCGCCGATGAGGGTGTGAACGAGGCGGTCGACGAACGAGGGATTGAAGACGATGGCGTGGAAATCGACCATTTCGGCGCGCATGACGGGATGGCCCAATGCGTCGAACCAGGGTTTGCCGTCGCGCATCATTTGAACGATGCGGTTGCCGGCCGGGGTTTGCTGCCAACTGTTGGCGACGATGATCCAGACGGCGGAGAACATGGAGCCGAGGGAGACCATGAGCGTGGCGAAGAAATGGAATTTGGGGCCGACCTTGTCCCATCCGAAGACCAGGACGGCGAGGAAGCCGGATTCCAGGAAGAAGGCGAAGATTCCTTCCGCCGCCAGGGCCGAGCCGAAGACATCGCCCACGAAGCGCGAATACGCCGCCCAATTCGTGCCGAACTGGAATTCCATGACGATCCCGGTGGCCACGCCCATGGCGAAGGTCACGGCGAACAATTGGGTCCAGAATCTGGCGGCTGTCTCATAGATCAAGTCCTTGGTCCAGAGAAAGCGCGCTTCCAGATAGGCCATGACCACGCCCATCCCGATGGTCAGCGGCGGGAAGAGATAGTGGAACATGATCGTCAGCGCGAATTGCAGACGAGATAATGTGACAACGTCGGTGGGCATCGATTAACGCATTTTACATGCGAGGACTCCGCGGCAAAATGCCCCAGGGATGGCCATCCCTGGGCTTTGGATTGCAGTCAGGCGTAGCTGTGAAGGCCGACGAGGAGGAAGTTTACGCCGATCCAGTTGAACAACATGATCCAGAATCCGACGAAGCCGAATAACGCGGTCCACCAGGCCTTGTCCGCCGTCACCACGCGCACGTGGACGGCAACCAAATACACCATCCACGTCACCAGCGCGAAAGTCTCCTTCGGGTCCCATCCCCACGGGCGACCCCAACTCTGATCGGCCCAGATGGCGCCGAGAATGATCCCCGCGCCGAGCATCCAGAACGCCAGTTGCAGGACCACCAAATTGCACATGTCCAGCGTGGCCAGGAAAGATCCCTGCGAAAGGCCCGCGGCGGCGCCGCCGAAGTAATACCACACCAGCCACCACGAGCTGAGCAAAAATGCCATGCCGATGAGGGAATAGCTGGCGGTGACCATGGTGACGTGGATATAGAGCCAATAGCTCATGAGGATTCCCTGGACCTGGCCGATTTCGCCGCCGATCTGGCGATCGGTGACGTAGGGGGCGGCGAAGATGGCGACGAGGCAGAGCATGCCGACGAAGCTGGCGGCGGCGCCGAAGAATCCGCGGGATTTGCGGAGTTCCAGTCCGAGTCCGACGACGGCGCCAAACCAGGCGGAGCACATGACGCTTTCAAATTCGTTCTTGATGGGCGGAAAGATTCCGCCCACGAGCCACCAGCGTATGCCGATCCCGGTGGAATGGACGAGCAATCCGATCAGCATGAAACCAATCGCCCAGGGGCGGAGTTTGGTCACGCCGGCCTGGGCGGACAAAAGGAACATCACGAACGCCGCGAAATAGAAGACCGCGCCCGGGATGGTCAGCATGGTTAAGCGGTTGTAGAGCACTTCCGCGGCCCGCTTGGCGTGGGAGGGATAGGCCTGGGAGTTGACCTGCTCGAGCAAATCCGCCAGATTTTTGGCGCTCTGGTTGACCAGAGGCGCGTCGCGGTCGTCCCAACCGCGCAAGAGTCTTCCCGTGGCCGTGAAGATATCGGACAGAACGGCTTGCTTGTTCTGGTACCCATCCGGGCCGGGCGGGGCGATGGTTCCATGCTGTTTGAGGACGTCAACCAGGTCGGGGACGTCGCCGATCATCTCCGTGGGCCGATGCCAAAGGCCGTCCCCGCCGGTTGGGGCGGGGGGCACGATCTCGGCGGGGATGAAGTCGCGCTCGTCCTGGCAGATGTCGCGCATGGCGGTCATGGCCATTATCACCTGATCGATCGCCTTGCTCTTGGTGAGGCTGTCGGCCTGCACGCGCGCGAGCAGCGCCTGCACCTCGGGACGCTCCAAAAACGCCAGGGAAACGGTTCCCTCCTTGACAATTCGCTCCTTCTCGGCCGCGTCGATGGACCGCAAGTTCCCGAATTCCTGTCTTAAGGGGACATTCAAGATTTTGACGACGTTCCGGGTGACGTACTGGTCGGGATGGAACGACATGTCCAGCAGGGTGTAGACCGATTCATGGCCGTCGAGCCTTTCATGCCCGGTGATCTGCCAGATTGCCTGGCGGGCGAAGGTGTCGAGGGTTTTCATGGTCTGGTTATGCTGGACTGCGGCCATCGCCAGGGGGGAAAGATCGACCTGGCTGGCGAAGTCCTGGGCATGGGCGTTTGCGCCGAAGGCGAGCAATCCTGAAAGAATCACCGCGAAGGAGCGAAGGAGCGAAGCTACGCGAAGGGGCTCTTGCGGGATTGCATCTGAAAATGTCGCGGAGGGATTGTTACGCATTTGCCTAACTCACAGGGGATTGCAAGGAAAAAGATTGCTCGCCTTTTCTTGCCGCCCGCGCCAGGGCCCCCGCCTTCATCCGGCGGATCACGATCGGCTTGACGTAGAACGCATATAAAAGTCCCAGGACAATCATGACGCATCCGGTCAGCATCACCAACACCCCCGGCCGATTCCCGACGCCGATGGTGGACGACTGTCCATCCGGATCATAACCGGCCTGGAAGAAAATCCAGTTGCCATGCTGATAATAAATCGGGCTGTTGAGGCTGGCGACGTCGGTTTCGGAATGGCCGTCGGCATCGGTCAATTCCAGGGTGGAGCGAAAGTCGCGGAATAAGGCGTTGCCCGTGGGCAGGCCGCCGGGATAGGGGACAAGATCGAATCTTTTGAGCGTCAGCGCCGCGGGCATCGGCCGGCAGACAAACCCCAATTGCAACTGTAGCGCCGCCGACGAGCCGGGGATGCGGACGACGCCCATGGTCCACGGGATCATCGGTTCGAGGACCATGGGGTCTGGGGCGGCGTACAAATCGCAGGGGACGGGCACGTCTTCGGACCAGTCCCCGCATTTCACCCGCGCCACCACCACCTGCTTGGCGCCGGATTCGCCCTCGTCCTTGTTCTGCAACTGGGGCGGTGTCGGCAGGACGTGGGCGACCACCTTGAAATGATCCCTTCGCCGGAGGGTCCCCGTGACCGGCTGGCCATCGAGCGAAAGCGCAATTTCACCCCCGCCGGTCAAATCCCTGATTTCGGCGGCGGAAGAAAAAGTCGCGTGAACGTCGATCAGCGCCTTGTCCGTGGTCAGCAGAACGTGCTTGTCATCGCTGGCGGTGGGCAACAGCGCCGCGGGATCGGTCACGACAAAACCCAACGCCAAATTCCCGTCGATCGGGTTTTTCTGGCGGTTTCCCTTTACCATCGGCGGCGTGGTGGCCGGGTCCATCTTGAAATCGGTCTGGAGCGTGCGGCCGGCCAAGATCATCCTCCAAAATTCCGTCCCGCGCTGGGGCATAACGTGAAGCGTCAACGCCTGCACAAGCTCGTGCGTCCCGAACATCGGAAACGCCGGATTGTAGGATTCCACCGCAACGCGATATTCGCCGTGCGCCAGCTCCACGGCTTTGCCGATGCCCAACTCCAATTTCTCAACCGGCCGGCCGGGCAACGCGGCGGTCAATTCGAACAACCGGTCGGCCGATGCGCGGATCGCCTCCAGCGACGAATCGGAAACCTGGCGATATTCCAATTCCGTCGAACCGAAAAACTGGTGCGAAGCCGTCGGGTCGGTCGCCCGCAGCATGATCGGCGGCCGATCCGGGATCGCCAGCTCCACGCCGACCTCGTTGGACCCCGGATCGTCCAAAACCTCCTCCTCGACATCGGCATAGGAATAAAACCCGACGACGTCCACCGTCACCGGCTGCGAGAGCCCCAGCCAGGTGGAAAGCTCGTTGGATGAATCGGACTGCAAACCAATCGGGGTGAAACTGGAGATCCCCGCCAGGCGGGGCGAGCGCAATCGTCCGGGGTCGTGGAGCTGGTCATAGGACCCAAACCGCGGCAACGACGGCAGCGGATGCATGCCGTACATCTCGCCTTTCAATACTCGCGCGTAGAGCGCCCGCTCGCCGGAATCGTAGAACACGTTGACGACGTGGCCGACGGGAATCAGCGTCCTGCCCTCGACCTTGAGGTGGTAATAAAGCGACGCGCCGGTAATCAAAATGATGATCCCCGAATGAATGCACCAAACCCCGTATCGCGGAGGGGTCAGCGGAATGCGGTTCAAGGTCACGGTTGCCAGGGTCAGGCACAACGACAACATCAAGAGCTTCAACGGCCAGGCGTCGAAGAACTCCAGTTCGTTCATCTCAAAGTATTCCCGCACCGCGGGCATTCCGGAGCCGACAGCGATATAGAGGGCAATCAGCACCATCAGCGCGATCCCGAAGACCACGTTGTTCAGGGTGTACCGAAAGAGAATTCGCAGGGCGCTGGTCACGATTGAATAGAGGAGCGGCGATTCTAGCAGCCCCCGGCCATTCCAGCCTCCCCTGCTTCCTGCCCGCGTCACGGGATTCAGCCCAAGCCACAATTTTTTGATTTTTCCCTTTGACATACGGATTTTGTTAGGTATTATTTACCCTAACAGACGCCAATCAAGGAGCAACGGAATGCTGACGGTGCGATACATCGAGAAGTTATGGGACGCCCGGAAATACTCGCGGCTTCTGGAGGAGTTGATCGCCCCCCGGGTCGAGGCGGCGGCGGCTGGGGAGTTGGGGGATACGCCGGCCGCGGCGGCGGCGGCGCTGGCGCTGGTTCGGCTGGATGAACTGCATCAGCCGCAAGCGTCACTGTGTCCCCGGCTCATCCGGACGCTCGTCGCCCTCCAGGAAACCGATGGGGGCTGGGGCGACGTGGCAACGACCGCACTTTGTCTCCGCGCCCTTTGCCTCCAAAACGGCCAAGGGCAGGCCATCGAACGCGGATTGGCCTATCTAGCCACGCTCCAACAGCCGGCCGGAATCTGGCCCAAAATCCCCATCCGCCGGATGCCCGAAGACGCCCTGGTCTCCGCATTCGTGCTGGCTCAATTGGCGGACAACGAACGATTCCGGGATGCCATCCGCTTCGACGCGGCGTTGGCGTGGTTCGAGTCGCATCGCTGGAGCCTCGACCAGGGCGCCCAGTCCATCTGGGACCACGCTCGGCTTCGCATCCCTGCGGTTGCCACAACCCCCGCCGGAGCGGAGGCGAGTTGGTCTTGAACAATACAAAACCAAGGAGGGTAAATGGGCATAGGACTCATGGCGTGGTAAAATCTCATCACTGTTGAAATACCGGGAGGTCATCAAACTTCTCGAGGCCAATGGTTGGCGCTTTGACCGCATGGGACGGGGCGGCCATATGATCTATCGCCATCCCACGCGCCAAGGCCCGGTTGTCGTGGCAGGCGGCGGTAAGCTGAACAGGGATGTGCCCAAGGGAACCGAGAACGCCATCCGGCGACAGGCCGGGCTGAAATGAGGATGCTCATGAAATTCGTCTACATTATCGAACGGGCCGACGACGGAAGTTACTCTGCCTACGTCCCGGACTTGCCCGGCTGCACTACCTGCGCCGATAGCGTCGACGAAATCCGTCGAAACATCAAAGACGCCGTCGATTCCTACCTCGACTCCCTTCGTGAACACAACGAACCGATTCCAACACCCAGTTCAGTCGTCGAGACCATTGAGGCGGCGTAGCAGTCATTGGTCATTCGTCATTTGTCATTCGGATTTGATTCGTCATTCTGGTTTCGGATTTCGGGTTTGATTCCGTAGTAGGTGCGGGCAAAGCGCTTCAGTTCCGGCGCATCGCGCCATACGACGGCGTCCTTCGGCATGCCGGCCAGCCAGGCTTGGTCGATCGACTGGGTTGGATCGCTCGTGTCCACGTCAAAAACGGTTTTGTAATTCAGGCGCGACATCGGAATCTGATACCAGAACGCGCACGCGTCGCCCACCAGGTCAACGGATTGGCCGTCGGCCAATTGCCGGATGTCCAGCAATCGAAATCCCTCGAGGTTTTCGCGTCCGATCAGGGTTGCCTTCTCGTGGTCAATTTTCAGATAGGGGCCCATTTTGTTGACGAGCATAACGGCGGAAAAGACGGCCATCGCCAATCCGGCGGCGGCACACAACGGCAGCCATGATCGAGCTTCGATCTGCGCGAGCATTAATGCAATGATGGGAATTGCCGTCACCATGAACCTGCTCTGCAAGTGCGTGAAACAGATCCAAAATGCGATCTGGAAGACGAGCATGATCCCCAGGCCAAGCATCGCGCGATTGCGGAGGCCCAGCGCCAACGCGCCGATCCCAAGAGGGAACAGGAGGTATCCGTATCTCCAATCCCAAAGTATTTCGCTCCACAGCGCCCGGAGGCGGCCGGCGGGCGAGCGGTGGTCCTTGTCCGGCAAATAAGCCTGCCGCCATCGTTCGACCTGGACCGGGCTGAAATGCGCTTTGCCCAGGACGTTCATTGCTTCGGGAAAGACGGGATTCCCGGTCCATTTCCAATCCCGAATCAACCAGGGTGAAAGGGCTAAAACCCCGGCCAGAAGATAGCAAGCCAAATGCGCGAGGTTCAGACGTGGCCGCAGGGTGAGCGCGCTTTTGATCATCGCGGCCAGCGGTATGCCGACAAAAACCGGGGGGGCGACGGATAATTTCGTGCCGGCGGCGAAGCCGGCGAATATTCCGGCGATGAGGAATTCCCGGCAGGTCTGGGCGCGAATCGCCCATCCGATCGCCAGGGTCGCGAAGAGAAGCGTTCCCCCTTCGTTGTAGGCCACGGGCGCAAGCAATCCCGTCCACGGCGTCGCCGCCACCAGCAAGGCGGCAACCGTTCCGCGCTTTCCGGCCCCGGCCAATGCATAGACCGCGCCGGCGGCCATCACGCAAAATCCCAGGTGCATCATCTGAGCCAGATACATCCCGGCCCAAGGGCCCGCATGCAGAAACATCGCCAGGAGATACTGCATTTCCACATTGAACGGGAAGAATGAGAAGACGTTGTGATGCAACGGGACGATCCGGCCGGCCTCGAACCATTCGCGCGGCCCCTGGAGGTGATACTCGACGACGTCATAGCCGTTGGGTTCGTCGCCCCACAAAATCCCCGGCGGGAAGCATGCCGCCAGCGCCGCCGCGCCCCCCACCGCGGCCGCGGCAACCCACAGCCATCCCCAACCGGCTGAATCGCAGAGCCATTTCCTCGCGTCCCAATTCTTTGCGCGAACGTGCAAGACTGAAATTGCGATGATGTCCCCGACCGCGAGAATGCCGATGGCCCATCCCTGATTCATCCACCCCATCAGCCCAAGCGCCAGAACCGCGAGACTGACAATCCCCAGACCCAGTCCGATGCTGGTCACAGTAGCCAAGGAGTTGTTCGCCTCTTCTGCTCGCAGGATTCTCCATGCGACCCAGCCGATCCCGGCGGCGGAGGCGAGCCACAGAATCGCACAGCCCCCATCCTGCAAAAGGCGATAAACGGCCAATTCCCACGACGGCCCGGCCAGCGCCAGAAACATCCCGAGAAATGCAATCGCCCCGGCAATCATCGCCCCCATGCGAGATTTGACCATGGCCGTCAGATTCACGCCTCACCTTCGGGTTTAGCGTCGTCATTTTCCAGCTTGAATAACTTCTCCACGGTATGGAGATACTGTGTCATCGGAGCGTGCCCCGGCTCGGAATCGCGCAGCACCTGGATGGGATCGTGAAGGAGCTTGTTGACGATGCGGCGGGTGAGTTCCTCCAGTTGTTGTTTGTCCCCATCGGTCACGCCGGACAATTTCGCCACCGTGCGGGCCAGTTCCTCCTGGGCCAGGGCGTGCGAGCGCTGATAGAGATGATCGATGAGCGGCCCCAGCATCCGCGCCCGGTTCCAGGCGGCGAAATCGCTGACGTGCTCCTCGACGATCCGCTCGGCCGCCTGGGCCGCGGCAGAGCGTTTGTCCAGCGTGGCCGTCACGGCCTGCTGCAAATCGTCGAGGTTGTAGAGATAGACGTTCTCGATTTTTCCGACGTCGGCGGCGACGTCGCGGGGCACGGCGATGTCGATCACGAAGATCGGCCTGTACCTGCGTCGCCGGATCGCGGTCTGGAACATATTTCGGGTGATGATCGGCTGATCGGAGCCGGTGCTGGTGATGACGATGTCTGCGGCGGCCAGATGATCGGGCAATTGGTCGAAACCCGCGGGCGATGCGGTGAATTTTTGCGCCAAGGCCACGGCCTTGGCGGCATCGCGGTTGCAGACGATCAGGCTGCGGGGTTTCAACGCGGCGATGGCGGCCAGGACGCGTTCAGCCATTTTCCCGGCGCCGATGCTGAGCACGGTCTTGTCGGTGAAGACGTCAAAGATCCGCCGGGCGTATTCCACCGCGACGGAGGCGACGGAGACTCTTCCCTCGCCGAGAGCGGTTTGGGCGCGGATTTGCTTTCCGACGGCGACGGCGCGCTGAAACAGGGGATGGAGCATGGGCCCGGCGGTGCCCGCGTCCTTGGCGGCCTCGTACGCCTCGCGCACCTGGGCCAGAATCTGCGTCTCGCCCAAGACCATCGAATCCAGCGAAGCGGCCACCGAGAACAGATGGCTGACGGCGTCCCGTTCGACCTTGTGGTAGAGTCGCGACTGAAAATCCTCGAGCTTCAGCGCCCGGTTCTGGGCGAGGAATTCGGCCAATTCCGCGTGCCGGGGATGGCCGTGAATCTCCCGGGCGACGTACAGCTCGACGCGATTGCAGGTTGAAAGAAGCACCGCCTCGCAGCGATCGAAGCGTGCGCCCAGCGCCAGCAGCGCGGCCTTGCGTTGCTCGGGCGAAAACGCCAGGCGCTCGCGCAGGTCCAGGGGCGCGGTCTTGTGATTCAATCCCAGAACGAGCAATCGCCGCATCGCTCCTCATCGCTCCGTGGGCAGATATAAGACCGCGATCAGGGTGGCCACCATCAACACGAATCCGACGATGCTCAGCATGGCCGATTTGCGCCCCCTGACCGCCGGGGTAATCGGCGTGTGCAACGCCACCGCGTAAACGACCCATGCGGAAAACGTCAGAATCACTTTCGGGGTGGTGATCCAATGGGGGCCGAGCATGGTATGCCGGCCTCGCTGCATGATCATGGCCAGCCCGGTGACGATTCCGACGATAAGGAGAGCAAAACCGAAACTGACGGCCCAGTGGGTCAGGTTTTCCAGCCGTTCGAGGCTGACGGGCGGCCCGCTCCCGATGGCCGCCTTGCGCCTCAGGCGGGCGCTGGCAACCAGATACATCGCGCCGACGCCGGCGGCGACGCCGAAGACAGCCATGCTTGTGAAAAGGCTGGCGCGATGCGTCAAATCCCAAATCCCCGCCGGCTCATAGTTCCCCGGATGAAATATCCCCAGCAAAACGGAGCACAAAAGCATGACGATCACGATCGGCATCAGGAACCAATCCAACCCCGGGATGGGCTTGGCGCGCTGAACGTACAACGTGAACCCGGCCAGCAGGAGCGCCAGCGTGGCCATCGCTTCGAAGTTGTCCTCCAGCGGCATCCAGCGGCCACGAACCACCGACCTCCAGATCAGGGCGGCCAACCCCAGGCAAATCCCAAAATAGGCCATGGACTTGGCGGTCAATCGGAGGCGGTTTCCGGGCCTCCACAGGCATGCGACGGAAATCCCTCCGCCGAGCAGAAACGCCCCCGCCGCGGCCAGGACCAGGCCGATCTGCCCCGCGTTGGCGCCGGTCGCCGCGCTCATGCCGCTCCCTCCAATCCGGGCGTCAAGTCGGGAAGATCGTTGAATTTTCCCCGCAGCCAATCGCACAACCCGGCCATTGAGCCGTCCTTCAGCGCCGTCGCCGCATCCGTCGTCGCCAACGCCCGAAAAATCTCCCGCCGCCGGGCGATGGGCAAACCGCTATTCCTGATTTTTGGGCGAAGCTGTTTGGAAGCCTCGGCCAATTTCACCCATTCATCGCTGACGCTGCCGGCCAGCGCGTCGCGCAATCCGGCCGCCAAAGCCGGGGAGCCGCCAGCCGACACGGCAACGACAATTGGCCCGCACTTGAGCACGGCGGGCAAGACAAAATCGCCCGGCTCATCGAGTTCCTCGGCATCGCCGCGCTGCACCCAAACCCCCCGCCGCCTGGCCTCGGCGACCACGGCATCATTGACCGCGCCGGAATCGGTCGCGGCAAAAACCAGGTCAGCGCCATCGAGGTCGGCCGGCTCAAAATTGGCGGTTTTCTTCTCGACGCCGTCGGGAAACTCCCGGACGAATTTGGTCGCCACCGCCCGCACCGAGATGGATCCCGCCGCCAGGAGTCCGGCCGCCTTCCGGGCGGCTACCGCTCCCCCACCGACGATCAGCACCTTGCGCCGGGAAACGTCCAGGAAAATGGGATAGATATGCGGCACAATCTTCGGATTCTAATCTCTCGGGTCCGGTCTGTCGCGTTGGGAGCGGCAACGGCCGAGTTCCGCGGGACGGCCCCACGGCGGCGCCGTGGGCGTTCGGGGAAAATCAACGGGGGCTTGAAATGGGCTGCTAAATGTTCCGGTTCGCATTCGAAGACCGCGGGATGGCCATCCCGCGGCTTTGGGTGAAGTGAATCGACAACTTTTGACATTAGATCGGGACAACCAAATCGTCTATCCTCTGCGGTCATGAGCGAAGCAAAAATCGGGATCATCGGCGGGACGGGGTTGGGGGAACTTTTGGGCAATGGAAATGGCCGAAGGCATGAAATGCAGACGCCGTTCGGGTCGCCGAGCGATGCAGTGATCGAGGCGGATTGGGAGGGGCTGACGGTGCTGGTGCTGGGGCGGCATGGGCCGGGGCATTTGATTCCGCCGAGTCACGTGCCGTTCCGGGCGAATATTTTTGCCCTGAAGCAGCTTGGGTGCACGCACATCATCGCATCGGGGGCGTGCGGGAGCCTGCGGCAGGAGTTTAAGCCGCGGGAATTGGTGGTGCCCGATCAGATCATCGACAAGACTTATCGGCGCACCGGGACGTTCTTTGAGAAGGCGGCGGTGCATGTGGAAATGGCGGAACCTTTTTGCCCCGTGCTGCGTCGAATCATTTTGGAACGGGCATCAAATGGCCAGGCGATCACGGCTCACGACCGGGGATGTTACGTCTGCATGGAGGGTCCGGCGTTTTCCACGCGGGCCGAGAGCCTGATGCATCGGCTTTGGGGAGGAGATTTGATCGGGATGACGGCCATGCCGGAAGCCAAGCTCGCCAGGGAAGCGGAAATCGCCTACGCGTTGATCGGGCTGGTGACGGATTACGACTCGTGGAAATCCGCGGCGCCGCCGGCGCCGGGCCAGGCGGCGCCTTCGGCGGAGGCGCCGTCGGGGGCGGCGTTGCTCCAGGAGATCACGGCCAATCTCCAGGCGGCGGCGGGCAGCGCGATGGAGTTGATCCGCCGGGTGCTTCGCCGGATCGCGGCGGACCCGGCGCCGCTGCTGGAGTGCCCGGCCCGGGAAGCGCTGAAACTGGCGATCTGGTCGGACAAATCGCGGATTGCCGCGGATGAAATCCAACGGCTTTCGCCGCTGTGGGGCAGATATTTCGGCTAAGATGTTGTCATGCGCGCGCGGGTCTTTATCCGATCGCTGATTGCGGCCCTAGTCGTGCTGGGGGCGTCATCGGTGTGGGGGCAGATGCGCGTGCTGGTGGGTCCGGGGATGCCGCAAGTTGTCGGTGGAGTTCCGCAGGGCGCGGACCAGAATCCCACCGGGGTGGTGTACGTGCGCGATTCGGCGATGGCGATGGAGAAGTTGGCGCTAGCGCGGCGGATGGAGCGGCTGCACGAATGGGGCAAATCGGCGGACGTGTACCAGGAAATCCTGGAGAAATATTCCGACCGCGTGGTGGCGGCCCACGAGGACCCGCAGAGCCACGTCGTCGACCAATATGCCTCCGTGACCGAAACGGTGCGCCAGTCGCTGTGCAAATGGCCGGAGGATGGATTGACGGTTTATCGAGGCCAATACGAAACGCCAGCCGCCGCGCTCTTCAACGCCGCGGGGAACGACGGCGTGCAGAAACTGCACGAGGTTCTCTGGCGGTTTTTCCCGACCGATTCGGCCAGGGAGGCGGGTATCCGGTTGATGGACGTTTATTTCGAGGAAGGCGATTACGCGGCGGTGAATCAGATCGGAAAGGAACTGCTGGATTGGCATCCGAACCTGTTGGCCCAGCGGCCGATGGTGCTGTATCGCACGGCGTTGGCGGCGAAGCTGGCGGGGCAGGCGGATGAATCCAAGCGTTGTCTGGACGAACTTCAACGTCAATTTCCCCAATCGACGGGGGTGATCCGCGGGCAGGAGGTGCTGCTGACGGACTCGCTGACATTGGCGCTTTCCCGCGCGGGCATTGTGCAAGGCCAGGGGGCGGAAGGCTTTGCCTCCGCAAGCGATTCGTGGCCGACGGTGGGCGGCGACGAGAGCCGATCGAAGATTTGCTCCTCGACGGTCAAGCCCGGGGCGCGGCTTTACACGATCCCGATCATGGGGTTTGACTGGAACCAGATTCCCAGTTTGCCGGAGCGTCAGCAGAGGCAGCACAACGACGAAGACCTGCGCGCCAAGGGCGTGGGGCTGGGCATCATGCCGGCGGTGTTCAAGGGGCAACTGTTTTTCCAGGACAACACTCGGATTTATGGGAGGGACCTGGACGGCGACGAGCCGCTGGCGGCGTGGGTTGAGACTTATCCGAAGGAGAACGGCGTGTACAAGGTGCCCGGGAATCCGTCGCCGGTGCCGCTGGGCCGGCAGTTGTGCGTGACGGTAAACGACAAATACGTCGCGGCGGTGACGGGTTTGTCGGATCCTTGGACGCAGGACCTCTCGCCGCCGGGCGAGGATTCGCGGCTGGTCTGCCTGGACCGCAAAACCGGGCGGAAAATCTGGACCACCACGCTTCTCGATCTTCCCGATTCGCAAACCGCGCTGAGGGCGCTGCAAATGGGAGGATCGCCGCTGTTCGTCGGCGACAACCTCTACGTTCTGGTCCACGGCATCAAGGGGCAGTTCGAGGATTGCTACGTCGCGTGTTTCGCGCTGGCGACGGGAAAGTTCCGCTGGGCGACATTCATCGCCAATTCCGGCATCGAGCCGTGGTTCGGCCCGATGGGCGACGAGGCGGGTGAGTTTTCCGACGCGGTGTCGCACATCGCGTACGCCGGCGGCCGGATTTTCGTCGTCACCAATCTGGGTGCGGTCGCGTCCGTGGATGCGTTCACGGGCGCCATCGCCTGGCTGGACATTTATCGAACGGAATCATCGCCGCCGGGCCTTAATTTCAATCCGGCGCTGCTGCGTTTCCGACGTGGCGCGCCGGGGCCGGAGGACGAATCGGTCGATGCGTCGGCGCCGTGGATTTACAATCCCGCGGTCGTTCAAGACGGGAATCTTTTCGTGCTGCCGGCCGACAGCCATAGCCTCTTCGTTTACGACGCCGCGGACGGGAAGCCGATCAAACAGATTCCGTTGAGCGGCTTGCAGGAGACGCTCGATCCCAACGTGCAAAACAGGCCCGATCTGCCCAGCACGCTGCTGGGCGTCAGGGGCGATCTGGTCTATCTGGCCGGGGCGAGACAGGTGTGGCAGGTGCCGTGGCGAACGATTCCGCAGGACCCGGCCAACGTCGATTCGACCCCCCGCTACTGGCGTTCGACGGAGGGAGATCAATATCCCTCCAAGCAGGCGCACGGGGACCAGGACCTGTTGGTCCAGGTGCGCGGGCGGGGTTTCGTGACGGCGGATGCGGTCTATCTTCCGACGCAGAAGTATCTGCTGCGCATCCTGATTTCCTCCGGGCTGCTGGATTCGGTGAACAGTTCGTTTCCCAGGGGGGGATGGGAGGAAGGCAAGGAAGGCCCGGGAAACGTCGTCGTGACGCAGGACCACCTGATCGTGGCCGGGGATCGCCAGGTGGCCGTTTACACGGACCTGGCGCTGGCGCGCGCCAAGCTGGATCGGGAGATCGCCGATGGCCCGGCCGACCCGGAGGCGCGGCTGCACTATGCGGAGGTGATGTTCGCGGCGGCCGAGCCGGACGTTGCCGAGCGCCGGATGGAGGAGGCATTTCAGTTGTTGGGCGGCGTGCAATCGCCGCGAGTCGGGCCGAGCCGAGAACGCGCATTCAACGATGCCCTGAGTTTTGCGAGGCGGTCGTTGCAAAAGGAAACGCCGCCGCAGCAGATCGAGCGGTTTTTCGACCTGGCCCGCGCGGCGGCGACGTCGGCCACACAGCAGGTCAGCTATCGCATGGCCCGCGCCGGCTATGACTGGTCGAGGCCAAATCGCGATGCGACGGGGGCGATCCAGCTCTATCAGGAAATCCTGGGCGATCCATCGTATCGCGCGATTTCAATGCCCGATCCGCAAACCACGGGCGACACGCCGGCGGGCACGCTGGCGGAGAAGGCGATCCGGGAGATTCTGGGAACGCCGGACGGCCACATGGCGTACGAACAATTCGAGCAGGCCGCGGCACAGAAGCTGCGCGACGCCCTCGCCGCCGCCGATCCGGAACAGTTGCTCGATATCTCCAAGGTTTATCCCGATTCCCACGTGGCCGGGGCGGCGATGATGGCGGCGGCCCAGTGTTACGAATCGCGCGGCGATGCGCGGATGGCGACGCAGGTGCTGCGGCAAATTCTGCTCAGGGTCCACGACCGCGACCGTGTTCCGGTTCTGGAAGCGCTGGCGCGCAATTACCTGAAGCTACCGAACCATCTCGACGTGGCGGTTTCGCGGCTGGGGTTGGCGGCGAACCTGGCGCCCCATTCCATGATTCTCCAGCCCCTGATGTTGCCGGGCGGAACGGTCCTGCAAAACGTTTCCCTGAGCAGCGCCCGCGACGTGCTGATGCGATATGAATCGCAATCGAGCCTGGAATCTTTGCCGGACCTTCACCTACCGACGCATCAGCAATCGAACCTCTACTGGAAGGCCATGGGTCAGCGGGCCAAGCCGTTTGGACCGGAATCGCCGAATACGAAAATCGTCGGGGTTGATGCGATGGTCGTGCCGCTGGAAGACTGCGGGCGCAACGACCGGATCATCGCGTGGTCGGCGGCCGATGGATTGTCGGTCTACCCCGTGGGGCAAAACAAGCCGCTGTTCAAATGCGCCGGCATCAACGAGGCGCCGATCGGCGCAGCCTGGATGGAAGGGAACGTTCTGGTGTGGAGCAACGGATCGATCGCGCTGGTGGATGGGGCGTCGGGGCGGCAACGATGGTCGGTGGACGTTTCCACGCTGCCGGCAATCGTGGCGTCGGGCGATTTGGGCGCAGCGCCGGCGGAGAACGGACCGGAAGAGGTGGCGGAGGTGAGGCCGGTCAACGACCGCATCGTTCTCACCACGACCACGGGGAGATTGCTGGGGATCGACCCGGCGGCCGGCCGGGTGGCGTGGCAAACGCGCGTAGGCGGCGCAGTCAATCCGCTTCTGGCCAACGACGATTTCACGGTCGTGCGAACCCAGGACAGCCAGACCGCGGAGATTCAGGTTTACAATTCCCTGAGCGGCGAGCTGCTGGGGAGAAAATCGTTCGGACTCGATACGGCCGCGTATCCGATCAACCTGGCGCTGGCGGCGGATGGGACGCTGGTGTACACGCTTCCCGGCCAACTGTGCATTCAGGACCTTTTCGAGGCGAATCTTTCGCCACAGGGAATGGAGCCGGGCGTGGCGAAGGACGTCGAGTTGCCGAATCAGCCGCCGATGTTTCTCGGCGCCGGCCGGCCGCAGCCGGAGCAGCTTCTGATTCACGGCGGCCGGGTGTTCGCCGTGGCCAACAGCGGCAAGGAAGTCCGCATCTACTCGATCGACACGGGAGACCTGTGGCAAACCGAGGGCCGCAACGGGCCGGAGACCACGGGCGTGGTTGCCACGTGGTCCACGAGCGCCAACGTCCGGCTGCACATTTCGGGAAATTACCTGTTTGTCTTCAGCCCGCGGAACCTGGTGACGTATCGAATCGACCCGCCCAAGCCCGGTTGGGATTGGAAGGACGATCCGACCAGGGTCACGAATTATAAGCAAATCCTTTTCGGCAAGGATTACGTGGCGCTGGTGGACCGCCCCGGCCCACCGGCGACCGAAAGCAATCGGCCGGGCAACAGGGTGACGCTGAACTTCTTCAACCGCATGGTGAAGGAACTGCCGGATGAAGAGGCCGGATTCCTGCTGTTCAATCCCGAATTTCCCGTGATCGACGACAACTTGGCGTTACAGGCCGTCGAGGGCGGCGTGGCCTATTTCACCGGGCATACCATTCAATTCCTGGTGGGGGCGAGGGATTTGCTGCCGAATGTGCCGCCGATTTGAGGAAACGCCGCGTGAACGCGGCCACTAAAAAAATGCGGTTGCACGGTCCGAGAAATGGACAGCATTTGAAGCAAGTTGCTGGTCCCGGTGTTAGCGTCTATAATCAGTTGTTCACCTATGGCCACAACGGTTTCCAAGTCGCCGAGCGAGCCTTCCATCCGGGAGAAGGTGCAGAACGTCATTGATTTGATCCGGCCGGCGGTGCAGGCCGATGGCGGGGATATTGAGTTGGTGGATGTGACCGGCGAGGGGGTCGTGCAGATTCGGTTTCACGGGGCCTGCCACGGCTGCCCGAGCAGCCACATGACCCTGCAAATGGGGATCGAGAGAAGCCTTCGTGAGCAGATTCCGGAAGTGACGCAGGTCATTCCCGTCCAATGACCGATGATTCCCTGATGCAAGAAGCGATCGCCGAGGCCGATGCGGCCCTGGCCGTCGAGGAAGTGCCCGTGGGGTGCGTGATCCTGCACGTTCCGACGGACCGGGTGATCGCGCGCGGGCACAACCGCCGGGAAAGCCATGGCGATCCGACGGCGCATGCGGAGATTCTGGCGCTGCGCGATGCGGCGGCGGCGCTGGGAACGTGGCGGCTGAACGAATGCGCGATGGCCGTCACGCTGGAGCCGTGCCCGATGTGCGCCGGGGCGATCGTGAACGCGCGATTGGGGCGATTGGTTTATGGCTGCGACGATCCGAAGGCCGGGGCGATTCGAACGCTGTTCAAAATCTGCGACGATCCGCGGCTCAACCATCGCGTCCAAATCTCGGCCGGGGTCATGGCCGAAAAATGCGCCCAGCTTCTTCGCGATTTTTTCAAGGCCCAACGCGCAAGCGGGAAGAAATGAGGGATGGCATGAAACGAGATTCGGCGGGACCGGGACATTGCGGCGGGAGATTGACGGGTTTGATTTGTATGCTGGCCATGCTTGCCGGCGGCTGCGCGTCGCACTCGGCGGCGCCACAATCGACAGCCAACTTGCATCCGTTTGATTCACCGGATTGGTGGCACCTGACGACTTTGCCGTTGCACGGCCAGGAGATCGTCTCCGACGACAGTTTCGCGGTGATCGTGCCGCGGAACGATATCGACCTGGAATCGGACATGGGCCAAATCCCGACCTCGGCGGGGATCGCCTCGCGGTTCTATTTTTTCAGTTGCCCGTGCCGGGAGGTGAAGCTGGTGGGCGATTTTCTGGCGCGGGACGATGAAACCCAAGACGTGCTGGACGCGTTTGGAGCGGGGAAATTCACGGTGGTTTCGGTTTCGCCGATATTGCGGGACACCTGGCCGAAGCTGGTGTCGATCCGATTTCAGGCCCAAGGCAATGGAGACGATCTGGTGCACACGCTGCGCGACGCGCTGGACCGGGTGAATCGGCGCTCCGCGACGCGGCGGGATGACTGACCATGACCGGGCGAGCGAGCGGAGCAATTCTCTGCGCGATCCTGCTGATGGGCACGGCCGCGGCCTTTATGCCGGCGCGGAATTTCGCGTTCGTCAATTGGGACGACGTCGATGAGGTCACCGAAAATCCGCTGCTGCACCCGCCGACGATGGAGCATCTGGGCCAAATCTGGTCCGGCCCATGCCTGAATCTTTACGCGCCGCTGACGTACACCACCTGGTGGACTTTGGCCCGAATGGGAGCGGGGGACAATCCATACGCGTTCCATCTGCTGAACATTCTGTTGCACCTGGCGTGCGCGGCCCTGGTGTTCTCGATTCTGCGGTTGTGCGTGAAATCGCCGGCGGCGGCGTTCGGCGGGGCGATCGTTTTCGCACTGCATCCGATGCAGGTGGAAAGCGTCGGCTGGGTCGCGGAGATGAACAACCTGCTGGCGGCGGCGCTTTCGCTGGCGGCGATCCGGCTCTATCTGGCCTCCGGGGCGACGCCGCCGGAACGACGATGGATTATTTACTCGCTTGGATCGGCGGCGTATCTGATGGCGCTGCTTTCCAAACCCACGGCAGTGGTTGTTCCGCTGATCGCGATCATTCTCGACTGGGGCATGCTTCGCCGGCCGCTGCGTCCGGCGGTTTATACGCTGCTGCCCTGGCTGGCCGCGGCGGGCGCGTTCGGGTGGATCGCGCAGCAGAACCAGGGCGGGATTGCCGTGCCAATCATGGATCGGCCCATGGTGGCGCTGGACGCATTGGGATTCTATTGCCGGAAAATTCTTTGGCCGACGGGCCTGACGATCGACTATGCCCGCACGCCGGGCCAGGTTTTGCTCGGCCATGCCTGGATCACCAGCGCCGGGATCGCCGTCGGACTGGGAGTCGTGCTCGGGCTGCTGCGAGGCAAGTTTCGCGGCGCGGCGCTGGGAGGGCTGATCGCGTTGGCGGCGCTGTTGCCGGTGCTGGGGCTGGTCCCGTTTACATTCCAGGAATGGTCGACCGTGGCGGATCGGTTCATCTATCTGGCGATGTCGGGGGCGGCGCTGGCGGTGGGAACCCTGCTCGCCAGGCTGCGGCAGAGCGCGGCATTGCCGGTCGCGGCGGCAGCCGGTTTGATTCTCGCTTTGCCGTGCAGGACCCAACTTCAAATCTGGCAAAACAGCAAGACGCTGATCGAGCACACGCTGGCGCTTGACCCGGAGAGCGCCGTTGGGAATTCTCTTGCCGCATCAGAACTGATCCATGAGGGACGACCGGCGCAGGCGATTGTCTTTTTTTTCAGGTCGCTGGCGCGCAATCCGAATAATCCTTATGTCCAAAGCAATCTCGCCAACGCCCTGGCCAGCGTGGGGAAATACGACCAAGCCATCGAACATTTTCAGACGGCGATCGCTCTTTTCGATCCTCGCGACCCGCTGGCATGGCGGGCGGTGAACAACCTCGGCATCGCATACGCAAAAATCGGCCGGCACGATCTGGCGGTATCGCAGTTCAAGCGGGTGCTGGAAATCGATCCGCATAACCCGCAGGCGATGCAAAACCTGCAAATTCTGGGCGAGCGCGTGCCATCGAGGTGAATCCGACTTAGACTATTGGGCAAAGGAGCATACAAGTGGCTCAACCCGTTTTGGCCGTCGTCAGCGTTCTGGGCAAAGACCAAAAAGGGGTCGTCGCGCAGTTCGCGACCTATCTTGCGGAGCGCGGCACCAACATCGAAGACATCGAGCAGCGCGTGGTCCGCGGGTTTTTCCTGATGGACATGCTGGTCGATATCAAAGACCTGTCCGTCGATCTGTCCGATCTGGTCACGGGCCTGCTGGAACTGGGCCGCCGGCTGGACATGGAAGTCCGCGTACACCTGCACAGCGAGCGGCGCGAGAAAAAGGTCGCCATCCTGGTCAGCAAGGAGCCCCATTGCCTGAAGCGGCTGATCGAGGATTTTTCGAGCAAGAAGCTCCAGGGAACGATCCTGGGCGTTTTGGCGAATCATCCCGACCTGGAATCAGTGGCGAACGACGCCAAATGCCCGTTCGCATACCAACCGTCGGACGATCCGGAAAAACATTTCGATTGGCTGCTGAAGCAGCTTCAACTACTCAATCCAGACCTGGTGGTGCTGGCGCGATACATGCGGATTTTGCCGCAGCGCGTGGTGGCGGCGTTCCGGAATCGGATCATCAACATTCACCCGTCGCTGTTGCCGTATTTTCCCGGTGCTTCGCCGTACAAACAGGCCTACGAGAGCGGGGTCCGCGTTCACGGCTGCACGGCGCATTTCGTGACCGAGCAACTCGACGAGGGGCCGGTCATTTTGCAGGACGTATTCCACATCAACGTCGGGGCGGACGCGTTGGAAGACGTGAAGGAAAAGGGCCTGAACCTGGAGGCCAGCGTCCTCAGCCGGGCGGTAAAACTCTTTCTCGAAGAGGAACTGGTGGTGGTCGACGGCAAGGTGATCTTCAAGCCGGGGATCAGCCGGTTCCTTCATCATCCCGACGCGCCACGACAGTGATCTTCATCGCCGAACCATACCGCGAGATTCTCAGGCAGATCGGCACGGCCCCGGAAACGATCTTCACCGACCCGGCGATCAAACCGTGGCGAATCCTGGAAGATCGGCAAAACTGCACGTGGGACGTTTTGGTCGGCGGGCGAAGCGTTCGATTGCACGTCAAACGGTTTGGGGCAATGCGCCGGCGGTCGTGGGCCCAGGCGGAGGCCGAGGGATACCGCGCGCTGCACGAACGGGGCATTGGGTCGGCGGCGGTGGCCGCCTGGGGCAGGCTCGATGACGGGCGAAGCTTCATCGCCACGGAAGACCTGGCGGGTTTCGAGCCGGCCGACAAATTGGTGGAAGGCGGCGTGGATTTCGATCGGTTGCTGATCCCCACCGCCGACCTGGCGGCCAGGCTGCACAACTCCGGGCTGCACCATCGCGATCTGTATCTGTGCCATTTTCTGGCCCGCGGCGCCCAGAACGAGCCGGTGGAACTTCGCCTGATCGACGCCGCCCGGGTCCGGGCGCTTCCGCGTGTGCTGGCACGCCGGCGATGGATCGTCAAAGACCTGGCGCAGTTTTGGTACAGCACGACGCAACTGCCGGTGACGGACTTGCAGCGGGATACGTGGCTGGCGCGATACGCCCAACAGACCAACGTCTCCGCGGCGGAACGCTTGCGCCGCTCGGTCATGCGAAAATCGAATTCGATCGCCGCTCACGACCGGCGCTTGCGCATTCGGCGGCCGGGACGAAATATTTCGATTCCGAAAACGGGGTGAGAGAAACTCGAATCGACGTTAGACCCTTGCCGCCAACGCCAGAGCGTCGGCGCGCGACTTGGCGATCGTGAACAGGCGCTCCAGGCAACAAGTCTTGAAAATCTGTAGAAGCTGCGGGGACATGCCACAGAGAACCAGGATTCCGCCGGCCTGGCGGACGCGCTCGCGCATGTTGACGAAAAGCCCGAGCATCGAGCTGCCGAGATACTCGACCCGGGAAAGATCGACGACCCATCGCTGCTCGCCCTTTGAGGCGAGTTGCTTCAGCACGGCTTCGATCAGGCCGTCGATTTCCATGGTGTCGATGGTCGCCGGCAAGACAAAGTGCAGGACGTTTGCCGACTGCTCGTGGGTGATGTGGAAGCGATCGCTGCTCATGGGGACGTTTGAAGCATATCGTCTATCTGACCTGAAGACTATCCCCGTCAAAAACGACGCCAAGGGGTTCGATCTCGACGGCCTTTCGGCGGCCTTGTTTGAGGACGCGCCCGGCGAGCCAGGCCTCAATGCCGACGGCACGGGCGGCGGCCAGGCAGGCGGGGGCATCCTTGGCATCGACGTAGGCGGCGAATCCGGCGCCCATGTTGAAAGTCGCGTAAGCCTCGGCGACGTCCACAGGCCCCTGCCGGCATATAAACCGCATCACCGCCGGAACGGGAGGCACCGAGGTGATCCGATAGACGAAAGGCTCCTGAAGGCGCATTAACTTTCGCCAGCCGTGGCCGGTGACGTGACAGGCGTATTTGAGGCGCGTGCCGCGGCGTTGGCATTCGGCGACGAAAGGGACGTAAATCGCCGAGGCGTCCAAAAGCGCTTCGCCGAACGGGCGGCCGTCATCGATGGGAGTCCGATAACCGTCGCTGAGCCGGTCGGCCAACGTGCGGCAAAGGGTTAATCCGTTGGTCTGGACGCCGGTGCTGGCCAGGAGAACGATCGCGTCTCCATCGGTGAGATCGCCGGCGATGCGATGGGATTTGGGGCGGATTCGTCCGATGGCGGAGCCGGCCAGGACGATGGTTTTGGGATCGACGATGCCGCCCAGGGCCGGGGTTTCTCCACCGCCCCAGACGGCGCCGGCGCGGCGGCAGCCCTCGGCAAACCCGCTCGCCAAATCCTGGGCGCGCTGCGCGTTGGCAAACCAGGCGGCATCGCCGACGGCCGCGTGCATGGCCACGGAAATCGGCAGGGCGCCCGTGGTAACCAGATCGTTAACGATCGTGGCGACGGTGTCGATTCCGATGTTGGCGTAATAGCTCTTGCCGGTAAGCTGGAGCATGGCATCGGCGACGAGATTCTTGGTGCCCAACCCTTCTTCGACATGGGCGAGGAATTCTTCCGGGGTTTCGATGAGATAGGCGCTTTCGCCGCGTACGTTGGGCGGCTCGGTCAGGCCGTGCTGATTGAGCGCCCCCACCGTGGAGGCCGCGGCACGCTGGCAGGCCCGTTTGAATGCGTCCAGCGGCCCGTAGTCGACGCCGCTGCTTTGATAGGTCAGGGCCATGCGTTCACTTGTAGAGCAACTCGAATCGGCGGGCAAGGGAAGAACGCCAAAAGGGGACGCGGTTGCGTTGGGATAAGCAAGACCCGTAGAATTGGCGGTTGTTAAATATGGATTTTTTCACCTACAAAAACGGCGAGCTTTATTGCGAGGAGGTTCCGGCGGAAAAGATCGCGCGGGACGTCGGGACGCCGGCGTACGTCTATTCAAAGGCGACGTTCCTGCATCATTACCGTCAGATCGCCGAGGCGTTCGCGGTTTTGAAGCCGACGATCTGTTATTCGATCAAGGTCTGCGGGAACATCCACATCTGCCGGTTTTTGGCCGAGGAGGGCTGCGGGTTTGACGTGACCAGCGGCGGAGAGTTGTTCCGCGCGCTCAAGGCCGGGGGCGATCCGAGGAAGATCATCTATGCCGGGGTCGGGAAAACCGACGCGGAAATCGTGGACGCCATCAACGCCGGCATCGCGGCGTTCAACCTGGAATCCGAGGCGGAGATCGAAAACATCGATCGCCTCGCCGGCTCGCTGGGCAAGACGGCGGTGGGCGCGATCCGAATTAATCCGGACGTCGATCCCAAGACCCACGCCAAGACCGCGACCGGGAAAAGGGAGACCAAGTTCGGCGTGGACATCGAACGGGCCGGGCGCGTGTTCGAGCAGTACCGGAACCTGAAGAACCTGCGCGTGGCCGGGGTGCACATTCACATTGGTTCCCCGGTGAACGAAATTCAACCGTACGTGGAGGCGGTTGGAAAAATCACGGCGTTGATCGACCAGCTCATCGAGCGCGGGCACCGGATCGAATGGTTCGACATGGGAGGCGGATTCGGGGTGAATTACGAGGGGCCCGATCAGGCGCGCCCGGTGACGGAACATGCGCGGGCGCTGATCCCGCTGCTGAAAGACAAGCCGTACCGGCTGGCGTTGGAGCCAGGCCGGTACGTGGCGGGCAACGCCGGGATTCTGCTGACGAGGGTGCTGTATCGCAAGACGGGCGGCGAGAAGAAATTCGTGATCGTGGATGCCGGGATGAACGACCTGATCCGGCCGACGCTTTACGAGGCCTACCATTTCATCTGGCCGGTGAAGCCGGATGCGGGGAACGTCCCGGCGCAGAGGAGCCGGTCGCTGGAGCCGCGGGGCGGCGAGATCGTGGACGTGGTCGGCCCGATCTGCGAAAGCGGGGATTATCTGGCGAGGAATCGTCCGCTGCCGCAGACGCGGCGCGGGGATTTGCTGGCGGTCTTCACGGCCGGGGCATACTCGTTCGCCATGAGCAGCAACTACAACAATCGCCCGCGCGCTCCGGAGGTTCTCGTTGACGGCGATCAATTCCGGATGATTCGCCGGCGGGAGACGCTGGACGATCTGATCGCCGCCGAGATGGTCTAACGGCGCCAATGCCAAAGAGGCTGAAGAGATGACGCAAGCCGAGATTGAGAAGGCGATGCGCCGGGCGCTGGAGCACCATCAGGCGGGCCGGCTGGCGGAGGCCGGGGAGATTTACGGGCGGGTGGTGGCGGCGCAGCCGCGGCATGCGAACGCGCTGCGATTGCTGGGCGTGATCGCCCGGCAGGAGGGTCGATTCGACGCGGCGCTGGAATTGATTCAGCGGGCGATCGAGATCGATCCGGACAGGGCCGAGGCGCATCACAACCTGGGCGATGCGCTGCGAAGCCGGGGCAGGCTCGATGAAGCGATTGGGGCGTACGGCAGAGCGGCCGAGCTTCGGCCAGATTGGGCGGAGGCCCACGGCGCTTTGGGCGATGCGTTGCGCGAACAGGGCAAGCTCGATCAGGCCATCGAAGAATGCAAGAAGGTCGTTCAACTCAAGCCCGCGATGGCCGCCGGATATTTGAGCCTGGGCCGAGCGTATCACAGCCAGGGAAATCGCGGGAAGGCGATGGCGGCGTATGCGACGGCGATCCAGCTCCGGC
>Ga0181538_10000773_pt1 | contig 37835 bp, 28 predicted proteins | sample PEATcosm2014_Bin_40_FD_119773 | JGI IMG/M metagenome (GOLD analysis project Ga0181538, IMG submission 119773) | Peatland microbial communities from MTU Mesocosm Facility, Houghton, MI, USA - PEATcosm2014_Bin23_30_metaG | ecosystem: Environmental > Terrestrial > Soil > Wetlands > Peat | place... | reverse complement strand
GGTCGCTCGAGTTGGAATAGTGGTAATGGCCGGCGCGGTTGAGCGCGTAGTAGGCGTCGTATCGCGCGAGCCAGCGCTCAAAGAAGTCACCGAGAGCGGGCGAGCGGCGAAAGCCAAGAACGCCGCCATTGAACTCGGGAAAGGCGTCCGGGACATCGGGCAGCGGGCAGTCGTGGCCCTCGAAAAGCTGGTGCCCAATGAAATCGAAGCGCCCGAGCAGCGCGAACACATCGGACAAGTCGCCTGTCACCGTGGTGTCGGTATCGAGGTATAGAAACCGCTCAAATGGGCAGAGGCCCATGAGTATCTTGTCGCGGAACCCGAAGGCGGGGTTCCTGACGAGGATAAGTTCGTCCCAAAAGTTGGTCTCGCCCGGACTGTCGGTGACTAGGCAGACAGGGATAGTCGGGTTCGTATTCCGCAGGCTCGCAGCCGCGACCCTGGCTTCCTCGACATAGCGCTGGCCGGTGGCCACGTAGACGACGCCGGATGCCGGTCTGCTTTCCCGGGGCCACAGAGGGGCGAGCGCATCTATGGGGCCTTCGTTCACGGGCTTGGGTCAGCGGGGCTGGAGAACGGTCACGCCGTTGCTCTGTTCTGTGGCGAATGTCAGTACTTTGAAGCGGCTGGCCACGTCCTGGACGGAGCGCCGGACGCCGCTGGCTCCCACGGAGTCATGCAACGCGAGGAACCCCCCGGGCGAGAGCCGCGGAGCGTAGGCGAGGATCTCGTCGCGGGTTTCCGGGTAGGCGTGCGAGGTGTCCAGAAAGACGACGTCAAATTCCATTGGAAGCGCCGCCAGCACCGCGGGCTCGAGCGACATACCGCGCACGGGCGTGACAAAGCCCTCCAGGCCATGCCGCTGGAGGTTGGCCAGCATCGCGTCGAGATACTCCTGCATGTAGTCGACGCAATATAGGCGGCCACCGCGGCCCGCGGACTTGAGCGCGAGTGCGATGTGCGCGCTTGCCCATCCGGCAAAGCTGCCAAGCTCAACCACGGTCTGAGCCTGGCTGAAGAACACAAGCTGGCCTAGGAACCGGCCGACGCCTGGCTCGGAATTGAAGCTAGGGGGCGCCCCCCGGAGGCGGAAACTTTCGGGCGGCCCAATTAGCGCGCGGAAGTTGGGAGGCATCGATTGGATTCCCTTCCCCATGGAGCGTACGAACTCGAAGGGCTCCATGTCCGCGCTGAGGTCCCGGTAGTCGAGGCCGTACTCCTGCGCCATAGCCACGACGTCTGCGTAGACAAAGCGCCGGGAAAGCGCCGTCCGAAGCAGTCGCAGGCGCGGTAGAATGTTGTGGCGCAAGAGGCTCATGAGGCAGGCGTGGCCGGCGGGGGTTTTATGGCTATTCGGCCCGTGTAATCGATTCGATGCAGGAAGACCGGAGCGGGCTGCCTGGCGAAGTACTCGTCCACAGCGGCCCGTGCACCCTGCCAGTGGCCGTAGTCGTCGATGATGAGCACGCCTCCGCAGCTCAGACGCGGGTAAAGGTGGGTCAGCCCGTGCAGGGTCGACTCGTACCAGTCCGTGTCGAGACGCAGCAGCGAAAGCACGCGGGGCATCTGTAAGGGAATGGTCTCCTCGACCTTCCCTTTCACGAACACAAGCTTGTCCCTTGGGTAGCCAGTTGAGAAGAGATTCTGCTGGACGTCATCCAAGCCCGCGTAGCACCAGATCCCTGTCCCGCGCTGTGCCGTGCGAAGAAGTGCCTCCGCGTCGCATCCGTCAAAACTTCGGTCGCGGGGGGTGGGGGCCGGCATTCCTTCGAACGTGTCGTAGAGGTATAGCGCCCTGTTGGCTTCGCCAAGCGACTGCAACGTCAGGGCCACCGCCATCATGCTGCCTCCGCGCCATACGCCGCATTCGGCGATATCGCCAGGCACACCGTGCTGGACCACGTGCTTGACTGCGTGGATGATCGCGGCAAGGCGGTCCAGCCCCGTCATCGTGAAGGGGCGGGCCGCACGGAGGATCAGGCGCTCATCCTCGCCCAAGTCGACAAACGAATCCACCGGATCCCGTGCAATCTGGTGGCGCACAAGATCGTACCCGAGGCGGCGCAGGCAAGTGCGCATGAATCTTTTTAACGGTTCCAAGTTGCTAACTCCGCGAGCCCCTCAAAATGCCCGCATGCTCCCTGCCAGCGGATGTGGGCGGCCGGATCCTTCCAGGCGCGTCTGGCAAACCACGCCTTGAGCTGGCGCGGCGCGACAGTCCACCTGGCGATCGGCCTCCAGGGACAGGCAGCGTGGGCGGACAGCACTTGGACCCAAGAGCGCTGGATTGCGCGGTTCAGGCGCGCCAAGTAACGAGGGTCGAGCCGCGCGGACGGAATCAGGTGGCTAAGGCTCAGGCTCGGAAAGTAACCCACGGACCAGCCATGCTCCAGAACGGTCATGACGATATCATTGTCGCCTCCGGAGACGAGATCGAGCCCCGTCCGGTCGAGCCTGAGCCGATTAGGGGCCCGCTCGACCTCCTCGGCCCACGCCAGCACCGCCTCCCGCCGCAACACCATGCCGGCGCCGATCGGCGCGCACAAGGGGCACTGATTCTGCGCGGAGCCGGCCGGCCGGAACGATGGGGCAAGAAGCACGGCTTCACCGAGGTCACGCACGGCCAAAAGAGGGAGAAATTCAAGTTCCCAAGGGGCGGGCGGCGACTCGAAGACCGGCAGTGATTTTCCGCCCGCGGCACCGAGTCGGGTATCGCGGACGAAGAGGCGCGCGGCTTCGGCGACGTAGTCGGGGGCGAGCACATTGTCGTCGTCGACAAGGATGATGATGGATCCCCGGGCAGCCCGAATGCCTGCGAGCCTGGCCAAAGTGAGGCCGAGCCCGGGTTCGCGCAGCACCCGGAGATTGACGGGAGCGCAATCGCCGTAGTCCGTGCCGGCTGGAAACGAGGCTGAGGCGTTGTCAATGAGAAGCGTCTCCCACAAGTCAACTGCCATAGACTGCATCCTCAACCCACGAAGCGTTTCCCGCAAACGCCCGAGATTTGGATTGTGGGAAGGAATGATAACAGTGACGGCGGTCGAAACTGGCACGGTCATAGATCTATTGGGCTTGCCGGCGGGTTTGGATCAAAAACGCGCTTGAGCGACGGAATTCCTTCAATCGCTCTCAGGGTTGAAGGGGGAATCTCCTTAAGCGGTCTCTCCTGAAGAGTGACACCTAGAACTGGAGCCACCGAGAGAAGGTCAGTAAACCGATAGGTTCCGCCCCGCTTTGGGTCATAGCCAAACTCGAGGAAAGGGTGAGCCCAGTACATGCCATCTGGTGAAGGCACAGCGAGTTGCTTCTGCTGACAACGAACGGAGAGAGTCTCAATATCGCGCAGAAAGACTGCATAATCCTCGCGCCTCAGCCGGGCGGCGGCCACGTTGCCTTCACGGCCTGCCGGTTGGTATGCAGCGTGAATCGCCAGCGCGCGTTCAAGATACCAGTGCGAGGCGAGCATCCAAATGCTCCCTATCACTGCGATAGCAATCCATCGGGCAGAGCGTTGTGCCTTGTCAGGTGAGCCCAGTGCGGTGCGGTCCATCAGGAAGACGGCAGCAAGCGCTGCCCAAGCATGCGGAACGCAGAAATACTTTGTTGGCCAAAACGAACCCGGCTGGTTGAGCTCATCCGCCCGCGCTACACTTGTCATGCCAATGAGTATAAGCACAGGCAGGCCTATGGCTGCGAAGAGACGCCTGTTGCCAGGGGACAGGCTGCCAGCTTGCCGCCAACCCAACCAGCCCACGCCGGCGAGTACCATGGCCTCAGCTACATAGACCGGCACGCTTCTCACTGCATTGCCGTAGAACTTCGGTGCGAACATCCCGAGAAAGCCCGGTATGATTGTGCTGGTAAACGTGCCCCCAACGCCCGATGCGAACGCGAGCGGAAGCCTCCAGAAATGCATCGTGAGATTGTCAATGATGCTGCGACTCACGGCCCATCCACTGGGATTCTGTTCAAATTCCCTGCCTTCGAACGGATGCTTGAGCCAAAGCAAGTGATAGTAGGCACCGAGCACGAACGCGACCAGCAGCCAAGGTGCCAGCCTTCGCACCGAGTGATTCTGCCATCCGCCCGCCATCCAAGCGAAGCCGACAACAGCTGGGAACACCCACATTCCCGAGATGTCTAACCCGCTGGCCAATAGGGCGCAGGCGACACTGGCCAGCATCCAGCCCAATTCGCCGCTGCGAAGGAAACGCAAAACCATTGTGGTTGAGGCCAAGCCTAGGACGAGTGTCTGGGGGTAAACGATCAAAGTGTAGTAGCCGGTGGTGAATTCGCCCCAACCGGGCCAAGACCACGCGAAAATGCAAAAACAGATCGCCGTGATGCGCCTGGCCGCGCATTCGCTGAGGAACACAATGCCCCCCAAAAGCACGCCTAGGCACGTGACGTAGTTTACGATGTTAAAGGCCCGAGCGAGCTCCGCGGGGGAGGCGGACGGCCCCAGCAGGCTGACTATCCCTGATACCCACAGCCGAAATAGCGGCAGCGAATGGTCGTTGTGGTACAAGTTCAGCAATCTGAGAAAAGGCATTCTTTCCCGGGCGTCCTGTATGAATGCAAAGTCGTCCAAACGGAAGAATCCCTGCGTAAAACCATGGTAATCTATGGAGAGGAGCAGGATCCCGCAGCCACAGGCGAACCAAAACCAGTCGCGCCCAAGATCCAGTTGCGAATATAGTGTGCGGCACAAGCGAGCGACGAGGCCCTGTACCGGGCCGCTAAGCTGGGGCCGAATCTGCCGGCATGCCAAGTATGCACCCAACGCGGTGACCGCCGTCACAAACATCCAAGAAGGAACAAAGTGAAAGAAGCGCTGGTACACCGGCCCCAGGCCCAGAATCGGATGTGCATGCGCACGGACGCCGGTTAAGATGAGGGGGGGCATGGTGGAGCCGATAAGACCGGGCCTAGGAAAGCGAGGAGCTTGGAGGAATTCGAATTTGGGATTGATTTCAGACTAAGGGCGCATTCTCGCCGGCAAACCATGATGCATGCATCATCAAACGATTGGCTGAATTTACCTAAGACATTTCCGCATAAACGCACAGTTACTATGCCTGGTGCGGTGACCTAACGTTCGTGTTGAAGGGGACCAATCTCAAGTCATTGGCTTTGAGCGGCTGCCATTTGACGCGGGACGAGAAAACGAGCCCAATATCAAACTTCGAATGCTCACTCGACAGCTGTTGCGACTCATCTGCCTTTGGCGCGGCACGAGATCAGTCAAGCCTGCAGAATGGGACGATCATGGCTGGATTTGATCGGATTGGAACGTTTCTAAAGGGTTCCAGAAAAGCTTGTTGGCTACATTCCGAACAAATCATCCGCGCGCCGCTGGCTCCGCTTCCAGCCGGCCTTCGCAGGAGCTTTTGCTGCGCGAATCAAACCGACAATTACACGCAAGACGAAATGCCGGATTTGCTTAATCATCGATGGACAGCGGGGCGGGATCAGGCCGTTTGGGAGAACTGTCTAAGCCATGCTAGCTTGTCCTCGCGGCTGCGCTCGCATGGGTTGGCGTAGACCTCGTCGTTCACCACCAAGAGGTCGAGGTCGGTGTTGACGAAGCATTCCCACGCCTCCGCAGCTGTCCGCACGATCGGCTGGCCTCTCACGTTGAAGCTCGTGTTGATGAGGATCGGCACGCCTGTAACCGCCTTGAACGCGAGGAGCAGCCGATGAAAGTCAGGGTGCACACTGGAGTCTACGGTTTGCAGCCGGGCGGAGAAATCGACATGAATCACGCTTTGAATTTCGCTTCGTGGGTAATCCAGTTGTTCCTTGAGCGTGGCGAACGCGGCGGGAATCGGATGCCGCCGCGACGGAAGAAGATTCGCCGTATAATTCATGTAGTTCGACTCTTCGGTCGAGTCGAACCACTGCCCGACATCCTCGGCCAGGATTGCCGGGGCGAATGGCCGGAATGATTCTCTGAATTTCACGGCAAGGTTAAGGCGCGACTGCATTCCGGGCTGGCGGGGGTCGGCAAGGATCGAACGGGCGCCCAACGCGCGGGCCCCGAGTTCCATCCGGCCCCGAACCCAACCCACAGTCCGGCCCTCAGCCAGCCGTTCGGCGATGTATTCATGTATGCCCCCGGTGTAGGACAGGCGCCACCGAGCGGCCGAGGCCGGGGCATTGCCAGGCTCCGATCCGAGATAGAAGCCCTTGGTGTCAACATTGATGCTGCGTCGCGGGCGGGCCGTCCGAAGATAGAGCAATGCCGCCCCAAGGCCGCTGCCCATGTCGCCGCCGACGGGTGAATTGAACAGCTGCTCGAATACCCGTTCGGCGCGCAGTCGTCCTGCGACGACGCAGTTCTGCGCGCAACCTCCGCAGAAGAGCAGGTTTGGTTCGCCCGTCTTCGCCCGGAGGAAACGCGCCATCTTGAAGACTTCGTCCTCAAAGACCTTCTGGAGCGAGGCGGCGAGATCGACGTGTTCTGGAGATAGCGGATCCGAGCTGTTCCGGGCTGGCACCCCAGAAGCTTTTGCGACCAGTTGAATGGATTCGGCCATCACGCGGTGCTCGAATGTGACAGGCTCATGAAGCCTAAGGCCGCCGCGATCATCAGTCGCAAAAAGCCTCGAAAGGCCATCGGCGAAGCGCGGCTTCCCATATGGCGCGAGGCCCATGACCTTGTACTCGGACCCGAAGGATTCGAAGCCGAGATGGTAGGTGACGAGCGTGTATAGCAATCCTAGCCCGTTCTCATACGGCTGCTCCCACAGCAGCCTCAAGTCGGTGTCGTCTATCACGCCTGCGCTGGCGCTGTAGTCCTCGCCCTTGCCGTCGATGCATAGGAAGGCAGCGCGCCTGAACGGAGCCGTATAGAATGCGCCTGCGACGTGGGAGATGTGGTGCCAGGCGTATCGGAAACGGGCATGCGGGAGAAGCGATCGGGCTTGGTGGTTATACAATCCACCCGCGCTCTCGGGCAGCATCCGGCCCAGCATTCGCGAGACAATGGCGCCCGGCCGCTTCGCCCTGTCGAAGAGGATGCTCTGCAGCGGCTTCTCCGCAAAGACGCACACCGTCACGTCGCCGGGGGTCAGGCCAGCGACATTCAGGCATTCCCGTATGGCATTTGTCGGAAAGATGCCGTCGTGTTTGCGGCGCGTGAATCGTTCCTCCTGGTTGGCCGCGACAAGCTGACCATCGACAAAAAGGGCGGCGTTCGCGTCGTGGCCCAGAAAACCCCCGACGCCAAGAACGATCTCGCGGTCGGTGTTCCCGGTCATGCTGGGGCGCGTGATAGCCGCGCTGCGCGGATTTTTCAATGCTGGTTGCAGGGCAGCGTCGGATCGCTTGGGCATCATCCCTCTGACGAGCTCGGATTTGAGGGCCCAAAAGCAAGGCGCAACAGTCGAACGGCCCGGAAAATGAGCGGCCTTAGCGAGAAAGAGCTTGCTTAATACACATAAATAGACATGTCTAATCATATGGCCGTTCCAACCTTCGCATTATTTCTCGCCGCGGCGTTCCAGGCCACCGACGTGCTCGGCTGGCTGTTCACCCTGGGGCTGGCGGGATCGGTGTGGCAGGGGATAAAGCACGCACAGCGGGCGTACCGGGCCCAGGACAAGCAGGACAAGCTCGAGGAGGCCGCCTGGGCGATCGGGATACCGGCCATTTCCGCCGGTGTCTACTGGTTCTCCATTAGAATAGGCATCATCAGCCCGGTCTGGACGCTTGGCAGCCTTCCCGCGTGGTGAACGCGGGTGATCCCGAGCAGCCATGCCGACCGACCCGGAGGAGCCCGTGCTTCCCTACACGCCGAGCAACACAGGCCGGAGGGCCAGGGTGGGCTACCTGGGGTTCGAAGGGGTGGGATTCAACGCGCTCTGGCCGCTTTTTGCGGGACTCATCCTGAGCGTCGGGCTCGCCCTGAGGTTCTTCCTCGGCGACGGAGGTGCCGGGAGCCACTGGCTCGCGAGGACCGTCGTCGCGGCGCTCCCGCTCGCCACCGGCTTCGGGTACCTCCGTTTTCTAGTCGCGGGCAGGCCGCCGCACTTCAAGGGCGACCTCTGGGCGACGGCGCTCGGTCTCCGGCTCGACTTCACCGATCCTCCCCGGTGCTGCCTGCAGATCCTGCCGAGGGTCGTCATCAACACCGCGGCCGCGTCCGGGCCGGGCCGGGCGGCCGACCTGCCTCATCCCATGCGCGCAACGGCTTCGGCCGGCCGGGGCCGGTGAAGGGCATCCGATGGCCCGCACCTTTCCCGTCGGGTGGTTTGAGCGCGACATGCTCTGGTGGGGGGCGGCGCTCGACGCACGCACGTGCCTTTCTCGGGGAGCCCGCGTCGAGGTGCCCGACCTTCGCAGCGCGGACAACCGCACGGTCCTGGACATGCGCCGCCAGAACGCGCACCTGCTCGCGGCCGTGGGGCCGTCAGCCTCGCTGCAGGTCCATTGGACCGTGGAGGACGACTTCGAGGCCGCGCTCGAGGCCTATTCGGGCAAGAAGCGGGCGGGATCGCCGTGGTGCCGGAGAACCTGCGCCGTCAGGCGGGCGTTCTACGAGCAGAGGCTCGCCGAGGGCAGCCTCCGGCGGGAGCGGGTCCATGTCTACATCGGGAGGCGCTGCGAGGGCCTGTCCGCCGCGGACGTGCGCTCGGTCGCCGCGTGCGAGGCCTTCCTCCGCCAGGCCGCATCCGGCCTCGACTCGCAGCTGCGCATGCTGGCGATGGTCCATCCGCTCGGCAGGTGGGAGCCGATGGACAGCCGAGCGCACGCGCTGCACCTGAGGAAGTTCCTCAATCCCAGCATGGCCCGGCTGTTCTCCGACGGGGGAGGGGAGGGCATGGGCGGCTTCGACGAGAGCCGCTCCATCCGGGCCAACTGCCTGAGGAGCGACCTGAACGCGTTTGCGTCTGGAAGCGGGGGCGAGCGCGGCAGCCTCCTCTATTTTGACGGGAACTACCATGCGATCTTCGTCATGCGCGAGCTTCCCCGGGGCACGCGGCCCGGGATGCTCCTCCCCGTCCTGGACGCCGTGGGCCGGGGGGCGTCGATCACGCTCGCCATCCATCCCCTTCCGGTCGGCGGGGAGATCGACCGGCTGCGCAGGGAGATCGACGAGTTGAGCGCCTTCCTCTCGGACCGCCGTGCCGCGGGCGTGGAGAACGACATACGCCTCCGGCACGGGAGGATCGACTCGCTGCTCTCCTCCGTGACGATCCCGTTCAACCTCCTCTTTGCCGTCCGCGTGTGGGCCGACACCCCCGACGGCATCGCCGCCAAGTCGCTCGCGATGCGGACGGCCCTGCAGGGAATCGACGGGGCCGAGTTCATGCAGGTCAACAACGCGGCCCAGGCGCGGCATCTCTTCTACGAGACGATACCCGGCAACCTCGGGGGCGCCTACCGCGGCTGGGACATCTACGTCGAGAACCACAACCTTGCCGACCTGATGCCGATCTCCTCGACGTTCACGGGCCACCTCGAGGAGGCCCAGGCGCTTTACGACAGCCCGGGGCGGAGCGTCGTCGGGGTGCGCCTCGTCACCGCGAACGGGACGCCGCAGCACTCGGTCGTGGTCGGCGTCAACGGGTCAGGGAAGTCGGCGCTCCTCATGGACCTCATGAGCCAGTCGGACTGCGACTGGGCCTACCGGTTCTACCAGGAGGAGGGGATGGCCTTCGTCACCCAGGCGCAGCTGTGCGGGATGCGCAGCCTGGTCCTGCGGGAATCGGGCGACTGCACCCTGAACCCGTTCGACACCCTCGGGCTGCCCCTCACCTCGGCCACGGTGTCGCGGGTCGTCAGGACATGCATGAAGCTTGTCGGCCTCTCCAAGGATGACGACCGGAACAGGCGCAGGGAGGGCCTCATAGGGGAATATGTCCGCAGCCACTTTGAGGACTGCGCCGAGGACTGGAAGAACGCCGACGAGGGGCGCTGGCGCGGCCTCGCGAGGCGGGCGCTCGCGGCGGACCGTCTGCGCTCCGCCGGCGACGACTTCCTTGACGGGCACCTGGCCCTTCGGGAGCTCGAGCGCGCGGATCCCGCCGCGGCCTCCGAGCTGGTCGCGGCGGCTGGCGAGGACGAGGTCGTTCGGCACTCGATCCTCCCGGCGGGCCGCCTCAACGTCGAGTCGTTGGCGTTCAGCCTCTTCTCGGCCGCGGACTATCCCCGGTTCGACGGGCTCGTCTCGCTGATGAGGCATGGCCGGCTGCCCCACCACCGGAGCGCGGGCGTGGCCGGCGAGCTCGATTTCCTCTCCTCCGAGCTCGCAAAGGGGCTCCGGGCCGGGGGCGTCGTGGGCGCATTCATCGACGGGCCGACCAACGTCGAGGTCCGCGGTGCCGGACTGCACTTCGACACGAGCCGGCTGCCCGAGGGGGTTCTCAAGGACCTTGCGGGCTTCGTGGTGTTCGACCACGTGCGCCAGCACATCCTCACGCTCCCCCGGGGCGAGTCCAAGGTCATGCTCCTCGACGAGCTGAGGCGGATCCTCCTCATCCCGGGCGCGGCCGAGTTCGTGAAGGAGCTGCTTGCGCAGATGAGGAAGTACCGCTGCGTGTTCATCGGCGCATTCCAGGAACCCTCGCAGATCGACGACATCGACCCCGCGCTCACCGACCTCCTGTTCGGCCAGTGCAAGCAGTACTTCCTCATGCGCCAGAACAACGCGGACCAGGTGCGCAGGATGGCGGGGCTGATCGGGCTTCCCGGCGCGGCCCAGCGCGCGATCGTGCAGCACCCGCTCGTCGAGCACCAGTCGGGCGCGCGCAAGGCCTCCTATTTCACGTATTTCTCGAGGGAGGGACCGGCCCCCGTCTGCGGGACCGTCCGAGTAGAGGTCGACCCGGCCATGCTCTATGTCGCCGAATCCTCGGGTGCGGTGTTTGACAGGAGGATGAAGGCGCTCGGGAAGCACGCCTCCGTCTACGAGGGGGTGCTTGCCGAGGCCGGCGGGGGTGGCAGATGAGGCGCCACTTTTCCGTGGTGCTCGCCCTCCTTCTCGGGGGCTGCGAATCTGCGCCGGGCGCATCGCGCAGGGGCGCGGTCGACGAGGGCTACCTGCTCGGCGCCGCTGACGCGGTGAAGCAGCTCTACTGGGCCAGGCAGGCGCTCGAGGCACCGTGCGGTTCGGCGCCGGCCGGCAGGACCGAGTACTACATCTGGGAGGAATCCGGGATCGCGCGCGACGGGCGCAAGCTTGCGCCCGGCACGGTCGCCGTCCCCGTCTTTGTGCCCGCGCCGGCCCCGGCCTGGGCGCCGGGCCCATGATCCGCGGGCCCGCAGGCCCCGGGGGGGCATGGGCGGCCGCCGCCCTGGCGCTCTGCGCCGCGCATTCCGCGCATGGGTTTCTGGGCGTCGCGGACACCTCGTTCGTGACCGTGATCGCAAACCCGGCCGAGGCCGCAAACTGGGCGGCCGAGCTCGAGAAGCTGAACAGCCAGCTCGCCGCGGCGACCAGCACGCTCCGGACGGTCGGCGATCTGCGCGCGTTCGCGGGTGATCCCAGGGCGGCCGTGGGCGCCCTCCGCGACCTGGCCGAGGTCACGGGTGCGCTCAGGGTTCTATCGACCGGCGGCCAGACCGAGGCCGACCTGCGGCTGGCCTGGCAGGCGCTGGGCGCAGCCCAGCGCCTCGTCGTCGCCGCCGCGCTGCTTCAGGCCGCGGGCGCGGGGGCCACAATGGAGGTGTTCGGCCAATCGCAGCCGCGCGACCCCGGCCTCTACGCCCGGTTTGCGCGCGATGCGCAGGCCTCGCTGACAATCCGCGGCCAGATTGCGGACGAGCAATCGGCGCGGACCTCGGTGGCGGCGGAGCTCGCCCTGGCATGGGGCCAGTTCAAGGCGGCCCCGACCGAGTCCAGCAAGCAGGCGATCCTCGCCGAGATCAGCCAGCTGCAGTCGCAGAGCCAGGTGATGGACGCCCGCCGCCGGGCCATCCTTGACGACGTGGCCCTTTCGGACCGGCAGGAGCGCACCGAGGCCGGGGTGCGCTCAAGGGCCGCGGACGAGCATGGGCTCGCCGAGTCCGCGCTCCTGAACGCGACCGTCGAGGGGCGCGCCCGGGACGCCGAGGCCCAGCGCGCGGCTACCCTCGGGAAGACCGCGCCCGCAGCCCGCCAGCCGGACTACAGCGGGATGAGGCTGTGGACGACCGCCGACGCGGGAGGGGCGTCCGGTTGAACATCCCCCTTGCAGACGCGCCGGTCTCGGACCTGCTGGACGTCTTCAGCTCGTACGACGGGGGCGTCATCTTCCGCGGGCTCACCGAGGGAATCGGCGGGCAGCCGCCGGTCCTCGGCAGGATCGGCTGGATCTTCACGGGTTTCGGCGCCCTTTTCGCGCTCTGGGGCTTCGTCCTCAGGAGCCAGGCCTCCGCCGGGGAGGGCAAGATGGGCGAGATCGCAAGGACGTGGGTCGTGATCGCGTTCATGATTGGCGGTCCGTTTGTCATGAGGGCCGCCATGCAGGGCGCCGACGCGGTCTACCAGTCCTCCGCGGGCGGGCCGCGCAACCTGACGGCGGCCTGCGTCAAGGCCGCGTACGCCATGCCCGAGCTGACCGCGCTCTTCGACCTGCTGAGGAAGGATGCCCTTGCACAAGGCGGGCCTCCCCAGGGCGGGAGCCCTGGTCAGCGGCGGGCGCTGATCGACGCGGCCAATGACGGGAGCGTGCTCGGCTACGTGGAGGCATTCGGGGTCGCCGTCTGGGACACCGCCTCCAACTACGCCTCGGAGGCCGGGCAGACCTGGAGCGGAATGGTCAGGATGGCCGCGCTGGCGACGGGGTTCGGGTCGGCGATGCTCAAGTGCCTCCTGATCGGCGTGACGATCGGCCCTCTCTACCTCCTGCTGCTCGCCGCCGCGGCGATCGTGTGGTTCATGGAGCAGCTGAGGTATTTCTTCGCCGTCTCGGGGACGATGATGCTCCCCCTCTTCACGGGGATGTTCTCGCTGCCCCATGGCCACCCGAACCGGCAGGCGGCGCAGGGTTATGTCATGCACATGGTGTCGATCGCCCTCTGGCCCGTCGCGTGGGCCATCGGCCACACGGGGACGGTCGCCCTCTACAACGCCCTGATCGCCCTGATCGCGGGCACGAGCCGCGTTCCGGACATGGTCGGCGCCCTGCAGTGGAGCTCGGTAACGGCCGGCGGCCCGTCCGAGGCGCAGCTTAGCGCGGTGGAGGCGGCGCTCGGCAACTGGTTCATGGGCAACGTGGCGGCCCTCCTCTCGATCCTGGTGGGCGGACTGGGCTTTGTCCTGTGGGTAGCGCTCGTGTCCGTCATGGGCCCGGTCTTCCTTCACAAGCTCCTCGCGACAGGGGCGCTCTTCGTGACCCAGGCGGTCGGCTCTGTGGGGAGGCATGGCTCCGGCGCGGCGCGGCTCGCCGCGCACGCCGTGCAGGCGGCGGGAATCGGCGGCGGCTCCGGCCTCGTTGCAGGCGGGCTGGGCGCCGGCGAAAGGCTCGCCGGCGCGCGCGCGGCCGAGGCCGTTCCCTTTGCCGGCGCGGCGTCCGCCATGGGAGGGGCAGGGCAGGGCGCAATGGCAAGCATGGAGGACGCGGCCCGAATCGTTGATGTTTCGTATGGCAAGGACGCGCCCCGCGTGTGAGAAACGGGCATGGCCCTGCCCCGAATACTCCGAATCGCGTCCGAGGGGTTCGAGCGGCTGCTCGACCGAATCCTCTGCGTCCTTGGAGCGGTCCTCTTTTCCCAGCTGCCGGAATTCATGCAGCAGTACCTTCAGAGGCTCGAGGGGCATCTCGACGAGGCGCGGATGCAGCTCGGACGCCTCAGGGAGGCGGCCGCGCAGTCGGGGACTTCCCTGGACCAGCTCCTGGCCGGCGCGGGGCGCAATCCCGATTCCTCGGCGGGCCAGCTTGGAAGCCTGGTCCGCGCCTCGGTCGCCCGGGTGGATGAGCTTGCTGCCGCCGACTCGGCGCTCCGCCACGCCTCCGTCTGGACCAGGCCCTTCGCCTTCGCGGAGCACGTCGACCTCGGCATAGCGAGGGCCACGTTGGGGGTCTTCAGACCGGCCGTGCCGACAACCGCCGAGGGGTTCCTCTACGCCGGGGCCGGGATCGTCCTCGTCCTTGCCGCGTACCACCTGGGCGTCCGGGAGCCGGTGGCGCGGCATCTTCGCAGGAGGGCGGCGGCCCGCGGGCCGGGCGGGGCCTGAGCCCGCCGGGGCCTCAAATCCGTCGACAGGGCGCGCGCTCCGGGCCAAGCTTTCTGGGCGATATGCCCGACATCCTTCATGTCAGCCTCGGCGACCGCTCCTACGAGATCCTCTTTGCGGAGGATCTGACAGCCGAGGTGCGCGCCCAGGCGGACGCCCTCGCAAGCGGCGGCAGGCGGTATGCCGTGGTGACCGACGCCAATGTCGCGAGGGCCCACGGCGCGACCCTGCGGGATTTCTTCGCCGACGCCCCGACCCACGTCGTCCCCCCGGGCGAGGAGTCCAAGTCGGTCCCTGAGCTCGGCCGCGTGCTCGACTTCCTCGCCTCCAGGGGGATCGATCGATACGGCGCGCTGTTCGCGGTGGGCGGAGGCGTGGTCGGCGACCTGGCGGGCTTCGCCGCGGCCTCCTACCTTCGGGGCGTCGACTACTACCAGGTGCCGACGACGCTCCTTTCGATGGTGGACAGCTCCGTCGGCGGGAAGACGGGCGTCAACCTCAAGGCCGGAAAGAACCTCGCCGGCGCCTTCCACCAGCCCCGCCGCGTCTTCATCGCGACCGCGTTCCTCGGGACGCTCCCCCCGCGCGAGTTCGCCGCGGGAATGGCCGAGGTGATCAAGTCCGCGCTCCTGGGCGACCGGTCGCTCTTCGACGCGCTCGAGAAGTCGCCCCTTTCGGCCGGAGACGGCAGGCTCGCCCCGACCATCCGCCACTGCTGCAGGATCAAGGCCCGGCTGATCGAGGCCGACGAGAGGGAGCGCGCGGAGGAGGGCGGACGCGCCCTCCTCAACCTCGGGCACACCTTTGCGCACGCGATCGAGCAGGTGACGGGATACGCGGCGTACCTCCACGGGGAGGCCGTCGCCGTCGGGCTTTGCGCGGCCGCGCGGCTGTCCAGGCGCCTCGGCATGATCGGCGAGCCGGGGGTTGCCCGCGTGGAGAAGGCGGTGTCCTCCCACGCGCTGCCCACGAGGCTTTCCAGCCCGCTGGGCCTCGGGGAGCTCATGGAGGCCATGGCGCGGGACAAGAAGATGCGCGGCGGGGCGCCCCGGTTCGTGCTCCTGAAGTCCCTGGGCGAGGCCGTCATCCGGGGGGACGTCCCCCACGAGGCGGTCGAGGCGGTCTGGCGCGAGGTCGGATGCACGTAGGCCCAGGGAGAAAATTCGTGTGTTCCGCCCTGCGTCAGGCTAAAGGATGATGCATGTCCGCAATCGACGAAGGCATTGTCAGGGAGTTCTTCGAGCAAAACGGGTTTTTCGTCCGCCAGGTCCGCAAGTACCAGGTGCAGGCGCGGCACAAGACCGGCGACGAGGAGATCGACCTGCTGGTCCACAACCCCGCGTGGCGCAAGGGCAGCCGCAAGCCCGACTTCCTCCTGTTCTCCACCGAGCTTCAGTTCGTCCACCAGGCCGTCGTGGCGGTCAAGCCGTGGCACACCGAGGTGTTCACGCCGGCCATGCTGAAGAGCTCCCCGGAGATATTCGGGTTCCTCGAGCAGAACGTCCTGAAGCAGGCCGCCCGGCTGTTTCCCAGCGAGGGCGGCGGAATCGGGGGCGACGTCACCAAGATCCTCGTGCTGCCCGCGCTCCCCACGGCGGAGCCCTTCCGGTCGCAGAGCGTCACCCTGCTCAAGGAGCGCGGGGTCGACGCGATCATCTCCTTCCGCGCGATGCTCCTCGACCTGATCGAGAAGATCGAGGCCAACCGCAACTACGGCAAGAGCGACACCCTTCAGGTGATCAGGGTCCTGAAGATCTACGACCTGCTGAAGGACGCCCAGCTCGACCTCCTGTCCGACCGCATGCAATCGGCGCGCAAGGCCCGCGCCGCCCAGGCGGGGCCGGCGCCGGAATAGGGCGGCACCCGCGACCGCCAGATCGTTCTCGCACTGCCCGCGGCCAATCCCGAGATTTCTGGCGATGAATCAGTCAATACACCCCGCGGCGATCGTCGAACCGGGAGCGCAGCTCGGGGAGGGATGCGTCATCCACGCCGGGGCCATCGTAAGGTCGGGCGCGGTCCTGGGGGAGCGGGTCACGGTCCATCCCTATGCCGTCATCGGCGGAGACCCTCAGGTCATCCGGTTCGATCCGGCGACTCCGACGGGCGTCAGGGTGGGCGCGGGGACGGTCGTCCGCGAATACGTCACCCTCAACCGCTCGACCGAGAAGGGCGGCCACACGGTCGTGGGCTCGGACTGCCTGCTGATGGCGTGCTCGCATGTGGCGCACGACGCCGTCGTGGGAGACAATGTCGTGGTCGCCAACTCCGTGCTGATCGCCGGGCACGTCAACGTGGGCAACCACGCCGTCCTCGGCGGAGGCTCGGCATACCACCAGTTCACACGCGTCGGCGAGGGCGCCATAATCGGGGGGCTCTCCCGCATCACCCTGGACATCCCCCCCTTTGTCATGGCGGCCGAGCGGGACGAGGTGGCGGGCCTCAACCTGGTCGGGCTCAGGCGCCGCGGGGTCCCCCGCGAGGCGATCGTAGAGCTGAAGGCGGCCTTCCGGCTCGTCTACCTCAGGTCCGGGAACATCCGCGAGATCGCCGCGCAGGCGCTTGCGACGGGCGCGTTCAAGTCCGCGGAGGCGGTCCGCTTCCTCGGGTTCATCACGGCCGGGACCCGCGGCATAGCGCGCTTCCGGCGCCTGGAGCCGCCTGTGGAGGCGGAAGGGGATTGACCGGCAAGCCGGGCCCATTGACCGAGAGAATTGCCATCACCTGTGGGGATCCTGCCGGGATCGGGCCCGAGATCATCGGGGCGTGGCTCGCCTCAAATCCGCCCGAGGCCCGCGGCGTCTCGGTGATAGGCCCTCCCCGCTGGCTCGAGACGCTTGGGGGCGGGCCGGGAAAAATCGCCGTCGGACTGGAGGACTACGCCGCGTTGCCGGGCAGGCCGGACGGGGAGAGCTCCCTGGTCGCGTGGGCCGCGCTTGAGCGGGCCGCCGAGCTGTGCGGATCGGGCGAGTTCGCCGGGGTGGTCACCGCCCCGGTGAGCAAGGAGCGCATGGCCGCGATCGGATGGGGCTTCCCCGGGCACACCGAGTTTTTCGCGGCGCGCTGGGGCGGCGCGCCCACCATGGCCTTCTGCGGGGGAAGGCTCCGGGTCGCGCTGCTGTCGTGGCACATCCCGCTGCGCGACGTGCCCGCCTCGATCACGCCGGAGAATCTCGGGCGCACGGTCGCCGCCGCGGACGAGCTCGCGCGCGCGGATGGCGTCGCGGCGCCGCGGATCGGGGTATGCGGGCTAAACCCGCACGCGGGCGAGGGGGGGCTCATCGGGACCGAGGAGCGCGACACGATCGACCCGGTTCTCGACGGCCTGCGCTCCCGCTTCCCCGGGCTGTCGCGCTGCCAGCCCGCGGACACGCTCTTCGGCCGGCAGCTCCGCGGCGAGTTCGATGTCTCGGTGGCGCTCTACCACGACCAGGGCCTCGCCCCTCTAAAGACGGTCGATTTCGACGAGTCGGTGAACGTGACCCTCGGGCTCCCGCACGTCCGCACAAGCCCCGACCACGGCACGGCGTTCGCCATCGCGGGCAAGGGGACGGCGAGCTTCCGCAGCCTCGCCAACGCGGTAGCCGTCGCGCGGCGCTTGATTCGCGCCCGCAACGGGCGATAGTCATAGCGCCATGCCTGACTCGCCCGCGCTCGCCTCGCCGCCCGCCCGCCCCGCCGTCCGGGAGGGGGGCGAGAGCCTTGTCCGCCTGACGGAGGCCGCGGGCGGCAAGGTCCGGTCGCTGATAGCGCGCGAGAACCAGGGCGAATACCTCCGGATCGCGATCACCGGCGGCGGATGCAACGGCCTGAGCTACAAGCTCAGGTTTGCGTCCGAGCCCGGCCGGGGCGACATCCTCGTCCGGACGGCCGGCGTGGCCGTGCTTGTCGACGCCAGGACCGCGCTGTACCTCAAGGGGACCCTGGTCGACTATTCAACCCAGCTGATAGCAGGCGGGTTCAAGTTCACGAACCCGAACGCGAAGGCGAGCTGCTCCTGCGGCGAAAGCTTCAGCGTTTAGGTGTTGTATTCGATGCGGCTTCCGGCGAGCGTCCCCTGACTCTACACGCCCAGAAGCGTAATTATTGATGGCCATACCGACTCCTTCTGCCGCCCCAGGCGGCAACCGTTCAAACGGGCAATACCAGCGCCGCAACAACGATCCGTTCGCGAGCATCCGACGCAACCACCGCATCAAGGTCCCGCAGGTGCGCGTGATCTCGCCAGAAGGCAAGCAGCTCGGGATCCTGGACACCCCCAAGGCCGTCAACCTCGCCCTCGAGGTCGGGCTCGACCTGGTCGAGGTGGCGCCGAACGCGACCCCCGTGCCCGTCTGCCGGATCATGGATTTCGGCAAATACGTCTACGAGGAGCAGAAGAAGCACTCGCACGCGAAGTCGACGGCGAGCAAGATCAAGGAGATCGAGTTCACCGCGCGCATCGCGCAGAACGACTTCAACACGAAGCTCCGCCACGCCGAGGAGTTCCTGGACCATGGCAACAAGGTCAAGCTCCGCCTGAAGTTCCGGGGGCGGGAGATGGCGCACACGGAGCTCGGCTTCGAGGTGATGAAGCGGGCGGTCGCCGACCTGGCGGGCATGGGGCACCCGGACGCCGAGCCCAAGCTGATCGGGCGGAACATCCACGTCATGCTCACGCCCCTCCCGGCGAACAAGCGCAAGGCGAAATTCAACTTGAAGGGCGGGGACGGCGAGGAGGACGGGGCGCCTCCCGCTTCTCGCGCCGCGGAGGACTGAGCCCACCGCGGCCATGCGCCCGGCGGCATTCGTCCTTTTCCTGGCATCGGCCTGCATTGCGGCCACGGGCGCGGCCGAGCCCGCCGTCAGGCGGATTGGCGCCGTCGACTACGTGAGCATTGACGACGGCGCGGACCGCCTGGGCCTGCGGGTGGTGCCCTTGGTCGCGCAATCGGCGGTGTTGCTCAAGGAAGGCGCGAGGCCGGTCGCCCGGCTCTCTGACCACAGCCGCGAGATCGACCTGAAGGGGCTGCGGGTGTTCCTCGGCGATCCCGTGATCGCGCGGGGCGGCACGTTCTACGTCAGCCGGGCCGACTACCTGGCGCATCTCGTGCCGCGCCTGCGGCCCGACCTCTGCGGGCCGCCCCCGCGCCAGCCCAAGGTGGTCGCGATAGACCCCGGCCACGGGGGCACCGACCACGGAGCCGAGAACAAGGCCCTCGGCACGATGGAGAAGACCTACGCTCTCGACGTCTCGCTAAGGCTCAAGCGGCTCCTGGAGGGGGCGGGCTACACGGTCGTGCTCACGCGCGACTCGGATTTCGACCTTCCGAAGGCGGTGCGCTCCGAGATCGCGAACCGCGCGAACGCGGACCTCTTCCTGAGCGTCCACTTCAACTCGCTGTATCCGAACACAAAGACGACGGGCGCGGAGATCCTGTACTTTCCAGCCCGGTCGCAGAGGTCCGCCGACTCGTGGAGGCCGGGCGGCAACGACAACGCCGAGGGCAAGGACGCGTCCGTCAACGCGTTTGACCCGTGGAACACGATCCTGGCGGGCACGCTGCACCGCCGGATCCTGGACGCGCTTCACGACGGCGACCGCGGCGAGAAGCTCGAGCACCTTGGGGTCCTGCGCGGGCTCAAGTGCCCCGGCGTCCTGGTCGAGCCCGCGTTCATCTCGAGCGACACCGAGGGGGCGAAGCTCGGTAACCCGGAATTCCGCGACTCGATCGCGGCCGCGATCTTTGCGGGCATTCAGGACTACGCGGAGGTGATCAAGGCACTGCATCCCGCGCCGGCCCAGGCGCCGGAGGCCGCGCCGGCGCCGCGTTTGCCGCCGTCGCGCCCCGCCGGGCCGTGACGGCGCCGCGAAGGGTATCGCCGCTTGAGGCGCGCCTTTTCCTGCGGCGGGCGCACCTTGTCGACGCCCCGGTGCCGGACGCGGGCTCGGCGCTCGCCCACCACGGCTACGTGCAGATCGACCCGATCAACGTCTGCGGCCGGATGCACGACCACATCCTACGGAACCGCGTCGCCGGGTACCGGGAGGGCGGCCTGATGAGGCACCTCCATGGAGGGGAGAGCGGGCGGCGGCTTTCGGCCGGGGAGCGCGCGGCCTTCGAGCACCACCTGCCGTCCACCCATGTGCTCGCGGCCTTTCCCATCGCGGCGTGGCCCTACCTTCGCGCGGCGATGCGGGCACGTGCGCGGCGCCGGGGAGCCTGGATGGGCCGGCTGACGCCGCGCGAACAGGAGCTTGCACAGCGCATCCTGGAGGCGATCGCTGGCGGCGGCGCACTCGGCCCTGAGGCGTTCGCTGACGATCGGAAGGGGAGGCGGGTCTGGGGTCCCACATCGCTCGCCAAGGCGACCCTTCAGAAGCTCTTTTTCCACGGCCGGGTGCTCATAGCGGGCCGCCAGGACAACCGCCGGCTTTACGACCTCCCCGAAAGGGTTCTTCCCGCCGAGGTGCTCGCCGAAAGGGAGCGGTCGGCGGAGGAGACGGCGCGCTGGACGGCGCTCATCCGCCTCCGGCAGCACCGCCTGGTCGCGCTCCGGCGGGCGGAATTTGCTCTCGTGGAGGATGTTGTCCAGCCCGTTGCCGTCGACGGGTGCCCCGCGCTCGCCTGCCTCCGGGATGACGTCCGGTGGTTCGAACCCTTTGACGAAGCGGACCCGGCCACCGAACCGCTACTCCTTGCGCCGCTGGATCCGCTTGTCTACGACAGGCGCGTCACCCGGCAACTGTGGGGTTTCGACTACACATGGGAGGCCTATGTGCCGGCCCCAAGGCGAAAGAGGGGCTTCTATGCTCTCCCGGTGCTCGCGGGAACAGAGCTCGTCGGGCATGTCGACGTAAAGGCGGACCGAAGCCGGGGATGCCTGCAGGTCGTTTCACGACGGGTCCTAAGGGGGCATAGGACGGCGCCTGCCGTCAGGAGGCTCGCCAGCTTCCTCGGCCTCAGGGCCGGCTAGCAGCAGCCTGCGGCCGCCGATACCTGGCCCGCGCCCCGGGCCGGCTCAAACCAGTCGGCCGGATCGGACTCGCGCGCAAAATCCGGGCATTCCTCGGCCAGCCGCTTGCGGAGGCTTTCGCGCGCCCTGGCAATCCGGCTCTTCACCGTCCCGACGTTGATTCCGAGCGCGGCGGCTATCTCCTCGTAGGATTGGTCCAGGACTGAGCGCATCGTGAGGATCTGGCGGTGGCTGGGCTCAAGCTTCTCCATGGAAGCCTCGACGGCGCCGATGAACTCGCTGCGGGAGTTCTCCTGCGAGGGATCCGGGTCCGCGGCCGACAGGAGGTCCGAGAACCTGGACTCGGCTCCGTCCCCCATCGCCGCATCGAGCGAGAGCGTCGCCTGCCTGCACCTGCGGAAGAAGTACCAGTAGCGGTTGCGCGCCAGGTTGACCGCGATCCTGTGGAGCCACGTCGCAAGGGAGGAATCACCCCGGAACCGGGCGAGGGCCCTGTGCGCGCGGACGAACGTGTCCTGCGTGATCTCCTCCGCGTCGGCATGGTTGTGGAGGAGCCCCATCGCGGCTGCGAAAATCCTCGAGCGGTGGCGGCTCATGATCTCCAAGAAGGCGGACTCATCCCCGCCATTAAATCGCCGCACCAGGTCGGCATCGTGGACGGCTTCGGCATTCATTTCTGCCAAATGCACACCTATCCCCGTGCCAATTTTCAGGCGCCATTTCTAAGGCATTTCTTTCCTTGATGTTATCCTCCAATCGAAAGTCTTGTGCACCATCGATGCCTCGCAGACCCATGCATTTTGCGGCGGATCAGGGATGCGGCATCCGCAAATGGCACGATTAAGACGCCGCGTTCAAGGGTTACGTTCTCGCGACGTCAAAAAAATGCGAACTTCGATGCTTGACTGACCCATTGTTACAATATCTCCCTATCCACAAGAGCAAGATCCACCGGCCGCCAACTCAGGCGGCCACGAGATAGTAGATAGAACCGCAAGTGCAGCTACAAACTCTATGAATATGCGTTGCCCTCCTGTGAAATGGATTTGGGCCGGGGCCCTCGCCTTGGCATTAACAACCGTTGCGCCGATGTTCGGCCAGGGCGTGACGACCTCAGGCGTGAGCGGATTCGTGACCGACAAGTCCGGCAACCCGGTTGCCGGCGCCACCGTCACGGTCGTGCTTGACGCCAGCGGCACCCGCTACTCCGCGACGACCCGGTCGACCGGACAGTACACCCTGTCCGGCCTCCTTACCGGCGGCCCCTACACCGTGTCGGCGACCGCCCCCGGGCAGCCGCCCGCCGAGAAGAAGGGAGTCTACCTGGAGATCGGAGCCGTCACATCGGTCGACCTGGAGATGTCCAGTGAGATCGTGAAGCTGGAGGCCTTCAAGGTGAGCGAGAGTTCAAGCGAATTGCTGTTTGACATGAGCACCATGGGCACGGGCACCGCATTCAATCCCAAGGAGATCTCAGAGGTCAGCTCGATCCGCCGCGACCTGCAGGACATCCAGAACCTTGATCCCCGCGCGGTCGTGAACCAGGTATCCCCTTCGGATCCGGCGTATTCGTTCAGTGTCGCGGGCCAGAACCCCAGGAACAATTCGCTGCTCGTCGACGGCGTCTCGGCGGCTGACAACTTCGGCCTGAACTCGAACGGCTATGCGGGCCTTCGCAACCCGATTCCCCTCGAGTGGATCTCCTCCCTGTCGCTCGAGATCAACCCGTTTGACGTCGTCTACAGCGGGTTCCTGGGCGGGATCACGGACATCGAGCTCAAGTCGGGGACGAACGATTTCCACGGATCGGCCTACGAGATCTACACGGGCACGAGGATGCGCGGCCCGGATCCCGTGGTCGGCGTGCTCGGGCCCCACGAGTCCACCCAGCAGCACACGACGGGGGCGACGATCGGCGGGCCGATCTGGAAGGACAAGGTGTTCTTCTTCGTCGGCTACGAGGCCTTCCGTCAGATCGCGGCGGCCCCTGCCCAGCTCTTCAATCCCCTGGCATCGGCCGCCGGGCAGGCGGAGGTGGCCCAGATCGTTTCAACGCTTCAGTCGCGTTACAACTTCAACCCCGGCCCGCTCAGTGCCATATCCCACACGTGGGAGCAGAACTTCGTGGGCAAGATCAACTGGAACATCTCCGACACCCAGAAGTTCACGTTCACCTTCCGGCACACGAAGGGCGACGCCCCGGTCTTCTACAACTACGCCTTCACCAACGAGACCTCGTTCGAGACGTCTTGGTACAACTCGAACCGCAGCGACCAGTCGTACACCGTCCAGCTGAACAGCGACTGGAGCCACTACGTCCCGACCCTCCACACCGAGATTGAGGGCACCTACAAGCGCTACAACGGCACGGCGACCCTCGACGGGCCGAAGCTCCCGGCTCTCACCATTAATAACATCTCCGGCTATAACCAGCCGACCAACAGCATCGTGACTTTCGGCGAGGTGTTTGCCGGGACCTACTGGGCCTACCAGGACAATAACATCTACACCTGGGAGCAGGAGGAGCACCTGTACGGCGACTTCTCGGTCGGCAACCATACCTTCAAGTTCGGCGCGCAGTTCGACCGCACGGGCTACACCGACACGTTCATTCCGAACGCCATCGGCAGCTATTCCTATTCGGATGTCGCGAACTTCGTCGCCAACCACCCTTACCAGTCGATTGTCGAGACGCCTGCGACGGGCTTCACGCTGGCTTCGGACGTTTCGCACTATTACCTGCTGGATATCAGCCCCCTCATCCAGGACACCTGGAGGCCGAACTCCAAGCTGACGATCATCGGCGGCCTGCGCATGGATTACCCCTACCTGCCGCAGAGCCCGATCTTCAGCCCGGTGTTCTACAACGCCTACGGCTTCTCGAACTCCATATCGATGAATGGCAACTACACCATTTCACCGCGCGTCGGCTTCAACTACAACTTTGAGACCAAGCTGCCGACGCAGGTGCGCGGCGGAGCGGGGCTGTTCCTGGGCCAGAACCCGGTGGTCTGGGTTGAGAACTCTTACAACAACGCGGGCCAGCTGAATTCGATCACGAACGGGGTGACCTCGTCAGCCGCGCCCAGCATGGACTACACGGCCAAGAATTTCCACTGGCCGGCGAACTGGAAGGAGAATATCGCGATCGACAAGACGCTGCCGTTCCTGGGCCTTATTGCGACGGCCGAGGTCGACCTGACGCAGGTGCAGAAGGACGTATTCTACCAGGAGACGAACCCCTATGTCGTGCCTTCCTCGGGCTCCCTCACGATGCCCGACGGGCGCATCCGTTACAACGGCAACATCACGCCGTCAGCAATCGGGACCGCGTACTACCTGCCGGGCTACAACACCTCGAACTTCTACACGAGCGTGACCAACTCGCCCACGACGCTGTATCAGAACCACGCGACCGGCGCGGTCTATGAGCTGACCAACACGGACAAGGGCGGGAGCCAGGAGTACACGGTCGAGCTGAACCGCCCGATGACAAACCACTGGGCGTTCGAGCTGGCGTACACGTACACCCATGCGACCCAGGTGGATCCCTTCACCTCGTCGGTCGCGGCCTCGGGATTCGGCAGCCAGCCGATCATCAACCCGAACGACAACATCGCCTACCACTCGAACTACTCGGTTCCCAACAAGTTCGTGGCCCAGGCCACGCGCGAGTTCAACTTCTTCAAGCGGAAGTGGGCGACGACCAGCATCACGGCACAATTGATCACACAGAACGGGAGCGCGTACAGCTTCGTGTTCAAGGGCAACGCCGACGGCGACGGCATCACAGGTGAGGACCTCTTCTACGTGCCTTCGGGCCCGAACGATCCGAAGGTCCAGTGGCTGAGCGCGACGGAGGAGGCGAATTTCTTCGCATACCTCGCCAAGAATCCGCAACTCTCCAAGTGGGCGGGCCAGATCGTCCCCCGCAACAGCGCCTATGCGCCATGGCAGGAGTTCGTCAACCTTCACGTCGAGCAGCAGGTGCCCATCTGGCGGGATTATCACGTCACCGTGTATGCGGACCTCTTCGACCTCTCAAACCTCATCGACAAGCACTCAGGCCTGGTCGACGACTTCAACAACGCGTTCTACACGCAGACTATCGCCGGTACCGGCTACAACAAGGCAACGGGCCAGTACCAGTACGTGTTCAATGCGGGAACGCTCGGGACGCCGTCGATCTACTCGGACCTGTCCCGCTGGCAGATCCAGGTGGGCGCCAGGCTGGAGTTCTGATAAACCTCGTCCAAATCGGACATAGCCCCGCAACGGCCGCCCTTTCTGGGGCGGCCGTTTTGCTTGTGACGGTACGGACGACATTCTCGCACTGCTGCGCGGCACGGCTTGTCGCGGGGCCCCGCGGCCGCTAGAAGGCTTCCAATCCTTTGCCCGTGAACGCCCCAGCGATCCCACAGCCGGCTCCGGCGCTCGACTTCCGCAGGGTCCTCCTCCTGTGCGGCGCCGGGATCGCCGCTGCGGTCCTTGTGGCGTACGGACGGGGCCTTGGGGGGCAATTCGTCTACGACGACGTCGATTCCATCCTCGGAAACGCCTCGATTAGGCATTTCTCGACCGCGCTCCAGCCTCCGGTGGGCCTGACCGTCAGCGGCAGGCCGGTCCTCAACCTTTCATTCGCAATCAATTATGCGTCCTCGGGGACGGGGGTCTGGAGCTACCATGCGCTGAACATGGCGATTCACGCCGCCGCTGCGTTGCTGCTCTTCGGGATCGTTCGCCGGACCCTTTCGACGCCCCTGGCCGGGCAGCGGCCGGAGGGGGAGTGCCTGGGGATGGCGCTCGCGGTCGCTCTCCTCTGGGCGGTGCATCCCCTTCAGACAGAGTCGGTCGAATACGTGGTCCAGAGGGCGGAGTCGCTCATGGGGCTGTTCTACCTTGCCGCGCTTTATGCCTTTGTCCGCTTTGCCGCAGCCGGTCCCCGCGCCGGCATCTGGGCCGGCGCGGCCGTGGCGGCCTGCCTCCTTGGGATGGGAACCAAGGAGTCGATGGCGACGGCGCCTGTTGTCATCTTCCTCTACGACCGCACGTTTGTTGCGGGCACGTTCCGCGAGGCGTGGCGCAGGCGCAAGGCGGTCCACCTCGCGCTCGCCGCCTGCTGGGTGCCCCTGGCATTCCTGGTCGCCGGCACGGGCGGGCGGGGGGGGACGGCGGGATTCGGCTCGGCCATCCCCTGGTGGGCCTATCTGCTTGAGCAGCTCAAGGCCGTTGCGCTCTACCTCCGCCTTGCCCTGTGGCCCCATCCGCTCACGGGCGATTATGGCCGGATCATTGAAAGGGACCCGGTCGGGGTGGGCGCCGGCGCAGCGGTAACCCTCTGCCTGGCGGCTGGAACATTCATCCTGTTGCGCCGAAAAGCCCCGATGGGATTCCTCGGGGCGTGGTTCCTGCTCATCCTCGCGCCTAGTTCCAGCGTGATCCCCGTGTCGACCGAGATCATGGCGGAGCACAGGATGTACCTTCCGCTTGCGGCGGTCGTGACTGCGGTCGTCGTGGCGCTCCGCGGCGCGCTTGGGCGGCGCCTGCTGTTCATGGCCGCGATCTGCCTGCTCGCCCTAGCATCTGGCATCCTGACGGCCCGCCGTGTCCGGGTGTATGAGAGCGCGTCCACATTCTGGACCGACGCCGTGCTGAAGAACCCGGGCAACGCCGGCGCATGGAACAACCTCGGCAACATCCTGGCCGAGAACGGCGACCGGGACGGCGCGATCGCGGACTACCGCCGGGCGCTCGCGCTCGCGCCCGCCTACGCTGACGCGCACCACAATCTCGGCAAGGTCCTCATGGCGACCGGGCGGGCAAGGGAGGCCATCGAGAACCTCGAGGACGCGCTCCGGTTCCAGCCGGCGAACGCATCGATTCACCTGAGCCTCGGAAGCGCTCTGTCCGCCGAGGGGAAGGCGGATGCCGCGGCCGCCGAGTACCGCGCGGCCCTGAAGCTCGATCCGGGCCGGGCGGACGCATGGTTCAACCTTGGCGGCGCCATGGTCGAGGCGGGCAACCTCGCGGAGGCGGCGGACGCGTACGCCCACGCCGTCCGCCTGCGCCCGGAATTCGCGGACGCCAGGGTCGACTATGGGAACGTGCTGGCGCAGCTGGGCAGGTTCCCCGATGCGGTCCGTGAGTTCCACGAGGCCCTCCGTCTGGATCCGGGCGCGGCCGACGTCCATAACAACCTCGGCAGCTTGCTGGCGGAGAGGGGCAGGCTCGCCGAGGCGAAGGCCCAGTTCGAGGAGGCCCTCCGGCTGAAGCCGGACTATCCGGACGCGCGGGAGAACATGGAGCGCCTGCGCGCGCTTGAGCAGGCGAAAGGCGCCCCGTGAGGAACACGCTTCGGGTCCTCGCGATCGCCCTGGCCGCCGCCTGGGTCTATTTCCCCTGCCTCCGCGGCACGTGGCTGTGGGACGACGGCCTTGAGATCTCCCGGAACGCGGTCCTTCAGTCCCCGGGCGGATGGTGGGAGGCGTGGATCCACCCGCACGGGATGGACTACTTCCCGCTGAAGAGCAGCCTGCAGTGGCTGGAGTGGCACCTCTGGGGGGCGGCTCCCCTTGGGTACCACGTGGTCAACCTTGGGCTCCACGTGCTGAGCGCACTCCTGGTCTGGCGCCTGCTCCATCTTCTGGGGGTCCGCGCCTCCTTTCTGGGGGGGCTGCTCTTCGCCGTGCATCCCCTGGCCGTCGAATCGGTCGCGTGGATCTCGGAATTCAAGAACACCGTGTCGCTGCCCCCGCTGCTCCTGGCCTGCACCGCCTATGTGGAGTTTGAGCGGAGCGGTAGGCGATGGGCGAGGGCCCGGGCGCTCCTCTGGTTTGCCGCGGCCCTGGCGTGCAAGACCTCGGTGGTGATGCTTCCGTTCGTCCTGCTTCTGTTCACGTGGTGGCGGCGGGGCCGGATCCGCCGCCGCGATCTCCGCGCCACGGCCCCGTTCTTCGCCGCGGCCGCCGCCATGGGGGCCGCCACCGTCTGGTTCCAGTCAACCCGCGCCATTGGAATTGCCGGCACGCCGGAAAGCCTCTGGTCGCGGCTGGGCGAGGCGGGCTGGAGCATCGTCTGCTATGCCAGGACGAGCCTGTGGCCCGCCGGCCTGGCGCCGGTCTATCCGCCATCGCCGGCGTGGCTTCCGGCGTTCGCGCCCTGGCTCGCGATTGGCGCCGTCCTCGGCGCGTTCTGGCTTTGGAGGGCGGGGTGGGGCCGCCACGCACTCCTGGGGTCCGGCTGGTTTCTCCTCAATCTCGTGCCGGTCCTGGGGATAATCCCCATGTCTTATCTCAGGGTCTCGCCCCGGGCGGACCACCTTGCGTATCTGCCCCTCGTGGGGTGGGTGGGTCTGGCGGCGGCGGCCTTTGGAGCAGCGCTGGAGGCATGGGGGAGGCGGATGGGGCAGGGCAGGCTTGCCCGGCTGCCCCTTGCCATAGGCGCGGCGGCGGCCGCAGGCGCCATGGCCTTCGCGGCGCGGGGATACGCGGCCGCTTTCCGCGACGAGAAGGCGCTGTGGACCTACGCTCTGGAGCGCAACCCGGGAGCGTGGCTCGCCCGCAACAACCTGGGGAAGGTGTTCCTTCAGGAGGGCCGCCCCGCGGAGGCGGCCGAGCAGTTCCGGGACGCGATCAGGGCCCGGCCCGATTCCCCCGAGGCCCACGCAAACCTGGGAAACGCCCTGGAGGCGCTGGGCAGGGTCGACGAGGCGCGCAGCGAGTACGCGGCCGCCTTGCGGATAGATCCCGGGTTTGCGGGGGGCCATTACGACCTTGGCCTTTCCCTCCTCAAGTCGGGCCTGCCGGACAAGGCGGCCGGCGAGTTTCGCGCGGCGCTCAAGCTCGATCCCGGGCACGCGGCGGCCTGCAACAGCCTCGGCCTCGCCCTGGCCCGCCTGGGGAGGCCCTCCGAGGCGATGGAGCAGTACCGGCGCGCGCTGAAGCTGAATCCGGAGCTTCCGGAAGCCCACCTCAACCTCGGGAACGAGCTGTTCAGGCTGGGCCGGCTGGATGAGGCCGTTAACGAGTACCGCGAGGCCCTCCGCCTCAACCCCGGTTACTCCGGGGCCCATGCCAACCTGGGCCAGGCGCTGGCCAGGCTTGGCCGGCAGGAGGAGGCCGAGGCCGAGTTCGAGGCCGCGCGGTCCACGTCTAATCATTGACTCCGGTGGGGAAGGCCGGACGGTTATTTCTCATGCGGCGACCCGGATTCCCATGCGCAGCGGCACTCGCGCTGCCCGTCGCGGTTATCGCGGCCTATTGGCCGGCGCTGCGCGGCGCGATGGTCTGGGACGACGACGCCCATGTGACCCGCCCGGAACTGCGCTCGCTCCACGGGCTATGGCGAATCTGGTCCGAGCCCGGCGCGACCCAGCAGTACTATCCGGTCCTCCACAGCGCGTTCTGGGCGGAGCACCGCCTTTGGGGGGATTCCGCGCTTGGGTATCACCTGGTGAACGTGCTGCTTCACCTTGGGGCGGTCCTTCTCCTCTATCGCGTGCTTCGTCGCCTTTCGGTTCCCGGGGCGCTCCTTGGCGCGTCGCTCTTCGCGCTCCACCCCGTCTGCGTGGAAACGGTGGCCTGGATCTCGGAGCAGAAGAACACGCTTTCGACCGTCTTCTGCCTGGCTGCCGGGCTCGCCTACCTCCGGTTCGACGAGGAACGCCGGCGCCGCTGGTATGCCCTCGGCATCGGGCTGTTTGGGCTGGCGCTGCTTAGCAAAAGCGTGACCGCGACCCTGCCCGCCGCGCTCCTCGTCGTCCTATGGTGGAAGAGGGGCAGGCTATCATGGAGGGGCGACGCGCTGCCGCTCGTGCCATGGTTCTGCCTTAGCGTGGGCGCCGGCGCCATGACGGCATGGGTCGAGCGCACGTTTGTCGGCGCGAGGGGCTCTGCGTTCGGGCTGGGCGCGGTCGAGCGGGTCCTCGTGGCGGGCCGGGCCGTCTGGTTCTACTTGGGCAAGCTCGTTTGGCCGGCCGACCTCGTGTTCGTATACCCGCGGTGGACCATTGATGCCGGCGCCGGATGGCAGTACCTATACCCGGCCGCGGCGGTCGCTGTGCTCGCGGCACTGTTCGCCGTGCGGGGCCGCTCGCGGGGCCCCCTGGCGGCGGCGCTGCTGTTTGTGGGCGTGCTCTTCCCAGCCCTTGGGTTCATAAATGTCTATCCCTTTGTGTTTTCTTATGTTGCGGATCATTTCCAGTATCTGGCTGCGGCGGGGATGATCCCGGCATTGGCGGCGGGCCTTGCCATCGCCGCGGACCGCCTGCCCGGCGCTGGCCGTGGCGCATCGCGGGTCGCGGCCGTCTGCATCCTGTGCGTCCTGGCGGGGCTCACCTGGCGCCAATGCGGCCGTTACGGCGACATTGAGACATTCTACCGATCAATCCTGGAGAAGAACCCGTCGAGCTGGCTCGCACACGACAACCTCGGCGTCGTCCTCGTCGGAAGGGGAAAGCTCAAGGAGGCGGCCGGCCACTACAGGGAGGCGATGAGGCTGAATCCGGGTTACCCGGAGGCTTTCAGCAACTACGGCAACGTGCTCGCCCGGGAGGGCCGGTGGAACGAGGCGGCTGAGGCATACGCGGGAGCACTGCACGCGAGACCCTGGTTCGCGACGGCGGAGATGAACTGGGGCAAGGCAATGAGCGATGCGGGGCGCCTCAACGAGGCGGAACTGCATTTCAGGAACGCGATCAGGATTCAGCCGGACCTCGCGAACGCACACTACGGCCTCGCGAACGCATTGGCGAACTCGGGGCGCCTGGCGGAGGCGGTGGCCGAATACAAGGAGACCCTCAGGCTCCAGCCCGATTCCCCGGAAGCCCACGCCAACCTTGGGCTTGCTCTGGCCGAGCAGGGCCTGTGGACGGAGGCGTTCCCGCAGATAGCCGAGGCCATCCGGCTTCGCCCCGGATACGCCGAGGCGCACGCCTATTATGCATTTGCGCTCGCAGCGGCCGGCCGGCCGGCGGAGGCCGTGGACGAGTATCGTGAGGCGCTTCGCGTGGGCCCTGACAATCCCGATGTCCATTATCAGCTGGGAATTGCCCTAAGGAAGCTCGGCCGGATCGACGAGGCAAAGGCCGAATTTGACGCGGCCGGTCGCCTGTCCGCCCCCGTCAAATGATATGTTATTCCATTGATGACCAATGGTTTGAATAACTATCCCAGGGACAAACCTAAGGCTAGGGCGTTTTTTGCGCTGCGCGTTGCCGCCATCGTCCTCGCGACGGCGTGGATCTATGCCCCGTCCATCCCGGGACGATGGATTTGGGACGATTCCGAGGAGGTTGCAGCTAACCCCTTGCTGCGCGATCCGGCGGGGCTTTCCAAGATCTGGCTCGCGCCGCCCGGGTCGGACTATTTTCCCCTTAAGAGCACCGTCCAATGGGTGGAGTGGCGCCTGTGGGGCGACAAGGCGGCCGACTACCACCTTGTGAACGTCGCGCTTCATATCCTGAGCGCGCTCCTGCTCTGGCGCGTGCTGTGGAAACTCGGCGTCCGCGAGGCCTGGATCGGCGGGCTATTGTTTGCGGTGCATCCGATGGCGGTCGAATCGGTGGCATGGATCTCGGAACTCAAGAACACGCTGTCGCTTCCGCCGATGCTCCTGGCGATGAGCGCATACATCGACTTTGACCGGGACCGCAGGGGTCGGGATTTGCTCCTTGCCGGGATCTGGTTCGCAGCGGCGGCACTGTGCAAGAGCTCGGTGGTCATGCTACCCTTCGTCCTCCTCCTCTTCGCATGGTGGCGAAGGGGACGGATCGTGTGGCGCGATCTTGCCTACGCCGCGCCATTCTTCGCGGTTTCTCTCGGGCTTGGAACGGCCACGCTCTGGTTCCAGGAGCACAGGGCGATCGTTGGCCAGGACCTCGGCATCGGCGGCTTCTGGACCCGGTTCGCCGCTGCCGGCCGCGCCCTCGCGTTCTACTCGGGGAAATGCCTCCTTCCAATCGGGCTCATGCCGGTTTACCCGCGCTGGAACATGCAGGCCCTGTCGCCGGCCCAATTCCTTCCGTGGCCCGTTTTCGGGGCGCTTGCGGCCTGGATGTGGCGGCACCGCGCGGGCTGGGGACGCCACGCAATCCTTGGCGCCGGCTTCATCGCCTTGAACCTTGCGCCGGTCCTGGGTTTCGCGCCGATGGCCTTCCTGCGCATCTCCTGGGTTTCGGACCACTTGGCCTACATCTCCCTGGCCGGGGCGGCCGGTCTTGGCGCGGCTGGATTTGGCCTCTGGCTGAATCGGGCGGCACGAAGCGCCGCCGCGGCCTGGTGCGTCGCCGCGGCTGCTTTGGTTGCGCTCGCGCTGGGCAGCCGGAACTACGCCGGGGCATTCAAGGATGACGAGACATTCTGGGCCTACGCATTGGCAAGGAACCCCGAGGCTTGGATTGCGCACAACAACCTTGGCTTGGCGCTGTACGGCAGAGGCATGGTGCCGGAAGCGGTCTCGCACTACAGGGAGGCGCTGCGCCTCAAGCCGGACTTTGACGCGGCGCACGTCAATCTCGGCAACGCGCTGGCGCGCTCCGGCAAGAAGACTGAAGCGGCCGCCGAGTTCAAAGAGGCGATCCGACTGCGTCCCGACAACACGGATGCCCGCACCGACCTCGGGAACCTGTACCTCGCCGCGGGACGCTATGGCGACGCGGCCGGACAATACGAGGCGGTCCTGCGGACCAGACCCTCGGATGCGAATATCCTGCGCAGCTGCGCCGAGGCCCACTACCGGAACGGAAACGCGCTCGGCAATGCCGGTAGGGTTGCGGATGCCGCGTCCGAATATGCGGAGGCATTGCGCCTTTGGCCCGGATTTGCGCAGGCCCGCGCGAACCTGGGCCTGGCCCTTGCAACTGAGGGGAAGGAAGCCGAGGCCATCGGCGAGCTCGAGCAGGCTCTGCGGCTCAGGCCCGACTATGCCGAGGCACATGCCTATCTCGGCCTCGCCCTTGCCGGAGCGGGCCGCCTGGCGGAAGCTATCCGCGAGTACGAGGAGGCGCTCCGGCTTAAACCCGACGCAGCCGACGTCCATTACAACCTCGCCGTCGCCCTGAGGAGCGCAGGCCGCGTGTCCGAGGCTGCGGCGCATTTCGAGGCAGCCGAAAGGCTGGGGGCGGGCCGATAGCAACCCGCTATCATGCAGGGTATTCCGAAGATAGTTCATCTGGATGCCGACGCATTCTTCGTGTCGTGCGAGCAGGCGCGAGATCCGTCGCTGGTGGGCAAGAAATGCGCCGTGGGCGGACGGGAGCGCGGCATCATCTCGTCGGCCAGCTACGAGGCGCGAGCATGCGGCGTGTACACGCCCATGCCCACGGCGCGGGCATTGCGCGTCTGCCCGGACCTCGTGCTCATCCGCCACACCGCGGGCCTCTACGGGGACGTATCGCGGCGGATGTTCGACATGTGTGAGGCGCTGACGCCGGCCGTCGAGCGCAATTCGATCGACGAGGGCTACCTTGACCTGGGGCCCTGCGGATTCCCGGGGCTCGATTCCCTCGAGCGGGCGGTGCGGGACCTCCAGCGGAGTATCTGGGACGAACTGAGGATCCCCGTCTCAATGGGAATCGCGGCGAACAAGCTCGTTGCCCAGATTGCCTCCAAGCTGCGCAAGCCCAGGGGCTTCGTGGTGGTGGCATCTGGCGAGGAGGCGGCGTTCCTTGCCCCCTTGCCGGTCGGCCGCCTGCCCGGCATCGGGACGAAGACCGAGGCCGCACTCGGCCGCCTCGGGATCCGCCTTGTCAGCGACTTGCTCAACCGCAGCGAGCGCGACCTGTCGCCGGTGCTTGGGCGAGGCTGGCGTGGAATGCTGGAGCGTGCACGCGGTCGGGACGATAGCCCGGTGGAGACGGCGGCCGGGGACGCGAAGAGCTATTCGAAGCAGGAGACATTCGCCGCCGACGTGGCGGACTTCAACGCCATCGAACGCGTCGCCAAGGGGATGCTCGACGAGCTTATGCCCAAGATCAGAGAAGACCGTGCAAAGGTGAGGACCATCACGGTCATGGTGCGGTACGCGGACTTCAGCCACGAGTCGCACGGGCACAGCCTCAAGACGGCGACCGATCTCGAGGCGCCGTTCTATCCGCTCGTCGCCCCGCTGCTGCGCGCCGCATGGCAACGCCCTCGGCCGCTGCGGCTGGTGGGCGTCCGGCTTTCGGGGGTCGATACCGGCCCGGCGCAGCTCGAGATGTTTGGGCAGGGGGATGACAAGCGGCGAATCCTGGCGGACGTCCTGGACCGGCTCAACCGCGGCGGCCGGGGGCGTGTCGTAATGCGCGGGCATCAGCTTTCGCCTGGGCGTATGAAGAAGAGCGATACCAAGTGACCGCGCAACGGCGCGGTTTCGGGTGAGACCGGGCATCGGCCGGCACGGCGCCCTGGCGGTCTCGGGGAGGGACCGCCAGAGGGGTTCTCGTCCGGGCCGCGCGAATCAATAAAAAAATTAACATTCGAGGCCTACAAACCTGTTGACGGCGGAAATTCGAAGCTCAATAGGTTGTGGCCATCCGGGGCTCTGACCACATCCTGTTGTGGTCAGCAACGCGTAAATAAGTTCCAGCAACTTTAGGTCGCCTAGGCTCATTTCGCGTCGGAAAAAGCCCAGGTTTACCCCAAATCGCACCCTTTCTAACGCCAGATGCCATGCAAAAAATCTTCCAGGTAGGAACCAAGACCTTCGTGCTCGATCAGGAGAAGGCCGAGGCCGCGTTTGCGGCAAAGCGAGTGATCAACGGGCGGCAGACGATGACATTTAACCTGCTGCCTCTGAAATACCAGTGGGCCTACGACCTGTACCGGAAGATGAAGGCCAACCATTGGGAGCCCGAGGACATCCCGATGGGAAAGGACATTGAGCAATGGCGGGACGCGAAGGCCGTTTCGGATGTCGAGCGATGGATCATCCGGATGGGCATTGGCTACTTTTCGGCCGCGGAAGGCATCGTCGGGGACAACATCCAGCATGTCGTCCGGGAACTCGTCACGGCGCCCGAGCTCAAGCTTGTGCTGGGGCGCCATGCCCACGAGGAAAACATCCACGCCGATTCCCTCCTCTACATGATAGCCTCGCTCGGGATCAATCCGCACGAATGCGAGGCCATGTTTGAGGACGTGGCGACTATCGTCCGAAAGAACGAGTTTGTAACCCGGATTTCACGCGAACTTCGCAGGGATCTGGACCTCACGCGGGCGGAGAACAAGAAGCTGCTTGCCTCGAACATATTCGTCTTTGGACAGTGCATGGAAGGGACCCAGTTCTACGGCCTGTTCGGAATGGTCCTCTCGCTGTACCGGCAGAACAAGTTCCCGGGGATAGGCCAGATGTTCCGGTACACGCTCCGGGACGAGTCGAACCACATAGAGGTCTTTCGCAACCTGTTCATGGACTTGGTCGAGGAAAACCGCGATATCTGGACGCCGGAATACAAGGAGGAGCTTCGCGGCCTTATGCGCGAGGCGATCACCCTCGAGAAGGACTTCATCCGCGACTGCCTTCCCGTAAACGCGGTGGGACTGCGCCTTGAGGATTTCGAGACCTATATAGACTACATCGCCAATCGCCGCCTCGAAGGCTGCGGCCTGGCGCCGCTCTCGGGCGGCATCAATAATCCACTGCCCTGGCTCGCCGAAATGATGGATATCACGAAGGAACAGAATTTCTTCGAGGGCAGGGTCACCGAATACCAGAAGGCGTCCTCATTGACCGTAGCCTCGGACGACGAGCTCTGACGAACAGGCCGTTTGAACCGGGCATCCCCCGCACCGACCGCTCCCCTCAATGTTTTAGAGGACCTTTAGTCCGGCGCCGCAGGCGCGTGGGGCCCATCGTGGCCCCGACTGGAAACCCTTAATTGCAACTCTTTTATAAATTGGAACATAGACCATGAATAACATCCCGCTGGCCCACGACCTTGCGCTCAAGCGAACAGTCCATGCCCCGCTCGAGCAAAAACCGGTGTACGCCTGGCGGGACGTGGTTGCGGCCGGTGAGATCTCGCTGCCGCCGATCATCCTCCTATGCCCGCATGGGGAGGAGCGCTTCGACATGACCGAGGTCGCCGACACGCTTGGGAAGGCCCTCACCAACGTCTGCATTTCCCAGGGAGAGAAGGAGATCTTCACGGACAAGAACCGGGCATGGGTCGCTCAGATATGCCGCGAACTGGGCGGCAACCTGACCGAGATGACCCGCAAGCAAAGCCCGCTCCGGCTGACGCTCAACGGACTGTATGAGCTGATCGAGAAGACGTTGGTGGACAACAACGCCTATATGGTGGCGAAGAGCCTGCTGCTCAACCGCTCGCGGAAGATCTCCGTCAGCCGTGAATCGGCGGCACAGAGCACCATTCGCGTGATCCGGAGGAACAGCCAGGTGGTTCCTTGGAATGACAGCAAGGTCGAGATAGCGGTGCGCAAGACGTTCCTTTCCCTCGCACGCGATTCGGCGCCCGCAGTTGCAATCGCGAAGTCCGTCTCGGACCGAGTCCAGGCATCACACCAGGCCTTCGTAAGGATCGAGGAGATCCAGGACATTGTGCAGGAGGAACTGATGAAGGCCGGGCACTACAAGGTGGCCGAGGCTTATATCCTCTATCGGGCCGAACGGGCCGCGGCGCGGGCCAGCGGAACGTCGGAAACAGCCGACGCGGCGCCGGAGCCGGTGGCCTCGGGGCAGGGGACGCTGGTTGTTGTCAAGCGCCCGAATGGGGAGACGGTGCTTTGGGATGGGGCCGATCTGCGCAAGAGGATCGAGTTTGCGCGTGTTGGACTCGATCTTTGTCTCACAAGCGACGAGATCGAACACGAACTGAGGCGGTCCATTTATGACCAGATTTCGCAGAAGGACCTGGATTCGACGATCATCCTCAATTCAAAAACATTGATCGAGCGAGACGCGGATTTTGCGAAATTCGCTGGGCGGATCCAACTCACGTACATTTACGAGGAGGTTCTCGGCTGGGACATCCTCAGGGACGGCGTGGGAAGGCTCAAGGAATCCCACCTGAAGATATTCAAGAAGTACGTTGAGCATGGGATCGCCATAAAGCGGCTGAATCCACGGCTGGCCGAATACGACCTTGGGCAGCTTGCCGAGGCGCTCGATCCGTCGTCAGACCTTGAGTTCGATTTCCTCGGGGTGCAGACGCTCTACGACCGCTACCTGATCGTCGACAAGGTATCAAAGCCTTCGAGGCGGATCGAAACCCCGCAATTCTTCTGGATGCGCGTTGCCATGGGGCTGTTCCTTGGCGAAACAGCAGACCGCGAGTCCAGGGTCGTCGCGCTATACGATCTCTACAAGACCCGGCGGTTCTGTTCGTCGACACCCACGTTGTTCAACAGCGGGACCATACACAGTCAGTTGAGTTCGTGTTTTTTGTATCACGTTGATGACTCGATAGAAGGGATATTTCAAAGGGGAATCGCTGAGAACGCCTACCTTTCAAAATGGGCGGGCGGCTTGGGGGGGTCATGGACGTCGGTGCGCGGCACGGGAGCCTACATTGGCGGCACAAACGGCGAGTCGCAGGGCGTCATACCATTCCTAAAGCTTCACAACGATCAACTGGTCGCTGTGAACCAGTGCTTTGCTTCGGAAACCATCGTGTTCACAGCCGACGGCCCTAAGGCGATTCGTGACGTAAAGGTGGGGAACCTTGTCTTGGGAAGCAGTGGCACGTACCGAGAAGTCACCGAGAAATTCGCCT
>Ga0181538_10000770_pt1 | contig 37987 bp, 35 predicted proteins | sample PEATcosm2014_Bin_40_FD_119773 | JGI IMG/M metagenome (GOLD analysis project Ga0181538, IMG submission 119773) | Peatland microbial communities from MTU Mesocosm Facility, Houghton, MI, USA - PEATcosm2014_Bin23_30_metaG | ecosystem: Environmental > Terrestrial > Soil > Wetlands > Peat | place... | reverse complement strand
CAGTTCGTTCGGCGCAAGACGCTGAACGGCGAAATCAGATACGACGTTCGTACGCGGATTAAAGGGCGAGTTCTCACGCGCAAGTTTGCGCGAAAGCACGACGCTGAAGCCTGGGCGTCACAAGTTCGAGCCGATCGATCGCACGGGCTCACAATCGACCCTCGAGCCGGCAAGATCAACTTCAAGGAATTCGCTGAGGGGTGGATCAGTAGGCGCCCGGAACTCGCGGCACAAACCCGAGAGGACTACCGACGCCTATTCGACGTTCATTAGCTTCCAGCACTTGGGTCGCTCGCGATTGGAGGGATCCGGGCTTCTGACGTTCGAGCCTGGTGGGCGTGGCTTGCAGCAACGCGTCATGCCCTAGCTGCTAAGGGCTACCGCCTTCTCCGGACGATCCTCGGTTCGGCAGTAACCGATGGGCTTCTCGCGCGAAATCCGTGTCAGGTCTTGGGCGCGTCGCACGAGCGATCACCAGAACGGCCAACAGCTTCGATCCCGGAAGTGAAAGCTCTCGCCGGCGCAATCGGCTCCCGCTTTTCCGCGCTCGTCGAGCTCGCCGCGTGGTGCGGCCTTCGACGGGGTGAGCTGCTCGCGCTGCGGCGACAAGAAGTGGACCTCGAGCTCAACGTCATTCGAATCGAACGTTCGATGGTCTTTCTTCGAGACGGCTCGATCGTGATCAAAGAACCGAAGACTGCTGCAGGTAAGAGACGGGTGTCGATTCCGCCGCACCTTCGAGAATCCCTCGAGCGCCAAATGACCGCCTTTGTGGGCCCAGAAACCGATGCGCTCGTCTTCACAGGTGACAAGGGTGGGCCGCTTCGGCCAAACGTCTTACAGGCGGCGTGGAATGACGCGAGGCGCTCGATCGGACGAAGCGACCTTCAGCTCCATGACCTTCGCCATAGCAGTAACACGTGGGCCGCGGCCACGGGAGCGATCACGGCGGAGCTGATGGCGCGCATGGGACATGCCAGTGCCGTTGCGGCGCTTCGCTACCAGCACGCGACGGCAGGACGAGATCGCGCGATAGGAAGCGCGCTTTCGGCACTAGCCACTACCGCGGCCGCAACAGCTTCGGGAGTCTCGGATGAAGCGCGCGAAAAATGCGCGATAGAACAGGCAAAGCAGCCTTGGACCAAGACCCAGAAGGATCAAAGAAATACGCGCCTAGCTCGGCAAAGGCGTTGGCAGCCCCAACGGGATTCGAACCCGTGCCTCCACCTTGAGAGGGTGATGGCACATTGCAAACTCCCTGCTCAAGGGTAAAGTCACCCTCCAAAAGGAATTTCCTTCTGCCCTGGTACGTGGACGCAAAGTGGCCGATAGAGGCCGCTATTGACCGATTGCGACCGATGCGAGCCGGACGCGCCAATGTTCCATTTTGTGTTCCAGGCTGTCGTGGCGATACCCCGACAAGTACGTGGAGACGCCAAAGCGCGGTGCATCGGAATGGAGTTGCCCGACTGGTGAGTGCTTGCTCGCTTCCGCTTGCACCAAGGCGAATTGGTTGCACCCGCCGGTCCCTCGGACTGCTGACCGATTCAAGGCGCTGTACCACTAGCGCGGAACAGTTGTGGAGTTGCACTGAAAGTTCAGTGCAGTTGCATGAAAAGTTCAGTGCAGTTGCATTCGACATGACGGTTGAAACGTGGGAAATGTCGGTTTATAGGTTCTTCGGATATGAGCGGGGTGCTTGGGGATTGTGATGGCTCAGGTGGCTAGCGGATGTAATCCGAGTGGCGTGCAATAACCGTCGATCGGTGCGGCGGCTCGAGTCGCGCAGCTCGACGTTCGATGCGACGTTCTGGATCTCAAGTGATACTTGGCGCCATGCCGGAAAGCGGAGCAGAACCGACGCTCGTGGTGATCGACACCACTGAGCTGTGGAAGTCACTCGAGCTGGCGACTGCGAGTTGGCTCAACATCAGCGCTGGCCGAGTCGGCGTTCGGTGGTTGTTGTCGGTCACCCGTTGTGGTTGAACAACTGCGCCGACGAAGAGGGCGATTCCCGGTGGGTGGACCCGTTCGATTCATGGCAAATGGGATACCGAAGCCTAAGATTGATCGTGAAAGTGATCTACATTTTACGTATATGAGTGGCCCTAATCAGTACCTGGCAAGAAAACTACGGTGGGCCATACTTCTTAGTGCAGCCCTGGCCCTAGGCGCCAACGCCGCTAGTGTTTCTTCCGCCGGAGCCAGCCCGAAAAGGACTCCAATTGAAACTTCGGCAGGTATTCAACCCCGAGCCGCTACTACTGATCCATGTGCCGAGACTGTGGAAGAAGCTACATATCAGAACGGGCCAGCGGTAACGGAATTAAGAAAACTTTTTACCGAAGCTTATGCTGGCGAGAAGGCAATAGTAGCTACTACCGAACTTGTTTCCCCCCCGCTAGCCGCATTTACTGCTGATAATCCTTCAATAAAAAAACCCGCGTTCTTCGAGGGATACCCACTTTTTTTTACTGTCATGGGTAAAGATTGTCTTGCCTATTCAGTAGGTCTTCCAGTAGAAGGACTTGGACAGTATTCTGTAGGCGTTGAAGTTGGAAAGTATTATTTTACTGATGATCCTTTTAAGCACTTGCCCTTGCAATATGCTGTAATACAAAGAAATCAGGCCTTACCCCAAAAAAATGAGCTGGTAGGAGCAAAAAATGACGATCTTGTTGGCTGGATAGAAGGTCCGGCAACTAAAGAGTATGACCCGGACTGTAATTTTAAGTTCTGCCCATAATTATAGATATTGGTTATGTCCTTTTAGAGCTTTAGAGAAATGTATTTTTAGAGATGTATAAAAGCCCATGGCTGAATTAAGGGTCGCCAACTTGTAGGCATTAACAGCGAACTATTTGAAGCTACTTTTGTCCTATCAGACTCCTTAAGAACACTTCTGATCACTCGTCCCTTGAGGGATTGACATTCTTCCCGGTATCGCGAGGCGCCCCAAATCACCGCCACGGCGCGCAGTTCCTGCACCCCGCTCATATCCGAAGTGCCGGTTTAGACCCATTGGGAACGAGTTCTATGAGCGCGCCCGATTGGCTTTGAATCATTCTCGAAGTGCGAATTGCGCTTGGTCGGTCAGTCGCACAACGCCATTCTTGACCGTGACGAGACCGGCCTCTCCGTCCCCGAAGGTCCGGCGCTCGAATTAGCGAGGGCTGCGCCTCGTTTGGCGCGTGCGTCGTGGATGTCGTCCGTCACTTGAAATTCAGTCCGCCGTAGATCCTCTGCGATGCCTGTGCTGTTTCGACGTCTCGTACCTGTTGAATAGCTCCGTTCATCAAGCTCAGGATCAGCTCTTCCTCCTCTAGCGTCGGAGGCTCCGAATAGTCGACGCGTCGGTTGACGTAAATATCGAAAGGAGGGTCGATAGACGCGTCGTTTCGTCGCAACAAAACACAGGGCTTGCCGGTGGCTTCCGCGTAACCGAGCTCCCAAAAGACGTTTGCATTGATCTCGGAGATGTCGCCGATCACGAAATCGCAGACATTGAGCTCACTGATTATCTGGTCATTCACGCGGCCGGGATTTGGAATCTTGTCTGCCCTAATTGGCACGATCTGCTCGTCGATTGTGTCGAGCAATCGCATAATCAGTTCGTGTGAGTCATCTGACCAGGGCGCCTTGAACGGCATGATGATGAACGCCCTGAATGGACCCGTGCGCTTCGCAGGTACCGCACGAGCATCGAAGCCTTGACACCATCTCCTGATAATTTCGAGTTGGCAAGCGACGTAATCTTCGGGTGTATCGACATGTTCGTAACGAAGAATGTTCGTTACTTCGACACCAGCTGACCATGGATCACCGCCCGGACCGAGGAATGGCGTCGGGTGGTCTCCGTTAATGAATGCTGGGAATAGTTCGAGTGCGCGTATTTGGCCGAGAGTGGCCGTCGTGATCATCGAGCTATCGATGCGTGGCTGAGTACCTCTTGGCGTTGTCAGATACACCCGGACTGCCGCTTTTGTTGCGGCAACCGTGACGGCTAATAGGGTTCGTGCTTCTGGCATCTTGAAAAGGTGACGGGCACCTAACGGGATGTGTGACATGACCGATGGCTGAGCTAGTCCGGCGAATGTTGGTCTAGAGTTTGCGACGTCTCGGACCTTCGTAGTGCGATCGCCTTGCTGATGAAGTTGAAGCTGGAGTTCTTCGACCTTGGGCCAATCTCCCTCCTTCAAGAACCACTGGAACACTTCCTTCAGCAGGGGAAGATTCTGATCAACCCAATTCCTGTCTCTCTCCAGCCAGACCTCATACGAGCCCACTAGGTCACCCCACTTTCATCAAGTGATCTCGCACGGTCGATGCCCCGATATTCAGCGCCTCTCCGATCTCCCGATACGAGTGGCCGTCGGCCCGCAGCTTGCGCGCCATCTACGCCACCTTCTTTTTCTTGGAACGTTCGATCGTTCGGTAGATGGTCGATCTTGCGACGTTGAAGAGCTCCGCCAACTCGGCCGAGGTGTGCTCTCCCGCCTCATAGAGCTCCATCAAGTGTGTCTCTTGGTTGGCCGTGAGCTTTGGCTGCTTACCCTTTAGGCGACCTTTCGCTTTTGCGACCTTCATTCCCTCGATCGTTCTGAGGCGAATCAAGTCGGACTCGAACTCAGCGACCATGCTCAAAACATTAAGCAGGAGCTTCGATATCGGGTCCTTTGGGTCGTGCACGGAACCGCCGATGTTGAGCTTGATCGATCGGCCTGTTAACTCGTCCACGATGTCTCGAGCGTCCGGTAAAGATCGGGCCAAGCGGTCCAGCTTGGTCACCACAAATTCATCGCCCGCTCGGCAAGCACTCATGGCTTCCTTGAGGGCAGGGCGTTCTCGATTCGTGCCAGTCAATCCGTGATCGGTATAGATCCGATCAACCCCGACTCCTAATGCTTGCAGTTGATCGGTCTGGGCAGTGAGATCTTGTTTTTCTGTGCTGCAACGCGCATAACCAATTTTCATATGGCCATCTTGTGCCGAGGGTGTATCAGTGCAGGCGGGTCTAACGGGCAGTTGACCGGGCGGGTCTAACGGGACACCCTCACCTGGCACTACTTATATGTACTCCGCCGTCATATAGCTGGCCCGCTGACCGATCCCCATGCGGGACGGCCGGACAGACTCCCGATCTGCTTTCGGAGAGCGCAGATCCCCGCCTCGGGCGCTGGGCGTCCGTTCCCGCTGGTTGATTTCCACACGGCTTTCCGTGCACCTTTAGGGCCTATATACGCAGTGCGCTTCGAATCGCCAGGAAACGAAGGATTCCCGCCGGACACACTCCCCCCTACCCTTCGCCCAGCGATTGCGGCGATCTACGTCAATCGTAGAAGGCTCTGAGCGTACAAGTGTTCGATGGGGCGAGGGCTTCCTTGAAATCCCCGCAGAGAATGCTTGTGGCGTTACTCGTGAGGAACGAAACGGTGGCTAGCGCCGCGACCGTCAACGTTTGCTGTCTTATCTCCAGGCACAGTGCTAACGGAACAGGCGCCCTATCCGTCGCTCTGTCACGACAAGTCGCCCGAACTGATCGATGTTCGGTGCGCGCGTTCGGTATTCGCGCGTGCCCATGAATAGGCACATGCGGTCTGGAGGGGGATCAACCCCCCGGGAGTGACACTTGGAAGAATCGGCCCAGACCCATTTGTACCGCGCGCATGAAGCCGAAGGTGGGCCGCTAACAATACGGATGACCTCAAATCGGCCCGTTGTCCCTGTTCACTGCGCTTTGGTCGGCGCGTCCCTTCCCCCTGTTTCCCTTTCATCTTGTTGGGAGGTATAGACGTCCATAGGAATGGATGTTCCCTCGTCCGTCCCGTCCGGCTCGTTCGCCTCGTCTCACCGGCGCTTCGTCCAAAGCCGCTCCGCTGTCCGGACAAATCGCCGCTTCGCCTCGGCGGCGGCTGGCGCTGCCTTGCACGGTGACTTAGGGGAAGGACCCCCACCACGAAGGAGCCGCCTGCGCCGGCCCGCTCGCTCCGGCTCAACGGGCGCAGCGTCCGTTTCGCCACGACCGCCCCCTCCCACGATGCGTCTCCCGAACGGGCTCAGGCGAGGCGTCCCGAACGACCCGGCGAAGCGACCGAGCCGCTCCGGCACCCAGCTCCGCCGGGCGCCCCCTCCCCCACAAACCGAGGCCCCATGTAAGGCAAAAGCGACCCGCGCACTCCCGAAGGATGGTGGCGGAGCTGCCGTCCGAGGGGTGTTCCGCGCGCCCTCGCCCGGCTACGGGAAGAGACCCTTTGTCCTCCCGTCGTATCTCCGACACTCCGGGAGGACAAACCAAGGACAAAGCCCGTCCTTAGCTCCGGGGCCCGCTCGCTTCGCGGTGCAGCCCGCTCGGTCCCCTCGCGGACCGCTCCGCTCGCGGGCCCCTCCGCATGGCGACAAGACGGCCAGGAAGCACCACGGCGGGCCGAGTCGAGACGAACGGGAAGGCGGATCGAACGGGACGCCCGAGCCAGACCCTTGGGGGATGTTCTGTTTCGGAAGGACTCGCGGCGTCTTGATGGCATCATCCCCCCGGATACGGGAAGGACCCACAAACGGAGGGCTTGACCTCTTTCCCACCGAACCAGCCCGATAGGGGCCTCCGGCCCCCGTCGGCCCCCGGCCACGGGCGACACGGCCCGTTGGTGGACGGGGCGGGGCGGGAGTCCAGCGGGGGTGCGGTGACGGGGGAAGGGGTGGCCGGGCCGAGACGGAAGGGATGGGTCAAGACGAGGGGAAGGTTCGGGTGCCGGCGGTCGTGCGGGGATGCGGCGGCGGTGAGGCGGCTGGTGTCCGCGGGCAGTTGGACCGCGACGAAACGCGGTCGGGTGTTGGGAGGAGGGTCGTGAGTGGTGGCGGTGAGACGACGAGCACGAGGTGCAGGAGCGCAGTGAGGGTGGGGGGGGTTGGTGGGGGGAGAGGATTCTCTACCCCTCTAGGGTCTGCTGGCGGTTTTTGGCTGGTGTCTTTCGTTTCTCCAAGCAGCGATTGAAGAGCGCCATGCCTTGCGGTTTGCCTTCGGCAAACCGCTGTGAGTGTTTGCTCGCGTAAAGGTATTCAGAATCAAGGTATTGGACCCCCCGGGGATTTCCCCTTTGAGCTGGGCTTTGGCCACATTTTCCGGCAAAAAACGCTCCGCAAATGCGGAGCGAAATGCAAAAAACGCTCCGCAAATGCGGAGCGAAAAATCCAAAAAACGCTCCGCAAATGCGGAGCGAAAATCCCAAACACGCAAAAACCGCTCCGCAAATCCGGAGCGTTTTTTGCGCATGGCATTTTCAAATCCAGAGTGAGATCTGCGATGGCGATTCATTGTGACGATATAGGTAGATGAAGAGTCGATTCGCCGGAACGCAAATCGCCGAATGGAGAGGAAACCATGAGTAAGTGGCGTCAACAGCAGAGGTCCGAGTACTTCCCGCCCAAATACCAGGGAGTAGGTGCCACAAGGATTCGCGATTTCAAGTCAGGGGAAGTACATCCGCGAGCCCTCACCGCCGGGCAAAAAGAGTATGTGCAGGCGGAGATTCTGGTCCGCGCGCGCTCGGCAGGCCTCAGCGGGCAAACACAGAATGTCCTGGATGTGCTGATCCGCGACGCCATCATCCGAAACTCCTCGCTAGAAGGCACTTGGTTCTCCGACGAAATCGCGGGAGAGCTCGGCGTTTCTCCTCGGCGGGTATCCGAGGCAAAGACTTCGATTCAAGAAGCCGGCATCGCCATCTTCTTCATCGAACACGTTGGTCAGAAAAAGGTCAGCGTGAATTTTCGAACCCCAACTTTCAGGTTCCTGCCTCCGCCGTTGCTGGATGAAGCATTCCGCACCGGGGCAACGTCCGCTCCGGCCGCAGACAAGTACATCAGCGACCACAAGCCACTTTGGTCGCTCCCTCAGACCACAAAGGATGACCGCAAGGATAAAGCGGAGAAGCACCAGGCCAAGCTCGCCAGGCATCATCACCCAGCGTTCAAGCTGCTCGACAGCTGGCAGGAAGACCCGTTGGTCGGCTCTTTTTGGCGATTAGTCGCAGAGGCGGAAGGGAAGAGCCGATTCGCCCACCAGCCTAAACACCCGATCGCTGTCGATCTCAGCCAGGCCGGCGAGGAACCGTACGTGTTTGAAACAGAGGTAGATGCGATCGCCTTCTTCGACCAACCTGGCTCCTTCTGCGATTGGCCAGTTCGCGACGAGTCGCCCCGAGCGCAGTTCGACCGTGCGGCTGCGGGGAACGTCATGGACCTCCTTGGCCCTGAGCTCTCAGCCTGCAGGACGATCACGGGTCAGACCGAGGGTCAATGGGACCCAGCGGATGAGATCTCGCTGCTTGATGCGTTTTGGATGCATTGGCAGAATGCAAAGGGCATCGCCGCCAAACCCAAAGAAGCTCTCCGGCCGCTTTTCGAGCTACTCCAAGATGAGGCCCTTTCGTGGGTGTCCCTTGAGCGCATCGATGAGTGGATCGGCGCGGCCGACCCAAGCACCCAGGAAGAACTTCGAGCAGCCCGTCAACGCAAAGTCGCGCTGAAAGAGCAGTTCGCTTCACTCTCGTCGGCCGAGCTTGAGTCCATGCTCGATAGTCTCGATTCTGCGATCTTCAGCTACTGGGATCTCGGGCGGGACCCCGAAAAAACATGGGAGCTCAAGGCCAGGTTTGCGACGATCGTGGCCGTCCTTACTAGCCGTCGATCGCTCGCCAAGGCCGCCTAATCGGCGAATCGGACGCCCCGACGTCCCTCCACGTGTCACCATGGGTCCTAGAAGCCACGGAGACCCTCGGATTTGCGTCGCTTACGAACGTTTGTTCGATTTTAGGGTGATTGCCCCAGAAATGGCGTCTTACAGTTCCTGCGGCGTCGCGCATAAACGTCCGAGCAAGGAATCAAGAGTGGGCAGATTTTGGTGGTTGGTGTCCATACGTCCAAAGGTGTGCTCGTTAAGCCGTCCAAAGGTGTGCTTGTTAATCCGTCCGGCGGTTGTCGTGTCGTCAGTGTGTCCGTTCGTCCATTGGTAACAAGTCGAGAACCCGTCGTTCTCCTCCATGCCAGCCAAGAAAAGGAGTTCAGAGGGAAAGCACGATGGGACTAGGTGGTGGCTACGCCGTCAAACCGATCCAGCAGGAAGGCGGTTCGTCAGGCGCGGACGGCGCTAACAGTGTCACACCTCTGCGTAGAGTTACTACATCGCAGATGATGATTCTTCGCTGGACGATGAGTCGAGATACCGCAGGTCAGGGCGTGTTTATTAGTTACTCCGCATGGATGTGGTCGGGCGCCCGAGGGAAGGAGAATTCTCATGATCGACACACTTTGGGTCAACGATGCAGAATTGAGGTTGCAATGAGGCAGTCCGCTCGTATTGCGCTTGTGTCGTTCGTCATGCTCCTTGGTGCGCCCTTAGCGGCGAGCGCGTCATCTGCAGCTGCTGTCCCGGTGGTTACTGTGGCTGCGGCGACCGCCGTCGCAACGGCAACGACGCTGCCCATCCCGTTCACATGCTCTGGCGCCACTTGCACGGGTACTGCGTCGGCTGCACAGGTGATCGTGATGAACTTCGGGTCGTACAAGAAGTCCATTCCAACAAAAGTTGGCACGGCGACCTTCTCGATTCCAGATGGCAAGACGAGCACGGTTGTGTTCTCTCTGAATACCTTTGGTCGGTTGCTCCTCGCGACGGCGATCGTGCACCACACGAACATAACGGTGAGCGTTGTTGTCCAGGGGGGCAAACCAGTCACCAAGGTGATCTCAGTCTCGTAGATCGCTAGCCACTTCGGTTGCGGTACAACGCAAGTGATTCGGTTTAGCTATGGGCTGGGTTGGTACGCGCTGCAGCGCAAATGCCTACCAGGAACCACGATGTTTGGTTATTCGGACAGCGGTTCCTAGAACAGTGCGTCGTAGAACGTCTTGACAGCCAACACCGCGTCGGCTCGTGACAGCGCTTCGTCCGACTCAGGGTGATCGATCAAGAACTGGTTGCTGTAAGTGACGGGACCCTGGTCGGTCTCGGTCGTAAAGTTTCCAACGAGCTCGTCAAGGGCTGTGCGTGTCTGTCCAACAAGATCCGCGGCAAAGATCGCCTTGGTGCGCTCAGCTGCCTGACGTGGACCGCCAGCGTTGTTATGGAGAAGGACGAAGGCAATGTCGTACCAGTCCTTTTCCTTGCGACGCCCGTATGCCGCCGCCGTCTTCGCGAGGAGGAAGCCCGCTAAGCCAGTGACGTTCACTTCTACGCTATAGAAGACTCCACCAACTTTGGAACTGAGTGGATGGGGAGCAAAGTCCCGAGAGGCGAAACCGGTTCCCCGAAGGTTGACGGCACCAAGCGCTTCACATTCGTCGAAGATGATGGTGGCTTCGGCAGGTTGGTCTTCTAGATCAGCCAGAAGCTCAAAATACACAACGGCCTTCATTCCCTCGGCCTCGGTCTGCCACCTCCAGATCTTGCAGTCGGTGGAGTCGAATTCGGCGTTTCCAAGTGCTTGCTCGAGTCGACGTACGTTCGTCGCTCCCGCCGATATCTCGAGGTCGACTTGAACATCGACGTCGGTCGTGCCTGCGTGACGGACGTCGGACTTGTCACACAGGAGTTCGGGCACAAGGCCGCCGAGGAGCACGAATTCGGGTGTGCCTCCGTAGTGATGAACGACCCGCACCAACGCTTCTTCGGCGGCCTTCCGCGCTGAGCGTGAGCGTTGTGACTCAGCGGGCAAGACTCACCTTCCGGAGGTGCTCCGCGGCTTCTTCTCCTCGCACGCCTTCGAAACGAAGATCCGCGTAGGTCCTCGGCCACGACGTTACCCAGATGTCGTCGATTACTTCGGCGAGCTCCTTGGTCGCGCTCGTTGGGAACGGCCGCAGAATAAGGCGTCCGCCGTCGAGCGGCTCGAGTCCGGCGAGACGAGCAACGTGAAGGAGTCCGAGTTCGCCAGTCACGTTTACGTACACCATTCCGGTCGTCGTTTGAGCGAGAAATGGCGCCTGCACAGACGCGGCCATGGCTCCAGCCGCGGCCCAGTCAATATCGGCCTTGTTCCACCGCTCGCCGATGGTTTCGAGCTCGACGAATGGCTCGCGCCACAGAACGCCGCATCGGATTTCGAACTTCGGGCGGACTTGATGCGCAGCGTCGGCAAACTCATCAAGGAGTCGATCTTGGTCGACGACCCGCCGTCCCGACCGGCGTCCACGGGCACTACTCGACTCGAGAAGCTCCTCATTGAGGAGGAACGCCAGGGTGCGCACGCCAGTGCTGAGGGAGTACCCGGTCGCCCTGGAAATGGCCTCGGCCGTCGGGTTTATGCCCGCGAGGATTGCCTCAGCTGCCCCTAGGGCAGCAGCAGTCCAGATCGAGGAAGGGCGCGGGATGGGGCGTCGACGTCCAGACAGGTTGATGATCATGGAGCGAGTCGAGATCTCGGCCGCGCCAGTTTCGTCGGCCCAGTTGACTTTGGCCGCGCTGATTTCCTCGCGCGCCATCTCGGAGAAACGAGAGGCAACGATGATGTGGGGCTTCGGCCGGGTCTGGAGAGCGAGCCGGACGTTGCGTAGGTCGCCTCGTCCGACGGAACGGACTCGGAGGCCCTCGCCGGCGATTTCCGCAAGATGGTCGAGATCGCCAAGGCGCGTCACGCGGACTTTCGTGCCAGTCGGCAAGAGGGCACGAAACAGACTTCGAATTCGCTGAGCGAGTGGGTCGGAAACCATCAAGAAAATAATACATCCATGTACACGGATGTATTGCCATTGTGGATGTATTTATACAGAAGTCCAGCTCAAACCTCGGCGTAGAGTCGTTGTTATCGACATGATCATATTTCGCTGGACGATGGGTAGGAATACCGCAGGCCGAAGGTGTTTATCCATATTTATACGATAAATGCTATAAGGCCCGAATCGTCCTATAAACTGCCCGTGGTGGACCCCGTCAGGAACCCCTATAGCCCAGGTGCAGGGACGCGCCCTCCCGCTCTCGTAGGCCGGGAACGAGAGATTGAGGCGATGGATGTTGCCCTCCAACGTCTCCGGGCTAGACGCGACGGTCGCAGCGCGATGCTCACTGGTCTACGCGGTGTCGGGAAAACTGTCCTCTTGAATGAATTCGAAAACATCGCCACAGGTCGCGGATACTTCTACGAGCACATCGAAGTCAGCGAAGACGGAGAGCTCCCTGCTCGATTGGCGGCTGCGTTCCGACGCGTGCTTCTATCGATCGATGCGCGCCGCCGGATTGGCGATCGAATCTACAGAGCTCTCGGTGTCCTCAAGGCCTTCAGCATCAGAATTCCCAATGGTCCGGAATTAAGTATTGATGTAGACGCCATTCATGGTCCTGCCGATTCCGGAGATCTCGCTACGGATCTCGCAGGACTTTTCGTCGAGCTCGGCGAAGTCGCTCGCGATCATGAACTCGGTGTTTTGTTGACTATTGACGAGCTCCATTACGTGGCGCTCGAGACGCTCGAAGCTCTCGTCATGGGACTCCACCGAGCCTCGCAACTGACCTTGCCTATTACGGTTGCCGGGGCCGGGTTACCCTCGCTTGCAACCTTGACCGGTGAAGCAAAGTCCTATGCAGAGAGAATGTTCACCTATCCCGTCATAGGCTCGCTAAGCACGGAACAGTCTCGAGAGGCTCTCGCGGTACCGGCTTCCGATGAAAAGGTGATCTGGGACGAGAGCGCCCTGGAGCGAGTCATCGAGGCGGCGAGGGGGTACCCTTATTTTCTGCAGGAATTTGGCAAACAAGCTTGGGATGTGGCTGGCGGGCCTGACCGCATAACCCTTGATGACGTTGAGCGAAGCATTCCAGTTGCGACTGCTGAGCTCGACGACGGATTCTTTCGAGTACGAACTGGGCGAATGAACAATCCCGAACGGGCATACCTCCGTGCTATGGCCGAGATCGGTCCTGGTCCAGTTCGTTCGGCCGAGGTTGCCTCTCTTCTCGGCCGGGCTTCGAGTGCGTTGGGACCAACTCGCGACGGCTTGATCCGCAAGGCCATCTGTTACTCGCCTCGTTGGGGAGAGATCGACTTCACAGTGCCGATGTTCGACGAATTTATGAAGCGGTGGATTCCGGAGGCTAGCACGATCGTCGGAGATTCCTGATCGAGGTTCAGTTTCTAACTTCCTTAGCAATGTATAGGGGAAGTCCTACACATCTCCAGATCAAGGTAACCAAGGCAAAACATCACACCCGACCACAGGTTCCCGTGGTCGGTGATTTCCATTAGGCAGGTGGGCCGTTCAGGTGGCAAGACGAACACTACGGGGACGACGGGCATCGCGCGCGATAAGCGCATCAACGATGAGCGCTCGCGCGCGATGAGAAGAATTAAGCCGAGCACGATGAAGAGCAGCACGATGACGAGCGGGACGATCGGGAAGAAGACGAGTGCGACGTCGACGACGATGACGAGCGCGACGAATAAGACGACGAGAGCGGGCGTGATGAAGATCATCACGACGAAGAACGGGACGAGCGGGAAAGAATAGGCGACGCGTGAGCTGACAGATACGACGCACTAGATACTCGCTCGGCAAGGCGCTTACACTCCGTATGTGCCTCGCCTCACGAAAAAGTACCTCCGAGAGCTCCGCGAGAAAATCGATCCCGTTGCCGAAGGTGAATTAGCACTCACGCGTGAGGAATCCATGCAGCTGATCAGGTGGATTGAGAAGCGCATGGATGCACCACCGCAAGTGGTGGTGCGAACCGTGAGCGACGAGGGGCAAAACAGAGCTGCGGCTGCGTGGAAGTATGGACCCCGCCACTAGCTTTCGACTTCAGTGTCCTCCGCCGACTCACTATCGGGATCGACCGCGAGCAGCGCCTTCATGGCGGTCCGGCGGTCTAGTAGAAGGCGGTCTAATGGTCTAGTTAGACCTCGTAGAACTCGCCTCCGTTACGCCTTGCTTATTTTGACCGCAGTTCCCGACGCGCAGACCGAGATCCCAGATACTTGGACGTTCATGCCGACAACGGCGTTGGCCCCGACACTCTCAGCCTCTTGGCACATCCGATCTATTGCCTGGTCCTTCGCGGCAACCAATCGCTTCGTCCAGCTTTTGACTTCACCGCCGAACACAGATCGAAATGCGATGCAGATGAGAGAGAAGACGTGCCATGTACGCGCGCTGATTCCCGACACCTCATCAAGCATCTCGTCAATCCGATAGCCAGTCACCTCAGGAGTGGTGACGGTGAATCGCAACTCACTTGAGTAGCCACTACTCATTTAGCGCTCCTTTGGTCAGTTCAGCAATCCGCAACCGTGCTCTCGCGATCTTTGACGTCCACTGGCAGGACGCTAGACCCCGCATTTCAGCTGGAGACGCGGGGACGTGCCTACGAGCATCTGTGTGGGGCAGGCGGGGAAGGGAAAGCCCGCGAGTCACGGTTACGCCCCTCCCGACCTGGGCATTTCAAAAAACATCTCAAACTACACCCCTGTCGTCAGTATCCTGCTTGATGATGAAGGCCTCGTACTGCGGCAACTGCACAGCCGCCCTTTTGGGCGTCTCGTCGTGACCGCTCCCCGGCGCTTCGCCACAAGCTACGCGCTCGAGGCACTCCTTGCATCGGAGACGCTCCGCTCCACCCACGACGCTCGAATCGCCGAGGCGATCGCCGCCCTTCCCTCGCGGCCGGTGCCATCCGTTCCCTCGTGGCACTGGCTCTCAGAGACCGAAGCGGCGGAACGTTGGCGGATCGCTCCTCGCACGATGCGCCGTAGGCGCGTCGCCTGGAGGATCCCTGCTACGAAGGTCGGAAGGAGCTGGCTATATCATCCGTGCGTATTTGAACGCATCGACGCCGTTGTGATGGCAATGTTCGCGGAATTCGCCAACGAAGCAAACGCTGCCGTGCAAAAGGCCGCGTAGGGAAGTTTCTGTCTCGCGCCGCGACTGGCACGCTGCTTGTCTTGATGGACGGCACTGACCTCTTTACAGCTCGGGATGGCCGGATCTCATTGATCGAAGTGCTCGAACGGAAGCGCCGTAATGCTGCCGAGGCGGGCTCCCCAATGCTGCACGTTGGAGAGATGCTGGGATAGCTGGTCGGTAAGCTAGGAATCCCTCTTTGTTTGTTGGGCCATTTCCTTAATCATGTTGATTCCTTTTTGAAGTTGAGCCGCTCCGTCGGATGCACGCCACGCCCATATAAGAGTGGCTGGCGCGACTCTCCGGAAAGAGGCAGCAAGGCGAGGGATGATCGAGTCTTCGACTGTCGTTTGAATGACCACAAGTACGCCTTGGACCGGAATTTCGTCTTGGATCGAGGCGATGCGCGCCCTCACCGATTTTGCTAGCGCTTCGGGGCTGATCTGAGTTCCAGCTCGAACTTCGATCCCGATGTTCATGTCTTCAACGCGAATGATGCAATCGAACCGATACCGTTCAAGGGGATACGGCGTAAATCCGACCGGCGCTGCGAGGTTGATCAGAGTGCTGATGACCTCGGTTTCATATGCTGTGGCATCAAGCTTTTCGGGAAACAGTTCCGTTGTTGAGTCGCGGATTGACTCATGTCTCAGCCTTCGCCCGCTTCTTCCGAGCCCGATGACACCAATCGCTGTTACTGCTAAATCCTCAGCGGCCTCTTCGTTGCCCTGATCCCGATATTCGGCGGCTCGTCTCATTGTGTTCAGAAGGATTTGGCCGCCGGGAGTCGTAATGCTCTTGATGCCGACCCCCATCATTGCCATGACGAGAAATACGGCACCCACAACTACTAATACTGCCGAGCCGAGCTGGTTGGAAGTCTTGTAAACGGCCACCGATCCGGCAGCGATCACGATGACGCCAATTGCCCCTGCAAAGATCCGACCCCATTTGGAAAGCGGCTGTTCGTTGAACCCATCGGTCGGCTCGGGATTTGCCACAGCTTCAATCTAAATGAAGCCTTTGGTAGAGGAAGTTTCCAGTGCAGTTCGGTGCTGGAAATAACCCGCGTGAAAAGCTACAGCTCGTTGGTTCACCAGGTACGACATCACTCGCCGCGCTCTATAACGTCGGGACCGAGACGCACAGAACGCTCGACTAATTAACCATTCGAGTGGGATGGGACAGTCCAACAGCGCAAAAAATGTCAATCACGGGACTAGGCGTTGCGGAGAAGAGCCTCGGCCTCTTTCACGAGCTCATCTTGAGTCTTCGTTTCCGCCCTCTCCGCTAATACGCTCAGACCTTCAGCGATTACGGCATCCCTTCCTTCTGCCATATGCTGATAGCGCAAAGCAGCTCCAGGCGTTGAATGCCCGAGCCTCTTCATCAGCTCTGGAACGGTTGCGCCGGCGATCGAGGCGAACGTTCCGCCGGCGTGCCTCATGTCATGGATCGTGACGTGATTGCACCCTACGAGCGCACGGGCAGCCCGCCAATGCCTTTCAAGCAGCGAGCTCCGCAGCCGGTTTCCGGAGCGAGCACCCACGAAAACGAGCGCATCAGGTTCTGGAGCGACGAAGCGCTCGAAGTGGTCGATGATCGCCGGAAGGATCCAACTTGGGATGGTGACGGAGCGCTTTCCCGCTTCGCTCTTGGGACTCTTCTCAATGATCGAACCATTCCGGGCGTACCACGCGGATGCCGAAACCATGAGCTTTCCCTCCGCGAAATTGAACGCTTTGCGTCGCAATCCGAGAACTTCCCCAAGACGAAGTTGACACCAGCACGCGAGCAGCACTGCTGAGCGCTCGCGCTCGGGCATTGCCGACACGAGAAGCGGGACCGCGTCCGCGCGCGGAATTTTGCGCTCGGGCGATCCCTCCTTGGCATATTGAGGGAAGATGCATGGGTTATTTGGGATGATCCTGTCCACGACGGCGAGCTCCAACATCTCGCGCAAGACCCGATAGGCCTTGGCGCGAGTTGGCTGCCCGCCCTTTCCCTTGGCGATTGATGTCCGCTCGGGATCCGCAAGCAGCTCCTGCCAAGCTTTGATGTCGCTTGGAACCAATCGGCTTAGGCGGATGTGTCCGAGATGCGGTGAGATGTGAAGGCGGCAGACGTCCGCGTAGGTCTGGTTGGTGCTCGGTGCTAACGATGCCCTCTTCTTATCGAGCCAACCTTCGCTCCATGACTTCACAGTGACAGCGCCTTCGCGTGGATCGACGAGCTCCCCGTCGCGGATCAATCGTCTGTTCTCGGCTAGCCAATCATTCCCCTGGCTCTCCTCAGAAAACGACTTTGACCAACGACGCCCTTTGAATACGAAACTCGCACGCCATGGCGATGACCGGCTCGCGTCGTAGCGAACCGTACCGAAGGTTCGTCGACGTTCGCCCGGGGCTCCAGCCGTCGCTTTCCGACGTCGTGAGCTGCTAGCCATGCAGGAAATTTACAACCTTGGTGTGACATTTCGGCCGGGCTCTAATGTTCCACTTAATGTTCCAGGAGCGGATCAGAGCTCATCAAAGCGCCTGCTCATGCCCTTTGAACAGGGACTACTGGCAGCCCCAACGGGATTCGAACCCGTGCCTCCACCTTGAGAGGGTGGTGTCCTAGGCCACTAGACGATGGGGCCGTGCCCTAATGCCGCGCTCACCTGACACAACGCTTGCTGAAGTCGGCTAACACGTAACAGACAACTTCTGCCGACCAACAACTGGTATCGCTCGGGGGGGAGGACTTGAACCCCCAATTACAGGGCCAGAACCTGTCGTGTTGCCGATTACACCACCCCCGAATGAGCGCGCCGAATCCTAACAGCCACTGCAAATTGCCCTCTTAGCCCGCTGCCCAACTAATTCGGGGATACCCGAAGATCCTCCCAGCGGCAAGGGCAGTTGCTTCGCGAAAAAGCGACTCGAATTCGGTGAAAAAGGCCCTATTGGAACCGACAGCAGGAGAGATCTGCGCGTTCAACCCGAGGTTCGCGGCTGCGGATCGATCGTATAAGGCGTCAACGGCGTCGGTGACGATGATCGTGTGCGCACCCGCAGAAAAAAGTCCCGACGCTTGCAAGAGACTCTGCGTGACTCCGGTCACCGGCGCGCTCTCGAGCGCAGTCTTGGGCACGCCGTTTCGACGAAGCCAACTCAACTCGATCGACGTTATCGATGGGAGACCGACGGCGTTGGGCGGTCCGGTGACGACGATGATGGGTGCACGATGCGTCTGATAGAGCAGGAGCGCTTGACGCAAGCGCCCAAGCAAGTCGCTGCTGGGCTGCATCCCGACGATGGGTCCTCCCATGACGACAATGCCTTGGGCAGGTCCGACTGATGAAGGCGCCCCCGAAAGCTGGGAGGTGGTCGCAATCTGCACCGCGCACACGATGACGAAGACCAGCGCGGCCGCAACGGCGATTCCAATCACGCGCATGATCCAACGAAACACGGTGAAGATGAACATTTCAGCCTCGGTCCTCGCGTGAGGACACGGTCATTGCTCGAGTGCTCTTTGCAGCCGGTCGAGCGCGCGTGAGCGTCCGATCACCTCGAGGGACTCAAAGAGTGGGAGACCGACACTTTTCCCCATAGTTGCAACCCGTATCGGTGCTTGTGCCTTCGCCAGTTTGCGCCCGTAGATTTCGCCGATTGCTTCGACGACTTCGCGAAGCGTTGCCGCGTCAAAGGTGCAATCCTCGAAGGCATCCTTCGCAGCGACAAGAATCTGCCGTGCCTCGCCATCGCCCCCAAGTACCTTTGCGACCGACGCCTCATCGAGCCTCAAGGGTTCAACGAACGCGAACTCGACCATGCCGGCAACTTCAGCGAGAGTTGCAACCCTGTCCTTTGTCAAGGTTGCAAGGCGAACGAAGACCGACTCGTCGAAGTCGGAGCGTCTCCATGGGACATCGTGAGCATCCATGTAGCTTCTGGACCTTGCGACGAACTCCTTGTCGCTAAGCGCACGAATGTACAAGCCGTTGAAGTGCAAGAGGCGCTTCTCATCGAAGAACGCGGGCGACCTTATGACGTCTTCGAGCCGGAACTCGTCGATGAGCTCGTCAAGACTCAAAACTTCGCGATCGTCCGTTGGCCCCCATCCGAGCAGCGCAAGATAGTTGCACATCGCTTCGGGAAGAAAACCGGCATCGCGATAGTCCTCGACGGCAACTCGGTCGCGTCTTTTTGAGAGCTTCTGTCTCTTTTCGTTCACCAATACAGGTAAATGGGCGAATACGGGGAGCTGCGGCCCGCCGAGGGCTTGCCACAACAAGATCGCCTTTGGCGTCGTTGGTAGGTGCTCTTCGGCGCGTATGACATGGGTAATGCCCATGGAGATGTCATCGACGACGACTGCAAGGACAAAGAGGGGATCGCCATTGGACTTCACGACGACAAAGTCCTCAATTGAAGAGTGCGCGAACTCGACGTCTCCGCGGACGATGTCATGCACCACGGTCGCACCCGAGTCGGGCACCCGGAATCGCAAGGCACGACCCGGTCCTCGTTCAAGGCCTCTGTCTCGACAAAACCCGTCATATCCGGGCGTCTGGTGATCCTTCGCGCGCGCATCGACGTCGTCTCGGGTGCAATCGCACGCATAAAGGTGCCCCGACGCGAGCAGCTTGCCAACTGCTTCTTCGTAGCGATCCCGTCGTTCTGACTGGAGATACGGGCCTTCGTCCCACGTAATTCCGAGCCACATGAGAGCGCCGCAGATTCCGTCGATGTAGCGCTCCTCGCTTCGGTCTGCGTCGGTGTCCTCGATGCGCAATACGAACGTGCCCCCAAGGCGCTTCTTGAAGAGCCAGTTGTAAAGTGCCGTCCGCGCCCCTCCTACGTGGAAATACCCCGTCGGAGAAGGAGCAAATCGGACGCGCGGAACAGCACTCAGTGTGCTCATGGCAACAGACGTTCCCTCATTGCCAAGCACGGAGAGAAAACCATCGCGCGCAAGGCTCCGCTCAAGGCATCACCCTCGTTCTTCGTTGCAGCGCAATGCCTGGCTCTATTCATATGCGATCCACCGGCGTCGATGGACGCGATGACTCCAGCTGGACCGATCGCGATCGCACGGCACGACTTCACTCCTCAGCTGCGGATAATGGTTCGCTTGCGAAGCGTAGCGACCAGAGCGATGCCGACCCAGTACCCCAGGTACGCTCGGTCAATGCATTCGAAGCCGCACCGTCTTCGCACCACTTTCGTGGTGCTCATCATCGTCGGCGGAGCACTCGGCGCTGCATTCGGGCTGGGCGCTTTCTCCGGGCCCTCGCTCACCCCCGCCCAGATCGCCGCGCGAGCTGCCGCTGCACGCGCGCGAAAGATCATCGCTGCCGAAAAGCGCGCTGTACGCCGAGCCGAGGCACAACTCGAGACCGTGCTTCCCACGAAGCTCGCGACGCCCGCGCCAACGGTGCCGGCGCAGCTCTTCGCGAACCCCCTTAGGCCACACGAGGTTGTCGGATTCGTGCCTTACTACACGTTGTCGACGCTGAGCCCGGCCGATTTCACGGACACGAGTGTGCTTTGTTACTTCGGTCTTGGACTGACGGCCAATGGATCGCTCATGGAGCCGGTGAGTTGGGTCAGCTTGCAATCGGACACCTTCGCGACATTCCTTGCATCTGCACGTGCCGCGAACGACGAAACGCTCCTCACCGTCTCGAGTTTCGCCCGCTCAACGATCGGTGCGCTCACGCGCAACGCGAGCACGACAGCCCCGCGTCTCGCAGGAGAACTCGCCCCGCTCGTCACCTCAACTGGACTTTCGGGCGTCGACATAGATATCGAAGGGCGATGGAGCGCGGATCGAGCCGGGTTTGTGAGATTCATGAACGATTTCTCGAAAGCTTTCAGATCTGCAGATCCGAAAAGCGTGATCTTGCTCGACACCTATCCACAGTCGGCGGCGGGAACGAGAGACTTCTTCAACATAAAGAAGCTCGCGCCGGACATTGACCAATTCTTCGTCATGGAATACGCAATGGAGAACGTCGACAATGCGTCGGCCAATGCCCCCGCGTTCAGCCCCAACCTCGGAGTCTCCACGGTCCAAACCCTCATCCAGTACAAAAAGCTCGTGCCTTCTTCGAAAATTATCCTCGGACTTCCCTTTTATGGCTATGACTTTTCGACGATGTCTGGAAGACCAGGAGCAGACACGACGTCGCCTGACCCCGAGGCCGTGACCTATGAGGCAATTGCCTCGATCGACAGGCCAGCTCTTTGGGATCCGGTCTCTGAAACGCTCTTCACACGCTTTGAAGAGGCGAAGCAGTGGCACGAGACCTGGTACGACAACCCCGTGTCCCTCGCGCTCAAAGTTGCACTCGCCATCGACTTTCACGAGGCTGGCATCGGTGTTTGGGCGCTCGGCATGGAAGGAAGCGACGCTGCGATGTTGTCCGCGCTCGATGGCGGCACCGCACCACTAAAGGGTTCCCTCCAACCCGCGCCCGCGAGCGCGGCGTCGAACTAGGACGAAGCGGGCGACTCTCCTGAGCTGTTCGCGTGGCGCATCAGGCGCGACTTGCGTCGCGCCGCCTGATTCGGATGGATGACCCCGGCGCTCGCTGCTTTGTCGATGCGCTTGGCGGCAACTCGAATCTGCTCGTCAGCGTCGTCGGCGCCGTTTTCGGCCGCGACGAGAGCGCGCTTGATCCGGGTCTTGAGCTCAGACCGCACCTTCTTGTTCCGGTCGCGGCGAGCTTCATTCTGTCCGATGCGCTTGATTTGACTCTTGATGTTGGCCATGACTTCCCCAAGATGCGTTGCGGTGACGAAATGAGCAGGCTAGCAGGTGTGGGACGAGCGCCTCATCTGCACGTTTCATACGAGCCGGCAAGAGGAGGCACTCGGGAAATGGCACGATGGTCACGTGGTTGACCCGCGCCAGATCCGCAACTTCTCGATTATCAGCCACGTCGACCACGGCAAATCGACGCTTTCGGACCGCATCTTGGAGCTCACCGGGGCGGTTGACCCACGGGACATGCGAGAGCAGTTCCTCGACTCGATGGATATCGAGCGCGAGCGCGGCATCACGATCAAAGCCCAGAACGTGCGTGTTCAATGGCGCGACCACATCCTTCACCTCATCGACACGCCTGGGCACGTGGATTTCGGCTACGAGGTGTCCCACAGCCTCGCCGCGTGTGAGGGCGTCGTCTTGTTGGTCGACGCATCCCAGGGCATCGAGGCACAGACGCTCGCAAATTGCTACCTCGCGCTGGAAAACGACCTCGAAGTGGTCGCAGCGCTCAACAAGATCGATCTGCCAGCCGCAGATCCGGATCGCTATGCGGAGGAGATCGAACGCGTACTCGGAATCGATGCCCACGAAGTGCTCCGCATCTCGGCAAAAACCGGCGAAGGCGTGACCGGGCTATTGGACGCCATCGTCGCACGCATACCTGCGCCATCCGGACGAAGCGACGCGCCCTTGCGCGCGCTCATCTTCGACTCCTATTTCGACCAGTACCGGGGTGTCATTAGCGCGATTCGTGTCGTCGACGGTCAATTGAAGACAGGCATGAAGATCCGCTTCTTCCAAGCTGGCCTGACGCACGAAGTAGAAGAGATCGGCGTGCGCCTTCCTGCGCCGAGCCCCGTGGACGTCCTCGGACGAGGTGAAGTCGGGTATCTCGTCGCGGGAGTACGCACCATAAGCGAAGCGCGTGCGGGCGAAACCGTGACGGACGCTGCCCATCCGGCTGCCGAAGCACTCCCGGGATACCGAGATCCAAAGCCGATGGTCTTTTGCGGGCTGTACCCCGTCGACGGCGACGAGTTCCCCGAGCTTCGCGACGCGCTCGAGAAACTGCAGTTGAACGACGCGAGCATCACCTACGCGCCCGAGACCTCCTTGGCACTCGGGTTCGGGTTCCGCTGCGGCTTCCTCGGCCTGTTGCACATGGAGATCGTTCGAGAGCGCCTAGAGCGCGAATTCGACCTTTCGCTCATCGCGACAGCTCCGTCGGTTGGATACGTCGCGTACTTGACCGACGAGACCTCGCAGGTCGTGGACAACCCTTCAAAGCTCCCGGAGCCACAGTTCATCGATCACATCGACGAGCCGCTGCTGCGGGTCACGATCGTGACGCCGGCGCAATACATCGGAACGATCATCGATTTGTGCCAAGTGCGGCGCGGTCGACAGGAAAAACTGGCCTATCTGTCCGCAGAGCGTCTCGAGCTCGTCTACACCATCCCGCTCGCAGATGTCGTCGTCGATTTCTTCGACCAACTGAAGAGCAGGACGAAGGGCTACGCGAGCCTCGACTATGAACCAGCGGGACTCGAGACGGCGAATCTCGTCAAGGTAGACATCTTGTTGAACGGCCAAGCCGTCGATGCGTTCTCCTCAATCGTCCACCGCTCGCGCGCGGAGGAATACGGCCGGAAAATGGCCGAGAAACTGCGCGAGCTCATTCCCCGCCAGCTCTTCGACGTCCCGATCCAAGCGGCGATCGGGGGAAGGATCATCGCGCGCGAAACCGTCAAGGCAAAGCGCAAGGATGTCCTTGCGAAATGCTACGGCGGGGACATCACGCGAAAGCGCAAGCTCTTGGAGAAACAAAAAGAAGGTAAGAAGCGGATGAAGTCGATCGGTCGAGTTGAGATCCCCCAAGAAGCGTTCGTCTCTGCGCTTCGTCTCGATGAATGACAACTTGACGTCCGACGTGCGTGCTCATGAGCACGCTGTTGGCCATGCACGACAAAGCTGCCAGGAAACGAGCGTTTCAGCCAAGCTGCGCGAGCTGGTCGTCGGCGGGATCGCCGAGGCAGTCGGGCTCGATGACACGCTCGAGCAGTACGCGAGCCCCCGTGGGGACGCCGGGCTCTTTGGCCCGTCTTCACTCACTTGGGTCGTACATAGCGATCTTCCGGCCATGCTCATCGGGGGACTCGCTTCGCTCATGCTCCAAACCCTTCATCCGCTCACGATGGCAGGGATCGAAGAGCACTCACATTTTCGCGAGGATCCCCTCGGAAGGCTTCGCCGAACAGCCGAGTTTGTCGCGGGCACGACGTTTGGTGGCACAGCACACGCGGAGGCGCTCATCGAAAGAGTGCACGACGTCCATGACCGCATCCACGGCATCGCACCCGACGGCCGAGTGTATTGCGCGAACGATCCTGAACTCCTGACGTGGGTGCACACGACCGAGGTATGGAGCTTCCTGCGTTCATTTGAGCGGTATTCGGCGCACCCGCTCACCATGTCGGAAAAGGACCGCTACTTGCGTGAGGTCTCGACTCTCGCGTATCGCCTCGGAGCGACGAGCGTTCCACAAAGCGTCGCGGAGGTGCGCGCGTACTTTTCCGACATGAGAGGCGAGCTCGTTGGGTCGAAGGAGGCAATCGCCACCGTGGCGTTCTTGCGCGAACCGCTGTCGCGTGCGCCGCTCGAGGTCCTCGCCCAACAGGTCGTCGCCGATGCAGCCATCGATCTCCTCCCGAGCTTCGCCCGGCGCGCTCTTCGACTCTTCCACGTGCCGTTCGTCTCGACGGCGGCCGCGAGAGCGGGAGCTGGAACCTTTTCTGCGCTCCTACGCTGGGCAATTGGGCCAAACGTGCTCGTGAACATCGCACGCGAGCGCGCCGGGGCCACGTGAGCCCGCCTTAGGGCCAACGAGGCTCTTCTCCTCATAGTTCACGTGATGCCAGCACTCGGTAGAATCGAGTGCCAACACGACGAATCGGACGCAACCCATCGAGCGGGGGTCTCCGCGACAGACAGCGAGGCGGACAAGAGCAGGGTGCTAGACGCCAGGAAGTCAAAGATCCTTGAGAAGATCGTCGCGGAGCACATCGAGACTGGCCAGCCGGTCGGCTCCGCCCATATCGTCCGGGAAGGCGACATCGAAGTCTCCCCTGCCACGGTCCGCTCCGACATGGCCGCACTGGAGCGCGAGGGATATCTGTCGCACCCCTACACGAGCGCAGGACGAGTACCGACGAATCTTGGGTACCGCTTCTTCGTCGACCATCTCACCGGCCTCGCCGATCTCGATCCCGCCGGTGAAGAAAAGGTAAGCGAGTTCTTTGGCCGCGCGCACGGAGAGCTCGAGCGGATGCTGCGGGACACTTCACAACTTTTGTCTCAGCTCACCGAACACGCCGCGGTCGTGACCGGGCCAACCCATGAAACGCTCACCGTACGCTCGGCTTTGCTTACCAAGCTCCAAGGGCGCGACGCGTTGCTTATCGCGGTGCTGTCGAACGGTGTCGTCGAAAAGCACGTCCTCGACTTGGCCGCGGACACCTCGGACAACGACATCGAAGACGCCAATGTCGCCTTCCGCACCTACCTTCCCGGCCAAGTTCTCGGGCGTCTCAGCGCTCCGATACTTACGGGCAAGAGCTCCGTCGACAAGCTCGTCATGGCTTGCCATCGTGCCCTCACCGACACCGAACGATCCTCGATGCCAACCGATGAGGTGTACGTCGGCGGCACGGCGCACATGGCCGAGCAGTTCCCCGCGGTGGATACCGTCCGAGAGGTCCTTTCGGTCCTCGAGCAATCCTTCGTCGTCGTCTCGCTCTTGAGAGACGTCTTGTCCCAGGGTCACAACGTTTCGATCGGTACGGAAAACGCCATGGAATCCCTCTCTGAGTGCTCGCTCGTCGTTGCGCCCTATGGCCTTGGAGGAGAAGTCGTGGGGACAATCGGCGTCTTGGGACCGACGCGGATGAACTACCCTCAAGCGCTCACCGCCGTCGCGGTCGTAAGCAAGCGCCTCGGACGTCAACTCGCGAGCGGGTAGGAGCACCCCATGGCCCAGGATTACTACGAGCTGCTCGGTGTCTCGCGCTCCGCGACTGAAGACGAGCTGAAACGCGCCTACCGCAAACTCGCGCGTGAGCTCCACCCGGACACGAGCGGGGGCGACCCGGTTGCCGAGGCCCGCTTCAAGGAAATCTCCGCTGCGTATGAGACCTTGCGCGACCCCGAGCGGCGACGCCGATACGACATGTTCGGCCCAGACGGTGCGCGCATGGGCCAAGGTGCCGGCACGAATCAAGGCGATATCTTCGGAGGCGGCTTCGGCGACTTGTTCGACGTCTTCTTCAAGAACGGCCCCTTTGCCAATGCCCAACAGAGCGGCCCACGGCGCGGCAACGACGTCGAGATCACCGTAGAAATCGAATTCGAACAGGCGCTCCACGGCGTTGGACGACCGGTGACCTTCCGCTGTGCGATCCCGTGCGACGCGTGCGAGGCAACCGGGGCTGCACCAGGCACGAGCGCGCGGACCTGCAAGGAGTGCTCGGGAACCGGCCAGGTGCGCCAGGTACGTCAGTCGCTTCTCGGCCAGGTCGTCACTGCGGCACCATGTGGGACCTGCCGGGGCCTCGGCACGATTATCGACGTGCCCTGTCCTCATTGCCGCGGGGAGGGAAGGCGCGACGAGTCCCACACCGTTACCGTCGAAGTGCCGCCGGGGGTCGACGACGGAACGACGCTGCGCATCACAGGTGCAGGAGGTGCCGCGCAGCGTTCAGGCATACGGGGTGACCTCTACGTCCATGTGCGGGTCAAGGATCACGAACGCTTCGAGCGGCGTGGGTCAGACCTCGAGATGGGCTTGCACATCGCGTTCACCCAGGCGGCGCTCGGTGCCGAGATCACGATCGATACTTTGGATGGGCCCGAAATCATCCACGTCTCGCCTGGCACGCAAACGGGCAAGGTCTATCGCCTCAAAGGACTCGGTGTCCCGGTCGTGCGCGGTCGCGGCCGCGGCGACTTGAACGTCTTTATCTTCGTCGACACCCCGACAGACCTGTCAAAAGACGAACAGGACCTGTTGAGAGATCTTGCTCGCATGCGTAACGAAGAGATCTCGAGCGTCGAGCCCGGACTCATCTCCCGCATTCGCTCAAGCTTCGGTTGAACATAAAGGACGCCGATCCGGCTACAGCGCTTCGAGAAGCCGACGTGCTCTGCTTTGTCGAAGACCTCGATGCGCCGATGCTCACGTCTGATGACGCGCATCATCTTTGCAACGTCCTTCGCTTGCAGACCGGCGCGACAATCGCCGTAGCAGACGGCGCTGGCAGCTTTCGACTTTGTGCCCTGAGCGCCGGACCGACACGACCAGGCGGGAAAGAAGCACCTGAACACCCAACGGTCGCGAAGCGACGCGTCCGCGAAGTGTCGCTCGAGCCGAGCGGCGCGATCACCTGCTTTCGAAACGAGCCGCCGCTCACCGTTGCCTTCGCGCTCACCAAGGGCGACCGCCCCGAATGGACCGTGCAAAAGCTCACTGAGCTCGGCATCGACTCGATTCGCCCGATCATCACCGAGCGAACCGTCGTCCGACTCGATGATGACGCTGCCAAGCGACGCGGCGACCGGTTCCGCCGCATCGCACGCGAGGCAGCTTCCCAGTGTCGCCGCCCAAAGCTTCCCGACGTCGCCGATCCGGTTTCGTTCTTCGAGCTTCTTAGCTGCCACCGAGGTGCTGTGGTGCTGGCGGAACCCGGAGGACCCCCGATCGCACCCACGGCGACGTTTGTCGCCGTGGGCCCAGAGGGCGGGTGGTCTCCAGCCGAGCTCGAAAGCGGATGCTCCCTCGTCGGTCTCGGTCAAACGGTCTTGCGGTCCGAGACCGCTGCGATCGCCGCAGGCGTCCTCCTTTCGATCCGGCGCAGCGGGGGCATCGACTCGCGCTGAGTGTGGTCACGGGCGCGGCAATACGAGGTCGGCTACCCTGGGACGGTCGCACAGAGCGCGATCGCGGTGATGGGCATGATGAATCCTTCGTTTGAGAACGAGACAATTGATGCGTCTTATGCAGCCACCGTTGGTGCGCGCCTTCGCGCGGTTCGACGTCAAAAACAGCTCTCACTTCTCGCCGTCCAAGCTGCTTCCGAGCAAGAATTCAAGGCATCGGTGCTCGGCGCCTACGAGCGAGGTGAGCGCGCGATCTCCGTTCCACGACTGCAGCGCCTCGCAAAGCTCTACGACGTACCCGTCGATCAGCTCCTGCCTGAAGACTTCGGCGACGTGCGAGGTCGGATTCACGCGACAGACGAGAACGATCAAGTCAGCGGCACGCGCCACGCCAAGGTCCGCATCGACATCGCGCGCCTGCGTAGCGTCGACGCACCAGAAGCCGTCGCGCTCAGTCGCTTCCTCTCGACAATCCGTCTCGAGCGACAAGACTTCAATGGCCAGATTCTCACGATCCGTTCTGATGACTTACGCGTCATCGGCGCGATCTTTGGGCTCGGAGTGAAAGAGATGGTCACTCGGCTCCAAGAGCTCAGGGTCGTCTTCGACACCTAGTGCGTATCTTTTCTTCGACCCAGGTTCTGCCGAACGAGGGTTCAGATCCCAAAGCCACCGAATCCTTCGGGGTGTACGTCCACATCCCCTTTTGTGCTCAGCGCTGCGATTACTGCGCCTTTTCAACCTGGACGGACAAAGGACATCTCGTCGCTCGCTACATCGACGCGTGCCTTGTGGAGATAGGGCGCGCCCAAAGGGACGGCGTGCTCGGAAGCTGCACGACGGTGTTCATCGGCGGGGGAACCCCGTCATTCATCGGAGCAGCCCCGCTGTGTCGAATTATCGAGGCGTTGCCATGCGCGAACAACGTGGAGATCACCGTCGAATGCAACCCCGAATCAACGACACCTGAACTCCTGCGCAGCTTAGAACTCGCCGGTGTCACCCGGATTTCTCTTGGTGTGCAGTCCTTTTCGGAACACGTCCTCAAAAGCCTCGGGCGAACAGGAGATCCGACCGACGCAGCGCGCGCCGTATCGATGATCGGTGCTGCCGGCTTTACAAACTTCAACGTCGATCTCATCTTTGGTGGGGCGGGCGAGAGCGCGAGCGACTGGGCGGAAAGCCTTGAAAGAGCGACCACGCTCGACCCGGTGCCTCCTCACATCAGCGCGTACGCGCTGAGCGTCGAAAGAGGTACCCCCCTCTCGCGTGATTTCTCGCGACATCCCAACGACGACGTGCTCGCTGATCGGTACGCGTTTTGCGACGCATATCTGAGCGACGCCGGGTACTCCTGGTATGAGGTGTCGAATTGGGCGAAGCGAGGTCACGAGTGTCGCCACAACGTCGATTGCTGGGCACAAGGCGATTATCTCGGGATCGGGTGTTCTGCCCACAGCCACCTCGACGGGAAGCGGTTCGCGAATACGCGCGTACCCGAGCGCTACATCAACGCCATCGAACACGGGCGCTCGCCCCTTGAAACGACCGAGACCCTCGCGGGAAACGACCGGGTCATAGAGGCGCTCGAGCTCGCTTTGCGCACGCGTTGGGGAGTACCAAATTGGGCGTTGCCGAACGACCCGGACCTTAAAGGTCTCGTCGTGCGCCACGGCGGACGGGCAGTGCTCAGCGTCAAAGGGCGCCTCCTCATGAACGAAGTGGCACTCCGCCTCCAATGTCCCGCCTCGGGCGATCCCACCCCCGAGACCCAAACTCCCACGTTAGGTGGTTTATTTGATACGGCAATAGCATGAAAGTTCACAAAAAGGGGCGGATCTGTTACCCTGAGCGTTCATGACAGGGAACCCGCACTGGCTATCGACGAAAGAAGCAGCGCAATACCTCGGCGTCAACCTACGCACCTTGTACCGGTTCATCGACGTCGGCGGGCTCACGGCGTATAAGTTCGGGCGCGTGATCCGGCTGAAAGAAGACGACCTCGAGCGCTTCGTCGACGCCGCCCGGATCCCGCCGGGAACCCTCGAGCACCTCTACCCGGAGCCCGCCCACTCAGCGATCTCGTGAGCAACGAAGCGGGAGCGCCGAGCAAGACGGACTGCGTTTTTTGCCGAATCATCACGAAGGAATTGCCCGCTGACGTCGTAGCCGAGAATGCGCACGCACTCGCGTTCACCGACCTCTCACCGGGAGCGCCCACCCACGTGCTCGTCGTTCCCAAGCGCCACATCCGCGACGCGACCGAGCTTTCGAGAACCGACGGGGCGCTCCTTTGCGCGCTCATCGAACTCGCGAACGACGTGGCACATAGGAAGGGCATCGACCGATCGGGCTTCCGCCTCGTGTTGAACGTGGGCGACGACGCGGGGAACACCGTCGAGCACTTGCACCTGCACCTGCTCGGGGGGCGCAGCTTCTCCTGGCCGCCGGGCTGAAGTGCGCCGACAATCACCTGTTCGCGTGGCCGTCCCACTAGGTCCGAAAGCGACCACCTGCTGGTAACCTCGCTTCCGTAACCGTGACCGACACCCAACTCAAGATCCGCGTCGAGAGGAACGACCTCATGGTCGGGCTTCTCGGCGAACGTGACGAGCTGCTCCGACTCGTCGAGGCAGCTTTCGGCGACACGACCATCCATGTACGCGGCAACGAGATCACCATCGCCGGCTTGGACGCTGTGCGCGTCGGTCGGGTCTTTGATGAGCTCGTCTCGTTGCTCGAGCGCGGCCAGTGGCTCGACGGTGCGCACGTCACGCGCGCGATCGAGATGGTCAAGGCCGACGTGCGCCCTTCTGAGGTCCTAACCGCCGAGGTACTGCGCAGCGCTCGCGGCAAGTACGTCCGGCCAAAGACCGCTGGACAAAAGCGCTACGTCGACGCCATCGGTGCTTCCACGATCACCTTTGGCATCGGTCCTGCGGGAACGGGCAAGTCCTACCTCGCCGTGGCTCTCGCGATCCAGGCCCTGCAGGCCAAAGAGGTGACGCGCATCATCCTCACCCGGCCCGCGGTCGAAGCAGGAGAGCGTCTCGGTTTCTTGCCGGGCGATTTGATGGCAAAGGTCGATCCCTACCTTCGACCGCTTTACGATGCGCTCTACGACATGCTCGAGCCCGAGGGCACCCAGCGCCTCTTGGAGCGCGGCACGATCGAGGTCGCACCCCTCGCCTTTATGCGCGGCCGGACACTCAATGCGAGCTTCATCATCTTGGACGAAGCCCAGAACACCACGCCCGAACAGATGAAGATGTTCTTGACCCGCGTCGGGTTCGGGGCAAAAGCCGTCGTCACAGGCGACATCACCCAGATCGACGTACCCGGCGGACGCTCGGGTCTCGTCGGCCTCGAGGAGATCCTCGGGGAGATCAACGGGGTGTCCTTCGTCAACCTCGGTGAAGCCGACGTCGTGCGCCACCGGATCGTCCGCGACATCGTGTCCGCCTACGACAAGGCGTCGTCGCGCTCACCTCAATGACGCGCCATGGGACTTGAGGTCTTCGTCACCGACGAGCAAACAAGCTGTCCGATCGACGCAACCCATTGGGCCGAATTCGCTCGGGCGGTCCTCGGCTCGCTCGCCATCGAAGCAAACGCCGAGCTCGCCATCTCCTTCGTCGACGAATCAACGATCACCGGTCTGAACGAGCGCTTCATGGGCCATGCCGGTCCGACCGACGTGCTTTCTTTCCCCATCGAAGACGATCCGCTTTCCATGAACCCACCGTCTCGAGACCGCGCACGCTCTCGGATATATGACGGACGAGACATCGCTCCATTGATGCTCGGTGACGTCGTCATCTGTCCTTCAGTTGCAGAGCGCAATGCATCGGCTGAAGGCGTTGGAAAAAACGATGAGATCGCGCATCTCCTCGTGCACGGCATCTTGCATCTGTTGGGAATGGACCACGAAGACGATGCCGACGCCGAGGTCATGGAGGAAAAAGAGCGCAAGCTGCTCCGCGCACACCGTGTCCAACAAGACAAGCCCACGACATGACACCTTTGTTCGCGGCGAGCCTTGGTCCAAAAGACGCCATTGTCTTTGGCGCGGTTGTCATATTGTTGGCGCTCTCCGCTGTGCTTGCTCTCGCTGAGACCTCCCTCGTGCGCACGAGCCGATCTCGAGCGCGCGCCCTCGTCGATCAGAAGGTGCGCGGAGCACGTTCGCTCGCGCGCCTCATCGAGCACCCTGAGAAATTCCTCGCACCCGTGCTTCTCTTGGTTCTCATATGTCAACTCGTCTCGGCAACGCTCATCGGCGTCGAGGCAGCGCGCCTTTTCGGGGCGCTCGGTGTCGCCGTCGCGACGGTCTTCGAGGTTGTCGTCGTCTTCATCGTCGCCGAGGCCATCCCCAAGCACTGGGCGGTCCGCTACCCAGACAGGGCGGCCCTGTTCGCGGCGCCGTTCGTCTCCGCCATCATCTCCTTTCCCCCCGTCAGGCTCATTGCCTCTGGGCTCATCGGCCTCTCGCGGCTCGTCACACCGGATGCCGACGGTCAAGTGGAATCGGACGTCACTGAGTCCGAGCTGCTTGCTCTCGCCGACGTGGCGGCTGAAGAAGACGTCATCGAAGATGAAGAGCGCGCGCTCATCACCTCGATCATTGCCTTTGGAGACACGATTGTTCGTGAGGTCATGGCGCCGCGCCCCGATATCGTCGCGGTCGACCAATCGATGCCTGCCGGAGCGGTGCTCGAGCGCGCCATGAGCTCAGGGCTCTCGCGCATACCGGTATATGCGCAAGGCATCGACGACATCGTCGGAATTGCCTATACGCGTGATTGCATGCGCGCCGTGCGCGACGGTAACGACAACCAACCGGTATCCAGGCTTTGTCGGCAGGCACACTTTGTCCCTGAGACAAAGCGGGTCGCTCCGCTGTTGCGAGAAATGCAGCACGACCAATTCCACTTGGCAGTCGTCGTCGACGAGTACGGCGGAACCGCAGGAATCGTGACACTCGAGGATCTCATCGAAGAGCTCATCGGCGACATCACTGATGAATACGACGTCGAAGAGCCGCTCATCCAGCCTGTTGGGGACGGAGAGTACCGGGTATCGGGAAAGATGGCCGTTGACGAGGTCAACGAGCTGTTGGGCGCCTCGCTTCCTGTCGGGGACTGGGACAGCATCGGTGGGCTCCTCATGCATCTACGCGGTCAAGTCCCGTCGGAGGGCGAGTCGATCGATGTCGACGGCCACCGCCTCATCGCCGAGAAAGTGCAGCGGCGGCGCATCGGAATCGTCCACATCGTCGAGCTCGCGGCGAAGAAGAACGCTCCCGCCGAAGAGAACCGGCAGTAGTGGATCGCCCGCCTCGTGCATCGCCCATTCGTGGGCTCGATCACCCCGAGAACACAGGTGCTCCGAACGACCTGCCGTTTCGCTCAGGTTTCATCGCCGTGCTTGGGCGTCCGAACGTTGGCAAGTCGACATTTGTCAACCGCATCGTCGGGGAGAAGGTCTCGATCACCGCGAAGAGCCCGAACACGACGCGCACCCAGCTCCGGGGAGTGCTCCACGGGCCGGGCTTCCAGGCGATCTTCGTCGACACCCCCGGCATCCACAAGCCAAGGACCCCCCTCGGCGAGCGGTTGAACGAGGCCGCGCTCAGCGCGCTCGGTGACGTCGACATCTGCATCCTCATCATCGACGCATCCAAGCCAATCGGCGTCCTCGAGCGCTCCATCGCACGTCGCTTGCCACGCGAGAGCGTCATCGTCTTGAACAAGATCGACCGTTTGAACCGAACGGGTTTGCTCCAACAACTCGCAAGGTCAGCAGACGAGCTCACCGTCAAGGACGCAGAGTACTTCCCTGTCTCGGCGCGCACGGGTGAAGGGATGACCGAGCTCGTCTCCTACCTCACCTCTCGTCTGACCGAGGGCCCACGCTTTTATGAAGAAGACATGGTCCGCGACACCCCCGAGCCCTTCTACGTCGCTGAGTTGGTGCGAGAGCAATTGCTCATCCGCGCGCGAGAGGAGCTTCCCCATGCCATTGCTTGTCGCATCACCGAATGGGACTGGCCGTATATCGCGTGTGAAATCCTCGTCGAGCGCGAATCGCAAAAGGCAATCGTCGTCGGAAGGGGCGGCTCGGTTTTGAAGGACGCGGGCATTGCCGTGCGCCAGCACCTCCCTCCCGGCACCTATCTCTCCCTACAGGTAAGAGTCGAGCCAAACTGGCAAAAGCGGACCGATGTCATCGAGCGTCTCGGCTACTAGCCCTCCGACAGCGTGGGTGCCTTCCCTGTCGCTTCGCCAAGCTCATCGTGCACGGGCGCGATGCTTGCGGGTTGGCATCGACACAGGCGCGCGATACGTCCATGTCGTCGACAGCTCCATCTTGCCGTCAGTGGCTGCAACGATGGCGACCTTGACGGAGATGGCCAACCCGCATCGCTTTGCGAATGTTGCTCTTCGGTCTCAATGTATCGAAATGCCTTTCCCGTTGGGACTCGATTGGCCTAGTCGCTCGCCTCATGCGTCGCGCGCAGTTCCTCTAGGAACGCGCACGCTTCGGCGCGGTCATCGGTGCGTCGCATCGGCGGAAGTGCTCGGATGAGCTCGAAGCGATAAGAAGCGCTCGCGAGGCGCGAATCGAGCACCGCGACGACGCCTTTGTCTTCGGGTCCTCTGACGAGGCGTCCAGCGCCTTGCGCCAAGAGCGTCGCCGCGCGCGGAAGGTCGATTGCCCGAAACGCGGACGCTCCGATGCGGTCTCGGCGCGCAGACAACAGTGGGTCGTCCGGCCGCGGGAAGGGGATGCGGTCGATGACGACGAGCGAAAGCGTCGGCCCAGGGACGTCGACGCCTTGCCAGAACCCCATCGTTGCGAACAAACACGACTTGGGCTCGGTTCCAAAGGCCTCAAGAAGCGCCGTCTTGCCGCCTTGTCCTTGCAGCAAGATCGGATACGAAACGACGTCGCGCAGCGCTTGCGCGGCCCGGTCCATGACCGCAAGGCTCGTAAAGAGTGCAAGCGTGCGACCACCCGCGGCTTCAATGAGTACCCCGAGTTCTTCGATGAGCGCTTTCTCGGCGTCCGGGTGTCGACGATCCGGCAGGTGAGCGGCACAATACAAAAGCGCGTGATGCTCATAGTCAAAAGGGCTCCCGACGTCGAGTTCATCCACATTCTCAGGCGACGCACCAAGACGGACCGCGAGGCCAACCGGCAGCGTCGCGCTCGTCAAGATCACGCAACGGCGCTCGAACAACACCTCAGACAAAACAGCGGCGACATCTATCGGTGCGACATCGAGGCTCAATCGATCGCGTCCTTGTATCCAGGCAACGCTGTCGTCATCTAGGCGAGCGAGCACATCAAGCACGTCGCGGATGCGCCCGGACATCGCGAGCGCTCGTACTGCGCGCTGTGCATCGCTTGGACCGTCAAGGACGACAGCCGATCGATCATCGGCGAGGTTTCGGAGATTTTCCTCGAGATGTTCCACTCGTTGGCGAATGAGATCGATCATCGCGGCCGAGTCTGTGTCGATGGGGGTGGGAACGCGGCCTTGGCCCCGAGATGAAAGATGTTCATCGAACAGGCGTGCTGCCTCAACCATGGCATCGACCGCCTCAGCAGCAGAAGATCTCGCGGCGGAATTCGCTCGTGCCCTCGATGTAGAGAGCGCCTGACGGCCAGCAGCGGCGAGGCTGCGAAGCTTCCCACCCGAGAGGCTCACGCCTAGGCTCACGCTCGCGACATCTTCGAAAGCGTGTGCCTCGTCCAGAACGAGAACGTCGTATTCGGGAAGCAGTGACCCTTCGCTCGCGAGGTCGGCGCCGAGCAGGTGCATGTTGACAACGATGAGATCCGCTCTCCCAGCTCTTTCTCGCGCAGCTTCGGCAAAACACACGCCACCCGAAGGGCACCGATACGCCCCGGGGCATTCCTCAGCAGAAACGCTGAACGCATTCCAGACGCGCGCGTCGGGTTCGAAGGACAGCTCGGCGCAATCCCCCGTGGAGGTCTCGCCGGCCCACGCGAGAACAAGGCGTGCCTGCGCGCCGCGGCGTTGATCAAAAGGAGCGCCGTCTTCACCGACTGATTCTTCGTCGCCTTCTCCTCGGCCAAGTTCGCCCTGCATGCCCGCGGTCGCGACCTCTTTGATCCGCTGTGCACAGAGGTAGTTCGAACGGCCCTTTAGGACCGCAAAGGAGAGCCTCGAGCCGATCCTCCCTTGGATGAGCGGGAGGTCCTTCGAAGCGAGCTGGTCTTGGAGTGCCTTCGTAGCCGTCGCGATGACGACGCGTTTTCCCGAGAGTGCCGCCGGCACGAGATACCCGAGAGACTTGCCCGTGCCTGTTCCAGCCCTTACGGCGAGGTGTCGTCCCGTTGTGATCGCACGCGCGACCGCGTCGGCCATGGCGCCTTGACCAGATCGGTCTTCGCCGTTCGGGAGGTCCGAGACGATCTTCGCGAGCATCGGGGCAACGTCGCTCTTAGTGCGCGCCATCACCGCCGGCTTCCAATGAAGCGCCCTTTCCCAAAGGAACGTTCACGAGCGCGTCGCGAGCTTCATTCATGACCTGTTCGATGTTGTCTAGGTCGACTTCGACCCCCGTTTCTTGGTACGAGAGAAACAGGAGGACGCATCTCCCGATGGGGACGGACATGAGGGAACTGAGCGCCAACGCGTACGCTCCGAGCTGCAATCGATACTTCGCCGCTTTCTCTAAAGCTTGTTCTTTGCTCTCGATCGCATCGGTTTTGTAATCGACAATGACGAAGCGGCCATTTTCGATGTAGCACAAGTCGATGACGCACTCGAGGAGGCGATCGCCGACAACGGCGGTGAGGGGCAGCTCTCGCCAACAAGACTCGACAGATCGCGAAGCGATGACAGACGGCGCACGTAAGGCAACCCGCGCGAGCTTGCGAGCCTCGTCAGCTCGATCTTCGCAGCCCTCTCTGCTCGAGATGGCCGAGCTCAAGTCATCGATTCCTTCGCCGGTTGTGAGATTGACATGTTGCAAGATGCCGTGGACGACTCGGCCGAGCGCGCTCGCCTTAAACCGGGATTCGATTGCCCGCAAATCCCCGCCCCCTTGAACGTCTTCCTCAGAGCTCGCGCTCAACCGGTAGCGCCCGTAGGTTCGCTCTTGCTGGTCAGACTCGGCACTCGTCGCGAGCTCGCTTGCTGAAACGCTCGGCGGGATCGCGGCGCGTGCGCGAAGCAGCGTCCAACGCCGCTCCTCTCTTTCGAAATGCGCAGTCAGTTCATCATCACTCACCCCAACCGGCGGTTCGCCGACAAAGGGCACGTGAACGCGGCTCGTCGTGTGTTCCCCGTCATCGATCCCATCGCGCCACAACGCCTCGTGAGATGCACAGACACCGTGGATGATCTCAGCGAGCGAGCGAGCTTTATCAGATGCTGCTCGATCGTGGTGGAGGGAGATGACGAGGTGATCTCGCGCCCTCGTGGCAGCTACGTAGCAAAGGCGCAGCTCTTCTGCGAAGGATCGCGTCTCCTCGTCAGCAGCGAGAGACCCGTAGCCCTTCGTCTCCTGGTCATTCCTAAGACGAACTTCGACATCTCCGGTTCGGTTGCGCAGCACCGTCGGTCCGCGCGAGCTGTGTTGTCGCGATCCACCAAGTTCTGTAAGAACGACGATAGGAAACTCCAGGCCCTTTGCTCCGTGAATGGTGAGGATCCGCACTGCGTCCTCGTCGAAGGAGGCTGAGGATGGTTCCACGCTTCTCACGGCGAGTTCCGCTTGAAGGTCCATCCATGCAAGGAGTTCGGAGATCGAAGATCCCCCGGCTTCGACGAAAGCTCGTGCTTGGGCGAGCACAAAGCTGATGCGCCGGATCGCGTCTTGCGGATGTGCACATCCCATGCAGAGCTGGAAGACGCACCGGCTCGTCACTATGGACTCGAGCGTGCCGAGAATCCCTCTGACAAAGCGCTCGCGTGCAAGTACACGCAAGAAAGAAAGCGCCCGAACGACTCGGCTTTGCGCGAACCCCTCGGGAGCTTCGGCATCGAGTCTCCACTCGCCGCCGGCACGCCGATAGGTGATCAGTTCCACGTCACTACATGCGAACTCCGGTGTTCGCAACGCCGCGATGATCGCTGATTCATCGGCTCGCTCGTCGACAGCCCTCAGACACGCAAGAAGATCGCGCACCTCTGTCGAGTCATAGACGAGCGCGTGGGAATCGAGGCGATACGGAACCCCCTGAGCATCGAGAGCGTCCTCGAGTTCAGCCAATCCCGTGCGACGCGGCACGAGGACCGCAACATCTCCAAAGCGCGCGGGCCGCAGGGCCGAGGAGTCCTCGACGAGCCAACCGTCGGCAACAGCGCGGATGATCGTCGACGCGACCTCCTCGGACTCTCTCGCGCGTCGTTCGCTCGCGCTCGTCCGAT